>Ga0208129_1001068_pt1 | contig 11326 bp, 8 predicted proteins | sample ETNtaG_13_FD_185759 | JGI IMG/M metagenome (GOLD analysis project Ga0208129, IMG submission 185759) | Marine microbial and viral communities from oxygen minimum zone, Eastern Pacific Ocean - ETNP201306PF47B (SPAdes) (version 2) | ecosystem: Environmental > Aquatic > Marine > Oceanic ...
CCCCGTCAAGATCAACCGACCCCAGTCGCCTCAACCGGGAATGCCGCCCATAGGCAATACCACCCTGGAGCTCCTCTCCAAGGAAACGCAGTATGCGATCGACCAGTATCTGGTGAATGGAGGGAAGGCCATCGCCTTCCTTGATAACCAGCATTTCGTCTCACGGTTCTTTGACATCTATTCCGCCAAGCTGCCCTTCACTCCGCAGGATCGTCACCCGCAGTGGTACAAGGAGCTCTACACTCTCTTTGAGACCAACGGATGGGCGCACTACCGCTCCGGACTCGATGACCTGACCTCGTCCTGGGGCGTCACCTTGGGAGGCACGGACCAACCCATGCTCTATGACCCGAAGTACTCCCGACCGGTCATGTTTGAGCGCCCGCTGAATCAGATGCTGCAGCGCGAATTCCGTCTCAACCGCCTCCTTGGGCAGATCCCGAGCCGCCAGGACCAGCAAATGATCACCCAGCCGCTCTTCCGCGGAAACGGCCTCATGGCCAAGTTCGAGAACGAGGCCCTGACCGCCGATCATCCCGTCACCCGTGATCTCTCCGCGATCCAGATGGTGGATCCCTCCCCCATCGTGGGCAAACCCGTGACCGGTCTCAAGATGCGCACCCTTGTAAGCACCTCAGACCGTGCCAAGTCCGTACCGGGCGACGCGGCTCACATCCTTCTTGGTCAGGGCGCCCGCCAGGAACAGATCACTTCCAACTTCCAGTCCGCGAGCTTCAAAACGAAGCGCTATCCCGTCGCTGTGATCCTCGAGGGCAAATTCAAATCCGCCTACCAGGAGGATCCCACCAAGCCCGATCCTGCCGCAGAAGCACCTCCCGCGCCTATCAACCCGGCACCGGTCACCCCTCCCGTGAGGGCTCCGCTCCTGCCCGAGGGTGCTCCTGATTCCACCAACACTCCCACCCCGGAACCTGCTCCCGCCCCGGAACCTGCGCCCACCCCGGAACCTGCGCCCGCCCCGGAACCTGCCTCAGAGCCTGAGGGCTGTGCCCAAACCGAAGGGGAGGCTCCCTCCCCGGAGACCAACCCGGAGAAAGAGACCTCCGCTCCTCCTCCGGACACTCCGGAACCTGCTCCGGTTGAGGAACAACCAGCGCCAGCCGCCAATCCTGAGCCCGAGGTGAACGCAGAAGCGACCCCTGAGGCCTCCCCGGACGCGGAGGAAGAAGAGACCCAACCATCCGAGGAAGAGAACCACCATCAACTTGAGGGCACGGAGGAAGGGATGATGGCCATCATCTCCGACGTCGACATGCTGTTCGACTTCTTCATGGGCGATGCCGAGCGGGGAGCCGCGCGTGACAACAACAATGTCGACTTCATCATGAACCTGGTCGAAAACCTCGCCGGAGATCAGGACCTCCTGAACATCCGCGGCCGCGATTCCACCAGTCGCAGCTTTACCGTGATCAACGACATCCGCGAAAAAGCCGCCGAGCGGGCCGCGGCCCCCCGGCAGAAAATCCAGGAAGCCATTGAAGAAGCCCGCAAAACCCTGGAAGAGGGACAGGAGGGCCGGGATATCGGTGGCGGCCTCATGGTCATCGGCCAGAGCGAAGAGAGCATCGAGAAGACCCAGGAGATCGAGACGAAGATCCGCGACCTCCAGCGCGAGGAAAACAAGATCAGCCGCCAACAGCGCGCCGAAATCCAGGCCGCCATCAATAGCTACGAATGGACCAACATGCTACTCACTCCCACCCTCGTCATCATCATCGGACTTTTAGTCGGCATCACCCGTAAATTCAAAACGGCAGCGAAATGAAGAACACACGCCTTCTTTTTCTGATCGGAGTCACCGCCATCAGCGCGATCATGGCCACGGTCATGCTTCTCAACACACCCGAGCGGTTCAGTCCTGACAATGAACAGATCGGGGAATATCTCGTAAAGTCCTTCAGCGAGGACGCGGTGGAGGAAATCCGGATCAAGGACTCCGATAATGAAGTAATCCTCAAGAAGAAGGGGATCGACTGGGTCGTGGCCAATCGCCAGGACTATCCCATCGACAACCCCAACGAGGTTCAGCAACTTCTCAAGTCCCTCGTCCAGTTCAAGATCGGCCTGGAGGTTCGTGCCGAAGCAAAGCACTACGGCCAGATCGGCCTCCTCGCTCCCGAGGACAAGGAGCAGGCGGAAGCCTATCAGGAGGAACGGAAAAAGGCGGGCGAAGACAACCCCAGAGATCCCCGGGGACTCCAGATCTCCGTGACCGGGAGCGGCCAAAACAAACTGGTGGACGTCATCCTAGGAGAAGAATTCGGGGAGGTGGCCTCCCGGGCCCCGCGGGGATTCGTAGTGCGCAGTTCCGCGCAACACCCTGGCATCTGGAAGGCCCTTGGAACCCTCAACCGCTCAACCGGCGAGGCAGAGTCCAAGAGCACGGACAAGCGTCGCGGACAACTCTCCAGTCCCGCCTCCTGGCTGTCCTACAAGTTCATCGAGGTGGAGAAGATCAAGAGCATTTCCCTCAGTGCTCCCAGCGACAAGGAGTTCAAGGGCTGGACAGCCACCCGGGCCGATGAGAATGGCGACTTCTCCACCGGTGGCCTCAAGGAGGACGAGGAGATGGACACCGCCGGAACGGGTCCCTTCAAGTCTCTCTTCAACAAGCTCCGTTTCGAGGATGTCCTTGATCCGGAGGAAGCTGAGCAGAAGAAGGACTCCTCCAAGTCCCGCACGGCGGTCATCACCACCTTCGACGGGTTCACCTACACCTTCGAGTTTGCGCCCGTGAAGGAGGAAAAGGCCGGGGACGACGATGGTGCCCCTCCGCCCCCCTCCTCCAATTATATCGGAACCGTAAAAGTCGAGGCCAACCTCCTCAAGGAGAGACCCAAGAAGGAAGGCGAGACCCCTGAGGACGCTGAAAACGCCGAGAAACTCTTCAAGGCCAGTCAGGAGAACCTGGAGTATAAGCTCGAACTGGAACAGGTGTTCTCCACCCGTGTTTATGAGTTCGCTAATTTTGCCATCAGCAGCTTGAATAAGGGGCGGGACGAGATCGTAAAGAAGAAGGAGGACCCCAAGGAAAATGCGGACGCAAACGCAGCCGGCACCAACCCCTCAGCTACTGCGGTCTCTCCGCCGGTCGCGATCCCTCCGCGCCCCAGTGCCACTACTCCCCCCATCCCGGTTCCTCCGCCCAAGGAAGGGAATGAGTAATAACGGCAGGGAGCACACGCCCCCAGCCAACCCCTTTCCGATTTGTTCACAAATCGCTGGAACGAGTCGATCGCCCCTTGCCAATTGGAAGGGCCTTCCTAGTTTGGCGAAGCAATCCCTTGAAGGGAGCGCCGACGTATGAACGCCCTCGCCTGCATGATTGGATCCTTCTGGGACTCTTCCATCGGCAAGAAGATTCTCGTCGCTCTCACGGGCATTGCCCTGCTCCTCTTTCTTTCCGGTCACCTGGCCGGAAATCTTCTCCTCTTCATGGGAAAGGACGCCATCAATGAGTATGCTCTCTGGCTCCATGAACTCGCCCACGGGGCGGCCATCTGGGTCGCCCGCATCGGGGTGCTGACGGCCCTCATCGTCCACGTGCATCTCACCATCCAGTTGAGCATCCGCAATAAGGCGATCCGCCCGAATTACTCCCATCCCGGCACCGTTCAGGCCAGTCGGTCATCCCGCATGATGATCTGGAGCGGCCTCACCATCCTGGCCTTTGTCCTCTACCATATAAGCCACTTCACTCTCCGGATCGGAAACGACTACAACGGCGGCACCTATCAGACCTCGTTGCCGGGCCACGAGGACAAGGTCCTCAACGTCTACCAGATGATGATCGACGGATTCTCTCATCCGGCGAACGCCCTGTTCTACATCATCGCCATGACCCTCCTGTGTTCACACCTTTCGCACGGTTTTGCCTCCGTGTTCCAGACCCTCGGACTCCGCTCAGCAAAGAACGGAACCCTCATCAAACAGATCGGGAGGGCTTACGCTCTTCTCATCTGGATCGGCTTCCTCTCCATTCCGGGTGCCATTCTCTTCTTCGGATACGGCCGCCCCTGAGAATCCGCCCAACCCACCAGATGCTTCTTACCAGCTAACAGGAAATGCCACTCTCCCTCCACAGTGCCGTACCCTCCGGTCCTATCGACCAGAAATGGACCCGGCACAAGATGGACTCCCGGCTCATCAATCCGGTCAACAAGCGCAAGTACTCCGTTATCGTTGTGGGAAGCGGACTGGCCGGAGGAGCAGCAGCAGCCACCCTCTCGGAACTGGGCTACCGGGTGAAATGCTTCTGCTACCAGGACAGCCCGAGGCGGGCACACTCCATTGCCGCTCAGGGGGGCATCAATGCCGCCAAGAATTACCAGAATGACGGCGACTCCGTCTCGCGACTCTTCTACGACACCATGAAGGGCGGCGACTTCCGGTCCCGGGAGGCCAATGTTCACCGACTCGCCGAGGTTTCACTCAACATCATCGATCAATGTGTAGCCCAGGGCGTTCCCTTTGCCCGGGAATACGGGGGACTCCTCGACAACCGCTCCTTCGGCGGAACCCAGGTCAAACGCACCTTCTACGCGCGTGGACAGACGGGACAGCAACTCCTGCTCGGTTCCTACCAGGCCCTGTCCAAGGAGATTTCCCGCGGTGGCGTGGAGATGTTCTCGCGCACCGAGATGCTCGACCTCGTGGTGGTTGACGGTCACGCCAAGGGTATCATCGTTCGGGACATGGTGAGCGGCAAAATCAGCGCACATGCTGCAGATGCCGTGGTTCTCGCCACCGGGGGATACGGCAATGTCTTCTACCTCTCAACCAACGCCAAGGGCTGCAATGTGATGGCTGCTTACCGCGCTCACAAGCGTGGTGCCGCCTTCGCCAATCCCTGCTACACCCAGATCCATCCCACCTGCATCCCGGTCAGTGGTGACTATCAGTCCAAGCTCACCCTGATGTCGGAGTCGCTTCGCAACGACGGTCGCATCTGGGTCCCCGGGAGCATCTCGATCGCCGAAAAGATCCGCTGCGGGGACCTGCGCCCCGGCGACGTTCAGGAGGAGGACCGGGACTACTATCTAGAGCGCAAGTACCCGTCCTTCGGCAACCTGTCACCAAGAGATATCGCGTCCCGCTCCGCCAAGGAAGTGTGCGACGAGGGGCGGGGGGTGGCGCCCACCGGCCTGGGAGTCTTCCTCGACTTCCGCGACGCCATCCAGCGGGATGGCCACGATTCCATTTCTGCCCGCTACGGCAACCTCTTCGAAATGTATGAGAAGATCAAGGGGGAGGATCCCTACCTCACGCCGATGCAGATCTTCCCTGCCGTGCACTACACCATGGGAGGGCTCTGGGTTGACTACAACCTGATGTCCAATCTTCCCGGACTCCACGTGGCTGGTGAGGCCAATTTTTCCGACCACGGGGCCAACCGTCTCGGTGCATCCGCGCTCATGCAGGGACTGGCCGATGGATACTTTGTGCTCCCTTCCACCATCGCGAATTATCTCGCTGACCAGCAACCAGGCGCGGTGACCGAATCCCACCCTGAGTTCAAGCACTGTCTCGAGGAAGTGACCGGGAGGGTGGACACCCTGCTCGAAATCCGCGGGAAGCGAAGCGTGGACAGCTTCCACCGTGAACTCGGCCTTCTCATCTGGGACAAGTGCGGAATGGCGCGCTCCCGCGACGGGCTCGAGAACGCCCTTGAACGCATCCCGGAGATTCGCGACGAATTCTGGAGTAATGTGCGCATCCCGGGCAGCGGCGAGCAACTTAACCAGGAACTCGAGAAGGCCGGAAGGGTCGCCGACTTCCTTGAGTTTGCCGAACTTCTCTGCCATGACGCTCTCGACCGGGAGGAGTCCTGCGGCGGACACTTCCGGGTTGAGCACCAGTTCACCGAGGACGATGCGGAAGTGCGGGATCGGCGCACTCAGCCGGGGGAAGCAAAACGCAACGACCAGGAATTCTGCCACGTCAGCGCATGGGAATTTGCCGGAGTGGGCACCAGACCCAAACTCACCAGAGAACCGCTTGAGTTCGAGAACGTAGAACTTACCATACGGAGCTATAAATAATCACCTCTTCCCCTCACCGTTAAGTCTGAAGTCTTCGGCCTTAACTCCCCATGGGGCGTCATAACGCTCTACATGAACCTCACCCTCAAAGTCTGGCGCCAGGAAACCCGCGACTCAAAAGGTCGTATCGAAGTCTTCCCCGCGAAGGATATCCCTTCTGAAGCTTCCTTTCTCGAGATGCTGGATATCGTGAACGAACGCATCATCGCCGAAGGCGGGGCCCCGATCCACTTCGACCACGACTGCCGCGAGGGCATCTGCGGAATGTGCTCGCTCACCATCAATGGCATTCCCCATGGCCCGGAGAGCGCCACCACCGCCTGCCAGTTGCACATGCGCCATTTCCGAGATGGGGACACCATCTGGATTGAGCCCTTCCGGGCGAGGGCCTTCCCCGTTCTACGTGACCTCGTGGTAGACCGAACCGCCTTTGACCGCATTATCGAGGCGGGTGGATTTATCTCGGTACGCACCGGCGCAGCCCCCGACGCCAATACCACTCCTGTTCCCAAGGAAGAGGCAGACAGGGCTTTCGATTCCGCCACCTGCATCGGATGCGGTGCCTGTGTGGCCGCCTGCAAGAATTCCAGCGCCATGCTCTTTGTGAGCGCCAAGGTCTCCCATCTCAACAACCTGCCGCAGGGACGGCCCGAGAAGAACCGGCGCGCTCTCAGGATGGTCCAGGCCATGGACGAGGAAGGCTTCGGCAATTGCAGCAACCTCTACGAGTGTGAAGCCGTCTGCCCCAAGTCCATCCCCGCAGACAACATCGCCAGACTCAACCGCGATTATGCCTTGGCCGCGGCGCGAAACGCTCTGACGTAGCACTTTCAACTGCTTATCCGGGCAGTCATACCTGCCGGATCCGGGGGGAGAGATGACGCCCCGGAACACGATACAGGTGGTGCTCCTGCTTTGACTGAGCTGAAAAACATCTTACCCTTACCCCGATTAATACGGTCGGCTCATCACCGGAGCCCACAGAACGCCTTGAATCCCGCCGATTCAACCCCAAGATTCCCGCCGTGCGACGCCTCCTGCCTCTTCTCTCTCCCAGTGTCCTGCTCCTCGCGAGCTGTGCACTGCAGGAGGATGGCAAGCATCCCGCCAGAGAGACCGCCATCGATCTTCCCTCTCTCTGGAGCGAAGCCTCCAGTGGGCAACACGGCAAGATTTCCACCGGCTGGCTCTCCGAGTTCCAGGACCGCCGCATGAACAGCCTGGTGCGGGAGGCTGTCCGGAAGAACAACAACCTGCAGGCCTCCGCTCACCGTCTGCGGGCCACCCGTGAGAGCACTATCACGGCGAGAGCCGCCCGACTCCCTCGCATCAGTGCCGCCGGCACGACTTCCCGGAGCCACGCGGGACTCGGCCCCTCCCCGGGAATCTCCAGCGGTTCCTACGGACTCTCCTTCTCCGCCAGCTGGGAAATCGACGTCTGGGGTCGCCTCCGCGATCTCGATTACGCCACCCGGGCCGACTACCAGGCTGCGCTCGCCGACTACCGCTCGGCTCAACTGTCTCTCGCCATCAACACTGCCAAGGCATGGATCAACCTGACGGAAGCCCAGCAGCAGGTGGAACTGGCCGAACAAACTCTCGCCGACTTCAAGAAGAGCCTCTCGCTCATCAGCCGGCGCCATCGCGAGGCTCTTCTGCGAGCCGTGGATGTCCAGTTTGGCCGCAACAACGTGGCCAGCGCCGAACGCAACATGCGCAGTCAGGTCCTGCGACGCGACGAAGCCGCACGGGCGCTGCAACTCCTTCTCGGGCGCTATCCGTCGGGGGAGCTGGAGGCAACCTCCGACCTGCCAATTCTCAAACGGCAGGTTCCCGCCGGGCTTCCCTCGGAATTACTGACCCGTCGACCGGACCTCACGGCAGGACACGCCCGAATCCACGCATCGGCCCGGCGTGCCGATGCTGCCCGCAAGGCCCTCCTCCCCTCCTTCCCTCTCACCGGGTCAGGAAGCACCCGGTCTGAACAGCTTCGACTGGCTCTCGATCCTGCTTATCTCACCTGGTCAATAGCATCATCTCTGACCCAAACCGTCTACCAGGGAGGCGCCCCCAGCGCCCAGGCACGAGCCGCCCTCGACCGCAATAAATCCGCCATTCACGATTATACTCAGAGTGTGCTCCAGGCGTTCCGGGAAGTTGAATCTGCCCTGCAGATCGACCACTCGCTCCGGGAGCAGGAAAGGTTTCTCCTCGTTGAGGTCGATCAGGCCAGCAAGGCCCAGGCTGCTGCGGAACGTGATCTCGGTCTCGGCATCGAAGGGTCCAGCGTCCTCGAAATTCTCGAATCCCAGCGCCGGGCCGTAAATGCCCGGGGGACCCTGATCCGGTTGCGTAACCAGCGACTGCAGAACCGCCTCGATCTCCACCTCGCCCTGGGAGGCGACTATGAAACGGTAGAAAGGTAGGGGAGAGGTGCCCCGATCCCCGGGATCAGGGCTCCTGGTTGCCTCGCTCCCGGTCCTGCTCTGCCCGGTAGACGGGGTGCACTTCGGGAACAACCTTCAGGTCGAGACGCCTGGTTCCTCGCAGGAGAGTCAGGTTGGTGGCTCGACCTGCCATCAGGTAGTAGAAAGCATTCCGGGCCTCGGCGTAGTTGCTCACCCGCCACCGCCCAACCGAGAGCAGAATGTCGCCCCGCTTCAGGCCGGCAACTGCACCGGGTGAGTCCGGTCGCACCATCTCAACGGCCAGAACAGGATTGGGCGCATTGACGGTGACTCCGATCCAACAGGGCGAGACACGCCCGAAATTCCTGAGATCGAACTCTATTCGCTCCACTGCCTCCACCGGCAAGGCATAGGTTCCATTGCTGATTCCGGGAGCCGCCTCATGGCAGAGAGCCACCACCTCCCCCTCGACGTTGGTCAGAGGAGTCCCCGGCAGAGGAGTGTCCTGAAGGGGATGGTGAATACGGAGGAGAGCCACCGGCAACACCTTCCCCCGGAAGGTATTCTCCCAGCGTACCACCCGGCTGGCCCGCTTCTGACCGGGAAGATACACTGCGTCTCCGGGCAGCAACCCGAGCGCACTGCCGAGAGAAGCTGGCTCGCTGTCGTCCTCTGGTCCGGCCAGCACGGTCAACCGGGTAACAGGATCGTGCCCGATGAACCTGAGTGCCCGGCCCGACTCCAGGGCGGCCTGTTGTGGATTGCTCCCCACCACGGAGATGGTTGCCAGACGTCCTCCACCGAGGGACACGCTGCTGGACTGAACCAGGTCACTCTCTCCCTCCAACGCCGTAAAAGTCACTCCACTCTGAGCCACGAGCGCTCCCGTCGCGCAAACAAAAGCTGCCGGAAATACAACCGCTCTCACTCGACAGAGAACTCCGCATATAATCCGGAGCGGGAAGAACAAAGTCATACTCCGCTAAAAGGTGGTAACCTAAAATTCGGTCGCCTTGGGCGGCTCGTTCTCCTTCTTCCCGGAGCGTTCCGATTCGAAGTGGAGAACCTTCTGTTCCGGCACTTCCAACGAGACAGGTTCTATCCCTTCCTTGCTGGCGTTGCCCCTGGGCCAGGCAAATAAGCTCACGATCACCAGCGCGTATGCCGCGCCCGCGCCATAAATCCACTTCGCCCCACCCATCTCCTGCAACCAGACTCCCATTCGCTCCAGGAGCAGGCTGCGCGCAGAACGCCTCATCAAGTCCTGACGCTGCCGGCGATGAAAGTCCGACAGAAACTCTTCAAAATACTCGTCTGCCGGAACACCCTGTCCGCGCTCCTCAAGGAGTTCTTGAAGCTCTTGAAATTCCTTGTTCACAGATTATGGGTAACTAGTAAATGAGTCCTGAATTCTTGGTGAAGTTCCGCAAACTTATAAAAACTCATCGTTTCCAGAAGTCCTCCAAGTGTCCCTGAAGTTGCTGATGGGCGTAGTAAAGACGGGACCGAACTGTGCCTTCGGATACTCCAAGGATCTTACTGATCTCAGCGTGCGGCATGCCCTGAATGTCAAACATGGTGACAACTGCTCTGTGGTCTTCAGACAGAGCCTGGAGTGCTTCGTTCAATCTTTTTTGAAGTTCGTGGATGTTACTCTGACGTCGAGGATTGGCACGGTGGCCCTGGTCCACAAAGGAGGTGTCGTTCTGGATGCCACTGTTCACGTCGTCCAGGCTGAGCCCCTTCCTCCGTCCCCGCTTCTTGAGAAAGTTGAGAGTCATGTTGGTCGCGATGGAATAGATCCAGGTATAGAAGGTAGACTTCCCGCGAAAATGCCGCAGGGAACGGTAAGCCTTGGCAAAGATCTCCTGCAGGAGGTCGTGAGTGTCCTCCTTGTTGGAGGTCATGTTATAGACCAGGCCGTAGAGCTTGCGGCTGTATTTGATGACCAGGTCATCGAAGGCCTGGGTATCCCCTTCCTGGGCACGCCGGACGAGTTCTTGATCGGGATCATTCGCTTTTTCAGCCATGCTGGCAGAGAGGGAAGGACTGCGCTGCAGCCTAAAGCACCTGCATGCAGTGTCAAAGGGCAAGGACTCCTCAGGGGGACACTTTTGGCAGCCTGCCGTCAGCCTGCCGTCAGCCTGCCAATGGATTACGCATTCGTCGCGTTCGGACAAGAACCGCCTCGGTTTCAGGAAGGATGTCCTTCTCAATTTCAACCGAGACCTCCCGGACGGCAAACTCCTTCAGAATCGTCCGGGCAACCTCATCCGCCAGGGTCTCGATGAGCTTTCTTGGGCGCTCCCCGGCCAATTCACCAATACGGCGGGCGACCCTGTCATAGTCCACGGTGAGCTCCAGGCGATCGCAGAGACTGGCGAACTCCCGCTCTGGAACCATCTCAACGGTCAGGTGAAGAGTCTGCCTTTCCGCCCGCTCTTCCTCAGGAACTCCGATGAAGCAACTCACCGCCAGGCGCCGAATAACGATCGACTCCCCGCAGGTCCATCGCGCCTCCGGGAGACTTCCCTGAAGCAGGGCGTGCACCGACTTGATACAGGAGAGCAGGAATTGAGGACCGGCCGCCGCCAACTGCGGAGCAGGATCGTATCCGCTCAACACTCCTATCGAGGTAACACCACCGGCATGAGCGGTCTCGATATCGTGCGCCATGTCCCCCACGTATGCGGTCTTTGCCGGATCCAGTCCATGCTCCGCAATGATCTTCCCGATCACGGTGCGTTTGTCTATCACGCTGGAGTAGGTCTGTTCGAAGTGGCTATCAAATCCAAATTCGCGCAGTTGCTGGTTGAAATTATCCGTATTCATGCTGGTGAGCACAAAGAGGCGGAT
>Ga0208129_1001069_pt1 | contig 11316 bp, 19 predicted proteins | sample ETNtaG_13_FD_185759 | JGI IMG/M metagenome (GOLD analysis project Ga0208129, IMG submission 185759) | Marine microbial and viral communities from oxygen minimum zone, Eastern Pacific Ocean - ETNP201306PF47B (SPAdes) (version 2) | ecosystem: Environmental > Aquatic > Marine > Oceanic ...
CATTTGGAAAACCTTGTGAAAATTGCGGAGGTGACATCATGAGTTCATCAGTCTCAGCATGCGTGTCTTTTGTGGAATGGTTTTGTGATCGTTGCGGTGAGATGTTCGATGACAAATATGATGTGCACTATTCTATGGTAGACGGCGATCGTGTCCCGAGTGCGAGTGATATGGATCTCTATCCTGAGTACGGACATACGAACCATAGTGATATATGGTGTGACATTTGCGATGATTGTTACAATCTTGTCGAGAATCCTGACAATGAAAACGAACCTGCTCTCAGACGCAACGTTCCAAATCCAAATTTCAGTGGTCAATCACATTCTGATCGCTTGATAGCACAACGTGAAGTAATCAATAAACATTTGGAAAACCTTGTGAAAATTGCGGAGGTGCAACATGGATAGAAGTAGATCGGAACCGCTGTATAACCCTGCATCGTGGCGTCAGAACAGCGTTGGCTTGATTGGTGCAGGAGCTGTCGGGAGTAAGGTAGCCATAGAGTTGGCTTGTCTTGGTGTGGAGCGCGTAACTGTATACGATATGGATTTCATTGAGCCACACAATCTCTCGAATCAGGCTTATCATGAACTCCAAGTTGGTATGGGGAAGTCGTCTGCTCTCGAAGAACTCATTGGTCACAAAGTTGGGCATGAACAATGGCTGAAATGGCAGTTCAAGTCCCAAGAATTCACGAAAATGATTCCGCACTCACATAAAGTGCTTATCTCGGCATTGGATACGAGGAGCGGAAGGCAGGAAGTGATGTGGAGTGGCATGACCAACAGTTCTACTCTTGTGATGGACTGTCGCATGGACGCGATGCAGGGCGCAGTTCACATGTACAATCCCGGAGACCCTAAAGAGCGAAAGGTCTACACAGAAAACCTACCTTCCGAAGATTACGAGGGGGAGAAAACTGCCTGTGGATTGCCAATCAACTGTGGCACAACGTCTGGATTTGTAGCGAGCACGGCAGTAGCGATGCTCATAAATTGGTGGAGCTTTGGTATTCGGGAGAACATCCACTTTAACTTACGAGCCATGGAAACGTGGCGAACCCCTGTGATGGAGGGAACAACATGAGACAGATAGACTCAACGGAACCTATGGTCACGATTGACGCTGAAACGTGGGGGCAGATTATGTTCGCCACTCAGGCTGTCGATACGGAGATCACGGGATGGCTTAATGTGAAACGTGATGAAGATTGTTTTCATATACATGGCGATCTCGTAATTCCCAAGCAAGAAGTAGGCTCAGCCAGTATTGATGTGGGTGCGCCAGAAATGGCATTGATGTTAGATCAGCACGACAACGTGCGTTGTTGGTGGCATAGTCATGTAGACATGGCTACGAACCCATCCTCGACAGACGTTACGCAAATGGATGGGTATGCAGAAAATCTACCCTTCTACCTAATGCTAATCACGAATAAGAGTGGTAACTATGGTCTCGAAGTTTGGGATATGGAAAGCAATCTGATTTGGGAAGGCATCGAGTTAAGCTCTGTTCCGACTCGTGATATAGAGAAATTGGCAGACATCATTAAGGATAACGTGAAGGAGAAAGCCTTTTCGGTACACCATTGGGGGGGAAAGAATGGTATTTACCATCCGGGGAGTACGCCAATTTATGAGAATGGCAACGGAAGGGGGAACACGTACCCGTATGATCTCGGTGGGGTAAGTGCTGTGCATGGTTGGTGTGATCCTACGCAAAAGGAAGTCGAACGCCTGATGTCGAGGGAAGGTATAGACGAGGACGAAGCCTTAGCATGGTTTGAGGAAGGATTAGCATAAATTGTCAACACGTTTTGAAAAGGAGAATTGAAATGACAGCTTCTAGTAGACATCCCAACAAGCTCACCAACAAGGAAGAAGTGAGACTAACCGAGAGACTTAGGAAGATCGAAAGCGAACAGGCAATTGCTTGGGGATTACACCGATTAAGCGGTGGATTTGTGAAGGCTGAATATGATGAGTGCGATGAAGATAGAATATATATCACCCTCACTGACGGTATACAAAGCGACTGTTATATACAAAAAAATATCAGCCGTCTCTCTCTCTGGAGAAATACTCTGGAATGGGATGTCATGTCAGAGGATCAGATTGGGGATATTACCGCCGCCACGGAAGATTTTTGGGATGATTGATATGAGCGTTTCTTACATTCATACCACGACTAATCGCGCCTGTCCTCGTTGTGGGTCTGTCAATATCGTGATTGATGTCACCTGTGTTTGGGACGTAGAAAGCCAACAGTGGGAGATGGACGGAGATCCAGACGAGCATGGCGGGAGCATGACTTGCGCTGACTGTTCGAGTGACAACTGGTTCTTGGATCATCCCAAAATCATAAAATGGGAGACCTAATCACGAGTAGCAAACTTTGGTTGTTACGCCCTAACTTAGTTTACTAAGTTAGGGTGTAACAACCAAGTAGGTGGTCGGCTAGTTGGTCGGCTTTTTTTTGGCTTTTAACGAGTGTCAATTTGACACCAAATGGAGTATGCTATATGATACACACAGTCAACACAGGGGAGTGTCTATGACCAAGAAGATAGTTTGTGAGCAGATGTTGTTGGAGATTCAGAAGGCTATCCGTCCGTCAACACAGGCAAAACGTCGGGGCGCTATGCGTGCGGTATTGGGTCGAATTGCCGATTCATCAGAGTGTGTCGGATTCACACGCCATACATTAATCGAGATCATTGCAGATAGTCCAATGGTCGGGAGTAAGGACAAGCAAATCAAGATTCGCCCCGCCTTTTCAGCACTTCGTGATTGCCTGAGTTACGCCACCGTTATGGCTATGCTCTACGAAACCTTTAAGTACCTCCGCACCCGAGAGACCCTGTTGGGCTTGGATCTTAAAGAGGCTTGGGAGGGTGTCATGGGTGATTTCTCACAAGCGGTGATTCTCCCAAGTGCGCACGGTGTCGTGAGCCCGAAGAGCAAAACGGGTTTCATAATTGGGTACAACAAGAGTTGGTTGATGCCCAAAATAGAAGGATCGACTTATGGTGAAATGGCATCGTTGGTGAAGCATAGAGCAGAGAAACAGCGTCAATGGTTTCTTGCACAGACCATTCCTTGTGGTTTTTTGGAAGGTGGTTTGCTTGATGTCAAGGAGGATGGTGATGAGGCGTTGGTTGCCGTTCCGCTTTCCACGGGGTTGGATATCGTTACCGGGTATCTCGCGACTAAATGGGGAGATGATGTCACGATTTTAGCTTCAGCATCTGATGATGGCGGGGCGATGGAAGTCTGGAAATCCGCTGTCTCGCGCTGTGGGATTGTTGAGAATTGGGATGACACAACCATAAGTGCTGTGATGACGGCGATTTTCGCGAGAGAAAAAGCCAAGCCAACCGTGCTGTCCGAAGTGCCGTTGTCCACAGAGGCGGATGTGAAGAGTGCATTGGCACGTATTCACGGTGATGCAGGAACTCTCGAAGATGCTGAAGCCAAAGCGGGAGCGCCTAAGTTCAACATCGAAGGGCCATTGAAGTCATCGCTTGAGGGATTGCTTGACGCGGCAACAGGCGGAACGCTGAAGGATATGGCATCGTTACAGAAGATGCTTAACGAAGGCGTCGAAGCCAAAGACAAAGCCAAGAAGTTAGAAGAGCAGGTCGCGAGGGCTGTGCGCCCTGCATCCACGAGGGTTGTGGCTAAGCCGGGTGAGGAACTGCCTGACGGTGATGTGAAGTACGACAAGGCTTACAACGTCCTTGGTATGCGTAAGCGTGGCTCGATGGACTTTGATGTGCCTGTGTTCGAGTGGAAGACTCCGCATCCGATGGTTCCTGAGATCGATCCTGATTACATCTTCCGACCGGAACCCACACTAAAGGCGTTGATTGGTCTTGTGAAAGGCATTAACACCTACGCTGTGGGCCACACCGGAACAGGCAAGACAACCCTATTCTTGCAGTTAGCGTCACGTATGAACTGGCCCGTGATACGGATTAACTTTGATTCGGAGATCACGAGGTTGGATTTGATTGGTCGTGACATACTCAAGGCTGATAGCGCAACAGGCGTTACGGTTAGTGAGTTTGTTGAAGGCGTGTTGCCGACTGCCATAGCAGGGCCATTCATTCTGCTGTGTGATGAGGTGGATCGTGTCAGACCAGAGGTGAGTTACGTATTCCAGAGGGTGCTTGAGGATCAAGGCATCATGCTCAACGAGGATGGTGGCCGTCTCGTGAGTCCACATGATTGGCATCGGGTTGTGGCGACAGCCAACACGGTGGGGCAGGGTGATGAGTTTGGCTTGTACCAAGGCGCGAGACACCAGAGTCAGGCGTTTCTCGATAGATTCACAAACTGGATCGAGATTGGATATCTCGGTAAGAAGGACGAGACGAAGTTGCTGAAGTCTAAAGCACCGGGTATTGATGATAGTGGGACAGAAGCCATTATGAATTACGTGGCTGAGCATCGTTCGGCGTTCGTTAATGCGGAGATTTTGCAACCCATTAGTGCGAGGGCGATTGAGCAGTTGGGTATGCAGTATGTATCGTACAGGTCGTTGCTTCCCGATTCAGCCAAGGCGTTGAAGATGGCTTTCGATAGCGTGGTGTTGGTGCGTGGCAGTGCGACTGATCGTGCAGTGATGACGGGGTTGCTTGACCGAGTGACAAAGGGAGAGAGCGAATGAGATTTGAAGAGTTCAGAGACGAGGCAGAGGGTACGAGTAGGACGTTGGGACGGAACTTTGGCACGAGACTGACGTTCGAGGGCGAAGGTGCGTTCACGGATAGGAAGAGAGTGAATCTGCCTATGTTGCCCGAAGGCGCAGAGTTGACCAAGGAACAGGTTCGGATGACACGAGGCTACATAGATCATGAGGCGGGTGGGCATCAGCGTCATACCGATATCGATTCAATGGAGTTCATCCAAGAGTGGGCACAAACGGAAGGCAAGCCTGCTGTTCCTAAGATTACAAACGCGATGGAAGATATACGCATTGAGCCAAAGGTGATTCGAGAGTATCCGGGTGCGAAGAAGAACCTTGAGGCAACGACCGATGCCGTGTGCCGGATGTTCTTGGATGAGTATGTTGCTGAAGGCGGGGAGAACTATGACCCCGAAGTGCTTAGCGATAGGCAGAAGGTGTTGCCATTGGTGGTGACATGGGCAGGGCGCAAGAAGAAGGGGTATGAGTCTAAAGCACTTGATGAGTGCATTGATCTCGTTGATGACGAGTTGGTTAAGGAGGCGCAGGTATGGGCAGATGCGGCAATGGCGTGCAAGGATACGTGGAGCGTGTTCGAGTTAGCGAAGAGGATGAACTTGGAAGTATACGAAGAAGAGGAAGAGGAAAAACACGAAGGGCCAACGGGAGAAGGGGATGGAGGTTTGCCTGTAGGCGGAAAGTCTGGCGAGAAGGGCGACGGCGAGAAGGGGATGGAGGCTAAAGCGCCGGGTGGTGACATACGAGAGAGTTCGGATGACAAGCCAGAACCTATCGAGATCACAATGAAGGAAGCGCTTGAGAATGCGTTCCAAGAGGCTTCAGATGGTGCGCCTGATAGTGAGTTCAGAAGTTATACATCAGCAACTGATATAGAAGTTACGCGAGATGGGATCACCTATCTTGATGGGACGCCATGCCGTAAGAGTAAGCGTTACATTGAGCGGATCAACAGTAAAGGTGTTGCCGATTACGTAAAGCTGACCAAGGAAATGCGGGGAATCATCAGTACGATGAAACGAAAGTTGGAGCGTGGCTTGGAAGATATGATGAGGCGTGGCAGGGATGATGGCAAGGAGTATGGGTCGCTTGATACGAGGCGTCTGGTACAGGCGTACAACCGAGCGCCCAATGTATTCTGGATGCCGGATGAAGCGCCTGATATGAACACTGCGGTTGAGGTGTTGATAGATATGAGTGGGTCGATGAGTGGTCGGAAACTTGGTCTCGCGATGTTGTCGTCCATCTGTTTGGCTGAAGCCATGAACACGATTGGCGTGCCATTTGAGGTGACGGGATTCTTTAGTGATGGGACGAATGATGAGATACCGCACGGTTCGGCCGCCACGAGGGGTTACCACAGGTATCAGGGAGAGACCTACTTCATCTTCAAGAGTTTCAAGGATTCATTACGCGAAGCCAGAGGGAATCTGGCGTCCATCATCAAGTGCTGTGGTTACGAGAACTGTGATGGTGTGAGTGTGCGTTGGGTAGGTAAGCGTCTCATGAAGAGGCCAGAGAATAAGAAGGTTCTCATGGTCTTGAGTGACGGGCATCCTGCGTTCTTGATTGGAAGGGGTGCGGACAGGAAAGTGGCTCACCAGTATCTTCCCGATGTGATTAAGGGGTTGAGTGATACGGGGATGCACGTAGTTGGTATTGGGATATGCAGTGATGCGGTGAAGAGGTATTACCCGCATTGGGTGGTGCTTGATGATATCGAAGGGTTACCGGGAGCGGTGATGTCTCAGGTGGCGAAAATCCTCATGGGTAAGCGCGTTGTCTTGGATAATAGCGAACTCATGAAGGCTTCCTCACTTGGTCGTCGTCGTGTGGCGTAAGCGGGGAAAGCGGAGTCCGACATTGAGAATGGCTTGGTGTGGCTGGTATCCGGCAAGGTCAGCAAAGGATTTCGCTTTCTGGTATCGAGTGGCTGAGCGTGTGAGGGATAAGCGCATACGTCACAAGAATATGGAGCAAATTATTCAAGTGTGTATAGATATAGATAAGGAGACTCGAACATGAGTAAGACAATTGATAAGTCTTTAACGAAGAAGTTGTTGGACGATGTAATCGTGAAGGATGAGCCAGAGGTGGATGAGTACAAGTCCACTTATCCCGAACCATCTTATGTGGAAGGGGCTCAAGTGCGGAGTTGGATGGATGATTGTGACCTCGGGTTGGGTTTTGTTGGCTTGGGGAAGGATTATACAAGTGCAAGGGCTGTTGTTGATGGGAACCGTAGTGGTGGCAAGGTGATTGAGTTGGATCGTCACGATACCGATGAGATTATCAGGTTGTTGGCGAAGAAGATGGAGAATGTTTTACAGAAGGAAGGGTTTGTCATGACCCCCGACTCTCGTGATGAACTTGAAAATAGTCTGTTGGCTGTTGTTGACTTGTGCAAGTGGAAGTCGGAAACGAGTTTGTACGTTCTTAAACTACGATAACGCGGAGGTATATATGAAATCGCTTGAGTTAGTTGGTATTGATAGACCGTTGCTAACGGTAGTTGTTCCGTTTGATGTGAAGAAGGGGACAACGATGATTGTTGATGCAAAAAATGGCAGGTTGTTTGCGGTGTGGCGTAAGATTAGTGATGGGCCTGAGCCAACCTTTGAAATACCCGAAGGTGCGTGGAATGATGTAGGAAATGTTCCTCGGATGACAGAGGGTAGGGTGCAGGCACTTGAGGCGATCTGGCGGCAGGGAGCACTGGCGCATGTAAAAAGCGTGGTGAGTTATCTTGGGGTTGACGGTGGAACAGCGCGGAGACACCTTCGTTTCCTGACTGCCAATGGCTATGCTACGAGAAGCAAGTGCAAGCCAAACGGGAAGATGGGGAGAAGGGCGTTCAAGTATTCAATCACGAAGAAGGGGATGGAAAGATTAGAGTCCTCAGCCCTAAAGTTCTCTTTGAACCTGTAAGGGTGTCGTTCACGGGAGAGGGTTGGAGTTCAGCTATTCTAGCCCCCTCCGGTTTTCTTTCACATAAAGGAGGGGATATGAAAAGGGGAATACCAATGAACAAAGATGTAGGGGAGAAGTGTATCTTTTGCTTTAGGGATACCTCCTTTGGCTCTGGCAGGTTTGTTAATAGGATACCAGCCAGCGATGATGAGTATGATGGTTGGGCTTGTCCAGAATGCATGGCGTATGAATGTGATCGGTGTAATAAAATGATTGGTCTGGATTGTGACATCGATTGGGAAGATGAGAAGATACATGAGGAATGTCTAACTCCAGAAGAGTATATACAATACGAGAAGGAATTAGACCCATGGATATCACCAAACAAGGAACATGCAAGGCGGCACGGTGCGGTGAAACTCGGTATTTTAAGGAGAGGAATATAATGAGTAACCTTTGTGACATGGAGATTTATTGGCTGTTAGCAAAAGCATTTGGTACTCCAAAACAAGTAAAGGAAGTCGAAGCCATACTAAAACGCACCATTGGGAAGCGGGGACATACTTCAAAAAAAGATAGGGAGTGGATGTATGAAAACATCAATCCTTATTATAAGGAGTTAGATTGGTGCTTAACGCTTCATAGTTATAGACACCGACAGCAGGCTTGGGATTAGTGAATCGATGAAGGGGTACATGATTAGAAGGCCAAGAGGGGGAGGTCACGAGTACATTTGTTATAGAGGGGGTGGCGTTCGGGTGTTCGGGTCGAAGTCAGCGGTGATTCGATACCTACATTTGCGTGGCTTGGATATGAAAATTAATTCACGAAACATTCACGAGTTGACGACAATTCAAATACAGGAGTGCAAACGTAATGGCAAAAATGAAGGATAAGCTGTTGTTGAAGACAAAACAGGGGTCAGTGTCGTTTACGCCAGAGAAGCTGGCTTGCTTTCGTGATGCTTTCGAGAGCGCGGAGGATACAATCTTTGTGTTCGAGGGGAAGCATTACCTGAAGGGGTACGCTAAGTATATGATTGAATACATGGAGGGCTTGTGGTCTACGGACGACAGAAATAAGCAGGAGAGGCATGATGGTTGATGTGAAATGTCTTAAATGTGGTGGTGAAGAATTTTGGGGAGTCGAGTTCGATGGGTACTGCCTTCAGTGTAAGGCGTGCAAGAGTACATGGAACTCAAAGTATTCATTCTTCTTAGCGAGAAACAATGATGAAGAAGATCAAACCAAGAAGGATCAAGCCAAGAAGGGGGGTGATACCGCTACTACGGAAGGGAGGGCCGCATCGTAAAACGCGCAAGGCGGAGCGGAGGGCTATCAAAATAAAAGGATACAACTATGACCACTGACCCTCTTTTTGCCGTGACTATAAACGACAAGGGTGAAATGAATGTTGTCGTTCGTAAAGATTTTTGGGAGCAGGATGATAAGGACGTATTGTTTGCGGTCGTTACGATTGCGACATTTGTGTTGAGTGCTAACGACTCAGTGTTGGAAGCCAAGCAGAGGTTTATAGATGCTTGCAGTGATGCAGTAGATCTTGGGAATGAGGATGTTGTTCCGAGCGAACTGATTGAGTTACGAAAAAGTCTGTTCGACTTTGACGACACCCCGGATTTCATACATCCATCGAGTAAGGGGATTCATTAATCGGTAATAAATCCATGTTGTAATCAAACAGGGGGGGTTATGTTAAAGATCACATCCCGTGGGGGGATTCTATATGTAGTTGGCTCAGTCAATGGCAATCGTGTTCGCCAGAGTACGGGGCTTAGTGTTGGGAATAAGGCGGAGGCTGAACTTGTTAGAGCCAATATGGAGTTGGCTTTGTTTAGGGGTGATTCTTTGTGCGGTGGCGTGGGCGCTAAGAGTTTCAAGTCGGTATGCGAATCGTATGAGAAGCGGAGAGGTGGGATTAGTAAGACGCAAAAGGGGAACATCGACAGGCTGTTGCGTTACTGGGGTTCCACCCATGTTGATGACATCAATCAGTTCTTGGTTGATAGGTACGTTGCTGATGTGCATTGCAATAATAAAGATGGAACTATTCGGCGTGAGTTGAATACGATGAAGGCCATCTTGAACTACGGTGCGGAGCGCGGCTTGTGCAAGGAAGCCAGATTTGGGTTACCGCCTGATGGGGAAGGGCGCACTCGGTACTTGAGTAGTGACGAGAGAAGCGAGGTTCTGGCGTGCTTGGGTGGTATCGAGGAACTTAGTGACAAGGTAAGTCCTATAAAGAGGGAGCTTATATTCCTGCTTTACTGTGGCGCACGGCTGTCGGAGATGCGAACCTTGTTATGGGGTGCTGTGGATGAGGACTCTGTAGTGCTTGTGAGTATTAAGGGGAACAAGCGTAAGAAGAAAACGAGAAGAGTGCCACTGCACCATAGGGTTGTTAATACTTTGGGCGTGCGTGGTGAGCCAACTGAACTTGTGTTTACTAAGGGGGGCGGGAATATGTGGGATAAGACAGCGTTCTATCACGAGTTTCATAAGGTTATGAGTTGTGCAGGTATCAGTGACTTTACTCCGCATGATTGCAGGCATACGTTCGCAAGCCATTTGGTGATGGGCGGGGCAGACTTGCGTACTGTCGCTGAGTTGTTGGGGCATAGCACCATGAGTATGGTGATGCGTTATTCACACTTATCAAGGGGGCATCTTGAAGATGCTATTAAAAAATTATGACTAATAAAGAAAATATCGATTTTGCGAAACAAGCATTCGTTGATGACGAGACCCATCAGAAACTCCAAGCCATGAGGTATGAAGGGTGGTTGGATAAAGAGATCTTAGAGTATGCGGGGATGTTGATCGAGCAGATCAAGTTCCTTGAGACGCAGTACAATCACAGTGAGTCAGAGAATACGAGGGATGCACTTGTTGACAGCATCGATGATAAGAAGGGGATGTTGGTTTCTTGTATATCAGAATTATCTGGAGCAAATCACATCATCGAGATCGATGCATTCGCGAAAAAACTGATGACCACCGACACCTCGTAAAGCTAATCCCGCATCTGCAGGATTAGCTTCCCGTTGGGGGCGTGAGGTGATGTCCGAGAGGAGAAAATTAGTTTGTCGAGTTGTCGTTGTCCTCATCCCCATCATCTGATGTGTTGCCATCATCTCCATCATCTGACGAGTTGTTATCATCTCCATCATTTGATGTGTCGGAACAATCTACAGTTGACTGACCTGTGCATACCTTTGTTCCACCAGAACTGATCTCAACCTGAGTACAGCCAATCGCAAAAAGCGCCGTCAAAATAATAAAAAATAATCTCATCATAATTCTTCTTTCTCCTCTAATCGTATTGAAGCTCCTAATTCCCAATCAATAAAGTCAATTGCCACCATCGTAGAACATCCAGACAGCAGAACTACTAACAGCAGTAATATTGATATTTTCATCTCTTCTCCCGAAAAAACTTGTGACCACCGATAGAGAATGTCATTTCCATGCCTTGCGCCCAAAACGGCTCATTACCAGAATAAAAATGGGTCGCCCCATCAACCAAGTCTTTGTGGTGGGGCAAGGACAACGCAACAAAATAGGCGGCAGTGGAGGGGGTTTTACTCAAATTGAAAGCAAATTGATCTGGTTGCTCAACAACCCCGCAAATCGAATTCGGATACTTTGATGATACAACACGGTTCATCACCACTTGCC
>Ga0208129_1001077_pt1 | contig 11277 bp, 8 predicted proteins | sample ETNtaG_13_FD_185759 | JGI IMG/M metagenome (GOLD analysis project Ga0208129, IMG submission 185759) | Marine microbial and viral communities from oxygen minimum zone, Eastern Pacific Ocean - ETNP201306PF47B (SPAdes) (version 2) | ecosystem: Environmental > Aquatic > Marine > Oceanic ...
CGTCGACTATGATGAGGATGACCTTGATAATGGCGAAATCTTGGAGAACAACGAGAACAACAATGACGCTCGCTTCGGTGAGCTGCTGCGAGTCAAGCCTGATCTTGCTATCACTCTGATGCGGGTTGACAATCGCTTTGCCGGAGACCCGACCCTCTCATCCACCAAAACTCCTAACGTAGATGAGCAGGTGACTTTCATGGCCACTGTTGTGAACCAGGGGGCGGCCGACATCGACCGCGCACGGCTCTACCTAACCGCCGACAGCAGCGACGAGACTGGTACTATCCTGAAGGAGCGCAATGTCAAGGACTACTACGAGTTCAAGATTAACGCCGGTGAGACCACAACAGTTCGCTTCCGCTGGTACGCTGAAATGGGGGAGTGGAGCAATTTCCGTGCCGAGGTCAACCCTAGTTGCAGTGAATACAGTATCATCGACTGCAACGCGGGTGATGGCGGCTATCAGGATACCGACCGTATGTATGATGAGCTGAACCGCTACAGTGACAACATCTTTCCCGCCGGTGGCGCCATCTTCGACCAGGACGGCAATGACGTCAAGTTCCTCATTCTACCCGACTTCAAGATTGATAAGTTTACCATGGACCCACGCGAGCCAGAGGTGGGCGACACTGTCGAAATGACCGTGACAGTCTCCAATACCGGTAACTCCGACTGGAAGATTACCGACGGCATCCTGTCAATCGAGTTTGATGATGGTGCCGGCAATGTAATCCTGGAACAGGTCACCAGCGATATCAACAAGGGCGATGACACTGAGGTCAAGTTCAGCTGGGTGTTCCCCGACGAGGATAAAGACCAGTTGACTCTAAAGTTCGAGCTAGACGCTGGCAGCGGCAACTTCGAGATTGATCAGCTGGACAGCAGCAACGACGAACACGAGCTTGATGTTGATGTTATCCAACCTGCAGTAGTGGGTGAGATTGCTGCCTTGGATGTTTTCGGCCGTGAACTGGTGCGCGGTTCCGGTTTCAAGGTCTATCACTTTGTGGCACTGATGTCCATGGCCTTGTTCATGGTTGTGGGGACAGTAGTTGTCTCGCGCCGTATGAGGCGAGCGTCAATTGATGATGACGACGAGGAAGAGGAGGCGCCCGAGGCGGTTGCCGAATTACCCCCTGCCAAGATTGCACTCTCGATTCAGTCAGCGGTCGACGGCAATACTCAAGAAGCTAAAGTGAAGGTACCCTCCAACATGCAGGTCGAGCGTCTGGTCCAGAACTGCGTTCAGAAGTTCCCATTGCCGCACGCCAACTTTGCGGCACATGTGAACGGTGCGGCGGTCGATTCCGGCCTCTCGCTCGCTGAGGCGGGTTTGGTCGACGGCGCCGAAATCCATCTGGTCGCAATCGAAGAGTGATTGACGCGCTGGTAGTCGGCGCCGGGCCCTCCGGCTGTCGCGCTGCGTGGAAACTGGCCGAGGCCGGCTATAGCGTAGCGATTGCTGAGGAGCACGAACGAGTAGGAGACCCGTGCCAGTGTGCAGGGCTGGTGACACCGCGTACCCTCGACTATCTGGGATATCGCCTGCCGGTGCTGCAGGAGATGCGTGGCGCACGGCTATGGGGGCCTTACGACAGCTACCTCGAGTTCGAAGCCCTAGAAACCAAGGCGCTGGTAATCGACCGCCCTGCACTGGACCGCTCTATTGCAGCACGCGCTGAAAAAGCGGGAGCCGAAATCTGGACTGGTACGCGCTATACCCGTGGCTGGCGTGATAACGGCGGCATGGTGGCCGAGCTGCGGGATAAATCCGGTATGCAACAGGTACAGACGCGACTTCTCATTGGCGCCGACGGTCCCGCCTCGCGAGTGGCGCGCGATGCCGGCCTCCACAACCGGCGTGAGGTGATGGCCGCTTTTGGAGGCGATGTCAGTGGCTACGCAACCCGTGACGGCTACGTTGACCTGTTCGTTGGCTCCGAGCTGGCACCGCGCTTCTTCGGCTGGGCCATCCCGACAGGTTCTGATACTGGTCGCTTAGGTGTCGCGACCACGCTACCGCATCGGCCGCGCAAGTTCTTCCGCAGCTACTTCCATGAAGGGGCGCCGTCTAAAGTGCTCAATGGCGCCAAGCTAACCGCGCGCATCAGCGGACTAATCCCCTTCGGGCTGCGTGAACCGGCGTTCACGGATCATGTGCTGCTCATTGGCGACGCCGCTGGCCTCGCGAAACCAACTTCGGGCGGTGGAATATACACTGGATTGGTAAGCGCCGATGCGGCAGCCGAGACTGCTATCGCAGCGTTCGAGGCAGGTGACCTTTCAGTTGCTTACCTAGCGGAGTACCAGCAGAAACTGCGCAACCGCATTGCTGGTGAGCTACAGCTGGGTGCACGGCTGCGCCGTGCATTTCTCGCGCTGGACGATGCGCAGCTGGCAGAGATTATCCGCATGCTGGGTGACCCAGCAGTTCTGGAGGCTATCCAGCGGGTGGGAGATTTGGACTACACATCACGGGCGGCGTTCGCGGTGCTTAAGGCGCAGCCGAAGCTGGTTAAGTTTGCCCCGCTGCTGCTGAAGCCATTTGTTTAGTTTAGGGTAGGTGCCTTCCTCCTCGAGGTAGAACACTACGGCGAGCCCGGCAAACATCATCGTCAGTCCAATCAGGACGTAGAGAGGCCATTTCGGTATTGGTTCCTTGACGCCGAAGCTGGAATCGGGAATCACGCCGTCAACACCCAGCGCGGTCAGGTTGATGTTGCCGGGCGCTCCATCGGGAACGTCGGTCGTTGCCGTTTCCCATTCTGCCATTGACCAGTGCCCTCGGCTCAGCATACTACGTGCGGTACCGTTGTGGTCGAATTCAAGCATGAAACGGACGAAGTATGTTCCTTCGGCGGTGCCAGCGTCGCAGCGGCTGCCGAGCAGTGTGCAGCGCAGCCAGGAGCGCTCTTCTGTGGACTGGATCTCGGTCGAGAACCGTACAGCTTCTCCGGCCGCTAGCGTTCCTGGACTGAATGTAGCTCGCTGCCCAGTTGGAGCGTCACACTCCACCTCGTTGTTGGATAGTCGCATCCAGCAGCCTTCGGTGATTCGCGGTCGTGCATCTGCCGCAACAGCGTCGATAACTTCTGACCCTTCGATATCAGCTCGCATGTAGAGGTCCATGCTGACAATGACGTTCTCGAGTGGCTCTGCATAGCGATTCGTCACTTCGAGTGTGAACTGACCGCTTTCGCCCGGTGTCATTTGCGGCGTCGTGAAGTTGTGGAAGTCAGGAATGTAGCCCGGGTGACTGACGTAGGGGTCCCAGTCGGCTTCGCTCGGTGGTACTAGCAGCAGTGCCAGTGTCAGTAGCGCGACCACCGGTCTGAAGACCATTTGCGTTGCTACTCTCCGTCGCATGGCCGCCCCACGGGAGCGGGGTTTTAACACTCTGTCGAGAGACTTATATCCCACTGCCACTCGCACCGTGATGCAATTGTATGCAAGAGCATTGCGCTTCGCCGTCGTGACGCTAATCCTGGCCAGCACGCTGCTGCTCGCTGACAATGTAGCGGCGGATCACGACTTCGACCATATAACCGTCGCTGCGGATCAGGACTTCGACGATCTAACCGTCGCTGCGGGCCAGACATTGACGCTCACCGACGGCAATTTTACAGTTGAGGACAATATTGAGGTGTCCGGTACTTTGGTTCTAGAAAACTGCAGCTTTGACATGAGTAACGAGTTCAGCGCTGTCGAGAGCGAAATCCGGATTCAGCCAGGAGGCTCGCTGACGGTCCGCGATTGCAGTCTGACCTCGACCGCAAACCTGACACCCGTGCGGGCACTGTACGACCAGTATATCGAGGTGGACCCTGACAACACCACGTACTACGAAACTAGCATTGAAACAGCGTTCGCCAAGCTCAACACCACCGCTGCCTTCCGGGTCGTGCTTGACGACGGCGAGCTGCTGCTGAACCGGGTCAACATGACCAGTGGTCGCCTCTGGTTGGTGGGCGGAAACGCCACCCTGTTCGACACGCGTCTAGACGGTGAGATGTCATTCCCGGAGAACAGCACAGGATTATTCATTGAGGATACCAGTTTCTTGGCCAACAACCTGACGCTGGCCAACTATGACAATTGTTTGCGCGCAGTCGGTCTCGCACCGATTCTGTCGAATGTGAACTACGCTAATTGCACTACCCAGTACGTCCAGGAATGGTGGCTGAATGTGACAGTCGAAGATACAGCCGGTGAGCGGCTTGGCGGGTTGCATGTGGCGCAGCGCGATGATGCGGGAATAGCTCTGACCGTCGCTCAGGAACAGCCCGACGGCAGCTATGTCGACTGGTACGAAGAGTACCGACTGCTAGGAAACGGCAATCGCGCCGAATCGCAAGTAAGTATTACTGTAATGAAAATTTACGAGTTTTACTCACTAGAAGGCTTGTGGGAGGGCGACTTGGACGGCAATACGCAGGTTGCCATCACGGTTGAGACCAACCGCTCGCTACTCAGTTTCAGCGATATGCGACTTGAGGTAGATGGCCAATCGGTCGAACCGAGCCAGCCGGTATCCAAGTGGAGCACGCTAATCCTCAATGCCACTCTGGTGAATCCGACTGACTGCCGCATGTCCGTAGTTGTCCAGCTTGCGGTGAACGATGTCACTGGCTATTCATCTATATTAGTCGAGCTCGCGCCGCGCAGCGTGGCTAGCCTGGAGCTGGACTGGAATATTTCACTCGCAGGCGACCTTTCTCTGAGCCTGGTTGCTGACAACTCTATTCTGTCCGATGGCGAGCTACGTATCAGCCGCTATCTGCAAGTCACCTCTGACACACGGGAAGAGGAAGAGGAGCAAGAGCAGCCTTGGCTGGCACTGCTGCTGTTGCTGGCGTTGGCGGGCGGCGCAGCGTGGGCGCTCTGGAGCGAGGATGAGCCCGAAGCTGGCGAGGCGGTTGCCGCGGAGGAAGAGACGAACGGCGATAGCAACGCACCCAGCGATGATGGGCATGACGAGCCCGTGGACGGAGGCGGCGGTGAGGAAGTTGACGAGCCGGACAACGACGAAGACGGCAACGCCGAATCCAAACCGCTCGACGACGATTGAGCAGCGCCGTTTTGGGCATCGAGTCCACCGCACACACTGCCGGCGTCGGCATAGTATCGCCTGAGGGAGAAATCCTGGCCGATTGCAAGGCCGTATTCACGCCGCCCGAGGGGAGTGGTATCCACCCCCGTGAGGCGGCGCAGCACCACGTGGCGGCGTTGCCGGGACTGGTGAGCGATGCCCTGGCCGATGCGCAGCTAGCGCCGGACGAACTGGCACTAGTAGCGTACGCGCGTGGTCCCGGGCTTGGCCCCTGTCTCCGCACCGGCGCGACTGCGGCGCGGGCATTCGCACACGCTCACGAGCTGCCGCTACTGGGGGTAAACCACTGCGTTGCGCACCTGGAAATTGGTTTGCTTGAGGGTGCAACGGACCCGATCCTGCTCTACCTGAGCGGCGGCAATACGCAAGTTATTGGCTACGCGCACAGCCGCTACCGTGTCTTCGGCGAGACACTCGATATCGGTATCGGTAACATGCTTGACAAGTTCGGCCGCGAGGCAGGACTCGAGTTCCCCGGCGGACCTAAACTCGAGGCTCTCGCTGCAGGACCGGAACTGGAACTATTACCCTACTCGGTGAAAGGCATGGACATGGCGTTTTCGGGGCTACTGACGGCGGCGCTGCGCAAGTTTGCCGACGGGATGGAGCTGCCCCGACTTGCCTACGCTATTCAGGAGACTGCGTTCGCAATGGCGTGTGAAGTCGCCGAGCGCGCACTAGCGCATACTGGCAAGACTGAGCTGGTTCTGGGTGGCGGCGTCGCCTGCAACGCACGGTTGCGTGAGATGGCCAGGACAATGGCACGTGAGCGCGACGTTGCCTGCTTCGCCCCCTCGAAGGCACTTTGCGTTGATAATGGGGTGATGATTGCGTGGTTAGGTTACGTAATGCAGGCGGGCGGATACGAAACGCAACCGCAGGACGACCGGGTCGATCAGCGCTTCCGCACCGACATGGCAGAGGTGACATGGCGCTGAACTACCGCGGCGCCGAGGCGGTTGTCACTGCCTGCGAATGGCACGGTCAGCCTGCCATCGAGAAGCGCCGTAACCCCCGCAGCTACCGTCACCCCGATTTGGAGGTGCGGTTAGTAGCGGAAAGACTGCGCGCCGAGGCCAGGCTACTCGAACGCGCCAGCGAAGCGGGGTTGCCGGTACCATTGCTCTACGCGGTCGATCCCACCGCCGCGACGCTGGTGATGACGCAGCTCCCGGGTGACCTCCTTGAGCATGCACTGCGCGCTCCCAACGGTGCAGTGTGGCTCCCGCTACTAGGTGAGCTGCTGGCACGCATCCACGCCGTTGGCATCATCCATGGCGATCCAACTACCAGCAATTTCATTGCCAGAGGTGCGTCTGACGGAGATGCCCTCGGTCACCTAAGTGTCATTGACTTTGGCCTCGGCGCCGCAAGCGATGACGATGAACAGCGCGCGACAGATTTGCGGGTTCTCCTTGAATCTCTCGAGGCGCACCACTCCGAACTAAATGCGCGGGAGCCGCTACTCGCTGCTTACAGGGAGTGGAACTGCTCTGCTGGCGCGTTAGAGCGTTTGGCGGCATTGGAGCAGCGCGGGCGCTACAACTTGGTACGCGGGTAATCCACTTCTCTAGTTTTCCGCTAAAAGGTGGGACACAATTTTCATCCCTAATACATTTAACCATTAACTTTATATATAATCAGTTATACGTAACACATCCGTGCTGGGTTACTTGAAACTACTCGTAGTTGCGCTACCATGGGAGATTTTTGTGTTACCAATTCTGCTCGGCCACTGATTTTTTTATAGAACAGAGGGCCCCCTTCCAACGTCAGAATGGGCTCCCATTACTTTCTAACGAACTGTTAAGAAAGGTGGCGGTCTCGCCGTTATACGTGGTCGAGCACCTGACTGGTAGGCGCTTGCTGGAACTGCAGCATGAGTGTTGTGGTGGGAGTCGAAGCGCTTGAGCCACACTGCCATGCTGCGCGCGCTGCTGCTGGCCCTGGTGTTGCTGGCACTTCTGCCGGCGACGACGGCGGAAAAGGAGCCTGAATGGGAGACTCCCACCGCTGGCACCGTCACCGGCGTGGCTGCGAGCGCTGACGGGGAACTGCTGGCGGCAAGTTACGGTAGCCGCGTTGGACTCTGGAACACCAGTGGCCCTGCCCCCATGGAGATGTGGACCCGGGGACCAGGGGTGACTTCAGTTGTAATGTCGGCCGACGGCCGGCAGCTGGTCGCATCGGAGGAGTCTAACTACCGACTGACTCTGTGGGAGGACCGTGTTGAGGACTGGACCTACTCCGGTGTGTTGTCGTTTAACAGCGTTGCCATCTCTGCCGACGGTGCGTACCTTGTTGCGGGGGATGAGACCTACATGTATCTTTTCAACCTCAGTCGCCCCAACAACAATATGCTCTGGAGCTACAACTCGGGCAATGCTGTTGACTTGGTCGCCATTTCGCCAGATGGGGGGCGAATTGCAGCGGCGACCCGCGACGGCAACCTGCTGATGTGGGAGCGCGACGTTTCCGATCCGCTCTGGACCTACTCCGGCGCTTCCGCTATCTATGACTTGGCGTTCAGTCTTGACGGCGGCTGGCTGGCAGTAGCGACGCCGGGCGGCGCTCTGGTATTCAACAGCAATAGCAACAATCCAGCGCTGGAATTTCCGGTAGGTACAGCCTTCAGCGCGGTTGCAGCGCACCCCGAGGGCAAACTGTTCGCTGCGGGAACCGAGGCGGGCGACCTCTATCTACTGAACCGCGTCAACGGCTCCGCGGCATGGACCCGCAGCTTGGAGGGTGAGATAGCGTCCCTGACGTTCAACGGTGGCGGCAGCCACCTGCTAGCTGGTACTGCTGGCAAGCAGCTGACACTGCTCGCGACTGGCAATGGCGAGCCGCTCTGGATAGCCTCTACCACGGCTGCTGTGACTAAGGTCGCCACTTCTTGGCGCGGCCACTGGCTACTGGTGGGAATGGAGAACCGGCTGGCACTTTACTACGAACCTATCCTTGACAATCAGCCGCCCAATGCGACCATCGTCTCGATAGCGCCGGCGACTGCAATGCCAGGCTGGAATGTTACCTTCAACGGTAGTGGTAGCGATGGAGACGGTGGAATTGTCGAATACCGCTGGTTCTCCTCGCGCGACGGGCTGCTCTCGAACCAGTCAGTATTCAACGGTAGTACGCTCACAACTGGCTACCACACGGTAAGTTTCAAAGTGCGTGACAACGAGGGTGCTTGGAGCGAGCCGGTGACGCGCGAAATCGCTATTGGCGACTACCCATCAGCAGAGGTCTTAGATGTCGAGCCCTGCTCTCTGCAGGGCGAGTGCGTGCTGCTGTACGGTACCGAAGTAATCTTCCGTGGCACAGGTCTGAAACTCACGAACGGCTCGGCTAACCTGACAAATTTCAGCTGGGAGTCAGACTTAGATGGGGTGCTCTCGACCGTGGCCGAGTTCAGTACTACCGCGCTTTCCAATGGTTCCCACACTATTACCTTCCGGGTCGGGAATGAGGCTGGACTCTGGTCTCCCAATACTACCTTCTATTTGCGCCTCAATGCCCAGCCAATCTGCCTCATCACCGAGGCGCCGCCGCAAGCAGAGCTTGGAGCCCTGGTTAAGCTGTCCGGTGCTAGCTATGACGCCGAGGGTGAAGTCATGGCGTACATCTGGGACTCTAGCCTGGATGGAGTGCTGAGCACGTATGATTCATTCTCCATAAGTGATCTGTCGCCTGGTACGCACAGCGTGACGCTACAGGTGCAGGACTCGGATGGGGCCTGGAGCGTGCCTGCCACGCACACGTTACGCATCCTCTCGCCGCCGACTGTCACCGCTATCTGCCCTGCTGAGGGGGAGGTGGATAAACTACTGCAGTTCAGCGCCAACGCCAGCGATGCCGACGGGAACATCGTGCTTTACAAGTGGGATTTCAACTCGCCATCCGGCAAGCTGATTGGTACACCCGACTTCTTTAACTCCGCACCGGAGGCGGTGAAGAAGTACGATTTGCTGCCACCCAACGACGCATTCTACACTGCCGTGGTACAAGTGACCGACGACGACGAGTTGCAGGCATCCGACACTTGCACAATTTTCATTACCGAGCCACCTCCGACCGCTTCCGCTGGAAATTCAGACGGTGGTTTTTCGCTCGATCTAGGCGAGGTCGCCGGTATTTCCGTAACCAAGCTACTGGGCGGGACACTGTTACTGGTAGTGCTGATGGTCGGTGGCACCTGGGCCTTCCTGCAACTGCGATCGACACATGTCCAACCTTCACAAGTTGCCACACCCTGGGAAGTGACGCAGGCGGCGGCGACCTCCAGGGCACAGGATAAAGAGAAACATCTGGATTATGACGGAGCCATTGCAATATATGAGGGGATTGGAGATAAAAAATCAGCGTTCCGGGTTCAGAAATTAAAGGCTGAACAAAGCTCTGTCAAGGTCGACCAGACTCTCCCACCGCAGCGCATTAGCAAAGGTCGTCGCAAACGTGTCAGGCGTAAGCCTGCAGCGAAACAGGTCACCATAGAGTGCCCTGGCTGTAGTGCACAGATGCAGGTTCCACGGCGTGATGGCCCGCAGGTGGTGAAGTGCGATGCGTGTGGCCTGACGGGCGAACTAGAGTTGTAGGCGCTCCTTTTTAGCCGCACGCCCCATCGCCCGCGCATGGCCATGAAAAGGACCAAGCTCATCAACGACCCCGCCGAACTAGTGGCATTGTTCCGGTCGGTCGATTCGCCTGGGCGGCGCGCGGTACTGGCGAGACTGGCAGAGGGTTGGACGCCAACTAGTGAGCTCCAGTCGTCATTCGGCGAGGAAGCGTTTGGCGCCATCACCTACTTTGAGAAATTCAAGCTGGTAGAATCGCGCTGGGAAGTCCTTGACGGAAAGCCCGAGAAGGCTTATCGCACATTCTACAACGCCTTCCAGATTTCGACCTCTCTCAATTTTGTGGAGGCGCAGGAACTGCTGACTGTGGTTCTGATGGAAGAGACTGTGTTCGAGGCGCTAGAAGTGAAAATCTTGGAAATGGTGGGCGAGGAGGGGTGCTTTGCAAACGACATCTCGCGCGAGCTAGAATTAACCTCGCTTCAGCTCAAGGGGCTGGTACGGCGCTCGGTCAAGTTCGATTATAGAGGACACAACATTGTTCCTATCAAGGAAGAGAAATGAATGAGGAACCTGATATAGACGGCAGCATGCCAGACGAAGGGAACGACGAGGAACTCCAGACGCAGCGCGAGAGCGAGCCCGTGGTGCGCCGCAACGCACCGTCACCACCGGTACCGCGTGCTTCACCTGATTCCGAGCCGATGTTCGATAATTTCAGTGCGGGTGGTGAGCCGGGCGCTCTGCGCGAGAAGCTCTCGCTCATCGCAGGCGCCGGCTTCACGACGCTGCTGGCGTATTTCTACTTCATTATCGGTCTGGACAATTCGGATACCATAGCTTCAGCAACTGAAGTAACCGTCCTCGTGGTTGTTGCACTCTGGTTCTACATGCGCGGGGCGCAGAAGATGGACCCTGTTCGCGCTAATTTCTTCGCCGGTGTTCTCGGCATCCTCGCGCTAATCGTGTTGGTCCTGGGGTGGGATGCAGCCAAGAACGACCTAATCATCTCGGCGCTGCTGGCGGCGCTTTCAACATTTAGCTTCCTCAAGGCGTCCGAACTGGAGTAAGCACTTTGCCCCCTAGTGTGCACAGTTCCGTGCGCTGGCTGCTCCTGATTCTGCCGCTGTTACTGCTGCTCCTTCCGTCCGCGGAGGCAGTGCCGGAACTTCCCTATGACCTGGCACCCCCGCCGCCAGGCCATGCTCCACCCCAAGACCAGTCTACCTCCCCCCCCCAGTTAGCGCAGCGTGAATGGATTGGTGATGCTCACTTGTTAGTAATCCTGATACAGTTCCCTGACTACCCGGCAGACAGTAACCATGACGTCGCCTATTACGAAGAGCTTTTGTTCGAGCGCGATAATGGTTCGATGTGGGATTTCTTCAACGAGAATTCCTACGGCCAATTCAACATTTCCGGCACGATTGTTCCTCAATGGCTGAATGCGAGCGAGAACATGTCCTACTATGGAGAGTACGAGTTCCAGAATTCCGAGTCGGAAGGCAATGCACAGACGCTAGTGCGCGAAGCCGTCGCGCTGGCGCAGCCGTTCGTCAACTACAGCCATTTCGACCGCGATAA
>Ga0208129_1001079_pt1 | contig 11270 bp, 9 predicted proteins | sample ETNtaG_13_FD_185759 | JGI IMG/M metagenome (GOLD analysis project Ga0208129, IMG submission 185759) | Marine microbial and viral communities from oxygen minimum zone, Eastern Pacific Ocean - ETNP201306PF47B (SPAdes) (version 2) | ecosystem: Environmental > Aquatic > Marine > Oceanic ...
CAAGGAAACCGATGATTTGGGAAGTGTCATCGATGCAGTCGGTGACCGAAAGATTTGCTATCTTGGCCACAGCATGGGAGGTGCCGTTGGCGTCCGGCGAGCCAGTAGCGATTCACGGATCAGTTCGCTAGTCTCGCTGGCCGGCATGGTGCACACGGAGGAGTTCGCCCGGCGTGAGTTCGGCGAAGAGACACCGGATGCCGGCTGCATGTGGGAGGAGGAAAGCTGCCCGCTTTCCAGCGCCTTCGTGAATGATATGGCGGCGATCCACTCGGTTGTTGATTTGGGCGCACAAATCAGCGTGCCGTGGCTGCTGGTGCACGGTACGGAGGATGACGTGGTGCCGATTGCCGACTCCCGGGACATCCTTGCCAAGGCCACGAACTCGCCGGAGTTTTTCGAGATTGCCGGGGCCAATCACTTGTTCAGCGACGATGCGCTTCCATTGATGGTCGGTAAAGTCGTGGAGTGGGTGAAGGCGCAGGCCGGCTGATTATTTTTTCGCCGCAAGCATCGAGGGCAGCGCCCACAGCACCGCGCCCAAGGCAGCGCTGTACGCGATGGAGGACAACCAGCCGAAGTCGTTCACGGGTGGGAAGCTCATCCAAAGCAGTGATAGCGAAAAGCTGATCAGAATCAGGCTCGTGCAGAGAATGGCCGGGCCCTTGGCTTCGAGCGCCTTGGCCAAGGCGGCGCTCGGATCGGCGCCCTGTTGCTTAAGCTGGAGCCAATGCGTGATGAGATGCACCGCATCGTCGATCCCGATGCCGAGCGCCAACGCGCCCACCATCACCGTGACGGAGTTCAGCGGCACCTGAAATCCGGCGGCAACGATCGCCAACAGGCCAAGCGGCCCGAGGCTGATCCCCAGCGCGATCGCCGCCAGTGACCACGTACGCCACAGCAGCACCATCGTCGCGAACATGGTGGTGATGGTAAATGCGAGGCTGCCGAGTTGCGCGTTGACAATCTTCTCGTCGGCCCTGAGCACGGTGTGCAATCCGGCCTGGGCGGAGACGCTAACTTCTTTCGGCATGATCTCCTTCGCACGTTGCTCGACGGACTCGATCAAGTTCACAAAATCGCCGCTTGGCACGTCGGTCGTTCGCAGCACGAGATGCGCGGATTGTTGTGACTCATCGCTGAGTGCCTGGAGGAACGGGTAGCCGGTGGCGTTCAGCGCGAGGACGAAAATGTTCAAGGTAAGCGCGTTGCCTGGGAGTGTCAGTTTGCCGGAATTGTCACCCTGCCAGACGCTGTTCATCATTGCCATCAACGAGGCGTATGAATACGTGCTGGTGAATCCTCCAGTGCTTTCGGAAAAATTCTGAACTGATTGCAGGTTGCGCAGGAACTCCAGTCGGTTGATGCCGCCAGGCTTGCCGGTGTCGAAGTCCATTTGCACGATGTTGATGCCGCCCATTCGCTCGTCCATCATCTCCGCCATTTGTCGCGTGTGACTCTTCGGCGAGAGAAACTGAACCGCGCGAATGTCGATATTCAACTGCTTGGCGGCGGGGAGTGCTGCAACCAAAACAGCCGCGCCGAGCACACCCGCGGTCCAGCGCCGCGTCTTCGTTGCTTGTCCAAGCCGGGCGAAAAAAGAACGTGAGTTGATTCGTTGTAACACTTTGGGGTTGAGTTGGATAGCGCTTGGCCAAGCGCGAAGGCCAAGTTTCAGCAGGGAGAGGCCCGGGCCAAACGACCAACCGAAAATGACCGCTACCCCGAGCGTGCCAGCGATCCCGAAATCCCGCACCTGTGACACGTCGCACACCGCCAAGGAACCCAGCCCGATAGCAGTGGTGATGGCCGCAAACAGGCTTGGCCGAACCACCTCCCGCAGCATGGCGGCCAGGCGCAAATCCAGCGGGAGCGCCGGATCTGTTTTTCGAAGCGCCGTGAGTTGGTGCGTGATCATCGTGAGGTTGATCGCACCGAGCAGCGGAAGCAGGAGAAGGTTGTACGGTGTCAGAGCGAATCCGGCTATTTGCAGTACGCCGGGCAGCGTGGCCACGAGCGCCGCTTCGCTGGCCAGCAGCAGCACAAGGCAGGGGACGGATCGCAGGGTCAGTCCTACAAACAACAGGATGAGCAGCGAAGCGACCGGCAGTACCAGCTTGAGATCGCGAAGGAACGATTCACTCAACTCCTCGGCGATGAACGGCAGGGAGATGCTGTTCACTCGGTACTCCGGCGTATTGAACGGCTCCAGCAGTTTTTCGGTTTCGTCGCGGAACGCCTTTCGCAACTTAGCCGTGGAGAGATCGCGGCGGTATGCGGCTGTGATGACCGCGGTTTTGCCATCCGGCGAAACCATGATATTGCGTACCAGAGGGTGTGTTACGGAGAACTCTCGAATTGCTGCAATCTGTTTATCAGAAAGATCCCCACTCGGAACAAACGGCTCCATAGAAAAGGAAAATCCTTTGCGAACCGGTTGGGTTGAATGCGTCAGGCTTTTGACGTCGACCAGCCCTGGTTGTTTGCCAATCGCGTTGCTGATGGCGCGGATGTGATCAAAGCCGACTTGGCTGAATATCAGATCACTCTCAATACTGACGACGACAACGGTGTCATCGTTGAGGAATGACTGAATCCGGTCGTAGGTTTCCAAATGCCGCTTGTCCGACTCGAGCAGCATCAGCGGGTCGGCGTCGATGCTTACTTTGGTCGATTCCAAAATAAGCCCACCGACAACGACGAGGAAGCATGCAAACAAAATCCCCGGAAACCGTACGAAGGGATTCCGGGAATTATGCATGCCGGTTGGTGGTTGTGGTTAAATCACTTGAGCCACTTGGGCACGGTTTCGCTGGCCCATAACTGCTTGACCGGCTGGCGTTTGCGCACGATCTCCGCCCGGCTGCCTTTCACCAGCACTTCGGCGGGGTAGGGGCGGGCGTTGTAGTTAGACGCCATCACGAAGCCGTAGGCGCCAGCGCTGAGCAGTGCGAGGAAGTCGCTCTCGCCGACTTTTGGCAGCATACGGTTTTTACAGAAGTAATCGCTGGATTCGCAGATCGGCCCGACCACATCGGAGGAGACTTGGTTTTTCTTCAAGTGATCGCCCGGCTTTTGCGTGAGTGGCACGATCTCGTGGTAGCTGTCATAGAGGGATGGGCGGGCGAGATCGTTCATCGCGGCATCGACGATTACGAAATTCTTCACGCCGGTCTGCTTCACGTACTCGACGCGCGTGACGAGAATACCGGCATTGCCGGCGATGAACCGGCCCGGCTCGATCAGGATCCGTAGGCCAAGCGGTTTGAGGAGCGGCATCAGCTTGGCTGCGTATCTGGCTGGGGTGAGGAGGGTTTTGCGCTTGGTTGAGCACCACCACTTGGCGTCGCCGCTTGCGAGTGCCGGCTCGTAGACAATCCCCACGCCGCCGCCGAGGCTGAAAAACTCGATGCCATGTTTTTCTGTTAGGCGCTTGGCCAACGGAGCGACTTTCCTTACCGCTTTTTCAAATGGCCCAATATCGGTCAGTTGCGAGCCGATGTGCATCTGTATCCCGCGCAGGTACAGGTTTTTCAGCCTGGCCGCCCGCTCGTACACACCCTCGATCTCCTCGAAGGCGATCCCGAATTTGTTTTCGTACGTGCCGGTGGTGATCTTGGCGTGCGTTTTGGCGTCTACGTTCGGGTTCACCCGCACGGCGATCGGCGCCTTCTTCTTCAGCCGACGGGCAATCTTATTAATGCGAACCAGTTCCGGCTCGCTCTCGGCGCTGAACGCGTAGATGCCCTTCTTCAGCGCGAGCTCGATGTCCTCCTCCGTTTTGCCGACACCGGCGAACACGCATTTTGTCGAATCGCCGCCAGCAGCGATGACTCGTTGGAGTTCACCGCCGCTGACGATGTCGAACCCGCTTCCGGCGTTGGCCAATGTTCGCAATACGCCAAGGTTGGAGCTGGCCTTGACTGCAAAATGAAGCGTGTGATCCACCGGCGACAGGGCGTTGTCGAGCAGGCCGAAATTTCTTGTCAGTGTGGCGTGGGAGTAAATGTAAAGCGGCGAACCATGTTTTTTGACGAGTGACGCTACCGAAATGTTCTCGCAGTACAATTTCCCCCGCTTGAAGCTAAAGTCATGCATCGCGCCGCAGTATGCCAAAGCCCCCCAGCCGTTTGAAGGAAATCCTTTTTAGGGTCACTCCGCTTGGCCAAGGGCAAGGTTGGCGAGGTCGCCGATTGAATCGATGACAGCCAGTGGGCCGGGCGTTTGGCTCAGTTGCGGTTCGTGTTCTCGGCCGTAGCCGGTGCGAACGAGGACGCTGCACTTCACGCCGGCGTTCCAGCCACACTCGATGTCCGAAACCTTGTCGCCGATCATGTAGCTGGCGGCGAGGTCGATGCCGAATTCGTCCTGGGCGTCGAGCAGCATTTGCGGTGACGGCTTGCGGTTGCGGCTGGGCTGATCCGGCGCCTCGGGCGCGAAGTAGATTTTACGGAAAGCCACACCGAACTTGGCGAACTCCCCGGCGACACGCTCGTTGACTGCGTGCATCTGCTCCTCGGTGTAGTGGCCGCGGCCGATGCCGGCCTGGTTGGTGACGATGAACAACTCAAACCCTCCCTCGGCAAGCTGCTGGACGGCCTCGCCGGCGCCAGGGATAAGTTCGACTTTTTCTGGCTCGTGGAGGTAGCCGGTCTCGACGATGAGTGTGCCGTCGCGGTCGAGGAAAATGGCGGGTTTGCCGTCGGACATGCGGCTCAGAAACTGGCGAGAAGTTCCTTCGGCGTCACGGTGGCAGTGCCGAGTTTGCCGACAACGACTCCGGCGGCGTGGTTCGCCACGATCGCGGCCTCGACCGGATCCGCGCCGGCAGCGATGGCCAGGGTAAACGAACCGATGACGGTGTCACCCGCGCCGGACACGTCGAACACTTCCCGGGCGACTGTGGGAATGTGAAACGGCTTGTGCCCCGGTTGGCAGACGAGCATGCCAAGCTCGCCGAGCGTGATCAGCAGTACTTTCAGTTCCAGTTCGCCGAGGAGTTGCCTGGCGACGCGCATGAGCTTGCGGTCCTTGAGCGGATTAGCGTTGTATGTGGTGTCACTGATGCTGGCCAGTTCGAAGGCCTCTTTTCGGTTGGGCGTGATGAGGGAGAGGTCGCGCAGGTCGAGCGAATGCACCGGCTTGGGGTCGAGGCTCAGCCAAGTGCCGTGCCGTTGGGCAAGCACCTTCAGTTTGTTCAGGAATTCCTGTGTGACGACGCCCTTGCCGTAGTCGCCGATGACGATCGCTTTCGACCTGGCCAGGCTGGTGTCGATCGACTTGAGAAGTCGCTTGGCCAAGCGCGGTTCGAGGTTGGCCTTGGACTCGCGATCGACCCGCACGACCTGTTGCCGCTGGGCGATGATGCGCATCTTGCAGCTTGTCTGCCGCGATGCGTCGGTGAGCAGTTTCGTGCAATCGACGTTGTCGGCATTGAGCAGTGCGCGAAGTTTTTTTGCGGCATCGTCCCGGCCGACGACGCTGTGCATTTTCGCCGGGCAGTTGAGGGCGGTGAGGTTGCGGGCGACGTTGGCCGCGCCGCCGGGCATGAAGCTCTCCCGCTGAAACTCAACGACTGGCACTGGCGCCTCGGGTGATATGCGCGAGACGTCTCCCCACAGAAACTGGTCGAGCATCGCGTCGCCGGTGACGAGTACCGTGCGCTTGGCGGCGGTGTTCAGAATGTTCCGGGCTCGTTGCCGCGAGACTGTTTTTCGTTCAGCCATCAGCCTGTTTCAGTGGCTCTTCCTCGAGAAAACCGGTGAGCGGGCTGGTCGCACTGGCCGTGCCAAGTTGTTGGCCAAGGCCAATTTCATAGGCCGCGCGGCCCGCCTCAACAGCCGCTTTGAAAGCAAGTCCCATGCGAGGTGGATCATCGGCGATGGCGATGGCGGTGTTGACCAGCACGGCGTCGGCGCCCATTTCCATGGCCTCGGCGGCGTGGCTCGGCGAGCCAATGCCAGCATCGACGACCACCGGGACGGTGGCCTGCTCGATGATGATGCGAATTTGGTCACGCGTCTCGACACCGCGATTGGAGCCGATCGGCGCGCCCAACGGCATGACCGTGGCGGTGCCGACCTCCTGAAGTCGCTTGGCCAGGACGGGATCCGCGTTGATGTACGGCAGCACGGTGAAGTCCTCGGCGACGAGCCGCTTGGCCGCCTCAAAAGTCTCGACCGGGTCAGGCAGCAGATAGCGGGGGTCGGGGTGAATCTCGAGTTTCACCCACTTGGGCAACCCGGCGGCGTCGGCGAGCTTGGCCAAGCGCACCGCCTCGTCAGCATTCATCGCGCCGCTGGTGTTGGGCAGGATCAGGTAGCGCTCGGGATCGATGAACTCGAGGATGTTCGCGAAGGGATCGTTCGTGCCGGTGAGGTCGGCGCGGCGCAGGGCCACAGTGACAATTTGCGTGCCGCTGGCGGCGAGCGCGTCGCGCATCGACCCGGGCGAGGCGAACTTGCCCGTGCCCAGGAGCAGGCGCGAGTCGAACGTGCGATCGGCAATCGTCAGCGGTGAAGTCTCGAGCGACATCGACGGAAAACTAGGCGAGCCAAGCGCTGTTGTCGAGGCGACCTATTATTCCGCTGGCCTTGGCTTTGCCGGGCGGGGGCGGAGGCCAAACAGGGCGGTGCCGATGCGGACGATCGTGGCGCCTTCCTCGATTGCCACCTCGAAGTCGCCGCTCATGCCCATGCTTAGGTGCTGCAGCGGCGCACCGAGTTTTTGTTCGCTCGCCTCTCTGAGTTCGCGGAGTCGCTGGAAGATGGGCCGCACCTTTTCCGGCTCGGATGTCCACGGGGCGAGGGTCATCAGGCCGTGAATTTCCAGCCGCGGCAGGTCGTTGATCGGCTCGAGGACATCGAGCAGCTCGGCCGGCTTGAAGCCGTGCTTGGTTCCCTCGCCGGCGACGTTAACCTCGAGCAACACTGGCATGTCCTTGGCGGCGTTGTGGGCGTGCCGGTTGATTTCCTCGGCGATCGACAGGCGGTCGACGCTCTGGATCATGCTGAACAACCGCACGGCGTCGCGGCATTTGTTGGACTGCAAATGACCGATGAGCTGCCACTCGAGGTTGCCGGGGCAGGCGGAGATCTTCAGCTTGGCCTCCTGGATTTTGCTTTCGCCGAAGACGCGGCAGCCGTGATAGGTCAGCTCACGCACGGCGTTGGCGCTGTGACTTTTCGAAACCGGCAGCAGCATGACCTCCGCCGGGTCGCGCTCGGCGAGTTTGCAAGCGGCATTGATCCGTTCGCGGATGGCGTGCAGTCGCTCGTCCAGTTCCATGCGCCAATTTAGCCACATCAACACCGGCGCCGGCAAGGCCGCGGCGGTTTCGCGCTTGGCCAAGCGGTCCTCCGGCGGTTCAGCCGAACAGCTCGCCTTCGGCGAAGAAACGCTTCAGTTCCGCCTGGCCGTTTTCGACCGAGTCGGAGGCGTGGACGACGTTGCGCATTTTATCCTGGCCGAAATCGCCGCGGATCGTTCCCTTTTCGGCAGCGGTCGAGTCGGTCGGGCCGACCATTTCTCGGATGCGAGCGATGGCATTGTCGCCGCGCAGCGCGATCGCCACCACCGGCGACGACTGCATAAAGCCCTGAATCTCCGGAAAAAACGGCAGGTCGGTCAGGTGCGCGTAATGCTCGCGCAGAATCTCATCCGACAGGCGTACCATCTTCGCGCCGAACACCTCGAAGCCGGCTTCCTCGAAGCGCTTCAACACCTCGCCGCACTGGCGGCCCTCCAGACAATCCGGCTTCAACAGAACCAACGACTCTTCCATAAGCGCGCGAATCATGGGGATGAATCCCCATGTGAAAAGCGAAAAGTGCTTTTAGCACGATTTTTCCCCGCTTGGCCAAGCGGGGTTCAGGTGATGTGGGCGCCAGTGGCGTTGGTGTAGACGGCGTAGAGGCTTTGGCTGGCGGTCATGAAGAGGCGGTTGCGCTTGCGGCCGCCGAAACAGACGTTGGAGCAGATTTCCGGCAGCCGGATTTGCCCGATGCGGTCGCCGTTCGGGGCGAAGGTGTGCACGCCGTCGTAACCGGCTCCGACCCAGCCCGCACTGGCCCAGATGTTCCCGTCGATGTCGGCGCGGATACCGTCGGCACCGCCTGCGGCCAACTTCTTTGGCCTGTTTTTCTGAGCCAATTCCTCGGTTGTTGCCAGTCTGGCGCCGTCTTGGGCTTTCATGGCTTTCATCGAGGCGAACTCTTTTCCATTTTTCAGCTTCGCGCCGTCGACGTCCCACACTTTAATATTTTTTCCGGAGCCGGAGTCGGCGACGTAGAGTTTGCTCAAGTCGGGCGCAAAGCAAAGACCGTTTGGCTTGTGAATATTGTCCGTTAGTTTCGTGATTTTTCCGCTCCTGGCGTCGATACGGTAGACGGCTTCCTTGAGTTGGAGCGGGCCTTTGTTGCCTTCGTAGTCCGACAGGCTGCCGTAGCCGGGGTCAGTGAACCAAATTGAATTGTCGCCGCGATGTACGATTGCGTCGTTCGGCGCGTTGAACGGTTTGCCGTCGAATGTGGTGGCTAGCACGGTCTCGGTGCCGTCATATTCATAGCGCACCACGCGGCGATGCCCGTGCTGGCAGGAGATTTGCCGACCTCGGTAGTCGAACGTGTTGCCGTTGCTGTTGCCGCTGGGCTTGCGGAACACGCTCACGCGGTTGTCGTCCTCAATCCAGCGCAGTTGCAAGTCGTTGGGGATGTCGCTGAAAACCACGTATCGTCCGACGCCGTTCCAGGCGCAGCCCTCAGTCCAGAGGGCGTTCGGGCTGGTGTAGAGCCGCTGCACCGGCGTGTTGCCGATTTTGTATTTGTCGAAGCGCGGGTCGAGGGAGATGAGGTCGGGATCGGGGTAGCGCGTTGGGTTTTGGCCGGACCAGTCGCGGGCGGTTGCGGTGGCGAGACCGGCTCCGGCAGCTGCTGCAGTCGCGAGAAAACTTCTGCGATCGATGGGTATCTTGCTCATGATTCCAAAGGGTTAAACGGTGAGGCACAGCTTTGCTTAGCTACGGAGCAGGGGCAAGAAAAAGCTCGCGCTTGGCCAAGAGATTGCGTTGGTTTGTCGAGTCCGTGACCGATGAATTTTCCCAAATGTTGCGCGTTCGCCAGCGGTTTGACACCACGCCGCCGGTCGATGTCGAGGCTTCGGTGGCTGCCGGATTTGCGGCGATTCGCGAGCAGTTGAAGCCGGGCATGCGGATTGCCGTGGGCGTCGGCAGTCGCGGGATCTCAAACCTGGCTAAAATCGTCGTCGCCGTGATTGGCGAGTTAAAGAACGCCGGTGTGGAGCCGTTCATCATCCCGGCGATGGGCAGCCATGGCGGTGCGACTCCGGAGGGACAAGCTCAACTGCTCGCCGGCTACGGCGTGACAGAGGCGTCGATGGGTGTGCCGGTTTGCGCTTCGATGGAGGTAGAGTCGCTTGGCCAGATGGATGACGGGCAGGAGGTTCTGTGGAGCTGCGAGGCGCTGGCGGCGGACGGCGTCATCGTGATCAACCGTGTCAAGCCGCACACCTCCTTTTCCAGGCCAGTGGGCAGCGGGTTGACGAAGATGCTTGTTGTCGGCCTGGGTAAACACGCCGGCGCATCGGCGTACCACGCCGCAGCGCTCAAGCTCGGCTACGGGGAGGAGTTGATGCGCCTGGCCGATGTGATTATAAGACGCGCACCCGTTCTCGGTGGCGTGGCTATTGTCGAGAACGCGGTGCATGAGACGGCGCGCGTCGAGGTGCTTGCCGCCGATGCGATTCTCAGGCGCGAACCGGAGCTTTGCATCGAGGCTTCGGCGATGATGCCTGCGCTGCCGTTCGACGAAATCGACCTGCTGATTGTGGATCAAATCGGCAAAAACATCAGCGGTACAGGCATGGACACCAACACGATTGGCCGGAGCTCGAACGGCTATCATCTCGTGCCGGGCCAAGCGGCTACCAAGCCGTTCATCTGGCGAATTTTCGTGCGTGGTCTGACGTTAGAGTCCCACGGCAACGCCATCGGTATTGGCTTGGCCGAAGCGACCACGATGCGGCTGGTCACCGGTGTGGATACCGCTGCGTTGTACACTAACTCGCTCACGTCGCGCTCCGTCCTGTCGGCCAAGCTTCCGATGGCATTCGAGACTGATTCCGAGGCGATTCGCGCCATGCTGTCGTCACTGCCTGACGCCGACCCTACCAAGGCCCGGTTGGTGCGCATCCGCGACACACTCTCGCTGGGCACACTCGAAGTTTCCGCTGCGTTGGCCACCGAAGTGGAGGCGCATCCAGCGCTCGAACCGCTTGGCCAGGCAGAGCCGATGCGGTTCGACAAGTCGGGCAATCTTGCCGCGTTGGTCTAGTAAAAAATAAACTCGCTTGCGGCTTCGGTAGGCATCAAGAATGCGCCGGATAATTTGACGAACCGACCACGAATCACCATGCCTGAAACACCCCAGAATCCCATGAGCCGCCGTGATTTACTGAAGACGACCAGCGTGGCCACAGCCGGCTTGTTGGCTGGCAGCGCCACTGTGAGGGCCAAGTCCGAACGAAAAAAGGGCACCGACCCGTTCCGGTACTGCCTGAACATGAGCACGATCCGCGGGCAGGACTTGTCCGTCACCGGGGAGGTCGACGTCGCCGGCAAGGCTGGCTACGACGCGATCGAGCCGTGGCTTGGCAAACTGAACGACTACAAAAAAGGCGGTGGCTCGCTGAAGGATTTGCGCAGGCGCATCGAGGATCATGGGCTGACTGTCGAGAGCGCGATCGGCTTTGCACGGTGGATTGTTGACGATGACAAGCAGCGGGCGAAGGGAATCGAGGAAGCCAAGCGTGACATGGATCTGCTGGCTCAACTCGGCGCCAAGCGCATCGCCGCGCCTCCTGCTGGAGCACGTGGTACGGTCGATCCGATGGCGGCGGCAGAGCGGTATCGCAAATTGCTGGAGATCGGCGCCGAGATCGGAGTCGTGCCACAGATCGAGATGTGGGGCGGCAACCCGTCCATCGGCCGCGTGAGCACGGCCATTTACATTGCGATCGAGGCCGGCCATCCAGACGCTTGTTTTCTGGGCGATGTATATCACACGTACAAGGGAGGCTCCGACTTCGAGGGGCTGAAGATGCTTGGCCCGCAGGCACTGCAGCATTTTCACTGGAACGATTATCCGGCCGATCCGCCGCTCGACAAGATTGGCGATGGTGACCGGGTTTATCCGGGCGACGGCATCGCGCCGATCACCGACATCGTCAAGGGCTTCCTGCAGGTCGGCGCT
>Ga0208129_1001098_pt1 | contig 11206 bp, 9 predicted proteins | sample ETNtaG_13_FD_185759 | JGI IMG/M metagenome (GOLD analysis project Ga0208129, IMG submission 185759) | Marine microbial and viral communities from oxygen minimum zone, Eastern Pacific Ocean - ETNP201306PF47B (SPAdes) (version 2) | ecosystem: Environmental > Aquatic > Marine > Oceanic ...
CAACTTTTTGTTTTCCAATTTTGCATTTTTCCTTATGTTTCTTCCTGTCATTTTGCTGGCACTACTTGTTGCAATACTTGACCTAATCGAATTAGATTTATTTAAAACTTTGAACTAATTTGCACTGACAAAACTTCAGATCTTTCTTGAAACCCAGGAGAGTGGCCGGAAGGCCCACCCGGTTGGGACCCACCCGGTCCTGGATGATGGCGCACACCCTGCGTTCCGCATAGGTCGAGTAGGCGACCAGGGGCAGGATCACCAGGAAGGTGAAGCCGAAGACCTTGAGAGCCGAAACGATGATGAATACTGCGTCCACTGGTGGAAAGTTATCGGTTGCTGGTGGTCGGTTCTCAGGAGTGGGAGGTTGCGGTTGCTCCGGAGGGAATCTCTGGGGATGTGCTCATTGGACAACTGACAGTGATCAACCAACAATTTCGCCCGCCGCGATGCGGACACGCTCGGTTTCCAGGAGCGGAATGCTCTCGTCCGTGTCCGTGACATGCACTCCGAGGTCGCCAATCTTCGACAGCGTGAGTTCCTCGAATTCCTCCACTTCGTCCGCGATCTCCCCGAAGACGTCTTCCACCAGATTGCGCTCGGGTTCGTTCGGAGCAAGGGCCCTGATCAGGTCGCGGAGAATCTCCCAGTCATCCATGGCTCCCTCCGGAGGGAGGATGGCCTGATTGAGACGCTGGAGGCGACCGGTGATGTTGACCATGGAGCCGCGTTTTTCGGCGAATCCGGCACCGGGCAGGACCACGTGGCTGACACTGGCGGTGTCATTGGTGAGGATGTGATTGGAGACAAGGAGGTCGAGATTCTCAAGGTCGCTGGCCTTGAAGTCCGCTTCGGCGAGAAGGTCTTCGTAGAAAACCACCAGAGCCTTGATCCTGCGTCCAGCCACTCCTTTCCGGATGGCTTTGAGTTTGGCGTAGGGGTCATTGGAGGCCCAGATGAGCTTGGCCCCGGTGGTGTTGGGATTTCGGTCGGCGGCGATCAGTTTGCCGTCGGACTGGGCGAAGCGCGGAACGAGGGTGAGGAGGTCGGTTTCCAGTGTGTCGGCCAGATGCTTGAGGAGAAAGAGTTCCTCGTTGGTCATGCGCCCGGAGCCGATGAAAGCCACTTCATCGCCGTGATAGTCCTTGAGGCCTTCGGAGACCCTCGTGATAGCCTCGAACCAATCAGCCACCTCGTGCCTGCCGCGAGACTTCACAACAGGATCGGTGAGGCGTGTCTCGGTATGGAGGTAGCGGAAGTTGAGCCGATGGCTGTCGGGCATCCAGCATGAGTTGACCTCGTTGTTCTCACGCGGAGTGATACGGAAGATATCGTTGCCGCGCGTCCAGATCACGGTATTGCAGCCGGTGCCGCAATTCACGTCGATGCTCTTGGTTTCCTTGAGAAACCAGACGCGCATCTGGAAGCGGAAGTCGGTGGACGTGAGGGCGCCTACCGGACAGATGTCCGCGGTATTGAGTGAATAGTTGCTGTCGAGCCGGTGCCCCGGATGGACCGTGAGAGTGGTGTGGGTTCCACGGTCAATGAATCCGAGGGCAGGATCGTCGGCCACCTCATCCATGAAGCGAATGCACCGGCTGCACATGATGCAGCGCTCGTCGTCGAGTCTGATGCGGGGACCGATGTCCACGTTTTTCGGTTTCTTGACCTTCATCTCCTCGAACCGGGAGCAGCCGCGTCCGTGTTCGACGGAAAACTCCTGCAGGCTGCACTCGCCGGCCTGGTCGCATATCGGACAGTCGAGCGGATGGTTGATGAGGAGAAACTCCATCACGCCGTTGCGACACTTCTCCACGAGATCCCCTCCCGTGCGGATCCCCATGTTCTCCGCGACGGTGCTGGCACAGGCGATGACCGGTCGTGGCATCCAACCGATCTCCTGGTAGCCGTTTTCTTCGCAGGTGGGAGCCTGGCCAGGGGCGGGGCGGGGCGGCATGCCCATCTGGACGAGGCACATGCGGCAATTTCCCGGCGAAGAGAGCTTGGTATGATAGCAGTAGTGGGGGATCTCCTTCCCTGCCATCCTGCACGCTTCGATCATGCGGGTGCCGACCGGAACCTGAACCCAGGTGTCGTCAATCTGGACGTTGACCATGCCCTTTTCGGCGGCGAGGTCCTTGGGAAGTTTGTCAGCGGTCGCAGGTGCGGAGTCTGCCATAAATCAGCTTCGAGCGAGGCCTCCCATGGGGTTCGCTTTAGACTATGAATGCAGGAGGCGAAAGGGACAAGCGCACTTTGTGAAATTTTTCACAAGCACTCGTAAGGCCTGATTCCCTGTAGTTGCCGTCACCTTTGCCCGGTTTTGTCAGCAACCGGGGGAGGATCAGGATTCTCCTGCCTTCACAATGGTGTCCTGCAGGTAGCGGCGCTGGGCTTCCTGTTCGGCGTTGTGGGCCACCGAGGCATTGTCTTCCACCGTTTCCGCCAGGAGCTCGTCGCGGAATTTGTCGATCATGGCCTCGACCGGCCAGGAGCAGGCTTCCCCGAAGGCACAGATGGTGCGACCGTCGATCTGGTAAGCCACCGACTCAAGCGTGTCGAGGTCGGCCGGACTTGCCTTGCCCGCCACGAGGCGGTCGGTGATCTTCTTCATCCAGGTAGAACCCTCGCGGCAGGGAGTGCACTGGCCGCAACTCTCGTGGGCGTAGAATTCGTTGATGTTGTTGAGAACCCACGACAGGCGGCGGGAGTCATCCATCACGATCACTCCGCCCGATCCGGCCATCGATCCGCAGGCCGCCATGGTATCGAAGTCGAGGGGAATCTCATCAAAAGTGATCTCGCGCTTCTCCGTTCCAGGGGGGCAGGCCACGTTGAACTTGTCAGAGCAACGCAGGATCTTGGCAGAGGAGCCACCGGGGATGACCGCCTTGAACGATCTCCCTTCGAGAGGGCCGCCACATACATCGTTGAGGAGTTCGCCCATCGTCATCCTCCCGACTTCAATCTCGTAGTAACCGGGTTTCTGCACGTCGCCGGATACGCACAGGATGCGGGTGCCGGTATTGCGGGGCGTTCCAATCCCGGCGTATTTCTCTCCGCCCATCGCAATAATGTGCTTCACGTGACAGAGGGTTTCCACGTTGTTTACGATCGTGGGGCACATGTAGAGCCCCATGGCGGCAGGAAAGTATGGTGGTTTGATACGCGGGTAGGGGCGCTTGCCCTCCAGCGACTCAATGAGTCCGGTTTCTTCCCCGCAGATGTAAGCACCGGCTCCGCGGTGGACGTGAAATTCGCAGCTGAACCCGGTTCCGCAGATGTTCCTGCCGAGGAAGCCTTCCTTCCTTGCTTCCACAATGGCCTTCTCCACGATCCTGGCCGCTTCCGGGAACTCTTCGCGGATATAGATGTAGGCCACCTTGGCTCCCACCGCGAAACAGGAGATGATCATGCCCTCGATGAGTTGATGCGGATCCTGGTGGACGATGTAACGGTCCTTGAAGGTCCCCGGTTCGGACTCATCGCAGTTGCAGATGAGATAGACCGGCTTTTTGTTGCCGGGTGGAATGAATCCCCACTTCACCCCGGTGGGAAAGCCTGCTCCACCCCGTCCCCGCAGGCCCGACTTCTTCACCTCCTCGGTGATCTCGCCGGGCTTCATCCGGAGGGATTTCCTGAGTTCCCTGTAGCCGCCGTCCGTGAGATACTTCTTGATGGAGGGATTCCATCCCCTGCGGTCGACATTGCGGAAAATCAACCGCCGCTCGCGCTCGTGGGGTTCCTTGCCCTTGATGTAAGTAACCTTGGCCATGGAGTTGCGCTACTTGTAATTCTCGAGAAGTTCGGAGGCCTTGGCGGCTGGGAGATCTTCGTGAAAATCGTCGTTGACGAGGCAGACCGGGGCCGTCCCGCAGGAAGCAAGGCACTCGGCGAATTCCACCGACCAGGTCCCACAGGGAGAAACCGCGATGGGATTATGGTGCGAGGTGTGGGACCGGTCGATTCCGGCCAGTTCGCAGATCCTGTCCATCAGCTCGTAGCTCCCGCCCATTGCGCAGCTGAGGGTGCGGCAGATCCGGATGTGATACTTTCCGGGAGCGTGTTGCCGCAGTCCAGGGTAGAAGGTGACCACTTCCTCGACTTTGATTGGCTCCAGGTCGAGCTTGGCGGCCACCCACTCGATGGCCTCCGGTGAGATGAATCCGAACTCGGACTGGACGATGTGCAGGAGGGGAAGGACCGCCGAGCGCTTCCGGTCCTTCGGATACTGCCGGATGCGCAGTCCGGCCTCCTTCTCGATCTGCCTGGTGATCTCAAACGGGGGGTGGTGCCTGGTCCCGTCCGTCTGGGGGGAAGCGACTTGTTCGTTGAGGATGGAGTGGGACATTGAGTCGGGTTGCCGCCAGGAGGAGCAGCTGGGAAGGTCAGCGGTCACACTCTCCCATGACGAAGTCGAGGGAGCCGAGGATGGTGGGGATGTCGGAGACCATGTGGTCAACCAGGAGTTCGGAAAGAATGGAGAGATTGACGAAGGAGGGAGCTCGAATCTTGAGGCGGTGGGGAACACCGCCGCCCCGCGAATTGATATAGAAGCCGAGTTCCCCCTTGGGGTTTTCGGCGCCGAAATAGATTTCGCCCTCCGGGGTCTCGATGCCCTGGGTGGCCACGATGAAATGGTGAATGAGTTCCTCCATCTTCATGAGGACCTTTTCCTTTTCGGGTAGCGAGCTCTTGGTGTCCGCCACATTGACCGGTCCGTCCGGCAGGGTGTCGAGCACCTGGCGGACGATGTGAATGGATTGCCGGAGCTCTTCCATGCGGACAAGGTAGCGATCGTAGCAGTCACCCAGTTCTCCGACCGGGACATCGAACTGGTACTGCTCGTATCCGAGATAGGGACGGTCCTTGCGCAGGTCGCGGCTTGGTCCGGAAGCCCGCAGGTTGGGTCCGGTCAGGCCATAGGAGATTGCCGTTTCAGCCGAGATGATACCGACATCCCTGGTGCGGACGAGAAAGATCTTGTTGCGGGTCAGGAGCTTGTCGACCTCCTTGATCGTCTTCTCACACTCGTCCAGAAAGGAGCGCAGGTTCTCAACGAATCCATCGGGCAGATCGCGAATCTGTCCGCCCACGCGGGTGTAGGAAGTGGTGAAGCGGGCTCCGGTGAGCTGCTCGCAGAGGTTGTAGATCTTTTCCCGCTCGGTGAAGGTGTAGAGGAATACCGTCATGGCTCCTACGTCCATGGCGTAGACGCCGACGCCGAGGAGGTGGGAGGAGATGCGCGCCAGTTCGCAGGCGAGTACGCGAATGGCCTGACCGCGGGGAGGCAGTTCCCAACCCATCAATTTCTCCACGGCACAGGCATAGGCCACGTTGTTGGCGAGTGGTGCGAGGTAGTCCAACCGGTCCGTGTAGGGGACAAACTGGTTGTAGTGCATGTTCTCCGCGATCTTTTCGTCACCGCGGTGAAGGAAGCCTATGTCGGGTTCAGCCCTGGTAACGACTTCGCCATCAAGTTCCAGGATGAGGCGCAGGACCCCGTGGGTGGCGGGGTGGGATGGCCCCATGTTGAGAACCATCTTTTCTCCAAGGAGATCTTCGGTTCCGGCCTGGTAGTCCGTGGCTGCCTGCGCCGCGTTGGCGGCGGCATCGGGAGCCTCGTAGATCGTTGTGGCGGAGGGCTCGCTCATCGGTGGAATACCACCGGAATAAGGACTGAAAGGGGGTGGGCTCGCAAGGACTTTGTGAAATTTTTCACAAAGTCGGGGGTAATCCCCAACCAACGGGGCAACGGTTCCGGTTTGGTCGGAATTCCGGGATTTTTCGGCTAGAGGGCATTATTTAAGAAATCCTAAGTATTGCCACGGCGGCCTCCCTTTGCGAGAATATCTCCAAGTCCTGAGTTTCATGGGTTACTCGATGCGTTGCTTTTACTCGCCGGAGTTCTATCTGGATCTCCCGGTGGATCACCCCTACCCGATGCAGAAATTTCGCCTTTCGAAGGAGATGCTTCTGGAGAAGGGAACGGTCAGACCGGAAGACATCGTGGAGGTGCGGGCTGCGGCCACCCACGTGCTGGAGCGGGCTCACACGCCGGCCTACCTGCAGAAAATCTATCGCGGTCAACTTGATCGCAAGGAGCAGATTCAGCTGGGCTTTCCCCTCACTCCCCAACTTTATACGCGGAGTGCGATCGAGGTGGAAGCCACCCGCCTGGCCTGCGAGGCGGCGATGCAGGATGGAGCTGCGGTGGTCCTCGCAGGAGGGACGCACCATGCCTTTCGCGAGCACGGTGAGGGATACTGCGTATTCAACGACATTGCGGTGGCAATTCGCAGTCTGCAGATAAAGCACCCCGGCATCAAGGTGATGGTGGTGGACACCGACGCGCATCAGGGGAACGGAACCAACAGCCTGCTCGACAACGACCCCAATGTCTTCACCTATTCGATTCATGTGGGACGCAACTACCCCGTGCGCAAGGTGAAGGGATCGATGGATGTCGAGACTGTGCGCTACGTGGAAGGGGAGATGTACCTGAAGCAGTTGTTCTCCACCCTCGCCGCGGCCCTCGACGTCTTTGCTCCTGATCTGGTGATCTGGATTGCGGGGGCGGACAATCACCGCAATGACCGGTTTGGTCAGATGATGCTCACGGTGAAGGATATTCAACGACGGGACGAGGTGATCCTGAGTGCGATGTTGCGCAATCGTATTCCGATGGCCCTGCTTTACGGTGGCGGCTACAACCGCCAGGCGGAATACACTGCCAAGCTGCACCGTAACACCGTGGTGACCGCTAAGCGCATCATGGGCGAAGTCCGGGGTCTTGTCTCCTGAAGTCGTGCGTCGCATCGCGATTGTTGGAGCAGGGGCGGTAGGCGGTTATTATGGCGGAAGGCTCTCGGCCGCGGGAGAAGATGTCTTTTTTCTGGTGCGTTCCGGTCTTGCGGACCTGCGGAGCGAGGGGCTCTCGGTGATTAGTCCGGAGGGTGATTTCCATCTGGCGACGCCACAGGTTTTCGGCAGTTCGGAGGAGATCGGACCAGTTGATCTCGTGATAGTGGCCTGGAAGGCCACCGCCAACGGTTGCTACCAGGAGGCGCTCAGCCCTCTGTTACACGAAACCACCGGCATCCTGACGCTGCAGAACGGACTCGGGAACACCGAGCGTCTGGCCGAGTTGTTTGGTGCGCACCGGGTGCTGGGAGGACTCTGTTTCGTCTGCATCAATCGCCTGAGTCCGACCCGTATCCACCATCTCGCCGAGGGGTTGGTCACCATTGGAGAATTCGAGGGAGGGGAGTCCGCGCGCGTGCGGGACCTGGCAGCCTGTTTTCAGCGAGCGGGAATACAGTGCCGGGGGGTTGAGGATCTCATGCTCGCCCAGTGGGTGAAGCTCGTATGGAATGTCCCTTTCAACGGACTTTGTATCGCGGAGGGGGGAATCACAACGGCAGATCTTCTTTCCCGACCGGGCGGTGAAGGGGAGGTGCGAGCACTCATGGAGGAGGTTATTGCTGGAGCAGCTGCGCTCGGAACGGTGATCACGCCCGGCCTGATCGAGCAGCAGATCAGTTCCACCCGCGAAATGGGGGACTATCGCCCGTCAAGCATGATCGATTACCTGGAGGGCCGGGGGGTGGAAGTGGAGGCCATCTGGGCGGAGCCCATGCGACGGGCGCAGATGGCGGGTGCTCGTCTGCCTCGATGGGAAAGCCTGCTGGCGGCGATCAGGAGGCGTCTTGCGGAGCGGGGGGAGCGGGGCTGACGGGAGATTCAATGTTGCCGTCGCTTTCCGGGTTCTCCCGGTCATCTGCCTGTAAACTCTCAAGCGAAACTCCCTGTGGGAGATAGGGGAGGAGGAAGGCTTCGGCGAAATCGTAGTGGTCGGCGAAATCCTCGCGAGTGTCGGAGTCCTGCTTGCCGAACATCCCCTCTTCGACCAACTCAAAGACCATGTCGCCGATGTCCGAGCAGGCATTGACACCCCACTCCCGCAGCAGAGTGAAAGCCATGGGGCCAAACTCCTGGAGAGCGTGGTCGCGGAATCCATGAATCAGCTCCTTTCCACTCACGTGTCGTTCTTCCCCGCTTTCTTCGCGGGTGCGTTTCAGAGTGAAATCCAGGGCCTCCTTGAGGAGGAAGTAGGCCCCTGCGTCGAACCGCTTTTCGCGCTCAAGAATATTTTCAACGGCAGTATCGAACCGCAAGGCCTGCATGGGTGGAAGGGTAGGGAGATTGGATGGGTTGCAAAGCTGAAAACCCTACGGCATGAGGTTCAAGGCCATGCGCTGAATGGTCTGGTGCACTTCTTTGCGGATTACCTCCAGTTCGTCAAGGCGGCTGGGTTTGTCATGCCCCACCCACACGCAGATGGCATGCAGGGATCCGAAGGAGACGCCCCAGACATCTGTTTTTGCAGGGCTGACTCCAACCATGAGGCGGGGCTCCCCATCGGGGAACTGCATGGCCAGGGCCGCCCTGGTTGCGTGTTCTGCGAACATCGACTTGCTTGATGGTTCGATGGAGAGAATGGGGTTGGATTCGGAGTCGCGTAGATCCCGGAGGAAGTGAGTGCGGGGCCGTTGTCCGTCCCGGGTGAGAGTGGCAACCGCGGTCACAACTTCAAGCGGGGTGGCACTTACGCCTCCCCGGAACAGGTCATCACCCTGGAGGAACGGTCCCTCAAATCCGAATCGCCCTGCAAGGCGAACGAGGTCTTCGCTCCCGATATCCCGTCCTGTGCTCAACGGTTGCTCGAACCTTGGTTGCAATCCGCGTTCCTCGGCGGCGGCGTAGATGAAAGGACTGAAGATGTCTCCGAGATCACGCCGGGCGTCGAGGGCACGGTTGAACGAGGTGTTTTCGGTTGCTCGTCCGCCCACGATTCCCCGGATGCCTCCGGACTGCGCATTGATGCAGATAGCAGCCACCTGTGGGGCGTCCGGGATCCGCTTGAGAAGGTCGGCCGTTTCCGATTCCAGGAGTTTCTGCATGCCGGAGTGGATCGTGCTGCGCAGACGCAGACCCCCATCGCGAATTTCCCGGTCATCGACGAGTTCCTCGAAGTGGCGCCGCACTGCCTGCAGGGCGGGGTTGCCTCCGGAAGTTTCCTGCCGGGAGCGCAGTCCCAGTTCGCTATCTCTGATTTTTTCCGCTTCGGCATCGGAGAGATCACCCTCCTGCACCATCCGGGCGAGAACCTCATCCTGCTGGTGAATCGCTTTTTCAAGAGCACGCAGGGGGGAGCAGGCATGCGGAGCACGGATGATACCAACAAGAAGGGCGCACTGGTTTTTGCTGAGATCGGCTGCGCTCACTCCGAAGTAGCGGCGGGAAGCTTCTTCCAGTCCGTGGCAACCGGAACCGAAGTAGATCCGGTTGACGTAGGCGGTGAGAATGTCGTCCTTGGAATAGGACGCCTCGATACGCAGGGAGATGGCGATCTCAATAAATTTGCGGTGCAGGTTTTTCTCGCGCAGGTCGAAGCTGTTGCGTGCGAGTTGCATGGTCAGGGTGGAGGCTCCCTGAGTAAACGACCAGTCGCTGGCATTGACCATGGTGGCCCGGATCAGGCCCATGATGTCTACCCCGTGATGAGTGTAGAAGCGTTTGTCTTCGCGGGCCTGCAGGGCTTTCACAAAGAACCCCGGGATTTCCTCTCGGGTGATGAGACGGCGGTTCTCGCCGTGCAGGGTGGCAAGTTCCTGCGCCTCTATGTCGAAGATGACCGAGCGTTCGGGCATCTCATTGATCTCCTTGATGTCGTAGCGCAAGGAGAGCATGAAGTAGGACAGGGAGACCAGCAACAGAAGGAAGAACGCAATGACTCCGCAGCGGAAACCGGTGTGAATCACTCGTTGCAGCCAGCGCGGAATCCAATTGGGGAGCCGCGAGGTGCGCCGGGCTGGTTTCCAATTGGGATCGTCCTCGGGTTCCTCCCCGGTGGTGTCGTCCAGGGCCTCTTCCAGTTCGAGGTCGACTGGTGTCTCCTGGTCCGGTTCGGAGGGGGGTGCCCCGCTCCATTCACCTGTACGGCGGTTCCTCCGGGTTGGTGAATGGCGGGGCACGGGAGAGGATGGGGTGGAGAGCTAAGGCAATGGCAGTTTCGCCGGAGTGTCGTCTGGGGGTTGCTCGACTGGAATGGCGCGACCGGCAGGGCGCTCCTCGACCGGGAGAGCCTTCAGCGGATGCGCGGGGCAGAAGTCGTTGTCGGCGGGAGCGAGATCGATCGGGGTGGGATCATTGTAGGCGGTCTTGGTTCGTTCGCATCCGGGAGTGGCACGTTTTCCGGAGGAACGACAGAGGCGACACTGCTTGATCGCCACGGGAGGTTTGATCTTGGAGAATCCGTAGCGACCAAGCCGGTCGGCAGTTTTCATGACCCGCACCCACACCGGGAGGGCGAGGTCTGCGCCGTAGCCGCCGGGGACGATGGGCCGGGGCTGATCGAGGCCGACCCAGACTGCGCAGGTGAGGGAGGAAGAGTATCCCACGAACCAGGCATCCAGGTATTCATCAGTGGTTCCTGTCTTGCCGCCGGCGGGGGGTTGGAATCCCAGTTGGCGGCGCATGCTGGAAGCGGTGCCGGAACGGGTGGCATCCTCCAGGATGGTGGAAGTGGTCCAGGCCGAACCCTTCTTGTCGACAGCCAGATAGCCGATTGGTTTGTGTGCCCAGAGTTCGTTGTCATCACGGTCGAGAATCCTGCTGACGAAGTGCGGACCGTAGCGGGTGCCGCCGTTGGGAAAGATGGTGTAGGCGCTGGCCACCTGCTCGGGGGTCGCTTCCCAGGCGCCGAGGTAGGAGGATGCCTTGCCCGGGATCTGCATGGCGAAGGACTGGTGGGCCACCGAGCGGACGTTCTCCATGCCTGCATAATTTCCGATGCGCACCGAGGAGGTATTGCGCGAATTCATGAGCGCCTTCTTTGCACTGATGCTCTTGAAGTACTTTCCGTCCGAGTTCCTTGGATCCCAGTCTCTGGGGGCATACTTGATCTGTTCCGGTTTGATCCGTGAGTCGTCGATGTAGGTCTCCGGGCGCATCCCCCGGTCGAAGGCGGCCAGGTAGACGAAAGGCTTGAATACGGAGCCCACCTGCCGTCTGGCGTGGAGGGCCCGGTTGAACTTCGACTCGTCGGCGTCACGACCACCCACGATGCTGCGTATCGCTCCACTCTGGTTTTCTACCACTACCACCGCCCCCTGAAGGTAATCGGGCGCTTCGCGTTGCATGG
>Ga0208129_1001101_pt1 | contig 11190 bp, 10 predicted proteins | sample ETNtaG_13_FD_185759 | JGI IMG/M metagenome (GOLD analysis project Ga0208129, IMG submission 185759) | Marine microbial and viral communities from oxygen minimum zone, Eastern Pacific Ocean - ETNP201306PF47B (SPAdes) (version 2) | ecosystem: Environmental > Aquatic > Marine > Oceanic ...
GCCGCGCAGGTGGCTTTGACGCCGGTGGGCAGGAACGTACCCAGGCTGCGTTTTTCACCGCAACTTTCTCTGTCATGGGACACCTGGCCAAGGCTGACGGGCAGGTATCGGAGCACGAAATTCAGGCGGCACGCAGCCTGATGCACCAGATGCGGCTAAACAAAGCCCAGCGTGAAGCGGCGATCGATCTATTCGAAAAAGGCAAGGAACCCGACTTTCCTCTCGATGCGGTACTGCAGCAGTTTCGCAGCGAATGCCATCGACGCACCACCGTGCTGCGCATGTTCCTGGAAATACAGGTGCAGGCTGCCTGGGCCGATGGCCGCATAGATCCGGCCGAAAATCGCATCCTCGCCCATGTGGGTGAAGTCCTCGGTTTTAGCACTGCTGAGATTGAACAGTTAGTGAATCTGGTCTCCGGAGCGGCGGGCCAAGGGCAGCCAGGTCAGCGGATGCAGCCACTCGAAGACGCTTACCGGGTGCTGGGCATCTCGGCCGACGCACCTGACGGCGAGGTCAAAAAAGCCTATCGCCGACTGACCAACCAGCACCATCCCGATAAACTCGTCGCCAAAGGTATGCCTGAGGAGATGATCCAACTTGCCAATGAAAAGACTCAGGAAATCCGAAGCGCCTGGGAGCGCGTCCGCGATCACCGCGCCGCTCAAAACTGATTCGACCCGTACGGTAGATTAAGGCTGATCTGATGAACTTATCCCGAATGCTCAACCAGCGTGCAGCCGACAATAAGCCGGTTCGAGTCGTGATGATCGGCTGCGGCAAGTTCGCCACCATGTACCTGGCTCAAGCCCGGCGCACCCCGGGCATTCACGTCGCCGGGATCGCCGACCTTGATATCAGTCGGGCCAAGATTAATCTCAGCGCTGCCGGATGGCCCCCTGAGCAGTTCAGTGCCGCCACTCTTGATGATGCCCTGGGCAGCGGCCGAACAGTCCTGAGCGAAAACGCATCAGCCCTGATCAGCGCCGGGGCGATCGACGTGGTCATCGAGGCAACCGGCATGCCCCGGGCGGGTATCAGCCACTGTCGCCAGGCGATCGCTGCTGGCCACCATATTGTGATGGTCAATGTCGAAGCCGATGTTCTGGCCGGGCCGTTACTGGCACGCGAGGCTGCCGGTGCCGGCGTAGTCTATAGCCTGGCCTGGGGTGATCAACCGGCGTTGATCTGCGAGCATGTCGACTGGGCGCGCAGCTGTGGCTTTGAAGTCACCGCTGCGGGCAAGGGTACCCGCTACCTGCCAGATTATCATTCGCTCACCCCTGATACGGTCTGGGCTGTGCTCCAGCAATATCTGGATATCGATGATCCAGAAAGTATCAACCTGCAGATGTTTAACTCTTTTCTCGATGGCAGCAAATCGGCTATTGAAATGACCGCTGTGTGTAACGCAACCGGCCTGATACCCCAGGACGCAGGTCTGCAGTTTCCCAGCGCGTCGAGGTTTGAACTCGCCGACATCTGCAAGCCCAGCAGTGCTGGCGGTGTGCTGACGCGCTCAGGCACAACCGAAGTGGTATCGTCACTGACGCGTGCCGGCGAGACTGTTGCCCACCACCTCGCCATGGGTACTTTTGTCGTGATACAGGCAGGCAGTGACTATGCCCGCCAGTGCCTGCGTGAATACCATATGCTGCCCGATAAAACCGGGCAGTACGGAGCGCTGTACCGGCCAACACATATGATTGGACTGGAGCTTGGCGTCTCGATCGCCTCAGTTGCCTTGCGAGGTGAACCGACTGGTCAACCCGTGTGCTTTTCGTCAGATGTGGTCGCCATTGCTAAACGGGATTTGAAGATCGGAGAGTTACTGGATGGCGAGGGAGGGCACTGCGTCTTTGGCCAACAGATGCCCTCGGAAAAATCACTGTCTGCCCGGACGGTCCCACTGGGCCTATCCGCCGGGATGCGCCTGGTTCGCAACGTGGCCAGCGGTCAAATGCTGTGTCGCGATGACGTAGACATCGGCACAGCTGACGAAGCGACACTTGCACGTGACGAAATGGTCAGTGCATTTGCGCCGCCCAAGATTCCGCCCGCCACGCAACAGTAATTTTAGCTCTTGACTATGGATCACAATGTACTGATTACCGGTGCTAGCCGGGGCATTGGGTTTGCACTGGCCCGTCAGTATCTTGCTGCGGGCAGCCGGGTGGTCGCCACCGCCCGCAATACCGGGGGAGATGATCTGCTTGCATTGCAACAGCAATACCGTGATCAGATCGAACTGCTGACACTGGATGTAACCAGTGCACAGGCAATCGCACTGATACAGAAAACCCTGGGCAAGCAACCACTGCATTTACTCATTAATAACGCTGGACTCTATACCTCAGGCGACGACAGCATGGACATGCTGGATAGTGATACCTGGCTTAATGAGATACGGGTTAATACGATCGCGCCCTTTATGGTCACCCGGGCGCTGCGGCCAAACCTCGCGGCGACCGGCCACGCTATAGTTGCGATGATCTCCAGCAAAATGGGTAGCCTGTCGGAAAACCAGTCGGGCGGTGCATACAGTTATCGCTCCAGCAAAGCTGCCCTCAATGCGGTCACACGAAGCCTCGCTCATGATCTGGCGTGCAACAGTATTTCTGTGGTCGCCCTGCATCCGGGGTGGGTACGCACCGATATGGGCGGACCCCAAGCACCGCTAGAGACAACGGCCAGTGCCATCGCTCTGAAATCCCTACTGGATAAGGTTGGGCCGGATGACAATGGCAAATTCTTTGATTACACCGGGGTCCGGATTCCATGGTAAACCCCGAGTATCGATGTACTGTTCGCCAATCGCCAGATAGAATCGCTCCCCGGCCGCACTCAGCGCTGATCGGCACTCTACTGGCCATCCTGATAACTGGGCTGGCAATGACCGCGACCGAGGCAGGCAGCGCGCGCCAGATTTACCCCCTGATCGAAGATGAGGACGATATTCTGATCTGCGATGACCTTGACGAGGATGGGGTACTCGACGCACTCGACAATTGCGCCGGATACTTCAACCCGGAACAGTCTGACCAGGATCACAACGGCATCGGTGATGCCTGCGAATAACCCGTAACGCCACCAAGGGCCGCAAGCCCCCGATAACATGACAACACATAAAATTGCTCTGCTGGCCGGTGACGGCATAGGTCCCGAGATCATGGCTGAGGCGGTCAAGATCCTGAAACTGGTCGAACAGCGTCACAAGGTTTCCTTTGATCTTAGGCCTGCCCCGTTTGGCGCCTGCGCCTGGTTCGAGACCGGCAAATCGTTTCCTGACGAATCGATCGCCATCTGCGACGAGGCCGACGCCATTCTTAAAGGAACGATCGGCTTGAGTCACGAGGAATCAAAGAAGATTCCCATCGATGAGCAGCCCGAGCGCGGCGCGTTACTGCCGATGCGCCGGCGCTACCAGACTTATGCCAACTTCCGCCCGGTCACCCTGCCGCCAAGCCTTGCCCACTTTTCGCCATTACGCCCGGAGATCATCGGTGACGGTATCGACCTGGTCATTATCCGTGAACTGGTGGGAGGCCTGTATTTCGGCGCTAAGACCACTGGTGTCAATGATTCTGGACGGCGCTACGTTCACGAGATGCTCGAGTACGACGAAGACCAGATCCGCCAGGTACTCGAGGTGGCTTTTAAATTGTCGTCGCAGCGCAAGAAGGTGTTGCACAACGTGCACAAGAGCAATGTGCTTAAGTCCAGCGTACTGTGGAACGAGATCCTTGAAGAAGTTCGCGTGGATTACCCGGATGTACAGGTTGAACATGTGCTGGTCGATGCGGCTGCCACCTACCTGTGCCTTGACCCGACTCGATTTGATGTCATGGTAATGGAGAATATGTTCGGTGACATTCTCAGCGACCAGTGCGGCGGAATCCTCGGATCACTCGGCTTAATGCCTTCGGCCTGTGTCGGCCCGGAAAAATCCTACTACGAGCCCTCGCACGGTTCCGCACCCGATATCGCCGGGCAAGGTATCGCCAATCCCTACTCGATGCTGGGATCGGTAGCGATGATGCTGCAGATGAGCTTTGGCATGGAAGCTGAGGCCCGCAACCTGTGGCAGGCCATGCAAAGCGTTTTCACCGACGGCTACACCACCCCTGACCTGGCGCGTCGCGGTAATGCAGAACAACAGATCAGCACCAGTGAGTTTGGCGATCGGGTGGCAACAGCGCTGGAATCAATGCCCGGCAACGGCTAATACGTTTTACTCAGGCGTATCCAGCGGCTGTGATTCGCCGCCCGGCACGTCCTGGCGCATTTTCATATTGAGCATACGCAATGCCGCATTGATGCCGGCAAAAACCTGATTAGCGTGCACCCCGCGTGTCTTGAACTCGTGGCCGTTGTCATCCCAACTGATAAAACATTCGGTAAGGGCGCTGGTATGGCCGCCCTTGGGAATGCGGATCTCGAAATCTGTCAACTCCGGGAACACAAAGCTATCTGGTTCCAGCACTTTTCTGATCGCCTTGATAAAGGCATCAAAACCGCCGTTACCCGAATCCGATGACTTGTGGATCTGATCGCCCACTCGCACTCGTATGCTGGCAGTCGACTCGATCTCGTAACCGCTGGTAATCGAACAGTTCAGCAGTTCGACATGCCGGTAGTCACCACTTTCCAGAATATCAGCAATGATAAAGGGCAGATCTTCGATAGTGATGGTTGCCTTGGTGTCGGCTATCTCCACGATCTTTTGCAGCACCTTGCGCTGATTGTCTTCGGACAACTCAATGCCAAGATCCTCCAGGTTCTTGGTTAGCGATGCCTTACCGCTCATCTTGCCCAGCGCATAGCTGTGCTGACGATCAAAGCGGTTCGGGCTGAGTTCGGTCTGGTAGAGCCGGCCCTTACGGTCACCATCGGCATGGATCCCGCTGGTCTGGGTAAACACATCGCTGCCAATAATCGGTGAGTTCGCAGCAACTCGCTTGCCGGAGAAATTCTCGACCATCTGGCTAAGGTCGTGAATTTTGGTTTCGTCTATCGCAACACTTACCCCGAGCTTATCCTTAAGGACGACAGCCACTTCAGCCAGTGAGACGTTGCCGGCCCGTTCACCTAAGCAGTTCAGCGTTACATGAATGGATGCGGCACCGGACTGCACTGCGGCCATGGCATTGGCGGTGGCGAGCCCGTAATCGTTGTGCGGATGAAAATCAAAATCCTGCTCGGGGAAACGATGACACATATCACCAACGGCAATAGTCACTTCTTGCGGGCTCATCACGCCGAGCGTATCGGGCAGCATCAGGTAACCGATGTTCATGGCCACCAGGCCTTCCACCATCCGGTACACGTAATCGCGACTGTCGCGATACCCATTGGACCAGTCTTCCAGATAAACATTAACCAACAGATTCTGGTCGTGCGCATAAGCCACAGTACGCTGAATGTCGTCCAGATGCTGATCAAGGGTCTTGCGTAACTGCTCAGTGCAATGCTTCTCGCTACCCTTGGTCAACAGGTTAAGCACCCGGCCACCAGTGCTCATCAGCCAATCGACACTGCGTCGCTGATCCGTAAAACCCAGCACTTCAACCCGGTCCAGGCACTCGTTAGTTGCGGCCCAGTCATGAATACGAGTCACAGCCTCTTTTTCGCCGTGTGAGACTCCGGCGGAAGCAACTTCAATACGATCCACTTTGAGGTTGTGCAGTAGCGCGCGGGCAATGCTGACCTTCTCGTCCGGGGCGAACGAGACTCCCTGGGTCTGCTCCCCGTCCCGCAAAGTCGTATCCATCAACAACACATGTTCTCGCATCGAGCATCTCCCGCCGGGCGGGTTAATCTGTCAAAGAACGCGATATTGTATAGGTAAACGATTGTTTAATTGAATGTGTTTGCCAACACCCGTCTATGAGGCTAGCCCCGGGGGCCACAACAGAATCTCAACCCCAAGAAGATCGTCAGGCCGCAAGTGATCTGATCATGGCCAGCTTGCCACGCTGATCCTGTCGATAAAAACGACGCAACTCCCGGGTCAGCCCCGGCCCATCCTGAGCCCTCAGGTATCGGCGATCCAACTGGCCGCAATAGTGACTGGCAAAACAGTTGGCCGCCTCGTACCGGGCTCGCGCCTCACAGTCCAATCCACTTTCAAAGGTCACGTTTTCAAAAAGCCAAGAGTGCAGTGACGCCGCGTCGAAAGAGTGTCGACCTCCAGCCAGAACCAGCAAACCGATGAACTTATCTATCTCTGCCTGCAGTTCCAACTCGAGTTGTGTCAGCGTGCGATCAAAACCGGCGCGCCAAACCAGATAAAGAAAGTGGCTGACGCCTTCGATGGCATGACAAAACACCTGCGCATCACGGGTGCTGGCAACAGCATTACCGGTCGCCAGGCCGGTGATGACCTCAGGTGCCAGGTAAAGCGAAATGCCCAACTCCCCAGAGGTCTGCTGCAAAAACAGCTTTTCCGGGCAATCCGGTCGGTTGTTATTTCCCTGCAAAGCGCAAGCCACCGCCTGATCTGTCACAAGAAAGTCCATTACGTCGTAATCGACGTTGATCTCGTACACGGCCGCCAGCCAGTGCTGCAGCCGGCTCAGGGAGCGCATTCAGTGCGCCCGGCGGGAACAAACCCCAAGGTTTATGCCAACTCGCTGTAATTGTCTGGCGTAACGCGCGCTGCCAGTCCGGCGCCAGCGCTCATAAACTGCGAGCAGGTCTTTATCGCTCTCTACGCCTTGTTCAAAAGTGCGTGTTAGCACCTCGGCCAGAAGTGCAAACTTTGTCCCCAATTCCGAAAAAACCGCGCCAGTGCCCTGGCTGGTTCGAGTACAGGCGAGTGACAGGTGCTCGTAAGCATTACCGCCCATGGCAATGTAATAGTCGACCCCTACTGGCTTGCGGCTGAAACTGTGTCGAAATACCCCGGCCACAAACAGCGCCACATCGCCGACCCGGCGCAGCGCAACAGCACGCTCAGTGGTTGTCTTGGCTGAGAGTGCCTCACCGTAGACGAGCGCGAGCGGTCGCAGCTCCAGCCCTTGATTCGTGTGCTCAAAAAAATGATCTGTTCGCGTGTAAAAAGTCAGCAGATTGACCAAATAGGCCTGTGTATCTTCCATTACGCTGACACTTTCCTGGTCGATCGCATCAGTCACCTTCTGCCTGAAGTAATCTTTTACCGAGCTGCAGTTATGCAAGGTATACGAGCCTGTCGTGCTTGACATACACTTTCTCCAGTTAGGTTACGAACTTACCAAGAACCCATTCTTGCCGAGTAGCGAACTTTCGCAAAGTCAGCACTCCAAGGCGGTGGCTGCTGACCGGTGACTGAAATCGCCATCAACCCCGTTGAGCACCTGCCATGGGCGAAACTAAAGAAAAAACTGAACGAGTGCTGCTGGCGGTGCTGCATGGGGATATCGTCGAATTTTCCCGCCTGACCTGGCAGGATGAAGAAGCGACCTTCCACGCACTGAAAGAGGACTTTGCCCACGCGCGCATCGTTATTACCAACAACGGGGGACAACTGGTCAACACAGTCGGTGACAGCCTGCTGGCCGTATTCCCTACCGCCAGCGCTGCGGCAATAGCCGCCATCGCCCTGCACAAGCAACTGGCCGTAACTAACGAGAACGTACCAGAACACCAGCGCTTGCGGGCCCGCATTGGAATCAACCTGGGAGAAGTGATCGTGGACGGTGACCAGGCTTTCGGCAACGGCGTAAACATCGCGGCCCGACTGCAGGAAATCGCCCCCCCTGGGGGCATCTGTATCTCACAATCAGCACGCGAGGTCATAGGCGATTCTCTGGATGTCCGTTTCGAATCCATCGGCGATCAATCACTTCGCAACATTGCCGTACCAGTCCACGCCCACCTGTTGCACACAGATTATGAGATAACACAGCGCGAAGACGTCAACACCCCCGACACCCGCCTCGCAATCCTGGTGCTGCCGTTTGCCAGCCTTGATCACAATCTGCCCCTGGACAACATGGGTGAAGCACTTACCGTAGATCTGATCGGCGCCCTGTCGCGGTTTCGCCAATTATTTGTCCTCGCCTCGCACACTGCACTGACGCAGCATAACCAGTCACAGAACAAGACTCAGTTGGGTCAACGCCTTGGCGTACGTTATCTGGTTGACGGCACTCTCCGAAAGCGCGCTGACAGCTTGCGCCTGGTCGTGAACCTGCTGGAGATTCCAGCCGGCAACTACCTGTGGTCTGAGACTTTTGATGCCGTCATGACAGACCTACCGGCAATACAGGACGAGATTACCCGGCACATCGTAATGACACTGATCGGTAATATGGAGCAAAACGCCATTCGAGACTCAGCAACAAAGTCTGAGGTAACCGCTTATGCGGACACAATCCGGGCTCGCCAGCTGGTCTACCGGATGCGTGAGCCAGCCGATATCAAAACAGCTCGAGAACTTTTCCAAAAGGTGCTTCGCACCGATTCAGCGTCCGCGACCGCCCTGTCGGGACTGGCACTGACCTACCTGGCGGATTTTCTGATGATGTGGGCAGAAGATCCAAACGCCTGTATACCCCAGGCGGCACACTATGCGAGTCACGCGCTCGAGCTTGATCCAGCTGACAGCCTGGCGCATGCCGTCTTCGGCATCACCTATCTGTGGCGCAGGCATTTCATTGAAGCGATGGCTCACCTGGATCAGGCCATCAATCTTAACCCCAACCACGCTGATGCGCTCGCCGGCAGGGGTCTCGTACTGATCTTCACTGGTGAACCCGAATCAGCGCTCATCCAGTTCAACAAAGCGCTGTCCCACAACCCCTTTCCGCCGTCATGGTACTTGTGGGGGTTGGCGATTGCCCACTACAACACCGACAGATATGTGGATGCTGTCCAGGCACTACTGAGAATCGATAACCCCAACCGATTTCATCGTCGGGTGCTCGCGGCCAGTTACGCACAACTGGGCGATATGGGCCGAGCGGCCGCCGAGCGCGACGCTGTGATGGCCGAGGTACCGGGCTATACGGTGAACGACAGCCGGAAATTCCAGCCCTATCAGGATCCACGGAATATCGAGCCCTTTATCAACGGGCTGCTACTGGCCGGCTTTGTAGATAAAGAAGCGCACTAACACTGACTGGCGCCTCAGAGCGCCTCGTCTATACCCAAGACCAAAAAAAGAGGGGGCGATGCCCCCTCTTAAAAACTGCTGTTACTGCTCGAAAATAACCTATGCAGATCTCTTGTTATATGCCCACCACAAAATACCAAGAGCGATCAGGCCAACCAGCCCTTCGCTTCCCAGAGCACTAACAAAACCGACAACACTTCCAAGTACATCTACGGGCAAGAAAGGAACCGCTCCTTGTTCGTCTCCAAAAAGAACTTGCAAGACGACTCCCAGCGCAATGATTGAAATACCCAACTCAGCCAATCCGCCTACCCACCGACGAACACTCTCTAGAAAGTGCATGATATTGTTATCTCCATGCTGTTGAGGGATTCGTATTTTACCACCGAGGCAGATACCGTATCGAGGTAAACACTCTTTTTTTTGGGTCCAAATCAGCCTGTTTTTCTAGGCAAAAACAGACGCAATGCAAAAAAAATCATGTAATGGTGGCTCAACCAAGCATTAATTGTGTTTCGGTGAGGTTCAGCGCATCAATGCGTCAACCAGCGCATCGGCACCATCTCGCACTGGGTCGAGAACAAGCCGACCGGTTTCATCCTGTATCTGCGCCACGGCGCGTGCCGCGCCATCTGCATCAAGGTGTGCGGTATTCAGTGCAATTCCAGCCGTCAGCGGTCGGGTAAAGGAACCACATGCACTCGCTAGATCTTCATACAGTGCAATAACCTCGTTCAGCGGCGGCACTCGAATCGCTACGCCCACGGTATCAAGCTCAGTCATACCAGCACGATGGCACAACACCAGGTGTGTCGGGCACGAGCCACGAATCAGCGGCAGTGTCGAGGTACTGCCAGGATGTACGATTGAGCCCTGACCCTCAACGATCACCAGTTGAGCATCAGCGGCATCCATCACCATCCCCTCCACTGCACCACAGGCATAATCCACCCGGATCGCATCCAGGGGGATTCCCTTACCACTGATCAGGATGCCGATCTGCCCGGTCGCCAGAAACTCGGCGTGGATCTCGCGCTTGAGCGACGCATGCCAGATCTCAAGGCCAGCCGTCATTTTTCCGACTGCCATATCGGTTCCCACCAGCAGCGCTCGCCGATTCGACAGCCCAGCCGCCCGCGCGCAGGCGATGTCCAGGCCTTGGGGCTCCCGGCGGATATCCCAAACCCACTGGCCCTCCTTCAGATCCGGATACCGAGGTTCGAGCTGTTCATGCAGGCCGTTAACCACACTCATCCCCGACGCCACCGCAAGGTCAACCTCTGCCACCATCTCTGGTGGCAGGCGGCCACCAGAAGGTGCCATCCCCAGTACCAGCACCTCACCACCAACATCTACAGCCTGGGCAACCGAGGACACCACCGGCACATCCGGCCCGAAGCCCAGCAGTTCACGGGTACTGCACCCGCCGTGATTGAAGTCAACAGCACAGGCAATCGGGTTGCGTGAGTAACGCAGTACGCCGTGCCCCATCTTGCCGTTCAGCTTGTTAATCTGTTCGGAAAAATGAATGACCAGTCTCTGGTCAGGTTTTAACATGTCAGTGTGACTCCGTGTCCAGGTCGTTTTGCATCCACGTTGACCACACCCGCATCAAGAGACAGCCCCGAAGCGGGGTCAGGCAACAGATTGAGGTGCGAATCCAGATCGATATGGTCAAATAGTGCACCAAGAGAGGCGCCGGCGCCTATGGCGACCGAGGATTCACCCATGCAGCCGATCATCGTCTTAAGATTATGGGCCCGAGCGGTGGCGACAATACGTAAAGCTTCGCTAATACCGCCACACTTCATCAACTTGAGATTAGCGCCGTCAATACATCCTGCCAGCCGCGCTGCATCCTTCGCAAAATTACAGGATTCATCAATGTATATCGGCAAAGCTCGCCCAGCAAAAAGTGCAGGCAACTGATCGTCGGCCTGGTGATGCAAAGGTTGCTCAACATAATCGCAGCCACGCTCCTTGAGCCATGACATCATGGATTGTGCCCCCGCCAGATCCCAGCCGCCGTTCGCGTCGACCCTTAGCGTCACAGCGTAGTTGCGTGCAGCCTCTTTAACCGCGGCATACATTGC
>Ga0208129_1001104_pt1 | contig 11171 bp, 6 predicted proteins | sample ETNtaG_13_FD_185759 | JGI IMG/M metagenome (GOLD analysis project Ga0208129, IMG submission 185759) | Marine microbial and viral communities from oxygen minimum zone, Eastern Pacific Ocean - ETNP201306PF47B (SPAdes) (version 2) | ecosystem: Environmental > Aquatic > Marine > Oceanic ...
AAGCTTAATAGAATTACTGATATCCTTGGAAGAAAATCTAAACAAAAAAAGAATACACCCCTTTTCTATAAATATGATGATGGAACAGTAGAGAAAAGAGTAAATGTAGTTTTTTAATAATTTACAGATGTATTAATTTGAAGATCCTAAATAACCAATAACAAAAAACCAATTTATTATGAAAACAGCAGTATTATTATCAGGATGTGGTGTATATGATGGTGCAGAAATTCATGAATCTGTTCTTGCCTTATTGGCACTTTCACAAAACAAGTTGGAATTTATATGTACAGCTCCAGATGTAAATCAACATCATGTAATAAATCATACAAATGGAGAAGAAATGAATGAGGTAAGAAATGTGTTTGTAGAATCTGCAAGAATTGCAAGAGGAGAGATTGTTTCACTTTCTGAATTAAATAAAAATAATATTTCTTCTCTTGTAATTCCTGGAGGATTTGGTGCTGCTAAGAACTTAAGTAATTGGGCTTTTGAAGGGCTAAATGGATATGTTCTACAAGAAGTTAAAGATTTGATTTTGCACTGCATTGAAAACAAAAAACCAATTGTTGCTCTTTGCATATCACCAACACTTATTGCTAAATCTTTAGAGGGAACAGCATATAATCCCCAATTAACACTTGGCTCAACAGAGGAAAATTCAGAATATGATATAGCAGAAATAAATGGGGCAATTTCATCTGTTGGAGCAGTGGCTAATAACAAATCTATAAAGGAAATTTGTGTTGATGAAAATCTAAGAATTATCTCAGCACCTTGCTATATGTTAGATGCCAGGGTAAATGAGATTTACAACAATACAAAAATGGCTATTGATAGATTGTCTGATTATTTTTAAATTTACCAAAGTTCTAAAGCAAATGGAAATGCGGGGGACCTATTCGGGGACCTTTTAGGTAGGCTAACCTAGTAAAATGTCGTCCTCTCATCCCGACTTTTTTATATTTTTGTTTCAAACATAAAATCACAATCTACTAATTCCTCTCTTTTGGCTGTATTAATAGAATATTGAAATCCTTTCCGTAGTGAGTAAGCCCCATATTCTCCTTTTTTATTTATGGCTAAAAAGCCGACTTGAAATTCATGCGGATCTCTCTGTCCTTCAATAATTCTGTGCACCGCCATTTCACATGCCTCTTGTGGTGACTTCCCCTGTCGCATTAATTCTACAATAAGGAATGAGCCAGACATTTTCATTACCGATTCTCCTTTTCCAGTAGCACAAGCCGCCCCATATTTATTATCCACAAAAAGCCCTGCCCCAATAATAGGGGAATCGCCCACTCGACCGTAATATTTCCAGGCCAAACCAGAGGTCGTACAACTCCCTGATAGATTGCCATGATTATCTAGAGCAATCATCCCTATGGTATCATGGTTATGTTGGTCGATAAACATGGCATCTTGCGGATGATTGTCCATCCAACTTTCCCATCTTTTCTTGGCATTTTCGGTGAGCATATTTTGCTCTGTAAAGCCTTGTTTTAACGCAAATTGTAAGGCCCCATCTCCAACCAATAAATGATGTGGAGTTTCTTCCATAACCTTTCGGGCAACAGCCACTGCATTTTTGATATTCTTCAAGAAAGCAACGCCTCCACAATTGCCTTCATGGTCCATTATACAAGCATCAGTGGTTACATTTCCTTCTCTATCTGGCATGCCACCATAACCCACTGATGTAACTTCCGGATCGGATTCAGCTACCATCACCCCTTGTTCTACCGCATCCAATGCAACTCCCTTTTCTTTTAAAATCTCCCAAGCTTTTTTGTTAGCATTTAAGCCATGTTTCCAGGTGGAAAGAACGATTGCTTTTTTCATATTAATTTGATTTTTCTACCCAATCTCCATGTTTTTTTATTAAACTTATTAAAGAATTAACTGCTTTGGTTTCAGGAATATTTTTCTCTACCACAGTTTGTTCTTTATAAAGCGTGATTTTGCCAGGACCTGTTCCTACATAGCCGTAATCTGCATCTGCCATTTCGCCTGGCCCGTTTACAATACAACCCATAATTCCAATTTTTACTCCTTTCAAATGATCTGTTTCTTTTCTGATTTTAGCAGTGGTTTCTTGCAAATCAAAAAGGGTTCTTCCGCAACTAGGGCAAGAAATATATTCCGTTTTTGAAATTCTTGTTCTACTGGCTTGTAAAATTCCAAATGCTAATGAATTTACAGATTGGCCCGAACCGCAATTTTCTGCTGCAATAAATATACCATCTCCTAATCCATCTAAAAGTAGTGCTCCAAAATCAGAACTAGCAGAAAGTTGTAATTGCTCATCCGAGAAATTGTTATAAGCCCTACCAATAATAACTGGAGTTTTTATCTTGTTATTTATCAGCACTGTAAAGAGTTTTCTTTGCTCTGCTAATCCGTTTTTATTATAAGTGTCTATCAGTAAAACGACTGTTTTATCTTTTTTTAGTTTGCTAAGAAGTTCTTCTGACAAATCAGACAAACAAATATAAACCACATTTAGTTTTTCGGAAAATTCCGTATTTTCTAAATACTCGCTAACTGTTAAAAAAGAAAATCCTTTCTTGTGAGTTAGCCATTTTTTATAATTGTAAATAACCCCTAAAGTTCCCGGAACTTCAAAGTCCACATCATGATTCCCTACAAAGACGAAATCGGTTGCCATATCAGAAATATGCCACTTATCCAAAGGAACAGAATAATTGTAGCCCAATGAAAAAAAGGAGGCGGGGGTGATTTTTTCTTTTAGGCAAAAATCTGCCATTACAATGGGAACATTTTTATTTCCAATATTCAACACCTCAATCGTTTCTCTTTTTACATAATCAAATGCATGCAAAGGATTTTCCGTAATTTGCTCAATCTCCTCATGGGTTTCAATCCCTTTAAAATGGGTAAGTAAATTTTTAGCAACTGGCATTTCAAATTCAGGGGCTTCCGTAAGTGAAACGCGAATGGTATCCCCTAGCCCATCTGCTAAAAGCGTTCCAATTCCTACTGCCGATTTTATCCGCCCATCTTCTCCTTCTCCAGCTTCTGTAACGCCCAAATGAAGCGGATAATTCATACCCTCTTTTATCATTTCATTTACCAAAAGACGATAGGCCTGCACCATTACTCTGGTGTTAGATGCCTTCATGGAAAGAATAATATCATGGTAATTTTCATCACGACAAATTCTTAAAAATTCCATGGCTGATTCTACCATCCCTTTTGGCGTATCGCCATAACGAGATAAAATCCTATCTGAAAGGGAGCCGTGATTGGTGCCAATTCGCATTGCCGTTCCATACTCTTTACAAATATGAACCAAAGGCGTAAATTTTTCTCTAATTCTATCTAGTTCTGCATTATAACTTTCGTCTGTATATTCTAATGTTTCGAACTTTTTTTTATCGGCATAATTCCCAGGATTTACCCTAACTTTTTCCACAATTCTTGCCGCAATTTCAGCCGCATTTGGGGTATAATGAATATCGGCAACAATGGGAGTAGTATATCCTCTTTTTCGTAATTCGTCTTTTATATTTTGTAAATTCTCAGCTTCCTTTTTGCTTGGGGCAGTAATTCTGACTAGTTCACAACCGCTTTCAATCATCCTAATGGATTCCTCCACAGTGGCCATGGTGTCCATGGTATCAGTTATGGTCATAGACTGCACTCGGATGGGATTCTCTCCCCCAAAACCGATATCCCCAACCATTACTTCTCTTGTTTTAAAACGAGAAAATTTTGTTAAACTATTACAATACTGCATTATAACTTCACTACTTTCTTAATAATTTTTTCTTTCATATTTTGGATCCTTATAAAATAAACACCTGTCGGGAGATAAGTTAAATCAAACTGTTTTGAAATTACCCCTTGAAAATCAACAGCCGTTTTCATTACTAATTTTCCTAAATTATTATAGAAGCTAATGTTTGTTTGTGTATCTAAATAACCCTGAATAGTAATAATGTTATTTGTTGGGTTTGGAAAAATTCTCCAAGGATATTTCTCTTTCTCTTCTAATGAGGTTGTATTTTCTACTCTAAACTCATGAAAAATATATTTACCAAAATCTGGTTCAAAATAATTTACTGCTGGAGCATTACAACTGACTGGGGTGGTAATAAAGCGTACCACTCCTGAACCATCACTATTTGCCCAAAAATCCAATCCATCATCATCTGTATCATGTACTTCAAAACGATAGCATCCTGGGGTTAACAAAATAGAATCTCTGTATTGTGTCCCCCAACTAAGTGGACCGCTTGTATAAATAGTATTACCACTACCATCATAAATATCCCACGTAGTTTCAGAAATAAAAGGCAATGATGTCCCTGAATTGGTTTGAATGCAAAGTCCAAAAAAACTAGGATAAATAGGTGTTGGAGAAAAAGGAGATGAGAAAAGATTATTATGCGAATATTGATCAGTACTTGCATTTGGGTTTTTCACTTCTGCATAAAAAATATTATTGATAGTATCTAATGTTTGCCAAAGGGTAGAGGGAGCTGGTAATTCTACTACCTCTTTCTCTAAAAAATCTAAATTCCCATTCCATAAAAATGTTTCTGGAGTAGTGGCATTGTTTATCCAATAGTCAATAGTTAAAGCAGTTAAAGTAGCACTTCCAGTATTTTGAATCACTACTTTTGGATTTCCGCAAATAGGATTGGTTCTGGAATGCACTACTTTATCGGTTGGTGAAAGCACCTCTACTATTGCGGCATCTAAAGTAAAATTAGGAACTCCATAACTTACTAGTTGATTACTTACCCAATAATTTGAACTCCCACCTGAATTGACCCCATAATCAAAAACATGAGATTGTCCAGGTGTAACTAATGATGTAATGTCGACTTGCCTTAAATCAGTTGCTTTACCCGGACACCAACCTGCCCTATCGTAAATCCAAGTGCCTCCTTGCGGATAAACAGGATTGTCAGCACATTCAGTCAATACTTGCCAGCTTTCAATAGGTGGATTTGCTGCATCAACATTCAAATAATGTGTTCTCGGAATAAACTCTCCATCTTGTCCATGCCCTGTAATTACACTCCTAATTTTATATGCTGATGCATTTGGGAGCATTAAATTTGATCTTGGTTCAAAAGCTCTATCAGACATAATAGTTGAGTAGTTCTTAGATTGCGGCCTCCATATTTGCTGCATCTCTAATACATCTCTTGGGGGGGTTCCTACAATAAAATGAAATTTAATATCTAAATCTTCTTGCCATTGCCCTCCTCCGCTAACAGTCATCTGTTTTGGCCCTTTTAAAACAGGGGTATAATCTGTAACGTCAAAATACCAACTCTCACCAAATTCTCCAAAATCAACACCCATTCCATAAGGTGTAACGAAAGACATAATCTGAAAAACCATAGGATAACGATTATAATAATTCAACTCATTAATATTTATCGTCCCATCAATATGGGTAGTGTCTATATTGGTTAAGATTCCGCTTGTATCATAGATATAAGTATAGCTCAGTGATTCCCAAAGTGTGTCAATTAAAACAATTCCAATGCTATCATTTTGCATAGTATTATAATTTGGGAAAATATCTCTTAGTGTCACAATATTTGGTGTAGCTAACAAAGAATCAATGATGGTATCATTCATTATAGAAATTACATATTCGCCTTGATAGAACGAAATATTTGGACGAAATGCAGTGGAGGAAAAGAAGGTAGGAATATTTTCTCCTTGACTAATTTCCCACTTTACATTACCGTTAAATATTGCTTCTTGACTATAAACAGAATTATCATTAGCTGTATTTCCACTACCTTCATTAAATGGATAATACCCCACCAAATTAGCATAACTTGTATGAGTAGAGTCTAACCTTTGATGCATCCATTTTTGAATAGTAGTATCACCTAACTCCTGATTGAAGATTCTGAGTTCTTTTATTTTTCCGTGCCAAAAATAACCTGCTCCATTTGCCCTTGAAGCAAGTTTGAAAGATTGTATATTCATTGATTTTGTTTTCCCTGTTCCAGAATGCCACAATTGCCCATTTCTGTAAATCTTCATGCTTCCTGTAATTGCATTTTTTGTAAACGCCCAATGACTCCAACCTCCTGTGTATTCATTTAAATTAGCTGCTTTGTCTATCCTGTCGTATGAGGATGTGCCATCATTTCCGCAATCCCAATATATTCTTCCATTACTCCAAGGAAAGTGTACATTTACGGTTCTATTTCCACTAGTATCTAATGCTTCAAAGAATGTAGTATTGACTGGTAAAACATTTTCGTCTCCATTGGCCCAAAAAGATATCGTAATCATATCACTAATTGTATTAAAAGCCGAATCAGCTATGTCTATGTGTCCCTGCCCACTTACTTTTATACAAGTTGCATCCGTTGAATAAACCCCTATACTATCTGCTGTATTTTCAGCTAGTATTAAAGCAGAAGAAGAATTGGAAGAATCTGTAAATGAGAACTCTACAATAATGTTAGAAACAGAATCCCATACAAATGGAATATGAAATTGTAATCTATTTACCCCTAAATTTAACATAGTATTAGCGTAATACACCTCAGTAAACCCAGACAGATGAGGGTTAGCAGGGTTAAGTATGCTATCAGCAGTTAATTTCAATTTAATTTTTAAAAAGTTTATCAGTTGGGGATTGTTAATTACATTAATTGAAATAGCATTTATAGTATCGTTTACTAATCCATGTATATAGTTCCCAATACTGTCAAGTATTAATAATTCATCTGCTTTGTACAAGAATTGTGATTTTCCTGAAACCTGATTTGATTCTAAAACAAAATCTAATGGCGTATTACCATTGCCAATGACTGTTGTGTCTTCACTTATAATTGAATCAACAACAGTATTGTACTGTATAAAGTGGCGGTAATTAAAAATTGGACTATTTGAATAATTATATGTTGTTCCTGAAAAATTTGAGATTATATAATCTGGTGTAAAATTTAAAATAGAGTCTACTCTAGACGAATCATGTATATATGTTTGGCAACTATAGTCCCATGCTCCGCAACCAATTCTTGAATTCCCTCCAGGATTATTACTATTATTATCTTTACACCTCATATTATAAGACATAATTATTTTTTCAAAAGTTAAATTCGTGTCATTTGGAAAATAAGCTATGGTATCTCTTGCGCCACTACCTGTTGAATTCCCATTTCCATCGGTCCATGCATCATGAATAAAGGTTTGTACAACAATGGTGTCGCCAGGATTTTGTGCATAAATATTAGTCAGTACAAAAAATCCTATTAGGCTAAAAAATATCTTTTTCATCCTTTAAGTTTTTTAGAAATGTGCTGCAAAATTACTCTAATTTTCAATTTCAGTAACTCCACCAGAAACAATTAGTTTCATAATCTCAGCAGAGGAAGAATCAACAGTAGTAATATAAGAACGCTCCACCACAAAAAGTTGCCCTGAAAAAGCATAAGAATGTGGCAGATAAACCAAGATTTTTCCCTCTTTGATCCCTAGAGTGGTTAAATCTTCATTAGTAATAAAACCAATGCGCTCAATGGTTGAGTTTTCATATAATTTAATCAGCACAGGGGTATTAAATCCTTTCTTTTTACCAACAAAAGTACTCATCAAATCTTTCACAGAAGAATAAATAGTTTGCAAGAGAGGAGCTCTTTTAAGTAATCTTTGAAAAAAAGCATTTATAGGGCTTGTAATAATTGCAGAGCCCACAAAGCCGACAAAGGTGATAAGTACTATAATTATAATAAGCCCCAATCCAGGAAATTGAAAGGGTAAAATTCCATCAATCTTTTGGAAGGTCCAATAGACAACATAGAGCGTAACGGTAATAGGAACAATATATAACAGTCCTTGCAGAAAGTAATTTATAAATTTTTTCATTTTTTTAAACTTTAATGATTATTTGAAGTCATAAAAGTAATAATCTTAAAAACAATAGCCACGAAAAATTAAATTTTAGTTTTTGTGGCTTTTGAACAAATAAGATTTATTATTTTGATTTTGTTAAACCGTAATTTTATTTCGTAATTTGTAGGCTGAAATTAAAAAATGAAAAAGTTTTATATTATAGTTATTGCTGTTTTTTGGGTATTTTCTACAAATGCCCAAAACGATTTTTATGATGAAGATAATATTAACACTATTGAAATTTTCTTTGCCCAATCCAATTGGGATCAATTGATGGACAACAATTATGCAGCAGGAAATGGAGATCGCCTCACTGCAGATAGTGTGATTGTAAATGGAATAGTTTTTGATAGTGTTGGGGTAAAATATAAAGGCAATAGCTCTTATAATGCGAACAATGCGAAAAATCCGCTCAACATAAAACTCAATCACATAAAAAATCAAGATTATCAAGGATACTACACACTAAAATTCTCCAATGGAGATAAGGATCCTACTTTTGTGCGTGAGGTTTTAAGCTATTTCATTTCCAGACATTACATGCAGGCCCCAAAAGCAAATTATACTGAGGTTTATATTAACGGAAATTATATTGGGCTTTACGGAAATATTGAATCCATAAACAAAAAATTTGTAGAAGAACATTTTTACTCAGATGATGATAATATTTTGTTCAAATGCAATCCGCAAAATTTGGGAGGTGGTGGTGGAAACCCTGGATGCGCAAGTGGAATAGGTTCTTCTTTGGAGTATTTAGGCACTGATAGCACTTGTTATGAGGATTATTATGAAATGCAATCGGATTTTGGCTGGGAGAATATGAAAAATCTGACTTATCAGTTAGATCAAAATCCAAACAATATTGAACAACATTTTGATGTGGATAAAGGTATTTGGTTTTTAGCATTGAATAATTTGTTTGTGAATTTGGATAGTTATATTGGCCCATTCTGTCAGAATTATTATTTATTTCAGGATGATAATAATCGTTTTCTTCCTGTTGTCTGGGATTTTAATGAATCTTTTGGACATTTTTCCATGATAAATACTCCTGGACCTGGAAACCCACCAGCCACAACTCAGGATTTACAAGAAATGAATCCATTCCTTAGAGATGGAGATGCAACTAGACCTCTTTGTAATATCATTTTTGCTGATCCAACCTACAGAAAAATGTATGTCGCCCATATGAAAACGATTATGGAGGAATTTTTTAGCAACAATTATTACCATCAAAAAGCCGATAGTTTACATAACACTATTTCATCTGCTTTTCAATCCGATCAAAACACTTTTTATACTTGGAGTCAGGCGACTCAAAATATTACTACTTCTATAAACTCAGGTGGAGGCCCTGGAGGTGGAGCTAAAGTAGGAATTACGGAACTTATGAATGCACGTACCACTTATATTTTATCGCAAACAGAATTTCAGTATAATGCTCCTGATATCTCAAATGTAAGTGTTTCCAATGCTAATCCAACATCCTATTCTACCATATATGTAACATCCGATATAGTGGCAAATGGAAATAATATTGATGTAAAATTAGGGTATCGAAATAGTTCTGCTGAGATATTTGCAAAAACACAAATGTTTGATGATGGGAATCATGGAGATGGAAGTGCAAATGATGGCACTTTTGGTGTGCAAATTAGTTTAAATGCTTCTGACATGCAGTATTATGTTTATGCTGAAAGTACAGATGCTGCAAGATTTTCTCCCGCAAGAGCAGAGCATGAATTTTACACTATTTCGGTAACAGGTGATTTAGTAATAAATGAATTGATGCCAGTAAATACCACAACTGCAGCTGATCAAGATGGAGAATATGACGATTGGATTGAACTTCATAATAATACCAATTCTGATATTCCATTATTAGGTTATTACTTATCTGATAATAGTAATAATTTAAAATGGGCATTTCCAGATACTTTTATTTCAGCAAATGGCTATTTAATTATTTGGGCAGATGAGAATGGCTCAGAAGCAGGATTGCATGCTAGTTTCAAACTAAATGGATCTGGAGAACAATTAGCACTTTACGATTCTACTAACTCAACAGTGATAGATGAAGTAATTTTTGGCGCCATCCCTTCCGATATAGGTTATGCTAGAGTGCCAAACGGAACAGGCCCTTTTGTAGTACAAGAGCCTACTTTCAACCTAAATAATGAGTCATCAACTAATATATTTGAGAATTTAGAAAAGAATGATTTCGTACTTTTCCCTAATCCAGTTGCCAATACAATATTTATAATAAATTCTGATAAAAAAATAAACACTCTTTCTATTTATTCTATATTTGGGCAAGAAGTAATAACTAAAAACAACACAAACAAAATGGACGTTTCACATCTTAAAAGTGGAATGTATTTTGTAAAAATAAACAATAATCAAACCATTAAATTTATTAAACAATGAAAAAATCATTTCTAATATCTATTTTTACTTTTATCAGTCTATTTAGCTTTGCTCAAGCAAGCGGTACAGCTTCTGTTTTCCAATTAGCATCTATTGGTCACGACACCTATCTTATTGATACTATAGGAAATACTTATAATACATGGCAATGTTCTGCAAATGCGGCAAGTACTGCTTATCTTTTAAAAGACGGAAGTATACTGCGCCCTTACAAAGTGTCTAATCCTAGTATGAGTGGGGGGGCTACTGGTGGTGGCATTCAAATAATTGATTGGAACAATAATGTAAGTTGGGAATACCTCTGGTCAGATCAGGACCATCAACAACATCACGAATGTATACCTATAGAGCAACCTAATGGAAGCTATAATGCTTTACTAATCTCATGGGAAAGAAAAGAAAATGCTGAAGTTATACAAGCTGGACGCCAAAACACAAGTGGAGATATGTGGCCTACAGAGATTGTAGAAATTGAACCAGTCGGTAATAATGGGGGTAATATTGTATGGGAATGGCATGCATGGGATCATCTTTGTCAAGATGTTGACCAATCAAAAGATAATTGGTATTCTGATTGCTCCCAACATCCTGAATTGTTTAATATTAATGTAGGGGGGATTCACGGTCAAAATGGTGGTGGAGATTGGATTCATGCTAACGGAATGGATTACAGCCCTCAGTTAGATCAAATAATTTTCAGCTCTCATTTCTTGCATGAAATTTATATTATTGATCATAGCACAACAACAGCAGAAGCTGCAACTCATACTGATGGAAATGCAGGAATGGGTGGTGATTTATTATACAGATGGGGGAATCCCTCTAATTATGGAGCAGGA
>Ga0208129_1001105_pt1 | contig 11167 bp, 14 predicted proteins | sample ETNtaG_13_FD_185759 | JGI IMG/M metagenome (GOLD analysis project Ga0208129, IMG submission 185759) | Marine microbial and viral communities from oxygen minimum zone, Eastern Pacific Ocean - ETNP201306PF47B (SPAdes) (version 2) | ecosystem: Environmental > Aquatic > Marine > Oceanic ...
TAGCAGGCATTAGGCTGTTAACAACAGGAAACGCTAGAATTTCCGGTACTTCAGGTAGGCTTGTTCAGGATCCATCCCGCCCAGAATGGCGTCGCGCATTTCACTTTCCGTCGACATTACCTGTTCGGTCTGACTAACTGCTTCCTCACAGACCGATGCGGGTATGACGACGATCCCATCCCGATCAGCAATCAGATAATCACCACTGACGATGGTCACTGTACCAATGGTGATCGGTTCGCCCAGGCGATCATAGGTCCAGCGCTCCACAATATCGGCTGGTGTGTTGAGATCACAGAAGACAGGAAAATTCATTTCGAGGATGAAATCCGTGTCTCGGCATCTACCATCCACGACATAACCCAAGGTGTTCTTGAACATCAGGGCCCGGGCGGACAGTTCCCCCATCAGCGCAATATCCTTGGTATTCGGCTGGCAGGCCAAGACCTTGCCGCCTGGGATACGGGATAGCACCTGGGCCCACGCCAGCAGACTCTGGTGTCGGCTTAGCGTTCGATCGATGTGCCCCGAAATGGTGTAGATCTCTCCCGCCAGTTGCTGGGTGGGATCAAGCGCGATCAGGTTTGAAGGCAGTACACAGTTGTCATGACCCATCTGGCGCAGCACATCATGAACCGCACTGGCATAACAAGCCTGCAATCGCTGAGTCAGCGTACTCATAACAGTGGTCCCCAATTTAGGTTTGATCGAGTATTGAAGTCACGGTTATGGGAATTTAGCCTCACGATGATCACCAACGCCCCGCCATGACCTATCGGCGCAATAACATAAGCGCGCCCGCCCTCCAACCTCCGAAAAGGTGCTTACACGTCCAGTAGCTTCGACTTGATGTGGCGGTCCACGGAGAACTCTTTCACCGCCTCTATGGTCAGGGTGGCGCCGCTAGCCAATTGTGATTCTGTTAGCTCTACGCCGTCACCGCCAGACAGCCGGAGTGGGCCGCGGGCAGCATATGTCGCCACCTCGTCCTTGTGGGCATCGAAATACTCGGTGGCTTTCTCCCTTGCCTCTTGTTCGCCTTCGGCCTCGACAAAGCAGTACCCAGTAAGCGCCAGGCCGGGTCCGACCTCGACCGCTACATTAAGTTCATACACTTTCTTGTCCATTGCTCCCTCCAGGTGCTGTCATCTGCCCGCCTACGCGAGGGGGTAACCTGCCCGATAATGTAGTCCAGTTGATGTGAGAGTGTTTTGAGTTTACTACATGATGGTCATATGGCTGCATCTCGTCAGGTGAAGGATGCCCTACGCTGTAAAATCACACCAGAACGCTGCACGGCAACGATGCAGGATAAGTATGAAAACTTTTTCTTTTAATCTATATTTCCCGCACTCACTCAGCTCTCGCTGAACCAACCGCGGGTTTGATCCAATGTCTAAGACGACTTCTTTTTTTGCCGACTACCTACCGCAGAAACTCTCTACCCATCCGGACCTTGCCAGCAAGGTCGACCAAATTTTTCAGTTTGATATTAACGGCGTGGGATCGTGGCATGTTGATCTGACCGTTGGGGAGGGCTCAGTTTCGACCGGACCGCACGACAATCCCGACTGTACGATCACTTGCTCAGAGGCGGCTTTCGAACAGATACTCGACGAACCGGGTTCGGCGATGGTACTGATGACAAAAGGAGAACTGACCGTTTCTAACCTTACGGCAGCCTTGTCACTACAGAAAATATTTTAGCGAAAAGCAGCTCTGACCGTCAGTACCGATATACGCTGTCAAGCCTGTTCAGTCCAGATGTAAAACCCTTCGCCGCTTTTCCGTCCGAGTTTTCCTTCTGCTACCATCTGTCTCAGAAGTGCCGGTGGCCTGAATTGTTCTTCACCCAGTTCACGACAAAGATAGTCACCCACAGCCAACCGAACATCGAGCCCAACGAGATCGCCCAGTCGTAATGGGCCGATCGGGTGACGGTATCCGTGAACCATTGCCGCATCAATATCCTCGGCCACGGCGACACCCTGCTCAACCATCCGGATCGCCTCCATGCCCAGCGCTATCCCCAGGCGAGAGCTTGCAAAACCGGGAGAATCGTTCACGACCACCAGTTCACGATTCATGCGCACGCCAATCTCCCGGACGGCTTCGACCACCTGTTCTGATGTCTGATCAGCGCGGATGATCTCCAGCAACCTGATCTTGTGCGGCGGATTGAAGAAATGCATGCCGATGACCCGTTCCGGCAAGCGACTGCTGCTGGCAATCTCAGAAACGCTGAGCGACGATGTATTGGTCGCCAGGATACTGTGGTCTGCCACCTGATGGCTGATGCGGCCGAAGATCTCCTGTTTGAGGTCCATACGTTCCGGCACGGCTTCAATGACGAGATCACACGCAGGGACAACAGAATCCAGATCGGTCGCCAGCTCAAGCCGCGATAGCGCTGCTGATCGCTGTACCTCAGAGATCTTTTCCCGTGCTACGGCAGCTGCAAGATCGTGTTCGACTTCAGCAAGACTTTTCTGCAGTGTGCTTTCATCCACATCGGTGAGCCAGGTCTGGTAACCGGCCAGTGCGGCAGCGTGAGCAATTCCCCGGCCCATGGTGCCTGCGCCAACAACCACTACGTTTCGACACTCCATCGTTGTCACCTGTCAGTGAAAATTTGAGACCCGCGGCATACAGAAATATCCATCCTCCTACCTCCGACGACCACACTCCCAATCGATCCTGAGATACTGGCTTTAGTCACCCGGCGAGTTGCCATCGTAACCTTGGATAATCACCAGATCCGACTCGGCAGCATCGGCTCGCAGGGCTTTTGCGGACTGGTATGCGGGTGAGTGATAACAATCAAGCGCCGCTTGGTAGCTTTCGAATTCGATGACGACATTTCTTGAACGCGCTGTTCCCTCAGGTACTTCATGTTCCCCGCCACGCACGAGAAAACGAGCTTTGAATTCTGCAAATGGTGCGGCATTTGCTTGAACATATTGCTGATAGGCTTCCATGTTAGAAACATCGACCCGCGCAATCCAGTACCCCTTGGCCATACTCTGTCCTCCTCAAACCAATTATCTTTCAAGATACGTCCAGGATAGATAGCCTGGTCCGCCTCATCATGCTGACTGGATATTGTGCCAGTTTTGGACCAACGCATGCACTCACCTGATAAACCATCTACGCAGTATCATAGACGGCTCAATCCGAGACACTAACCCAGAGAACTAGAGATCATGGCCAAAGGCGAACAAACGCTTTCCACGACTCTGCCCGATAACCCGAATGGCTTCTGGATTGCACTCGATACATCGCGCGAGCGCACCGACATCGTCCTGCAGCTGCTTGGCTATTGACATCTGGTTTCTACTCCAAGTCAATTATGATGAAAACAGGAGAATTTTTGGTACTGGGTTTAATGGTCCTAAATCTATGGAGTGCCGCCAACTAAAACGATTAAGTATGCCTTCTACTATCTTCACCTGAAAACAGGTTACGGAACACAAAAGATTTAACTGGCGGAGAGATAACTGATAGGCCACCTTCTTTTGCTGATGATTATTATTAAAGATATGGTGGTTCCCATTTGGAACCTACATAAATCCAAGACGAGTAGTATGGGGAGGACAGCGTTCTTAGATCACGCGATGCCGGCATCGTGCATAAAGCATATCAACTCGTCAGCAACTGCCTGTGGCCGTTCGATCTGCATCATATGCGTCGTTTCAGTTATGCACGAGTAGGGAAGGCCCAATTCGGTGTGAATTGCCTGGTTGACAAAAGCAGGTGGCCAGGCACCTTCGATTTTCGGATCAGCGCCCAAAAACCTGACCGGACCTGTCAGTCCGGTCAGCTGGGCCCAGATGTTCAGTTTAGCATTGCCATCGTAGACTTGGGATTCGTAGGTGCCGGGACAGGCCAGTTCCCAACCGGCTAATTTCTGCGTAAGCGTCGCCCAGGCCATCAGTTTATGGCTGCCGTCCTGCCATCGATTCAGGCGTTTTATGTTCATCAGGGTTTGTGTCAGTTCATTCGGGCTTGAAAATTGCTGTGGCCGGCCGACTGCCCAGTCTCGCAGCTTGAGTTCGAATGCATGGGCGTTTTGATACAATGCATGCCCCGGTTCTGGCATCAAAGATGGATCAACTGCCAGCAGCGCGTCCCAGCGCTGACCATATTCGAGGTTCTGTAACAGACCAGTAATTGCTGAAATAGAATGAAAGACTGCCACTGTCGGTTTAGCACCAAAGGCCTCGGGAATGCGGGCGTGAATAGTTTCAAAATCGAGTACAAAACGATTGATGTGGTGTGAAGCGAGGTCGTGGCGGAGATTTTGGCCGTGGTTGCGAACATCAAAAACGACGACCTCAAAGTCGTCCAGAAACAGCCGCCAGAGCGGGTAGTACGCATCGATGGCGAATCCGTTTCCATGGCTCAGCAGTAGTCGTCGTTCACCCGCGCTGTGACGGCGAAGACGGATGATGGCACCGTCATCCATGCTGATATCCAAGGTCTGCGCCGGGGTCGGAATATTGAAGTTCATTGTCTGCTGTTTCAGGTCATGTCGAGCACTAACTTACCTTTGGCCTGTCGAGCCAGCAAGCGCAAGCTATAGCTGCCGACGAGGAAGCAGAACGGCAGCGACAGGCAGCAATAGCCAAGCAAGCGAGATTAGCCTATTCAAAGGCTACGGACCCACGCACCTTCCCGGTCATAAATGCGCATGCTATGCGCCCGGGTCACGAACTGGGTACCGGCATAGAACATTTCGTATTGCGTGTGGCGACCGGCAAATTCTGAGCCAATAGCGTCCCAGGCCAGATTCAGGGGTTTGACGCAGTCTTTATCGCTGCGCCCATCGGCCAAGACCTGCACGCCCTGAATAATGGAAGCCAGCTCGGGATTCTCATAGTCGGTCGACGAAGAAGGCGGCATGATCAGTGCGCCTCCGGCCAACTCACACAGCGTGTTAATCATCTGCGAATAAAGCTCCTGTGTCAGTATCTGTGCGGCATAAACAGCATGACGATCGGGCACGAAGTACTCACCTCACGCACTGCCCTTCACCTCCATACCAATGATCAAATTCTCGACAGCTACCGCCTGCGCCGCTATCTTGCCCACCGAGTCCGCTACAGAGGGGATCTTGACAGTAACGATGATCTCGCAGATTTCACACGCCAGACCAACCAGAAACTTTAGTTTGGCAGTGAGCCGGATCTGGGCTTGATAGTTCTGGTAGATATGTCCCGGGGTGTCGTGGAACTGCCGCCGGCACATCTCGGGATCGCGGTATACAAAGACCCTCTCCCACGGCACTTTCACATCATCAAAGTACATCAAGGCATCGTTCTCGTCGTAGCAGGATGCGAGTGGATTATCGAATTCCGATACAACGTGCTTTTCATACGATTTACGCGATAAGACTTTCAATCCCGGGATATTCATTGGCACTGCAAACGATATGGCGTAATCCACTTCCTCCGGGCGCAGCGGCTGCAGATGCGCATGCGATGTGTCGTTCCATTCCTTTTCTTGAGTTGCCTCGGTGTTGCTTTAGCAGCCCCACCCCAGTCGTTCGAGGAGGAAAAATCTAGAGTTCAAGCAATCTACAACGCGTGTCAACTAACTTTTTATTGTGGATGTTCATATACCCACAACGGAAAGAAAGGTACGCCAGAAACTGCATATTACCACCACAGTGAGGGCATCTGAGTAGATCCCGGCCAGGCTGGACACTCTCAGGACGTCAATACCCAAGGCTAAGAAAATATCGGAAATGACATTGAAAAATCTGGACCCGAAAGAGCATAGGTAGTTGTTGTCATTACTTAACAGGATGGTCAGCCATTAATATGCGACTAACAGAAAAACCCTACACCCTCTGTCGTGCTGCCATAAACCGGTATATCTGGACGAAGGGCGCGCTTTTTATTGGTAAACACTCTATGATCGGTTCCGCATCCCCGATAATCTTGAGGTATGTGGCCAACCGCCGGCACTAGAAGCTTAATCTCGATAGTGCTGCGGGGAGGTATAAGGACGGGCAAGACTCAAATGACGAAAGCCTGTGAACATTAGTAAAAACATAAGGAGTAAAATCTATGAGCTACAAGATGCTCAGTGTTGGTGTCGCGGCACTTGTCGGTGTTGCAGTAGCATCAACAGTATCCATTGCCGATACCATCAAGATCGGTGATATCAACAGTTACAAACGCTTGCCAGCACACACCATCCCGTACAAGCGTGGCGCCCAGTTAGCCATTGAGCACATCAATAGCAGTGGTGGGGTTCTTGGCAAACAATTAGAGTTGGTTTCGCGTGACGATCAAGGAAAACCGGGTGAAGCGGTCAAGATCGCCGAGGAACTGTTTACCCGTGATGGCGTGGCAATGATTTCAGGCTCACTGTTCAGTCATATCGGCCTTGCGTTGACATCATATGCTGGCGAGAAAAAACGCCTTTATCTCGCGGCCGAGCCTCTGGCTGATGCTCTGGTCTGGGCTAAGGGCAACCGCTACACCTTCCGGCTACGTCCCTCTACCTATATGCAGGCAGCAATGCTCGCGGAAGCAGCATCTGGTGATTCGACTGTCAAACGTTGGGCTACTATCGCGCCCAATTACGCGTACGGCAAAGACGCGGTTGCCGCCTTCAAGAAAGTACTGAAAGCCAAGCGCCCAGACGTAGAATTCGTAACGGAGCAATGGCCCGGTCTGTTCAAGATCGATGCCGGGGCCGAGGTTCAGGCCATCGAAGCAGCTAAACCCGATGCGATTTACAACGTAACCTTTGGCGGGGATCTGGCCAAGTTTGTGCGTGAAGGCAGCCTGCGCGACCTGTTTAACGATCGCTTGGTGTTGGGGCTGCTGACTGGTGAGCCAGAATATCTTGATCCGCTGAAAGGCGATGCACCTAAGGATTGGATTGTCACCGGTTATCCCTGGTACGATATTGACGAGCCTTCACACACCGCTTTCGTCAAGGCTTACGAAGGCAAGTGGGAAGACTATCCTCGCATCGGCTCCATCGTCGGTTACAACACGATGCTGTCAATTGCCGCGGCAATCACCAAGGCCGGCTCGACAGATACCGAGAAACTGGTCGACGCATTTGAAGGTCTGGATGTAGCAACCCCGATGGGTAATATCCATTTCCGCGAGATTGACCACCAGTCAACCATGGGTGCCTACGTTGGCAAACTCGCTGTCAAGGATGGTCAAGGCATCATGGTGGATTGGACTTACAAAGACGGCGCCCAGTATCTTCCATCTGATGCCGAGGTCAGAAAACTGCGTCCCGCAGCAGAATAATTCGTTAGCTTTGGTCGGATGCTGCCCATGGGCAGCATCCGACCTTTCTTTCCTGAAACCTTTCCACGGTAGCGATTGAGATTCCTTTATGGCTTTCTATTTCGCTCAACTTCTGACCGGCCTTGCCAATGCCGCGGCACTGTTTCTAGTTGCATCAGGCCTATCGATCATTTTTGGTGTCACCCGGGTAGTGAATTTCTCGCATGGGTCGTTCTACATGCTGGGGGCCTATATCGGTTATACGGCCATAAATATGATGCCAGGTATTTTCGGATTCTGGACAAGTATCCTACTCGCTGGTATCGCTGTCGGCCTGATCGGGGTAGTGGTAGAAATCTTTGTCTTGAAGCCAATCTACAAGGCACCAGAGCTTTTCCAACTCGTCGCGACCTTTGGCGTCATTCTTGTGATCCAGGATCTGACCCTCTTGATCTGGGGGCCAGAGGATCTGTTCGGTCAACGGGCACCTGGATTCAAAGGCATCGTTCGTATATTCGGTGAGCCCGTGCCCACCTATGATCTGGTGTTAATCGCACTGTCCCTAGTTGTCCTGTTTGCACTCTGGTTTCTTTTCTCCAAAACCCGGATGGGGGTACTGGTTCGCGCCGCCACTCAGGACCGTGAAATGGTCTCTGCTCTTGGTGTAAATCAAGCAGTGTTATTTTCAGGCGTGTTCTTTCTGGGAGCCTTTCTTGCGGGGATTGGCGGTGCTGCACAGTTGCCAAAAGGCAGTGCTAACCTGCTGATGGATTTTGGGATTTTGGCGCCCATTTTTGTGGTCGTAGTAACTGGTGGAATGGGTTCGATCTTCGGTGCATTTGTCGCTTCCATATTGATTTCGGTACTGCAGGTTTATGGTATCCGCCTGTTGCCAGATAGCACACTGGTACTAATGTTTGCAGTCATGGCGGTGATACTGGTAATCCGGCCATGGGGGCTTTTTGGAAAACTGGAAACTGTTGGTGAGCACGGCTCACAAGGTCCACCACCCAAGCCTTTCCGTGAACTTGAACGAAATGGCAAATTGATCGTTGCTGCGCTTATTGCAGCTCTCGCCATGGTCCCGTTGCTAGGGGTCAATTTCTTAAGCGTGTTATTCGCTGACATCATTATCTTCTGCCTGTTCGCTGCCAGTCTTCATTACATATTGGGTGTCGGTGGCTTGGTCTCCTTCGGGCATGCTGCTTTTTATGGGGGTGGCGCCTACGCGGCTGCTCTTTTTGTTCACTATGCTGGAACACCCATGGAACTGGCACTAATGCTTGCACCCCTGGGTGCCGGGTTCGCCGCTTTAGTCATCGGCTGGTTCTGTGTGCGCTTAACGGGTGTTTATTTTGCTATGCTGACCCTTGCCTGCGCCCAGGTAATGTGGTCCATCGTTTTCCAATGGTCAGAGTTCACTGGAGGAGATGACGGCATGCTTGGGATATGGCCATCGGCATGGGCCAAGGATCCGAACATTTATTACTATCTGGTTCTGGTCGTGGGTGTTGGGGGTATTTTGACGATCCGCACCATGGCGCACACGCCGATCGGTTACGCTCTACGCGGCAGCCGCGATTCGCCATTGCGTTGCGAGGCAATAGGGCTAAACGTCAAGTTGATCCAGTGGTCGGCATTTGTATTTGCGGGCTCCATGGCAGGGTTGGCAGGCGGCTTGTTCGTGTTTGCCAAGGGGAGTGTGTTTCCTACTGAAATGGAAATCGCTGTCTCATTTGACGCCTTGATCATGGTGTTTCTCGGCGGCGTCCAGTCGCTTACCGGTCCTATCGCTGGTGCCAGTGTTTTCGTGTTGCTGCAGGATTGGTTGTCTCGCTTCGAGTATTGGCGCCTACTAATGGGACTGCTGATCATATTTATCGTAATTCTGTTACCGGGTGGGTTGGCTGGGGCCGCTGACCAAATGCGCAGCATTTTCGGCAGGATACCGAAGCCGGGGGACAGAGGATGAGTTTTCTTCAGGTTGAAGGTCTGGGCAAATCTTTCGGCGGGAACCACGCCTTAATTGATGTTAGTTTTGATGTCAAGAAAGGCGAGTTGCTGGCTTTGATCGGCCCAAACGGCGCCGGCAAGTCCACCTGCTTTAACATGATCTATGGGATTCTTGCACCGGACCAGGGGTCGGTGAAACTTGATGGCCAGGAATTAGTGGGGATGAAACCTCGGCATATTTGGCGACTGGGCGTCGGGCGAACTTTTCAGATTACTGCTGTCTACAATTCAATGTCGGTGGTAGAGAATGTCCAGATGGCTTTGATCTCCCATCGCAAGAAAACCTTCTCACCGTTTCGCCGTGCTGCCAGACTGTACCGCGACGAGGCTCTACGATTACTCGAGTTGATCTCTATGGCTGACCAGGCGGACCGCGCCGCGAACATCCTGGCCTATGGCGATCTCAAGCGATTGGAATTGGCCGTTGCCTTAGCGCACAAACCCAGGCTGTTATTAATGGACGAACCAACGGCGGGAATGGCGCCAGCTGAGCGGCGCGCACTGATGAAACTGACGGCCGACATCGTAACCGAGCGAGATGTCTGCGTGCTTTTCACCGAACACGACATGGATGTGGTTTTTGAGAATGCTCATCGCCTGCTGGTGCTGAACCGGGGTGAACTACTCGCCGAGGGGTCAGTCGATGATGTCCGCGCCGATACCCGGGTACAGGAGATTTACCTGGGCGGTGGTTCTACCTTCACATCAGGAAGGGCCAGCCATGCTTGAGGTCTGTGGAATCAACTCGTTTTACGGCGGCGCTCATATTCTTCATAACGTCTCGCTTAAAGTCAGTGCTGGCGAGGTTGTCGCGTTGCTGGGCCGCAACGGTGCCGGTAAAACCACGACTATGAAAAGTATCAATGGCCTCGTGCGCCCTAGGTCGGGGAGAATCACCTTTGCCGGGTTCGAGACGACTAACCTGCCGTCATACCGCATATGCCGGCTTGGACTTGGGTACGTTCCGGAAGAACGACGGATATTTTCCGACCTCACTGTTCTAGAGAACCTTGAGGTTGGTCGGCGTACTGCCAAAGGCGACGGTCATGCGTGGAGAGTCGATACGTTGTTCGAATTGTTTCCTAATCTGGCTGAGCGCCGACATAATCCGGGCGGTCAACTATCGGGCGGTGAACAACAAATGCTGACCATAGCGCGCACGCTCATGGGCAATCCGAAAATGATCCTGCTCGATGAGCCCTCCGAGGGCATTGCCCCTGTCATTGTTGAAAAAATGGCAGAAACCATTCTCGAATTGAAGAATACTGGACTGACTGTCGTAATCTCAGAGCAGAATCTGTACTTCGCCAAATTGCTGTCAGATCGTGCGTATGTCATCGAAAGTGGGGAGATTCGCTACGAAGGCAGCATTACTGATCTGGAGGCTGATCCCGAGCTTCGCGAGAAGTATTTGGCCGTTTAACGTCAAATGGACTTGAACTCCTGGCCCCTGTCGCATGAAGACTCAGTGCAGGCGACAACTGGCTGCGGTTCTCGCCAAAGACTAACTGGTACTGCAAAAGATGCCTAGGCTGAGGTAACTCAACGGGCCCGCACACAGTGCAGTCGTTTCAAGGCCTGCATCCCGGGCGCCCAACTTCCTTCAGGTCTGGCATGACAGGTTTTCTGCTTGATGTTCAGAATCTCTCCGCGTCGCGTGCCTGTTTCAAGCGCAAGGGTAATGATGCGTTGAAGCTGATCATTGTCACCGGTTAATAATCGCTGTTCTTCTCCTACCTCTTAGTGAAAAGGTAGCCTATTTTTCGGTCAGCCTCTGAGGTCAACTTCCTTTAGCTTACCCAGAGATTTCACTGTAATCGAACTCGCCTGTTAAGGCCAATACCCTGTTTCGGTCACATTCTGGGCACAGTGCCCGTTGAGTGTAGATGAAACAG
>Ga0208129_1001108_pt1 | contig 11153 bp, 7 predicted proteins | sample ETNtaG_13_FD_185759 | JGI IMG/M metagenome (GOLD analysis project Ga0208129, IMG submission 185759) | Marine microbial and viral communities from oxygen minimum zone, Eastern Pacific Ocean - ETNP201306PF47B (SPAdes) (version 2) | ecosystem: Environmental > Aquatic > Marine > Oceanic ...
CCTCGGGGGAAGAACGCGTCAGCAACTTCCTGCTGTGGCAGCTCGCTTACTCGGAATTTTACTTCGCTGACGTTTACTGGCCAGCGCTGCGCAAGGTGGATTTCTTGCGCGCCATTCGAGCCTATCAGCAGCGGCAACGGCGGCGCGGCCGCTGAACACGCTTATTAGGTGTACTGGCCTACTGACAGCGATGTTCGACCGTGCCGCCCGGCTGCCGCTGGAACGACCGCACGCGACGGTCGCCGCGATACTGCTGTTGACGCTACTGCTGGCGCCGTCGCTGCTACAGGTGAGTTTCCAGACCGACGTGGAAGCGTTCCTGCCCAATTCGGAGGCGGCGAGCCAGCATGAACGGGTCGAGCTACTGTTTGGTCGTGAATCGAAAGTGGCTCAGCTCTATGTGACACCTACCAACGGCAATAATGTCCTGACGATGGAGGCTCTGCTTGAAATTCAGGAGCTGCACCAGCAGGCTGCCCAGCTGGAGGGAGTGCGCACCGTGGTCTCAGTATCTAGTTTCTTTGATTCGGCACTGCGTGAAAAAGGGGCATCTTTGGAAACAATCAGCCTTAGTGATTGCCCCTGGGATGAAGTTTACACAGCACTGGTTGAGTCCGAAGGAGGCAATTACTCGTACCATCATGTGACCTTCATCACCGACGTGCTTGTGCATCGTGACTTGGACATGATTAGCCTCCTGGAAGAGAATGCAGAGTGTCGTGATGGTCCGATTGCGAGCGCAGCGCTGGTATTGCTCAACTTGGACCCGGAGCTGACAACCCCGGAGCGCAAGCAGGTGGGGCAGCAGCTACGCGAATTGGCTCAAGATTGGAAAGGCGAGAAGGTGCGTGCTGAGGCGTTCTCAGTCGACTTACTGGCATACGACGTCGATCAAACTACCAGCCATACCAACCTGTTGATGGGTGGTGGTATGCTGTTAGTGTCGGTGCTGTTGCTCTGGTACACCTTTCGGCACTGGTCGTACGTCCTGCTGCCGCTTGTGACCCTGCTGCTGGCGTTGACGTGGACTTTCTCTTTTGCAGGACTGACAGGAATGCGGCTGACTGCTATTGACGTAGCGGTGCTGCCTCTGGTGGCGGGGCTGGGCATTGACTTTGCAGTACATATGAGCCGGCGCTATCAGGAGGAGTTGGCGCTGGGACGCAGGGTCCCGGAGGCGCTGTGGGAGGCGCAGTGGCACACTGGGCAAGCACTAGCGCTGGCGATGCTCACGACGGTAATTGCGTTCCTTTCGGGTGCTACTGCCGGGGTTGGACCGGTACGTGACTTCAGCTTGCTTTGCGCGGCCGGCATCATCAGCGCCTTCCTACTAACGCTCACTTTCCACACCGCAGCGCGGCTACTGCTCGACACGAGACTGAAATCGGTGCCAACCCAACCGGGCGCGGAGGTTATTGAGCGAGCCGTTACCCGCGCCTCGATGGCGGTTGAGAGTCGACCCATGGTAATCTTGGCTACGGTAGCTGTTGTCACGCTGCTTGCAATGGCAGGCGCCAGCCGTATTGACACCAGTTTTTCGCTGGATGATTTTCTCTCCGAGGACCTGGAGGTCATGCTTACCGCTGAGAAGATTCGTACCGATTTTCGTGGCGCCAGTTATTCGCAGTCACAAATCTTGATTGAGGGCAATGTTACCCGTGCCGGGTTCCTGGAGGAGCTGGCCGAACTGGAGTCGGGACAGCTTGGCAGTGGAGAGTGGGGCATTAGCGATGATACCTTCGTTATCAAGCTGGGCGGTGAGCCGATGGTTGAATCGGTTCGCTCTGTACTCACCACAGCCATCGCCGCCGAGCCGTACGCGCTGACACAGGGCAGCAATCCGAGTCATGAGTGGCAGCGTAGTCAGCCCTTCCGCGTCCCGGCTGGTGAGAGAGTTAGCGTGACCTGGGATGCGGATTCGCAGCGTGAAGAATCGCTGCTCTCGCTGGGAGTGACACTGTATTGGCAGGACGAAGACGGGAATGCGTTGGGAAACGACACGGAACACCCCTCTGGCAACTCATGCTCTTTCCAGGTGCCGGATTCTGTGGCTCAGGCGCGCCTTGAGTTCAGCCACTTTCCCGACCTAGAAGATGACCCGCTGATTGTGAACTCCGCGGTGCGCGGTGGGAGCTTTGTATGGGTGCAGTCGCTACAACACACCTTCAACCTGACTGAGTCTGGTGCCCCCTTCGGCGAAACTGATCCACATGACGTGCAGGAGCTGTACGACTATCTCTACCAACGCGACCTCGATCTGGCTGACCCGATTACTAACCAGACATACGCCGCTAGGATGCAACAGGTTCTCTATCGCAATGCGCAGGGCGAGTACAGTGCATCAGTGGTACGTGTTTTCATTGGCCCCACCCCATTACGTGAGTTGGACAATCACGCGCTGGAGCAAATGATGTACGACCTAGAAGAGGATCTGCCCGACAACGGTTTTGCGGGAGCAGAGACTAGCCTAACAGGCGGTCATGTACTAACGGTGACAACGATAGACGCCATCCAGAGCACCCAGCTAAACTCGACGCTCATCTCGGTGGCTCTGGCAATGCTGTTGCTTGTCGCTATCTATCGCCATTTTGGACTGGGAATACTGAATGTACTACCGGTAGCGCTGGCGACCATATGGATTCTGGGCAGTATGGCCGTACTCAGTATCACGCTCAATGTTATGACGGTGATGGTGACTGCGTTAACTGTCGGACTGGGCATCGACTACGCTATCCATATCATCGCGCGCTACCGCGAGGAGCTAGCACGCCGCTCGGAGAAGGAGGCACTGGAAGCGACGATTCATCAGACCGGTTCGGCGCTGTTGATTTCCGGCTTGACTACGGTAGGCGGCTTTGCGGTGTTGCTCCTGAGTCCTATGCCGTTGGTGCGTAATTTTGGCTTGCTGACCGCGCTGACAATAGTCTATGCGGTGTTTATTGCGCTGCTGGTGCTACCCTCACTGATCTGGGCTGGGAATCGCCTTGCGGAGTTGTTCAGTCAGCAGCGGGCCGGTTGACGCGTTTCTGTTGTCGCTTTTCCCACAGCTCGCGCGCTAGCTGCCGCATGTCCTCGACCGAGTCGGACTCATCGACTATTTCGACGCCGAGCAGCGTTTCCACAGCGTCCTCTAGCGTAATTAGACCTTGTGTAGTGCCATACTCATCGACGACAATAAAGGCGTGTTCGCGTCTCCCAATAAACTCTTCGAGCAGGTCAGAGACGCTGTCTTCCGGCGCGACGGTGTGTAGTGGCTGTAACAGCTCGCCTAGTGGAGTACTACCGGCTTCACCACCATAAGTTTCCATCAGTTGACTACGCAACACGAAGCCGACTACATCATCCAGACCTGTGTCGGTAACTGGGATGCGCGAGAACGGCAGCGGAGAGTGCGCCTCAATTACCTCTGTTACGGTTTGTGATTTCTGAAACGTTAGCATTACTGTACTGGGCGTCATCACATCCTCGGCGTGAATGTTGTCGAGCGTGAGCAGGTTGCGGATGACACGCGTTTCGCCTCGATCGAGCGTGCCCTGGTTCTCGCCCATTTCCGCCACCGCAATCATCTCCTCGCGAGTCATTTCGGGATGCCTGCTGTTGGGTGCGATGGTGCGCGAGAAACGGCGCAGTACGATGACTGCAGGCCAAGTGAACCACACCAGCCAGCGAATGATATGCGCTGCCGCGGGAGATAGCGAGCGCCAGTAGGTGGCACCGATAGTTTTCGGGATTATTTCAGAAAAGACCAGTATGAGCAGGGTCAGGATAATCGAGGCAAGGGTGAACCAGCTGTTCCCCAGTTGGTGGAACTCCGCGCCGACGCCTGCGGCGCCAACGGTGTGAGCCACTGTGTTTAGCGTTAGAATCGCCGCCAATGGCGAGTCGATTTCCTCCTTGAGTTCGCGCAATAACTGGCCGCTGCTGCGTCCCTCCCGCGAGAGCTGTTCTATGAATGACCAGTTAGCCGAGAGCAGCACCGCCTCCAGCAGTGAGCAGAGGAACGAAACTCCCAGCGCCAGCAGCAAGAAGAAGGCGATGTAAGACCAGCTTAGCCCGGCTAAAGTCCCACTCAGGCTCGCAAGGTCCAGCACGTTACCTCCCTATCCTGCCGCAGAGTGCCGCGACTGTCGTACCGAAACGTCTCTGTATCGTCAACTAGCGTTTCCTGGCGTGATGGCCGTCTGCGACGACCGCTGCCGTAACATGGATTAGGTCCCTGCTAAAAGGAGTTGCCCTCACTTGCACACGCACTCCAGCAAGCAAGGTACTCAGCGTGATGACCAATAGGCGATGAAACGGCTGAGTTCCTCGGCGATTGGAGCTAGGCTGCTTGTGTCACCGTTCCAAGTTGCACCAATACTGTAACCGTATTCGTCCCACAACTCGTCTAAGAATTCCTTCATTATCAACCCGAAATCATCTGGAGGTGTACCAGATATTACTCCAGCCAGGTAGAGTGGCCGCTTGCGCTGTACTAACAAGTTGAGGTTGCCATACTTTAGGTTCTCCAGCCCCCCTACTTCGTCGTCAGTACTAAACGAATCCTTGATGAAGTCACCGATTGCAGTGAGCATCGAGCTCACGATTTCTGAGTCAGCCATTTGCGAGCCGTGCAGCGCTGCGTGCGAGATAAGCCGTCCGTCATCATAGATTAGGAACAGCTCCTGCACCTTGCATGGAAATAGCCGCGCCAGTGGGTTGCGTGGGACATCCAGTTCCTGTATCTGGTAGCTGCTTCTACCATTAGTGCCGGTCAAACCACTTCTAGCCTCACCACGTGACAGCGATTGTAGTGCGTCGACGAAGCCGCCCATGTCACGCGCTAGCACCCGTGCCTCGAGTGCGTACAGGTACTGTCGCGCCAGCCCGAACAGAATAATTCCGTAGCAGAGCATTGTCGAGAAGGGAAACGAGACAAATATGTAGGCGAACAGTGCCGTGACCCAGAACAGCAGCGGTCGCAGTAGCCCGCCCCCCAACCGGTAGCTGATGGCGATGATGAGTAGCAACTGCAGCGCGATAGCGATTGCCATCACGCGTCCGTCAGCCCATACTGAAGCTTTGTCCAGAGTAAGTTCACCCTCGGCAGGGTTGTAGGCGGCGGCACCCACGACAGGTGACAGTGACATTCCACCCAGTTGCCCGCCGCTCGGTAACCGCAAGTGGTTCAGCACGAACTTGTTGGTCTTTAGCTCTGTGTCAGGTGGGTATTTGACGCTGAGCGAGAGTTGTAGTCCGGTGGCGTTGCCGAGTTGCGTCGCGAACATCAGCGGATGCAGTGCTTCATCTTCAGCGAGCCGAAAATCAACAGTGAGTACGAGCGACTCAGGCTCCACGGTAAAGTTGCTGAGTTTTGCCTCCGCGACCGGTCCGCTGCCTAGAATCGCCCCAGCGAGCGCTTCGTCAGTATTGCCGCCCGGGAATGGGCCAGCCAAATAGCGCAGCACTACTTCGGCAGTATAGTTACCGGAGAGTGTGAAGTTCTCGTCCGCGGCGTAGTGTGCCTGTAGTGTAGGCCAGTCCGGAGCTTCGGATGGGGTGCCGCTTCCCGGCCACGCCAAGCGTAGTCGAGCCTCGCCACTTCGGGCGTCGCTGAATTCCAGCTCCAGCGCTAGCGCTGGTAACTCCTCGTTGGCCACTGCCGTACTAGGTACCAGCAGCAGCGCCAGCAACAGGATTCCTATGATTGCCCGCACGCACCCGGCCTCACGAGCTAGTTTTAAACTATTTGGTGTTCAGCGAAACTGCTTTTACCCCCCATTGGTACGGCGCGATATGGCTCGGTTCCCAGAGGCGGAGGCACGACTCTTCAACAAGAAGATCTGTATGCGCTGTAATGCCCGCAACGCTGTTGCAGCAATCCGCTGCCGAAAGTGTAACTCAAGCGACTTGCGCAGCAAGGCACGCGAGTCACGTGGGAAGTAAGTGAGACAGCCTACTCGTTAATTGTCGCACGTCGAAAATCATACCGCTAACTGTGTTCTTTACTCAACCGTGACTGACTTCGCCAGGTTACGTGGTTTGTCGATATCGCACCCCAGCTCGTCAGCGACGTGATAGGCGAGCAGTTGTAGCGCGACACCAGCGGTGAATGGCATCAGGACTGAATCGCTGGCAGGGAGTGTAATGACCTGTTCCGAGAGCCGTAGCGCATCCGCGTCGCCTTCTTGCGCCACTACCAGTAGCGGCGCTTTGCGTGCCGCCACCTCCTCCATGTTGGAGACCAGCTTGGCATGGGTGTGGTCCTGACTGGCGATAGCAATGACTGGAGTCTGTGGCGAAAGCAGGGCCAGTGGCCCGTGCTTCAGCTCACCGGCCGGGTATCCTTCGGCGTGGAGATAAGAGATTTCTTTCAGCTTCAAGGCACCTTCGAGTGCAATTGGGTAGCCCAGATTGCGGCCGATAAAGAAGAGCGAGCTGGCCTGTGTCAGTGAATTGGCTAGCTTGCTGATGGCGGAGCGGCGCTCGAGCACTTGTCCGACATATTGCGGCAGCCTTCGCAGCTCCTGTTCCCAGCGTCGCAGCTGTGGCAGATCCATACTCTTGCGCGAGTAGGCAAGATGTACTGCCAGCATGTAGAGCGCCTGCATCTGCACCAGGAAGGTTTTTGTCGCAGCTACGCCAATCTCAGGTCCGGCGTGCGTTAGCAGGATACCGTCGACATTGCGCGCTAGGCTGCTTCCGCCAACGTTACAGATGGCGACCGTGTGCGACCCCTGCTGTCGCGCTACCCGCGCGGCGGCGAGCGTATCAGCAGTCTCGCCACTCTGCGAAATCAGTACCACCAGCGGGCGTGCCGAGAGCATACCACCTACATTCTGCACTGGTGGTGAGTAGCGGAATTCCGAGGCGTGACAGACGTTCACCGGGATGGCAGTCAGCTGCTCGATGACATACTTGCCAACCATCCCGGCGTGCAGGGAAGTACCGCACGCCACAATTGAAATCGAGCCGATGCGCCAGTTCAGGTCTAGCCCGTCGATGATAGCCTCTGCTAGGGTTGGCAGCAGCGATTCTTGCAGAGCCCTAGGCTGCTCGAATATTTCCTTGAGCATGTAGTGCGCATAGCCCCCCCGCTCGGAGTCCTCAAACGACCAGTCGAGTTCCTCTATTTCGGGCTCACGTATGTTTCCGGCCATGTCACTAATTTCGACGCTGTCGGCGGTAAGGCATACCAGTTCACCGTTACGGACGTATGCAACGCGCTGCGTATACTTCACGATTGCCGGCGCGTCGCTTGCTAGAAAATTCCCCCCTTCGCCGAAGCCGATTACAAGCGGAGATTCGTTGCGCGCCGCCACGATTTCGCCGGGATGCGCCGCGTGCAGCACCGCAATCGCGTAAGCACCCGTCACATCTCCGAGCGCCGTCCGCACGGCCGTGAGCAAGTCGCCGTCATAATGACGCCCAATCAGGTGTGGCAGCACTTCGGTATCGGTCCCGGAGTTGAACTTGATTCCTGCCGCTTCCATTCCAGAGCGCAGGTCGGCATAGTTCTCTAGCGTGCCATTGTGTATGACAGCAATGTCGCCGCTGGAATCGACTTGCGGATGCGCGTTTGCGTCGGACGGTTCACCGTGCGTCGCCCATCGGGTATGGCCGATACCAACCGTTGCCGCCAGTTTGGGCAGCGCCTCTTCCATCACCGTGATGCGTCCTTGTTTCTTGTGGATAGTAAGTCCGTTTTTTTCGTGGAGGGCGATTCCAGATGAATCGTAACCGCGGTATTCAAGCCGCTTAAGTGCTTCAACCAGTATTTGCGGTGCATTCCCACTCCCGGCGTAGCCTACGATACCGCACATCAGTTTTCCCTCGCTGGGAACTCGCCGCTCACGGTCTCACCGTCGCCAACAATGGCGTTGCGCCAGAGCACGCAGCCGCCCTGTAGCACCACCCGGTCACCAATGTGGCATCCATCGCCAACCATCGCCCCACGGTCGATGACCGAGTGCTGTGATTGCAGGTAGGTAGCTTCATCTGGGCCGGGAAGTGCGATGACGTGCGCTCCGAGGTCGCTCCCCTCACCGATTATGCATGCCTGCAAGTGGGTGTAGCTGTCGATAGCGACTGAATCCATGATGAGGGTGTCGGCGATTTCACAATGCGTGCCGATTTCGACTCCGTCACCAATCGTCGTCGATGGACCCAGCACACTGCCAGGACCGATGTGACAGCCGCTGCCAATTGAGAGCGGCCCTTGTAAGTAGCAGCCAGCGGCGATGCGTGTTCCGTTGCCGATGGCCACAGCTCCCCGAATCGTGACGCCAGCCTCGCAGGTGCCCGCCAGTTCCTGTTGTAGGTAGCGCAGTGCGACTTGGTTACCGCCGACTAGGTCCCAGGGATAGACGATGTTGTGCCACGCCTCAGCCATCGCAACCGCCGGCGACGCAGCGTCGGAGGCAAGTCGTGCCTGCAGCGCCTGCCCCAGGTGGCGCACCTTCATACTAGTGAGGGCGGTAACTGTCTTTGGAGTCAGTCGCGCGATGCCAGTGAAGTGTAAGCGCCCCATTGCTTCGGGCGCATCGTAGTTGATATGCACTGCGTCGCCCTCCAGCTCGAGCCCACCCCATTTTGACCACCGCAGCGCCTCGCTCGCGAGCACCGCCTCGTCCTCCTGCTCGAGCAGCGCCGTAAAGCCCTGCGGAGCGACGAAGTTGTCGCCCGGCACGACTAAAAGTTCCTCGTCCGGGGCAGTCGCAGCCCCAAGTCGCAACGCGTCGAGCGTGCCAGTCAGCTTCTCCTGCCGGGCGTATACGATTGCGACGTCGTAGCGCCCGCCGTCTCCGAACAGGCTCATCACGCTCTCGGCGCCGTGACCGACGACCATGGTCACTTGGCGCACACCCGCCTGTCGCAGCCCTTCGACCAAGTGCTCTAGGATGGTGCAGTTGGCTAGCGGCAGCATCCCCTTGGGGCGGCTGGCGGTCCAGCCCCGCAAGCGTGCGGCTTCGCCGGCCGTCAGGATTACGGCACGCATGCCCCGCCGCACTCCGGGGGGTATATCATCCTTACGATTTGGCAAACTGCTTAACTCACCGCTACCGTCAGGGTTTGTGGACGGGGAATGGGACGCGGTAATCATCGGTGGCGGGCCGGCTGGCGCGACAGTCGCGCGCTACGCGGCTGAAGGCGGCGCGCGTGTGCTCGTTATTGACCGTCGCCTCGTAATTGGCGAGCCGCTGCAGTGCGGCGAGCTGGTGGCGACCAATGCGGAGATGGCACGTCTCTGCCCGAACGTGCCGGATCTGGACGACTTGCTGCGCACCCCGCAGACGGCGATTTCACGGCTCACCGACAAACTCTGCATAGTTCCCCCTTCAGGTCGTCCGCTGGAATTCGAGTTCGGAGGCCAGATACTTGACCGCGTTGCGCACGACCAAGCGCTCGAGCGGGTGGCGCGTGAAGCTGGCGCAGAATTCCGACTCGGAACAGGTGTTGCTTCGGTAGAGGACCATACTATACACTTGACTGACGGAACCACCGTGCGTGGGCAAGTCATCGCCGGGGCAGGTGGACCGCACGATCCTCTGCGCCGCGCCCGCTGGCGTGAGCAGAGCCTGCACGTTGCAGTGGGGTTCGTGCTGATGGAAGGCGATTTTCCCGACCGGGTCGAACTGCACTTTGGGTCTGTCGCACCGGGCGGCTACGCGTGGATGATTCCCAAGCGAGGTGGAGCCAATATCGGAATTGGTATCCAGCCGCGCTTTGCGCGTGGTCGGCCCCTGCGCGAATTCCTCGCAGAATTTCTGGCACGCTATGACGGCCGCATCACCTATCGCGGTGGTGGACTACTGCCAATGTCCGGCGCCATTCGGAGACTAGTCAAGCCGCCCCACCTGCTCGTCGGTGATTCCGCAGGCATGGTTTTCCCCTCTAACGGTGCCGGCATCATCCCAGCGATGGTCGCTGGCCGCATAGCTGGACAGGTCATCGCCGAGCATGTTTGCGACGGGACTCCTCTGACAGAATACGAACGAATCTGGAACGCGCAGATGGGGCGTGAGATGCAAGCATCACAGCGTGCGGCATGGCTCGGATCGGTACTATTCCGGATTCCTGATTTACTTGTAAATATTGCGCTCAGTCGGTTGTCGCGGCCATTCGTCTGGCGCGCTATCACCTGTCAGCCGACGTTCGGATTGTTTTAGCTGCTGAGAGGGTACGCTTCATATTTACCTAGCCACTAGCAGGCTGTGTTTGTTCTCGACAGCGTCGCCTTTCTGACCCGCCGCCACCCGCAGGGTGAGTTATTGACAGTGTCTGGCGTCGAGCCGGAATTGGTTAACCGACGCAGCCGTGAATACCACGAACAGCTGGTCGCGGCTGGGATGCAGGTTGCCATGGCCAGTGAGACTGCACGACAACAGGTGGAAACCACAGCGCAGGAGACGGGTGACGCTGGCGTACTCTCACTAGTCGATGCGGAGCTGCTGGCGCTGGCGCTCGAGCGCAACGCAACGCTGATCACCGATGATTTTGCGATGCAAAACGTCGCCGCTGCCCTGAAGATTGCATGGCTGCCAGTCGAGACCGCCGGTATTGCACGCGAGCTGCGGTGGCGCTGGACCTGCGTTGGCTGTCGCCAGCACTGGGATGAGCCTCACGGCGAGTGCCCGACTTGCGGTAGCGAGTTGCGGCGGACGCGGCGCTAATCCTTTGCTGTAATGAAACCGTCGCCGTCCAGCAGAGGCACCACGTCGAGTGAATCGAATGCCAGGCAGAGGTCGAAATCACGTTCGAGCCCTGCGGTCAGTAGCGCGTCGTAGCTAGGTGAGCCGCGGCAGCGTTCACGGATTTCATCTTTTGAGAGCTCGAAATCACTGTTGTTATCGAGCAGGTGTGCCAGCCAGGTAGCGCCAAGCCAGTCTTCTATGACCGGTTCTCCGAGTCGGCCGGAGCAGACCAATGAGACGTTGTCGCCCCGCTCCCGCAGGAAGCGCGCGACGGCGGAGCTGTTGCAGAAGCCCGCCATCACTACGACAGGCGCGCTGGAAGCGGCAACGACCATGCGCGAGCCATTGGTCGTTGACGAGAGCAGTGTCTTGCCGCTCAGGTCGGCGTCTGCCATTTCGGTCGGTGAAGATCCTAAGTCGTAGCCGTCGATGCGGCGACATTCGCGCTCGCCCGACTGCAGCGCCTCGGGATAGCGCTGG
>Ga0208129_1001110_pt1 | contig 11148 bp, 9 predicted proteins | sample ETNtaG_13_FD_185759 | JGI IMG/M metagenome (GOLD analysis project Ga0208129, IMG submission 185759) | Marine microbial and viral communities from oxygen minimum zone, Eastern Pacific Ocean - ETNP201306PF47B (SPAdes) (version 2) | ecosystem: Environmental > Aquatic > Marine > Oceanic ...
CCTTGGTAGAAAAAGTCGGGGCGACTGGATTCGAACCAGCGACCTCTTGAACCCCATTCAAGTGCGCTAAGCCAAGCTGCGCTACGCCCCGAAAACGAAGATTTATATATATGAGTTTGAAAGAAAGCTGTATCAAGATGTACAAAATCTGATATATGCTAGCACATTATATCAAACCACTTCCAATCTTCAAGAATTTTCGTACAGTCCTTTTACTCTCAACTATCCTTTGCGTAAAACTTAGATATTTTCGGATAAAAATTAAGGTCAACAGTCGCAAATGAAGGAATCGATGAGAAAGAGATTGATACTATTGCTCCACTAGGGGAGATTAAAGAAAAGGCATTAGAGGCGGATAAGGCAGAAGAGGAGAAAAAATCTACTGTAGAAACCTCTGACTTTGATATATAGGATTTTCTGGAAGAATTAGGAACCCCTCCTTCTGAAAAAGAATGATACTGGCTTAAGGAGTTCTTAAATATAGAATATGACCGGGCAATTCTATTCCGGATATATCTCTTCTATTTCTGATTTCGGTTCACGAACCATCAGTTCATTTACAGCCTTAATTGGATCTTTATCTTCAAAAAGTATATTATAGATTTCTTTTGTGATAGGCATTTCAACGTTGTATTTATTTGCTAATTTGCAGACTGACTTTGTAGTCAATATTCCTTCCGCTACCTGATCCATTTCTTCCAGTATTTGGGATAATTTCTTGCCTTTAGCAATTTGTTCGCCTACCATACGGTTTCTGCCGTAGGGACTAACACAAGTGGTTATTAAATCTCCGAGTCCGGCAAGCCCAGAGAATGTGTCTCTTTGGCCGCCCATTGCAACCCCCAAACGCATCATTTCTGCAAGTCCTCTGGTTATCAGAGCCGCTTTTGAGTTGTCCCCAAAGCCGAGTCCGTCACAGATTCCTGCGGCAATTGCTATGACATTCTTGACTGATGTTCCAATTTCAACGCCTATTACATCTGTATTAGTGTAAACTCGAAACCTCTCTGTTATGAAAATGTCCTGAATTTCTTTTGCCACCTGAATATCATTACATGCAATCACAACAGTAGTAGGTAATTTCCTTGCTACTTCCTCTGCATGGCTTGGTCCCAGGAGCAGTGCAATAGGCTGTTCTCCCAACACGTCTCTAAGTATTTCACTGCCTCGCATGAGTGTTTCGTTTTCGATACCTTTTATTACGCTTACAATTGGTGTTCCCGGGAGATAGTGATTTTTGAATGGCTTGATGGTTTTCCGGACATAAGGTGTCGGTATGGCGATAACTATAAGATCGGTTTCAATCTGTGTTTCTGCAATATCTGAAGTTATTTTTAAGTCAGATGGGATTTCGATGCCTTTGAGATATTTCTTGTTTTCTCTGTGTTTCTTTAAGTACTCAACATAGTCGGGTGTTGAACCCCAGAGGGTGACATTGTGTCCCTTGTTGTGTAATACAATCGAGAGTGCAGTGCCCCACCCTCCTGTGCCCAGGACTGATATTTCCTTTTTATTTTCTTTGTTACCCATAGCAAGTTTGGTTAATCTGTACCGAAGGTGTTGAATAATAAGTTGTCAGTTTCAGGCAGGAAAAGCTTTTGCTGAATATTTAACTTACTAAAGCTGTATTTTCATTGTAAATCGGATAAGTGGCACAAAATTTTACAACCTCGCTTTTGATTGTCCTTAGTTTATTATCATCTCCATGTCCACTGAGTGCGAGATCAATCCAGTTGGCAATTTGGCACATTTCAGGTTCTTTCATGCCGCGTGTAGTAACTGCAGGAGTTCCCATTCTTATTCCACTCGGATCGTTTGCGGATCTTTTATCAAAGGGAATCATATTTCTGTTGAGGATAATGCCTGCTTTTTCCAGAGTTTCCTGTGCTTCAGTCCCTGAAATATTTTTATTTGAAAGGTCTACAAGGAAAAGATGGTTGTCTGTCCCTCCTGAAACTATTTTGTAGTCTTTATCTTTCAGCTCATTTGCCAGCTTTTTTGTATTTTTAAGTGTTTGAATCTGAGCCTCTCTGAACTCCTCGGTTTTAGCTTCCTTAAATGCTACGGCCTTGGCTGCAATTACGTGCATTAACGGCCCTCCCTGGATACCAGGAAAAATAAATTGATCTATTTTTGAAGCATATTTAGATTTGCAAAGTACTAATCCGCCTCTTGGCCCTCTTAGTGTTTTGTGGGTTGAGGTAGTTACAAAGTCAGCATAAGGTATAGGGTCCTGGTGCACTCCTGCTACGATCAGGCCTGCTAAATGAGCAACGTCTGCCAGGAAAAGTGCACCGACCTCATCTGCAATTTCCTTAAATTTTGCAAAATCAAGTTCTCTTGGATAAGCACTGGCTCCTGCTATTACCAGATCGGGATTAGTCTTCTTTGCAATCGCCATTAATTCGTCATAATCAATATATCCAGTTTCTTCGCTTACTCCATATGTTATCTTCTCGTATAATTGGCCTGAGAAATTCTTTTTGAAACCGTGTGTAAGGTGTCCGCCATGTGAAAGATCCATACTCAATATCTTGTTTCCGGGTGTGAGTGATGAAAACAAGACTGCCATATTTGCTTGAGAGCCGGAATGTGGCTGGACATTAGCGTGCTCTGCCCCGAAGATATCCATTGCCCTTTCTATGGCAAGTTTTTCGGCTATGTCTACTTTCCCGCATCCTGCATACCAACGTTTGTCAGGATAACCTTCAGCGTATTTATTAGTCATTATTGAACCTTGTGCCTGCATTACGGCAGTACTGCAATAATTCTCCGAAGCAATAAGCTCAATGTGACTTTGCTGTCTTTCAATTTCATCGCTGATTGCAGCGAATATTTCAGGATCAGTGTTTTTTAAAGTATCCATAATCTTAAAAACTATAAAGTTATTTGATAAGTTTTATTTGCCAATTTTCCATTTCAAGTATGCTGTAAGAAAGCCATCAATTTCACCATCAAGAAACGCTTGTGTTTTAGGTGTTTCTTCTCCTGTTCTCAGGTCTTTTATCATTGTGTAAGGCTGAAGAACATAAGACCTTATTTGATGGCCCCACGCAATTTCACCCTTTTCATCATATGCATTTGCAAACTCTTTCTCAAGCTCTTTCTCTTTTAGTTGATACAATTTTGACTTTAACATCTTCATGGCCGTAGCTTTATTCTTGTGTTGAGACCGGTCGTTCTGGCACTGCGCTATTATACCGGTTGGTATATGCGTAATCCTGACAGCAGAAGATGTTTTGTTAACGTGTTGGCCTCCAGCACCGGAAGCACGGTAAGTATCAACTTTTAAATCTTTTTCGTTAATTTCTATGTCTATCTCAACATCGATTTCAGGAATTACATCAACTGCAGCAAACGAGGTGTGGCGTCTACTGTTGGAATCGAATGGTGATATGCGAACCAGGCGGTGGACGCCGATTTCCGACTTTAAATAACCATAAGCGAAACTGCCCTTAATGAGGGTAGTTACCCTTTTGACTCCTGCCTCATCACCGGGCAGAAGATCAATCGTTTCCATGGAGTAGTTATTCTTTTCTGCCCACATACTATACATTCTTAATAACATTGAAGCCCAATCACATGATTCTGTCCCTCCCGCACCAGCATGTATATTAAGAAATGCGTTACAGCAATCATTTTTACCGCTTAGCATCATGCGGAATTCCAGTTTTTCCAGCTTTTGGGTAAATGATTGCAGATCTTTTGTAATCTCTGATTCTAATTCTTTATCGTTTTCGTCCTCATCATCAGCAAGTTCTGATAAATCAACTATATCATTAAGCGATTTTTGTAATTCGTGAAAAGGTAAGGTTAGTTCCTTTAATGTCTTAAGCTTTTTTATGGTAGATTGTGCCTTTTCTTTATTATTCCAGAAATCTGCACTTTCTAGCTGCGTTTCGATATCTTTCTGTTCTTTTTCCTTGGAAGTCAGGTCAAAGAGAGTCCCTTAAATGTACTAGCCTGTTTTTTAGCGGATTCAGTTGTTTTTCGATGTTTTTTAGCATTTTTAACCCCTTGATATTAAATGTTTTCCTTAATTTGATTTAAAATTATAGTTCATGAAAATATTAATGTCAAATTGTTTTTAACAACAGAAAATATTTGTTGAAAAGATATGGGAAATCAGGTAAAAATGATGGTTTTCCTTATTATTAGAAATTGCATCAATAGTTAGTCAAAATGGTAAAGATAAAACTGCCCGGTGGCATTGAAAGGAAATATGAAGATAAGGTGACTGTTAAGGATGTCGCCAGCGATCTTGCTGATCAAAATCACGGTCCAGTTGCTATTGCCGGCAAGGTAAACAGTACGCTTGTGGATCTCGATTGTCAGATTGAGTCGGATACAACCTTGGACTTCGTGATGGCAGATTCTGAGGATGGACTTGAGATACTCAGACATAGTACTGCTCATGTAATGGCTCAGGCAGTTGCTAATTTGTATCCGAATGCTAAACTTGGTATTGGCCCTTCTATAAAGGATGGATTCTATTATGACTTTGATCTGGACACAACTCTGTCTGAAGAAGACCTTGAAAAGATAGAGGAGGAGATGAAGAGAATTATAGAGTCTGATGAGACCTTCGACCGCTTTGAAGAGACTAACGATACGGCTGTAAAAAGGATGGAAGAATCAGGTCAGAGATATAAAGTCGAGCTGATCAAGGGGCTGGAAGACCAGACGATTTCCTTTTACAGGCAGGGTGGCTTTGTTGACCTGTGCAGGGGTCCCCATATCACCAGTACAAAAAAGATTACGGCATTTAAGCTGTTGAGTGTTGCGGGAGCATACTGGCGTGGAAAAGAAACCAACCCGATGCTTCAGAGGATTTATGGTACGGCATTTACGAATAAGAAGGATCTAAGGATACATCTGAAGTTTTTAGAGGAAACTAAAAAACGCGATCACAGAAAAGTTGGTACGGCATTAGACCTTTACAGTTTTCATGAAGAAGGTGGTCCCGGTCTTGCTTTCTGGCATCCAAAAGGAGGCAGGATAAGAAACATTATTGAAACGTTCTGGAGGGAGGAGCATTATAAACGCGGTTATGATATAGTCTACAGCCCTCACATTGCAAAAATAGATCTTTGGAAAACCAGTGGCCATCTGGATTTCTATAAAGAGAGCATGTTTTCCCCTATAGAGGTTGAGGGGCAGGAGTATATGTTGAGGCCGATGAATTGCCCTTTCGCAATTCTTATGTACCAGACCAAGGTTCGCAGCTATCGTGATCTGCCATTAAGGTGGGGAGAGCTTGGAACCGTATACAGGTTTGAGAGGTCGGGTGTTTTGCACGGGCTTTTGAGGGTTCGCGGCTTTACGCAGGACGATGCACATATATTCTGCAGGCCTGATCAGTTAAAAGATGAAATAATTGGCATTATAGACCTGGCTCAATATATGCTTCAGAGTTTTGGTTTTAATGAATATGAGATGGAGCTTGCGGTCAGGGGGAAAGGAGAATCCGAAAAGTATATAGGTGAGAATGAAAACTGGAATCTTGCTGAAGAAGCGCTGAAGAACGCCCTTGAGCAAAAGGAGTTGGAATATACGAGGGAAGAAGGCGAGGCAAAGTTCTACGGGCCGGCGATCGATATAAAGATCAAGGATGCGCTGGGCAGAGGCTGGCAGGGGCCAACCATTCAGGTGGATTTTAATTTGCCTGAAAGGTTTGACGTTAATTATATTGCCTCTGATGGTAAGAAACATAAGGTGGTTATGGTACATCGTACCGTACTTGGTGCAATGGAGAGATTTCTTGGGTGTTTGTTGGAGCACTATGCCGGCGACTTCCCTTTATGGCTGGCGCCGACTCAGGTCAGGATACTTCCAATAACAGACGCTCATGATGATTACAGTAATAAGATAAAAGATCAATTAGCTGAGATAGGTATTCGTGCTGAATGTGATTTAAGGAATGAGAAGACGGGCTTCAAGATCAGAGAAGGTACTCTGGAGAAAATCCCATATCTTCTTATCGTAGGGGACAGAGAGGTAAAGGAAGATACTGTATCAGTAAGGAGTCGTAAGGACGGAGACGAGGGGGCTTTGTTTTTGTCAAAATTCCTGGTACGTATTGAAGGGGAGGCTAAGAATAAAGCTTAGTGTTTCTCCTTATCAATTTTCTGAGCAACTGGTATACTTGCATTAAGGAAAATTAAATTTTTTAGAATGGGGGTGAAGATATCTCGAAATACCAGAGAATTAATGAGCGAATATATGCAAAGACAGTAAGGCTTGTTGGTGAAGGTGGCGAGCAATTGGGCATCATGAAAAAGATTGATGCACTCAGTAAAGCGATAGAATTAGGCTTGGATCTGGTTGAGGTCTCACCAAATACGGATCCACCTGTATGCCGCATCCTGGATTATGGCAAACACCAATACAAACTGAGCAAAAAATCACATCAGAAAAGCCGTACCGTTCAGTTAAAGGAAATCAGAGTAAGGCCAAAAATTGGTGCACATGATCTTCAGACGAAGATAAAAAATGCGAGAAAATTTCTTGAGAGAAAAGATAGAGTCCTGGTTAACATGATGTTTAGAGGACGAGAGAGAGCACACAAGGATATGGCGAAAGATATATTTGACGAAGTTATAAGATCTCTGGAAGATATTGCCAAGGTAGAAACACAAGCAAAGTCAACAGGAAGAAGTATGGGTATTATCTTAACACCAAAGTAAAGTTTAAAAGAAAGAAGGAGTATTTGAATGCCAAAATTAAAAACTAATAAAGGGCTCGCGAAAAGGGTTAAAGTTTCACCTAATGGTAAAATTAAGAGGAAGAAGGCGTTTGCAGGCCACTTAATGTCCGGGAAGACCGGGGATCATAAAAGGAGACTCAAGAGAACGGCCCTTGTGTCAAAGGGTTTTACCAGAACACTGTTACGTGCTTTAGGAAAAGCATAGTCAAAATTTAAAAATAAGCACAAGAAAGGTTTTAAGAATGCCAAGAGTAAGGAAAGGTTCAGCAAGGAAACAAGGAAGAAAAAGACTTCTAAATGCCACAAAAGGGTATTGGGGAGGTAGAGGTAATCTCTTTCGTAAAGCCAGTGAAACTTATGTGAGGGCACTGGCCTTTGCTTATAGGGATAGAAAACGTAAAAAGAGAGACTTCAGGAAACTTTGGATATTACGCATAAATGCAGCAGCTAAAATGCGTGGGTTAAATTATAGTCGTTTCATTAATGGATTGACAAAAGCCAATGTTGAAGTTAACAGGAAGATATTAGCGGAAACAGCAGTGAACGATCCTGTAGCTTTTGATGAGTTGGTCGAGTTGTCAAAGCAGCATATTTAATTTCCCTCCAATTTCATTTTTTGATTCTACTTGAACCGGAACAAAACAATAAAAATTCCGGGTTTTTGACAAGGCTAGAGTGGGCTTAACGTCATCTGCCCGGAGTTGCCAATGAAAGGTTTACGTTTATTTCTCCAGGCTTTGTGATTGGATAGAAATAAATAACCGATCTGGTGCAGGTAAATCTTTCCACAAAATCTCATCAAGCAGATAATCCTCTTTTGATTTGATTCTTATGCAAGAAAGATTAAGTGAAATACAAAATCAGGCAAAGGAAGATTTAGCAAAGGCTGAATCTCTGGAAGAAGTTGAAAAGATAAAGATTAAATATCTCGGAAGAAAAGCCGGTGTTATTAATGAAATAGTTAAGGCGATTCCCAGTTTACCACCTGAGCAGAGGTCAACTATGGGGAAATCGGCAAATAAGCTTAAGCAGGAAATCGGTACATGGATAGAAGAGGCAAAAGTAAAATTTGCTGATGAAGGGCGGACTTCTGAATCAAAAGAGATATTTGATTTGTCACTACCGGGTAAACGCAAGCATTACGGCCACCGACACCCGATAGTACAAACCATTGATGAAATTAAAGGGATTTTTAAGAAACTGTGTTTTGATATAGAATACGGTCCTGAAGTAGAACATGAATACTACAATTTTGATGCCCTGAACATACCCGCAGACCATCCGTCCAGAGAAGATTTTGATACATTTTATCTGGGCAACAAACGCCTTCTAAGAAGTCAGACCTCAACAGTACAGATAAGGGTGATGGAGAAGAAGAAACCTCCCATAAGGATGATTGCCCCAGGAAAGGTTTTCAGGCCGGATACAGTTGATGCCAGACATGCCTCTATGTTTCATCAGATTGAAGGTTTGATGGTGGATGAAGGTGTGAGTTTCAGCGATTTAAAATATGTTTTGACCTTATTTGCCCAGTCATACTTCGGGCAGGATATTAAGATGAGATTTCGCCCTTCATTCTTTCCCTTTACCGAACCAAGCGCAGAGATAGATATTTCGTGCTCTATCTGTAAGGGTAAAGGATGTAGTGTCTGTTCTCACAGTGGCTGGGTTGAGGTGTTAGGTGCAGGAATGGTAGACCCTAATGTGTTCGAAACTGTTGGCTATGATGCGGAGAAGTATACCGGGTTCGCATTTGGTCTGGGTGTGGAGAGACTTACCATGCTAAAGTATGGAATAGATAACATAAGGCTTTTCTTTGAAAATGACCTGAGATTTTTGTCACAATTTTAAAACTATGAAAATCAGCTACAACTGGCTTAAGGATTACTGCAAACACGATCTCTCAGTAGAGGACTTGTCCGAGAAATTGACAAATGCAGGACTGGTAGTTGATACAATAAATCCTGTGGACGATGATTTCTGCCTGGAGGTTGAGGTTACCTCTAACAGGCCTGATTGTCTGGGTTTTATTGGTATCGCAAGGGAGGTTGCCACTATTGTACGCAGTGAGCTTATTATTCCGGGTGTGGATTATGAGACAACAACTGAAAATGTGAATGATTTAACCGGTGTTACAATAGAAGATAATGAATTATGCCCGAGGTATACGGCACGAATTATAAAAGATGTAAAAATAGCCCCATCACCAGAATGGCTACAAAAGAAAATTAATAGTATCGGATTGCGTCCCGTGAATAATATAGTAGACATTACAAATTATGTTTTGATGGAAAGCGGTCAGCCTTTACACGCCTTTGATTTTGACAAATTAAGTGAGAAGAGAATTATTGTTAGAAAGGCAAAGAAGGATGAGGCCATGGAGGCAATAGATGGCAGCAAGTGTACACTTACTGATGAAATGCTGGTGATTGCAGACGCACAAAGGCCTGTAGCCATTGCGGGCATAATGGGAGGCAGGGATACAGAAGTCTCTGATAGAACCAAGAACATCCTCCTGGAAAGTGCCTTCTTTGATCCGAGAAACGTCAGAAGAACATCGAGAAAACTGAGTCTCATCTCGGATTCCTCATATCGCTTTGAACGTCGTGTGGATCCTGAATGTGTTGACTGGGCATCAAGGAGGGCAGCAAAGATGATAATGGAAATAGCTGGTGGTCAGGTTGTAGAAGGTGTAATCGATCAAAACTATATTGAAGGTAAGAATGTGAGTGTTGCCTTGAGGATGTCCCGGATGAACAGCCTTTTGGGGCTTCATATAGATAAGGAAACAGCAAGGGACATCCTGGAAAATTTACAGTTCACGATAAAGCCTGAGGGGGAAACAGAAGGCAATCTGACTGTAGAAGTTCCCAGCTTCAGGGGGGACGTATACAGGGAAGTAGACTTAATAGAAGAGGTTGCCAGAATTCATGGATACGATAAAATACCGGCAGAAAGTAATATAGGTGTAAAATTAACACAAGACAACATATTCGACAAAGTTACTGAAAAAACAAAATCTGTTATTTCCGGACTGGGTTTTGATGAAGTTATTACTGACAGTATCGTAGACGAACAGCATGAAAGGCACGGTACTATCTGGTCTGAAATGAGCAGTTTGAAAATTATTAACCCGATACGACAGGACGAAAATTTTCTGAGAAAAGCGCTTGTGCATAATCTGCTGCGTGTAAAAAAACACAATCAGAACTATGGCGTAGAGAAGACGAATATATATGAATTGTCCAAGATATATTTACCTCAGGAAGATGATGAGATGCCGGAGGAAAAGGAGTGCCTGTGTATTCTTGGTGAGGAAGGATTTCTATCATTAAAAGGTGTTATAGAGGCCATACTCAGTCAACTAAATATTGTGCAAAAGCTTGAGACCATGCGTTTTGATTTTGGCCTATTCAATCCTGAAGAATCTGCAGAACTCAAACTGGGAGGTAAGCTGCTGGGTTATATTGGTGAATTGAGTAGAGAAGTAATTAATGATTATGATTTCAGGACCAGGCCGTGTGTGGCAGAGTTAGATTACAACATACTGATAGATAACACAAACATTGAAAGTTCCTATCGGAAGATTCCGTCATTACCCATGGTGGCGAGAGACCTGGCAGTTGTAAGTGATGAGGCAGTTACATGGGCAGGCATAAAAGAATGCATCGAATCACTTAATATAGACTACGTCTATGGCATCGAATTCTTTGACGTCTACAGGGGCAAGCAGGTAGAAAAGGGCAAGAAGAGCATAGCCTTCAGATTGATATTCAGGGCGGAAGATAGAACTTTAAAGAGTGAAGAAGTAGATAAGTTGCAGGAAGAAATCGTTGAAAATCTCAGTAATACCTTTGGTATAAAACTCCGTGCATAATAAGCATAGGTGAGAAGATAAAATGATTCACAAGACTGCTATTATTGATTCAGGTGCTGAGCTGGGAAACGATGTTGAAGTAGGTCCATTTACAGTCATTGAATCAGATGTGACTATTGGAGATGGATCTGTCATCGGTCCCAATGTCAGTATCAGACCGTACACTTCGATAGGATCACACTGTAATGTTCACGCGGGAGCTGTTCTGGGTGGTATTCCTCAGGATGTAAACTTCGAGGGGGGAAAATCATTTGTCTCTGTTGGAGCGAATTGTCAGATACGAGAAGGTGTTACGATTAATCGTGGTACTCAGACTGATTCCGTAACAGAGATTGGTGACGACTGTTTCCTGATGGCGTTCTCGCATTTCGGTCATAATGTTAAACTTGGCAGCAAGGTTATAGTCGCGAACGGTGCATTGTTAGCAGGTTATGTGGATATAGGTGATCAGGTTTTCATTAGTGGGAATTGCGTCTTGCATCAGTTTGTGACAGTAGGGCGACTGGCTATGCTGGGTGGCAGCTGTGGTATTTCAAAAGACGTACCTCCATTCTGCCTGGTAAAA
>Ga0208129_1001114_pt1 | contig 11132 bp, 4 predicted proteins | sample ETNtaG_13_FD_185759 | JGI IMG/M metagenome (GOLD analysis project Ga0208129, IMG submission 185759) | Marine microbial and viral communities from oxygen minimum zone, Eastern Pacific Ocean - ETNP201306PF47B (SPAdes) (version 2) | ecosystem: Environmental > Aquatic > Marine > Oceanic ...
TGAGCAGGAAATAAAGAAGCTCTACATCGACGGGGAACTTGCCGCTGAACAGAATGAAGCGATATATCCCAACGACACGACCCCGTTCAATATCGGAGCCGGTCAGGATCAAGGAACCGGCTTTTGGTTTGTAGGGGATCTGGACGACATTGGTCTCTGGGATGGCGCCCTTTCCCGGGAAGACATTCAGGCTGCGATGGAACAGGGTGTCCTCGGGGCCGATGCACAGGATGCTGATCTGGTTGCGCATTTTCCTCTTGATGAACATGGTGATTCGGAGATCGGAGATTTTTGGGCTGTAGTGGATGATGCGGAATATGACGTCCCTGGTGCAAACGAAAACACCGGGACTGCCGCAAGGTTTGATGGCTGGAGCAGCATGATTCAACATGACTGGGCCGAAGAGTTGAACCCCGAGAGCTTCACGCTTGCGTTGTGGGCCAGATCAGAGGGTGGAGCGGGGGCATGGAATTCGCCGGTCACCAGTCGACACGATCTTAATCCCGACAGCCAAGGTTATTTGATCTACGACAACCAGCCCACTGGTGCATGGACATTTTGGAGTGGCAACGGCACCAAGGCTGGCAACTGGCAGGTCCTAGATGGACCAATACCGCCTAAAACTGGTCTGCTCAATGATCGTGAAGCGATAACCCTCTCAGGTTGGGTTCGCTTCGAGGAGGAGCAACTCGATAGAACGGGCTGGTTTGGCCAGAACGACGCTGTCGAATTTGGCATGATCGACTATGAGACCCTCCAGTATTGGACCCCTGCAGGCGCCATTGATTTTTACTTCGGGTCGATCATCGAGGATTGGACCCACGTCGCGATTGTGCATGGAGGCGGTACTATATCCGCCTATGTCGACGGTGAGAAAATGGGTAGTGTATCAGGGGGAAGGGTTGTTAGCTCCAATTACCCGTTTAACATCGGTGGTGGCGGCATTTTTGATGGCTCAGGTAATTTTTTCTATGGCGAAATCGATGATGTTGCAGTCTATGACGTCGCTTTGCAACCGGTTGAAATCAAACAAATCGCTGACGGCTTGTCTCCGTTAGCGGCTCCGCCAGCAAAGGCCCCGGTAATCAGCGTCGCGAACAACGGTGACGGCACTGTAACGGTTACCTTTGAGGGCACCCTGCAAACAGCACAGGAGGTCAATGGCCCTTGGACTGATGTGGACGGGACAAGCCCGCTGACAATAACGGCTGACGGCAAGGCCAGGTTTGGTCGAGCCAGAAAGTAAATCCCCCATGGAGCCAAGGTGAAGGCCTGAGTCTCACACCATCTGCCAGGCGCAGGCCGGTGCGCCGTATTTGTGCCATGGACTACTGACCGGTTGTTTTTGAAAGCGGCTTGATTACACTCCCGAGATGTTAGCCCGTTTACGATCCATTGGGTTCGTCGTTTTGATCCTCCTTGTCGCGGGCGAACAAAACCTGTTCGCTCAACTTCAGGAGAGAGCCTTCGAAACGGGTGATGCCGGCCAAAGGCATTCGAAGCTTTTCCGGCCGGTTGATGTCTCCGGGGCGGGCATTGATTTTGTTCATCGCTGGAATCCGCCCCTGAAACACAGGGACCAGCTTACGAATGCCTTTTCCGGGGCTGGTGTGGCTGCTGGCGACTATGATCAGGACGGCTATCCGGATCTGTTCATTTGCGGGCAAGTCGCGTTGCGGAAGTACCAGCGTGGCTTCACGCGAATGGGCAGCGGCGGGCAGTTGTTCAGAAACCTGGGCAATTTCAAGTTTGCAAACAGATCATCCCTGCTGAAACCGCCCGCACCCGCAGGGACTTGGGCAACCGGTGCCTCATGGGCGGATGTCGACAATGACGGCTGGCTTGACCTGTATGTGTGCGGCTTTGATTGCCCTAACCGGCTCTATTTGAACCGCCCCCAGGGTGACGGGCGTGTACTCATCGAAAGCGCCAGTGTCCTTGGCGTGGATTTTAGTGGTGCGAGCATCGTGGGCACGTTTGCGGACTATGATAGGGACGGTGACCTCGACTTGTTCGTGGTCACGAACAGGCTTCCGGTTCCGGCTTCGTTGCTAAACGAGCCCTTTTCCCTTGGCCGTGGCCCGAATGGCGAGCCGGTAATTCCCGAGACATTCCGGCAATATGCCGATGTAATCGTTCTTCCCGACGGGAAAGGGTTAAAGAAGATCGATGCGGGCCAGTACGATCATCTCTACCGAAATGAAGGTCCCGACAAACCATTCAAGGAGGTCACGCACGAGGCCGGTATGAGTGGCAACCACTACGGCCTTTCGGCAACGTGGTGGGACTGGAATAAGGATGGTTGGCCGGATCTTTATGTTGCCAACGATTTTTACGGGCCGGACCGGCTCTGGACAAACAACGGGCCAAACTCCGACGGCATCGTGACGTTTACCGATATGACCCGAGAATCGCTACCCCATACGCCGTGGTATTCGATGGGGGCTGACTTTGCTGATGTGAACAACGACGGTTGGATGGATTTGCTTGCCACCGACATGGCCGGCAGCACGCACTACAACTCGAAGATGCAGATGGGAAATATGTCCGGGCCCGACAGCGACTCATGGTTCTTGAATTTTCCCGACCCACCACAATACATGCGCAATGCCCTTTACCTGAACTCGGGGACGGAAAACTTTATGGAGGTCGCCCATCTTTATGGAGTTTCGAAAACCGACTGGACGTGGTCGGTCAACTTCGGGGATCTTGATAACGATGGGTGGGAGGACCTGTTCGTCACCAACGGAATGAGCCGCGACTGGCTGAATAGCGATCTCCGCGCAAGGGCACCTTCGAAGGATGGTTGGGACCGTTATTACGACTTCTGGTATGCGCAGAAACCTCTTCTCCAAACCAACCGGGTATTTCGCAACCAGGCCGGGGTGAAAATGCAGGAGAGCGGTGCGGAGTGGGGGTTGGACAGTAACGGTGTCAGTTTCGGTTCCATTTTGTCGGATTTGAACAGGGACGGAAACCTGGATGTGGTGGTGAACAACTTCAGTGGCCCTCCATCGATCTTCGAGAACACCGGTGCTTCAGGCCATCGGATTGTTGTGCAGCTTGTTGGAACGGCAAGCAACCGGTTTGGCATTGGCGCCACCGTGACGGTTCGGCTGGCAAACCCGGATCAAAAATTGACCCGCTATCTCACCTCGGCCCGGGGCTTCATGTCCTGCCCGGAGCCGGTCCTGCACTTTGGCCTGGGCAACCAAAAGGTAATCCAATCGCTGACAGTAAAATGGCCCAGCGGACGCAATCAGTCTTTTGAGAGCCTGCAGGCGAACCGGCGATACACGATCACCGAGCCGGCTACCGTTTCGGGTGAGGGGAAACCATCCCGGGAAAGGGATCCCCTGTTCGTGGCAGTTGATCGTTTGAAAGGTGTCCGCCATCGTGAGCGTCCTTTTGATGACTTTTCCCGGCAGCCGCTGCTCCCCGGTAAACACTCCCAACTCGGCCCCGGCATCGCCTTTGCAGATGTTGATGGTGACGGTCTGGAGGACTTCTACCTCGCCCAGGCAGCAGGCACCCCGGGGCGAATCTATTTCCGCAGGAATAAACAGGACAAAACCGGACACCTGTTCGAGATGCGAGGTTTGGATCCGTTCAGGCAGCATGCTGAATGCGAGGATGTCACGCCCCTTTTTTTTGATGCTGACAATGACGGTGACCCGGACCTGTACGTCGTCAGCGGGGGCGTCGAGGGCAGTGCGGGGTCGCCCGTGTTCAGGGATCGCCTCTACCTGAACGACGGGAAGGGCAACTTTTCATCGGCGCCAAGTGATGCACTGCCTGGTGTTACGGCGAGTGGTGGCCCCGCTGCGGTGGCTGATTATGACAAGGATGGGGATCTTGACGTTTTCGTCGGCGGCCGCGTCGTTCCCGGCAGATATCCCGAGACACCGCGCAGTTGTCTGCTCCGCAACGACTCCGGCAATGGCAGCGTGCGGTTCGTTGATGTTGCGCCGGGGGCGGGGCTTGATGCCTTGGGGATGGTTACAGCTGCCGTTTGGACAGACACGAATGGCGACACCTGGCCGGAACTCATTGTTGCCACTGAATGGGGGCCGGTGCAGGTCATTCAGAATGTTCAGGGCAGCCTGCGCAGGGTTGCCTCGGGGTCAGGGATGGAAAAAGTGACCGGTTGGTGGAGCAGTCTGGCTGCCGGTGACTTGGATGGCGATGGGGACATTGATCTGGTCGCTGGGAACACCGGTTTCAACACGAAATACAAGGCCACCGCCTCCAAGCCCGAGCTGCTTTACTACGGGGATTTTGACGGGACCGGCACGCCGCGAATCCTCGAGGCCAAGTTCGAGGGCGAGGTTTGCCTCCCGCACCGCGGCTACAGTTGTTCGAGCAATGCCATGCCCGGATTGAGGGCAAGGCTTCCGACCTTCCACTCTTTTGCAATCAAGTCACTCGAATCCATTTACTCGCAATCCCGGCTGGACAAGGCGCGCCGTTTCGAGGCGAACACGCTGGCGTCCGGCATCTTTGTGAATGATGGTGATGGCCGTTTCTCTTTTGTGCAGCTACCCCGCATTGCCCAGGCCTTTCCCGTGAGTGGCATCGGCATCCATGATTTTACCAATGACGATCGATTGGACATCTACATCGTCGGCAACTCAAGCAGCCCGCAGCGCGAAACAGGCAACATGGACGGGGGCGTCAGTCTGCTTCTCAAGGGTGACGGCTTGGGGGGCTTTCATCCCGTCTGGCCCAACGAGTCCGGCCTCGTCGTGCCCGGGGACGCCCGAAACATCGCACTGGCCGACCTTAACGGGGACTCAAGGCTCGATATTGTCGTGACCGTAAACGATGCGGAACTGAAAGCGTTCGAGGCGAGGTGATCAGGGTTGTGTGCCCTCCATCCGCTTGGCCAAGCGGCGCTTTTGCGTTGGCCTTGGCTTCGGTTTGGGGCTTGATGGGGCGCATGACGTCTCCGGCACCACGCTTGGCCAGGCGCGCCTTCGCGGCATTGTGCCTGGCCGGCTTCGTCTGCCTGGCGTTGTGTCCGCTTGGTCTCCCGGCGGCCGACTTGGCCTGGGACGACGGCCCGGGCCACCGGAGCGCCCCGCTCCGGATCGCGGGAACGCGCCCAGCCGGTTTTGAACGACTGCCGCCGGCGTTCACCGGGTTGAGTTTCACCAACCGGCTGTTTGGCGAGATGTTCCTCACCAACGCCGTGGCCCACAACGGCGCGGGTGTGGCCGCCTCCGACGTGGACGGCGACGGCTTGTGCGATCTCTACTTCGCCAACCTGCAGGGAACCAACCGGCTGTACCGGAATCTCGGCGGCTGGAAGTTCGCCGACATCACCGGGTCGGCCGGCGTGGGTTGTACCGGTCAACTTTCCACCGGGGCGGCGTTTGCCGATGTCAACGGCGACGGCCATGCCGATCTGCTGGTCAACGGCATCACCGCCGGCACGCGATTGTTCGTGAATGACGGCCGGGGCCGGTTTGCCGAGCCGGCCGACGCCGGGCTGACGAGGGACAACTCGCCCACGAGCCTCGCGCTGGCCGATGTGGACGGCGACGGCGACCTCGACCTGTACGTGGCCAATTACATCGATGTGATGCACATCGCCGACCCGAGCACGCGGTTCGCGCTGGGGCGGCGGGATGGCCAGTGGGTGGTCACCCGCGTCAACGGGAAGTCCACCTTCAAGGCGCGGTTCCGCGACCGGTTTTTGGTGACGCCGGGCGGCCTCGTCAGGGAACTGCCGGAGCGAGACTGTTTTTACCTGAACGACGGCGCCGGCCGGTTCCAAAAAGTGGTGTTCGAGCAGGGCACCTTCACCGGCGAGGACGGACAGCCGTTTGCCGCCGCGCGCGACTGGGGACTTGCCGTGGCGTTCCGCGATGTCAACGGCGACCTCGCGCCGGACCTGTATGTATGCAACGACTTCAGCAACCCCGACCGGTTTTGGATAAACGACGGGCGCGGTCGGTTTCGGGCGGTGCCGAGGCTGGCCGTGCGCCACACGAGTCGCTCGTCGATGGGCATCGACTTTGCCGACATCAACCTCGACGGCCACGACGACATGCTGGTGCTCGACATGCTCGCCCGGCAACAGAAGCGCCGGCTCGTTCATCTCGACAAGGGAAAACCGATCCCGACTGCGGTTGGCAAGTTTGACGACCGCCCGCGCTACAACCGCAACGCGCTGCTGGTGTCGCGGGGTGACGGCACCTGGCTGGAGGTGGCCAACTACGCCGGGCTCGAGGCGAGCGACTGGTCGTGGGCGGCGGCCTTCATGGACGTCGATCTCGACGGCCTCGAGGATGTCCTGATCACCAACGGGTTCAGCTTTGACACGATGGACATCGACGGCAAAAACCGGATCATGGCCATCCAGAAAGCGAATAAGCTGCCGACCGCCGAGTTGAAGCGGCTGCGTAAGCATCGTCCCCCTTGGCCAAGCGCCAACGCGGCATTCCGCAACTTGGGCGGCCTGAAGTTTGAACCGGCGTCGAGTGACTGGGGCTTCGGGCACGTGGGCGTCTCGTACGGGATGGCGCTGGCCGATCTCGACAACGACGGCGACCAGGACGTGGTCGTCAACAACCTGAACCAGGCGGCCGGGCTGTACCGCAACGAAAGCAGCCGGCCGAGGGTGGCGGTGCGGTTGCACGGGCGTGGCGGCAATCCGTTTGGCATTGGCGCGCGCATCCGCCTGGCCAACGGGGACTCGGTCGCCTCGCAGGAAATGATCGCCGGTGGCCGGTACCTGAGCGGTGACGATCCGTTGCGCGTCTTTGCGGTGGTGCCGCCCGGGCGGCACCGGCTCGAGGTGCTTTGGCGCAGCGGCGCGCGCTCGGTGTTGGAGGAGGTGCGGGCCAACCGGCTGTACGAGATTCACGAGCCGGAAGCCAAGGCCAAGCCACCGGGGACGCCCGCGCCCATGCCGATGTTCGAGGATGTCAGTTCACGGTTGGGCCATCGGCACGAGCAGGCGCCGGTCGACGATTTTGTCAACGGCCCGCTGTTGCCGCGCCGAACCAGCCAGGCGGGGCCGGGCGTGGCATGGCTGGACACCGACCGCGACGGCTGGGAGGACTTGGCCATCGTGGGCGACGGTGGGCTACAGCTTTTCGGCAACACGGCGGGGCGGTTCAGGCGGATAAACGACTCCAAGGCGGAGGTCCCGGCCTGGGGGGCGCCGTTTGAAACGGTCGAGCGGGTGAACGGCTTGGCCAAGGCCGACCTCGATGGCGACGGTGATGCTGAACTGGTCCTGGCCACCGAGTGGGGGCCGGTGCGGGTGTTCCGCAACGACGCCGGCCAGTTCACCGAGCGCACCGATGCGCTTGGCCTCGGCGGGTATCGTGGCTGGTGGAACGGGGTTGCGATGATTGACGCGAACAACGACGGGCGGCTCGACATCGTCGCCACCAACTGGGGCCGCAACAGTTTTTACGAGACACTCCTGCGCGAGGACGATGCCGAGCCGCGCCTGGCCCTGTTCGTCGGCGACGTGGACGGCAACGGGACCGTCGAGCAACTGGAGGCGGTGCGGGTCGCCGGCCGGTGGCTGCCGGTGCGCGACCGTCATGCGCTGGAGAAGGGTCTGCCGAATTTGCGGAGCCGCTTCCCGGTGCACGCCGAGATGGTCAAGGCGGGGATTGAGGGCATCGCCGAGCCGGCATTTGGGCGGCTGAAAAAAATGGAAGTCAACCACCTGGACACCACGCTGTTCATCAACCGGGGCGATCGCTTCGAACCGGCACCGCTGCCGATGGAGGTGCAACTCTCACCGGCTTTCTCTGTTTGTGTCGGCGATGTCGATGCCGACGGGAATGACGATTTGTTTTTTAGCCAGAATTTTTTCGGCGTCCGACCGGAGGATCCCCGGAACGATGCGGGCACCGGGCTGTGGCTGCTTGGTCAAGGGGACGGGACGTTTCGGGCGATTGGCCCAGGCGAGTCCGGCGTGCGGGTGGATGGCGAACAGCGCGGCGCGGCGCTGGCCGACTTTGACCATGACGGACGGGTGGATCTGGTCGTCACGCAAAACGCGGCGGCGACGCGACTGTTCCGAAACCAAGCGCAGGCCAGGGGCTTGCGGGTGCGGTTCGATGGCGGTGGCGGTGGAGAGGGGGCGATTCTGAGATTGATTTACACGGATGGAACCAAGGGCCCGGCGCGCGTGGTTCAGTCCGTCTCCGGCTACCGTTCGGCCAACGCCACGACGCAGGTGATGGGGGCGGCGGGGGAGGCGGTGGCCGTTGAGGCCGCTTGGCCAAGTGGAAAAAACACAACCCTCCCGCTCAAGCCCGGCCAGGCGGAGGCGGTGCTGCCCTACCCGTCGGGGCCTTGAGACGCCGGCTTGGCCTCGTTGTCCTCCGTTGAGTCTTCAAAGATTTTTTCCGTGATGAGGTTGCCCTTCAGGAACAGGGCCTCCCTGACCTTGCGGCCGTTTTCATCCCAGGCGGTCCAGTTGCTGTTCTTTTTTCCTTCCAGAAATGCTCCCTGTTGCTTGAGCTGGCCGTTTTGATGGTAGGCCTTCATTTTGCCGTGCGGGTAGCCATCCTTGTGATCCCACTCGACGGACTTGACCCCGTTGGTGTGCCAAAAGACCTGCAGGCCGTCCGGTTTGCCGTTCACGAACGTCCCCCGCTTGTCCAGGTTGCCGTTAGGATACCACAATTCCCACAGACCGGAGCGCTGGCCGGCCACGTAGTCCCCCTCGCTTTCCTTCTGGCCGTTGGGATGCCACATGATCCGGTGGCCATGGGGAACCCCGTTGGTGAACGGCAACTGCAGCTTGAGGACTCCGTTGGTGTGGTGGAGCACCTCGATTCCGGTGAACAGGTTCGTGGTGCCCTTCCAGTACCACTTTCCGTCCTTCCGGTTTTGCAGTTCGTCATCGAGAACCAGGGGGACGCCGTTGGTCATGCGCTTGGACTCCAAAGCCGGGGCGGGACTATTTTGGCCCAACGGGACGCCGTTGGTCATTCGTTTGACTTGGGATGCCGGGGCGGAACTGTTTTCAGTACAGCCGACAGTGATCAGGGCTGCGCAGGCAACAACAAGTGCGGAGAGGTTGTTCATTGAAACAATGTCCTGATGAATGGATCGAAAAAAAGGTTGTCGTGGTTCAAGACGCCCGATTCGGCTCGCACCGGTCTCATAAGCTCGAACACGCAGCGGGATTATCTGCAAACAACCCCATTTTTCCAGCCTTATGATGATGAAAATGCATAAATAAAAATATCCATCCTGCACCAGCTTGGGTTTGCTGCAATGGTCACCATCCTCACGCCGGTGACAGCGCAGACGTTGCTGAATGAAAACTTTTCCTCCGGCTTTGGCCGGATTTTTTGTTGCCTGGCCAAGCGGTAAGAAAGGGCTTGCCACGCTTGGCCAAGCGGGTAGATTTCCTGTGCATCAATTCTTAAAATGAAGTCAAAACGTTCATATTCCAAGGGATTTACGTTGATCGAACTGCTGGTGGTGATCGCCATTATAGCGATTCTGGCGGCCCTTCTGCTGCCGGCCCTGGCCTTGGCCAAGGGCAAGGCACTGGGTGCCAACTGTTTGAACAACCAAAAACAATTGGGCTTGGGATTCGTGATGTTTGCCGATGACAACAAGGACTCTTCCCCTGTTGCCAGTCCGGCCAACTTGAGGGGGGATATTATTCCCAGTGCCCCTTGGAGAGGGCCGGATAATGTAACACGTGGCATGGGTAGGGGCGGCTTTTGGGTTGGTGCGTTGACTCCGGATGGGGGTTACTCCGCGGGATCCAGGGGGACTCAAAGGAAAATGGAAGGTGCCATTGCCGGATTGCAGGTTAGTCCGCTGTGGTCGTATTGCCCCAGCGCGGGTGTGTACCACTGCCCCGGGGATCAACGTGCCAAGCAGGGGCGTAACGTAAACCTTTGGGCATGGGTCAGTTATTCCAAGGCAAATCCCATGAATGGTGGTGGCTGGCAGGGTTCTACTGCGACGGGTGGCTCCCAGCCGTATTTCACAAAGGTGACTGAAATTCGTGAGCCGGCCATGTCCATGGTGATGGTTGAGGAACAGGATCCGCGGAATGAAAACCTGGGCACCTGGGTGATCAACGTCCCGACCGGCTGGGTGGATCCTTTTGCCGTGGCCCACGGCAATGACAGTTCGTTCAGCTTTGCGGACGGCCACGCGGAGAACCACAAATGGGTTGATGAAGGAACACTCAGGGCAACCCGTGCTTCCGCGGCGGGGCAAAACAGTTTTTACTGGTCGGGGGGCACGGCGAGGAACCCGGATTTCAAGTGGGTGCACGAACGTTATCGTCATAAGAGATACAGGCCGATCTGATCAGCTGTTTTTTGAGTGATAATTATGTAAAACCCCGCCGGGACACTGGCGGGGTTTTTACTTGATGTGCGCTGACTTGTATTTTTTGTTTTCCTGCTTTTGATCCTTGCGTGGGTGAGGTTGTTTTGCCAATTTTCCCGGTGCGCCGCCCCGGCGGCTGAGCCACAAACCGATCCTGTCATTTTCCGGTGGTGGGGGTCTCGGTAACCAAATCCAGTACAGAATATGATTCGCCTACCGTTTGGGGCGCTTTTGTCGGTTTCACTTGCATTTGGGCTGACAGAACCGCCTGTTTTCGCTCAGGAATCCAAGTTCGACGAGGCCCGCGCACATATCGAAAAATGGGTTCAAACGCGCCAACTCATCGCCAAGAGGAGTGCCGACTGGCGGGTGGAGCGGGAGAGCATCGGTCAGTCGATTGGACTGCTGAAGAGGGAAATCGACCTGCTGAAGGGGGAGATCAACAAGAGCGAGCAGGTGGACTCGGAGGCCGATGCCGAGAAAAAACGGATCACCCTGGGCCTGGAGGATCTTAAAAAGGCGAACCAGGTGGTGGACGCTGCCTTGTGGGGGATGGAGCGCCAGGCGTTGGCGCTGATGGCGCGTTTCCCGGAACCGCTCAAGGATCGCACTTCCAACGTCCGCTCACGCATCCCGCTAAAGAAGGAGGATCTGCGGGGCCGTTCTGCCGCCGAGCGGATGCAGAATGTGGTGGCCATGCTCAACGAGGCGGATCGATTCAACTCAGCCATCACGCTGGCGATCGAGGTGAGAAAAGATGCCGAGGGGAAAGACCGGCAGGTGCAGGCACTCTACCT
>Ga0208129_1001121_pt1 | contig 11074 bp, 10 predicted proteins | sample ETNtaG_13_FD_185759 | JGI IMG/M metagenome (GOLD analysis project Ga0208129, IMG submission 185759) | Marine microbial and viral communities from oxygen minimum zone, Eastern Pacific Ocean - ETNP201306PF47B (SPAdes) (version 2) | ecosystem: Environmental > Aquatic > Marine > Oceanic ...
GCCAGTCGTTGCTGGGAATGTGCCCTGAAAACAAACATACGTTTTGAGGGAAAGGGAGCGTTTTTGCTTGCTTTTCTTTTTAGAGAGGCGTGCCCAGGGACTCGCCTGGCATTTTGGCCGTAGTAGGAAACATGCTCGACGGTTTGAGGTGAAGCTTCGCTAGGCGCTAAGGGCGTTCAAACTTAAAAAAGTCCAAAAGTCCTTCGATTCTCGGAGAGCGCACTCCAAAATCAGCGCTGCCCGCAGGGACAATTCTTCTCAGCGCATCCTGAGAAAAATCCTAGCGCCTAACCATTCTTCACATACCCCTTCTCTCGAAACCAGTCGACTGCATCATGCAGGGCATCCTCGAGGGGATTCTGCGACAGGCCCAGTTCATCTACTGCTTTTGACGCATCGAAGTACATGTAATGCGAGGCGAGCTTCACGCCCACGACCGGTGCGACCGGCGGCTTCTTCGTGATGTAGTCAGCGACGAAGGTATCGAGGAGCGCGTAGGCGTAGGCGATGGCGTACGGAATCTGTAAGCGTGGCGGCTTGATGCCAGCGTAGCTGCTGACGATTTCGAGCATCTGCTTCAACGTGATGTTTCGGTTGCCCAGGATGTAACGGCCCCCGGGCTGGCCCTTCTCCGCGGCCAGGATATGCCCCTCCGCGCAGTCGCGGACGTCTATGAGATTCAGGCCGGTATTGACGTAGCCCGGCATCTTTCCATTCAGGCAATCAACGATGACCTTGCCGGTGGGGGTCGGCTTGATGTCCCCCGGCCCTATCGGTGTGCTTGGAAGGACGATCACAATCGGATGCCCGTCCGCTGCGAAATTTCGGGCAACTAATTCAGCCTCGAATTTTGACTGCTTGTAAGGACCGACCATGTCTTCATGCGAAGGCTCGGATTCCTCGTTCGAGACTTCGCCCTCTTCCGGATACGCCAGCGCCCCGACAGTCGAGGTGTAAACAACCTTCTTCACGCGGTTCTCGATGGCGGCCTCGAGAACCTGCCGCGTCCCCTCTACGTTAATCTCGAACATCCGATCCGGGTCAGGCACCCAGAGCCGGTAGTCCGCCGCTACATGAAAGACGGAGTCGCAGCCTTCAAGTGCAGATTTCCATGACGCCGCATCGGTCAGGTCGCCCTGAACCAATTCGAGATCCAGCCCCTCGATATTGCTCAGGTCGCTGCTGGCGCGTGCGAGGGCCTTCACCTTGGCTCCTCTGTCGAGGAGTTTCCTCACCACACTTGAGCCGAGAAATCCAGTGCCGCCCGTGACGAAAGCCTGCAATGTGATGTCTCCTCAGTGGGTACTTTCAAATGTGCCATACATGGAGCGAATGGCTTACCGGACTATTCGAGTACCGCAACCGCCTGGGTATATCCGCAGGCAGTGGCGCACAGCCTGAGTACCATGTGCACTCAGCCAACAAGAGGTCAACTCGGAGCGGCTTTTCTCCGCATCCCGCATCCTGCATTCATGTTGCTCAAGCACCGATTGCTCGTCTCCATCGTTCCATTTGCCGCAACGCTCCTGTTGCGCTTGATTGGGATGACGCTTCGAATTCGAATCGATGGAGACAGCACTCTTCTGCCCGACCGTGAGAATCGCAGTGAAGCCATCGTTTACGTGGTGTGGCATTCAAGGCTGCTGTTGGGCGTCTACCGATACCGGGGGCTAGGCGCAAATGTTATGGCCAGTCAGAGCCGAGACGGAGAGATCCTCACCAGGTCCATTGAACTCATGGGCTTCAAAGCCACACGCGGTTCAAGCTCTAGAGGAGCGGTAGGCGCACTGAAAACCCAGTCCGAAGTACTGAAGGAAGGCACCGATGTCGTCATCGCTCCGGATGGCCCGAAAGGCCCTGCAATGAAAGCGAAGATGGGCGCTATTCATCTCGCCAAACTTTCGGGGGCAAAGGTCGTCCCATGCACCTGGTCATGCACACGATTCAAAGAATTGAAGAGCTGGGATCGGCTGCGCATTCCCCTGCCCTTCTCAAAGTGTGTCATTCGTTTTGCACAACCCCTGTCCGTGTCTTCCGGTTGCAGCAAAGAGGAAATGCAGCAGAAACTCGATGAACTGCAATCGGAGCTGGATCGACTGGTCGAGATGGAGGGAGAGGACTTTGTGTCGTAGTGGTGGGGTACTCTGTTCTGACCCTATCAGCGACTTTTCACGGACGAATCCGGAACCAGCCCACGGCATGCTCTGTAAGCTTGCTGCAACGCCGTTGTTGGAACAGGGAGGGGAGACTGCCGGCCCCTGAAAGTCTTACAGCCATCCCAAGCCCCAAGCTCCCTGCTCCATATTCTGGCTCGAGTGACAATAGGGAAGAACCCCAGGCTCGTCAAGACGGTTTCCTGGCAGACTGATGACCGGATGGATTTACTGAAACAGCGCGTCTTTGCCAGAGAACCAAGAATGCAGCAGACAGGCAGACAGCTCATTCGAGACACAGCGCGGCCGGATCACGGGCAGCCCTTCCACAGGTCTGCATGGGTCAAACTTGCGGCACAGTTGTTTGTGTGACGGCGATCTTTCTGTAAAAGGGCCGTCTTGCACAGACGGAATGAGATTCAAAAGAACCTTCTGTTAAGACACTGACTCACCCCACTCACACTCATCCACCCAAACTTCCATACTTTCCCCAAGGAGGATTTACACGTGGCTAAGAAAGCAGCCCGACCACGAAAACTCAGAACTGTCATGATAGGTTGCGGCGGGCGCGCCCAAGCCCACATGGCCGCTATGCTCGCCAGCAAGGCCATCGATCTCGTCGCCGTCTGCGACCTCGATGAGGCAAGGCTCAAAGCCGCCGGAGAAAAATTCGGCGTCGAGAGACTCTACACCAGCATGGATGAAGCAATCGGCACTGAAGAACCGGAATTCGTCGACATCTGCACTCCGCCGACCATCAGGACGAGCATCGTCGAGCCGGCCATCAAGGCCGGCGCCCCGCATATCCTCATCGAAAAGCCAATCGCGCTGAAACCTTCGGAAAGCCGCAAACTCGTCGAACTCGGCAAAGAACGTCTCATCGCAGTCAACACCCAATACCAGTGGATGCCGCACTGGCAGCGTTTCTGGGAGATGCTCGCCAGGAAGGAACTGGGCGACATCCTCTATATTCGCGCAGGCACGAAAGCGGACATCCTCGAGCAGGGACCGCACACTCTCGATCTCGCAATGAAGGCCGCACGCATTTCAGGCCTCCCCGATCCCGAGTGGGTCATTGCCGGCGCAACGGGCGTTGCCTATCACGGCGACATCCCCGTCCCGGGCGACGTCACGGCCATCGCAGGGCTCGGAAACGCCCGGCTCTTCGTCAACCACGGCAACACGGCACCGGAGGTTCCGGGCGAACAGGTTTTCTGGTACCACATCCAGGTCGATGTCGTCGGCACAAAGGGGCGACTATGGGTCACACTCAACCAGGGTTGGACTCTCTGGAAGAACGGAAAGTTTGCCAGGGGCAAGACCGACTGGGGGAAGAACGACGGCCAGGCGCAGTCCGGTCTTTACAGGGAAATCCGCGACCGTATTCACGCAGGCACATGGCAGGAATTCCCAACCCGCGTCGAACTCGCCGCCAAGAATTCGGAACTGATGATGGCCACCTACCTTGCCGCACTCAATAACGCCAAGGTGGACCTGCCGGCAAAGCTTCCGGACTCTCTGGTGAAGCGAGTGGGTAAGCTGGCGAAATGAAATGTGGTCATTGCGGGTTGCGTTGGCTTCAGTTCAGGTAGCCAATTCGCCGTATGGGCATTGAAGGAGCAATGCTGCCAGTTAAGATGATCTCCAAAGGAGATACTTATGACCTTTCCAATCGTCATAGAAACAGTTGATGATCAGATTGTCGCATCGCTGGCTGGCGTGCCTGATGTGAGAGTTTCAGGCCCAAGCCGGCCCGACGTGTTGAAGTCACTTCAAGGTGAGTTGGCGAGGCGAATCCAGTTGGGAGAACTCGACGCTCTCGATGTCCAGCCATCGGGCGGCGTTCTCAATCTCGCCGGAAAATACGCAGACGATTCGACCCTGGTGGAAATATGCGAGCAGGCATACGCGGATCGTAATCGGGATCGTGATTCTGAATGAAAGCCTTTGATACGGATGTATTGACTGGCATCTTGCGGGGCAATGCGGCCTACATCGAACGAGTGTCAAAGATGCCCGATGAGCACGGGATCCCGGTCGTCGTGGTGGAAGAGATTCTTCGAGGGCGTCTCAACACTATCAGACAGGCCGAGTCTGGCCGCGCGAAAGTTACTCTCGAACGTGCTTATGAGCTATTTGCAGAGGCGGTAAATGACCTGCGTTTTCTTCAGATTCTTCATTACGAGTCCGACTGTGACGCCTTATTCAATCAGTGGCGTAAGCAGAAGATTCGTATCTCAACCCGGGACCTTCGAATAGCCGCCATTTGCGTTTCACGAAGAGCAACGCTTATTTCGTGCAATCGACGTGATTTTGCTCAAGTTCCTGGTTTGGATGTTGAGTTTTGGGATTGAGCCATCTGTCTGTAGGGCCCGGCCAATTGATCACAGCCTGCGTGCGAACGTTCCACCATCCACCAGCAGTGTCGAGCCGGTGATGTAGCTGCCGGCTTCGCTGGCGAGGAGGAGGGCCGGGCCGGCGATTTCTTTCGGGTCGCCCCAGCGTCCGACTGCCGTGCAGGCGGCAAATGCCTGTTTCTGTTCATCGCTCAGAAGGTTCATCGGCAGGTCGGTCAGGAACGGGCCGGGGGCGATGCAGTTGACCGTGATGTTGAAAGGCCCGAGGTCGAGCGCGGAAGCCTGAGAGAGGCCGATTAGGGCGGACTTGGTGGCGCAGTATCCATTGCGGGCCTCCTTGCCACCCACACCAAGTACGGACGAGATGTGAATGATGCGGCCCCATTTCCGTTCCTTCATACCAGGGGCGACGGCCCGGCTCAGCGCCATGATGCTGCTGAGATTCAGCTCAAGAATGCGATCCCAGTCTTCGTCCTGGATCTCGTCGATGGGCTGAGGGACATTCGAACCGGCGTTGTTCACGAGAATATCCACCTTGCCAAGTTTGCTGATAGTTTCGTCCGCCAGGGCCTTGACCTCTTCGCGATCCGTCATATCGGTGACTCGATACTCGACCCTGACATCGAGGCCATCGCTGATCTCACTGGCCGCATTTTTCAATTCTTCTTCCGTCCGAGAGCAGATCATGATGTCTGCGCCGTGCTCAGCGAAGCCCCGGGCCATGGATTTTCCCAGACCTTTGCTTCCGCCGGTGATAAGCGCGACACGACCAGTCAAGTCAAAGTGATTGGATGTGCTCATGGTGTGTTCCTCTCTATATGGAATAGTGCAGATAGCTGAATGTTGTGGCTTCGCGTGGTCTACGCTTCACTCATCTTACAGAAAACTCCAGGCAATCCGCATTCGCTTTTTTTGGACTACGAAAAATGGATCTTCGGGCAACATTAATCGTGGGGATACTGGATGCTGGATGCTCGCTGCATGCGTTTGATCTGAGACCGGGGTCATGAGCGAATCGGAATAGCCAGAATCCAGAATCCAGAATCCAGTATCAGATGAGGCAGATAAGTTTCTGCTGACACACTTATTTCGTGACAGACCCTGAGCGCCTGGTCGTTCACACCTAAACAACATGAGCGGAATAGTCGGCCACCTTACTTACGCACTACTCAGTCACCGCAAAGCTCTGGAACGGCAGCTGCGATGTGCCGCAATCATATCTCAACATTTGGGACACTATCTCTCCGGCGCATATCTCGGCGCGGACATCATGACGCTGCCCGGCGGCGCATGCCCGGAATGCGGACAGGAGTGGGGGTATTGCGCGTCGATACCGAAGGATTGTCCTGATGATGGCTCTCCGCTGACTCCGTATTCTCTCGAACACAAGGAGGAGATTTATCCGTCCGTCGAGATCCACAACATTTTCTACGGCCGAACGCATCTCATATTCGGTTGGCAGCAGGACAAGCACCTGAGTCTGAAATGGGACGACCTGCCTGAATTTCTTGGGGCCTGTCTCGCCGATACGGACAGTGCTTCCGGACAGGCGTATGTGCTCGGCTTCATGAGCCACTTGGTTGGGGACAGCATGATCAAGTCATTCCAGCCCGGGCTGGACCTGTACCTGCTGAACGGCACCTACACGCCAGAGAACCGCCCCATACAGGATCTGTTCACATTTCATGAAATCGGAATCGGCGAACTTGCTGTGGATTGGCCATCGCTCATGGAGTCCGTGGTCGCGACTCCTGTCCAAACTGTTCAGGCCCATTACATGCGGTGTACCGAGCCCTGTGGAAAGCTTGCCGAGAGTTTTCCTGAAGGTTGGAGGCCGAAGCTGGAATCTCTGCTGATGAACGTGTTGGCTGAGAATCGACGATATCAGCGAATCCGTAATGCCCGGCTCCTCGATGAGCTCGAGCTGACCAATGGGCCCGACGGGTTTGAGTGCGACCCAGGGCTGAGCACAACAGCACGAGGTCTGAAATACAGGGAGATGCTGAGCATGTGCCGAGAGGCCGGTTTTCGTTCCGCCCTCGAAACCATTGCAGTTGAGACGGCGGAAGTCTTTGAATCTGCGTCAAGTTAGATGACGGATTTCGTGCAGCCATTCGTAGAACGAAGACGTTCCCGCGTTAATCGACCTGCAGCTTCAGTTCGAGGATCTTCCCTTCGAAGAAATTGCCCGCCTCGTAATCACCGACCGGTTTGATCAGGTCTGCACCAACCTGGAGGGAATCACCTGGATCCGCACGCAGACTACTTGCGGCCTTGCCCGTTGCAGCAGGTTTCCCATTGATTGAAAGCTGCATTCTTCCGTCGCGGCCGAGATTGGCAGCGATGGTGGATGCGCCCTCGCTCAGTGGGTGATCGGAGGCGATTGTGGTTCGCTTCCAATTCACGCAAACAGAAAACGTGGGCTTACCGTCCTTGATAAAAAGACTGTAGCCGCTCTTGTCTCCGCCATGGGCGAGGATCACCCCGTTTGCACCTTTCGTTTGGATCCGGGCGTTTATGCTGATGGCTGCACCGGCGACTTTGATGACGCTTTTCTTTGGCATGTCCAGGTATGCCCCTTCTTCAAGTTTCCACATGGAGGTCTTGCCTTCCTTCGTGATCTTCACATCGTGGTTTTGACACCGCTTTGCCAGGCCCGGCATGTCGAGTCTTACCTTCTTCGCCGCCTTTGGAGCTGGACCCGGGCCAAGCCTGATAAAGCCGTTCCCGGGATCGTATCCGATGGTTGTCGCCCTCATTGCTTCCTGATCGGGAGGCAGCTCAGGCAGACTTGAACGCCATTTCATAAGCCTGGTTTTCAGGGCCGCCACGAGTTCCGGATGCTTCGCCGCCAGGTTTGTTTCCTCTTTCTGGTCGGCGGCCAAGTCGTAAAGCTCGACGCGGCTGCCGTCCTGGTCCATCAGCAGCTTCCAGTTTTTATCCCGGACGGCCAGGGACGGGCTCTGGTGTTTCTCAACGCCGCCTTTCAGGTATCCCTTTCTTCGCCCGTATTCCCAGAAGATGGGGAACTCACGAGTGATCGGTTTTCCCAGCCACGCCTGGCTTACGTCAATGCCATCCAGGCCCTTCGGAACGGGGATGCCAGTCAGGCTGCAGAGGGTGGGAAGGAGATCGATTCCCGCGAATACGGAAGTATCGTCTGCTTTGCCCGCAGGGATTTTGCCGCCGCATTTCACAATGAACGGCATATGGATGCCGCCTTCGTAGAGCGACCATTTGCGGCCATTGAACGGTCCGGCAAAGCCCGGAGGATTCCAGCCTTTCCTGTAGTAGCTGGGCCAATCGGTCGGGCCGTTGTCGCTGGTAAAGAGGATGACCGTGCGGTCTTCGAGCCCGAGCTTTTCGATCTCATTGAAGACGCGGCCGAGCTGTCGATCCATTTCTTCGAGCACTGCGAAGAAAAGCCTTTCGAATGGATTCTTCGTGACTGTTTCCCACTTCTTCTCGTTGCCTGGCGGAGGCACATGCCGGTCATGCACATCGTTCGGGAAGAGGCGGACAAAGAAGGGCTTCTCCTTGTTTCGGTTTATGAAATCGATCGTTCGATCCACATAAATCTTCGTCCATTCGTGCTTGGGTGCTTTGATGCGTTCGCCCATGCCTTCGAAGTTCACCAGCGATTCATCAAATCCGTATTCCTGAGGTGTCGGCGCATTCCGGACGTCCCGTCCGCCGCCCATGTGCCACTTGCCAAAGTGCGCGGTTGCATAGCCCGCATTCTTGAATGCGTCACCGATGGTGAAAACACCTGGACACAGAAAATCGGTCATGCCGCGGCTGCGGTTTTTAGTACGAGCCGCGAGGTAAGAATGAATCAGATGCCTGGCTGGATACTGTCCGGTAGTCACCGCGACACGGGATGGCGAGCAGATAGGCGAGTTCACGTAGAACTGCGTGAAGCGCATTCCGTCTGCCGCGAGCTTGTCAATGTTTGGAGTCTTGACGACCGGGTTGCCGAAACAGCTCGGGTCGGCATAGCCCATGTCATCGATGAAAATGAAGATGACGTTCAGCCGATCTTCGGCATGAAGGCAGGCAGCCAAGAGGAAAACGGTCGTAAAGAATCTCATCACGTGATCACCTGTCTGTAGAATCCTCGCTCCCGAATCAATTCCAGCACGCAATTTGGAATCAGTGCTTCAGAAGGCTGTTTTAATTCAAGGGCTTTTCGAGCCTTGGTCGATGACATCGCCGCGTATTCATCTTCCAACTCCATGAATACCAGCGACTGCGAGAACCCTCGGGCTTCCGGCGATTGAAGAAACTCCTGAGTGTCTGTTGGAGAGCTTCCCTGCCTGTTGAAAAAGAAGACGGAAGCGAGTGCAAAGAGTTCCTGCAGCGCGGCGTCCATATCGTCGTAATACTTTGGATCGAAGAGCCGAATCACGGTATCGAAACCGAGGAGAAAATGGACTTCGCATTTGCTGCCGAACAGTTCTTTGAGCGCCTTCGCCTTATCGACAAACCTGCCGTGTGCCGTCACTCCGACAGAAGTGGCCGGTATGGAATCCGCAAGGCATTCCATCATCAGAACGCGATGTGCGAGGGTTTCGCCAAACACCTTCTTGTCCACATTCTGTTTCGCGAGCAGGAGCAGATTCAGGTCGAATGTTCCCTTCTGATTTGCCAGTTCCAGCATCCGAACGTGAGCCCTGGTCGGCGGATTGAATGAAGAATCGAGGACACACAGTTTCCGGCATGAGGGCAAGTCGCTGGTCAAATCGACACGAGGCGCGTCTTCATAGCTCAACTCATCCAGGGTATGCTGAATTTCTTCGATTGAACGGCGCATGTTTCAAGTGTAACTGAACTGCAGACTGTTATAGATTTCGGATTCCCGGTATAGCCATCCGATATCAGATACCGGCCACGCATGCCACTGAACAAGACCGGAATGGACCCAAGCACACAACAGTACATTAAATCTCTTTGGGTGGCCGAGGACTACGATGATTACTTCGCGCTGAATGCTCTGTTCAAATTCGATACGGGCTTTCTCGACCGAATGCTTCAACAACCGTGCAAGCTCCTCGACCTTGGCTGCGGAACAGGGCGCCACCTTGTGCATTTTGCCGCGAGGGGATTCGATGTTACCGGCGTGGACCTTTCAGATGCCATGCTCAGAATCGTTGAAGAGAAACTGGTCGATGCGCGGCAATCGGCTTCGCTGTTGAAAAGTGACATCTGCAGCATGCCTGAGCTCGCAGACTCGACCTTTGACGCGGTCATATGCATGTTCAGCACGTTGGGTATGGTGCGCGGGATAAAGAACCGGATGTCCTGCATGCACGAGGTATTCCGAGTGTTGAAGCCGCAGGGGCTCTTTGTCTTCCACTGCCACAATTTCCTGTATCGCGGGCTTAGCGTAGATACCTGGCGTGAATGGATTCATTCCTGTCTGCTCGCTTCCCGCGGGTATGAAGTCGGCGATAAAATCATCGGCGAATATCGGACGATAAAAGACATGTACGTGCACACCTTCAGACCAGGAGAAATACGCCGCATGGCCGCCGATGCCGGTTTTCGGATCGAATATCTGGGCTACCTGAATGCGGACCGTTCCGGTGAACTCCCACCAGTGACCTTCAGGAAATTCAGGGCCAATGGATTTGTTGTCGTGGCGAGGAAGCCTGAGTGACTTCCGCTTCAGTGAGCGAGGACGTAACCGATGATGTTCGCGGCCAGTTTGAAGCTGTCCTCCACTTCGACGCCGCGGCGATAAGGACACCGCCCTTCTTTTGGCCCGCCGAGAAGATCATACTTGGAGTAGATAACGACCAGCCGGCCGGCCTGCTGAATGCCTTCAAGCGGCGGAGACTTCAGGTCCGGCTGTTCGCGGTTGAGCGTCTCGTTGTAGCGGATTTCCTTAAGTGGATAAAACTGGTGCGTGTAAATGACGTGGTCGGAGGGAAGTGTTTTCAGCCCCAGATCGGGGAAGGCGGCCTTGATCTCCCGCCGGAATGCAGCGTCGAATGCATGTTTGCCACAGCAACTGTCCGAAAGCAGCACTCCGCCCCGGGACACGAACTCCTTAAGGTTGTTAACCTCCTTCGCGTTCCATTTGAAATCGCTATGACCGGTCATGTAAGCGATCGGCTGTTCGAGAAGTTTGGGATCATCCAGACCAACCACGTTGCGTTTGAAATCAGGATTCATCTTCAGGTTATCTGCAAGCGATTGCAGGAGGACAGTGGCGGCGGTCGGGTCGCAATCCCAATCGAGTTGTTTCCGTTTGAGCTGGGTAAAGACGAACGGCGCGCCCGGAGCTTTACGCTCGTGGAACGTTGGCAGCTCGCCGCCCAGGTAACGGCCGAGGCGGTGCGAGCCCTGCGTGTAGGCCATGATGTTGACGCCGAGTTGGATGGCCCCTTCCCCCATGATGTGCTGGCCGTAGTGGCCTTTTTCGGTCACCCAATCGCAGTGGCCGTTCCAGGCGCAGCCAAGATCGAACGGAGAATAAATGACCGCCGTCCGACAGCCGACGTCGATGCCAAAAAGCACAGGTGATTCTTCGTAGGCATCCTTCTTCTCCAGCAGGTACTT
>Ga0208129_1001147_pt1 | contig 10917 bp, 7 predicted proteins | sample ETNtaG_13_FD_185759 | JGI IMG/M metagenome (GOLD analysis project Ga0208129, IMG submission 185759) | Marine microbial and viral communities from oxygen minimum zone, Eastern Pacific Ocean - ETNP201306PF47B (SPAdes) (version 2) | ecosystem: Environmental > Aquatic > Marine > Oceanic ...
GCTGGCCTGCTCCACACGGCTCGAATTATTGCCAACGCTGGCGATCTGTTCGGGGGTGCTGTTTCTCGGGCTGATGTCGGACTGGCTTTTTCTGGGCCGGGTGGAGGGAGGCTCATGGTGGGCCTCGATCCTTTACACAGTGACACCCAACTGGCAGAACTTTTGGCTGGCCGACGTGCTGGAAGGGGATGGAACGATTCCCACCCGGTACATTGGCCAGGCGTTCGGATACCTTGTGGGCTATGTCGGGGCAACTTTGTCGGTAGCCCTTTGGTTGTTTGAGGATCGTGAGTTAACTTAAATGGAACAGCAAAACACCAAAAAACTTGGATTCATCAACGCACTCGTGCTGTTGGTCATCACGATTGCGGCGTTATTCTTGGCCGGCTCCACAGTGGGACTGGCCGGGGTGGTGCTCCTCGGAATTGGGACACTAATCGGCTTTTTTAGCTTCATCCAGTCACACCTGATCGATCGCGAGAGGATCGAGGCACTGGAGATGCAGGAGCTGGACCGCACCCGGGGCAACGAATCGCTCTTTGCCGGCGCGGCGGAGGACGCCTACCCGGCGCGCAACGCCCGGCGGCAGTTCGAGAAATGGGTGGTGCCGGCCTTCTCGGTGTTGGTGCTGCTTGGCCAAGCGCTTGGCCTGTTGTTGGTTTACAGTCAACTCGGCGGTTCGACTCTCTTTGGCTCTACCCAGGCCTCGGGCAGCACGTTGCAGATCATGTTCTTCGCCCTGTTCATGGTCGTCCTGTTTATGATGGGCAAATACTCCGCCGGCCTCGCCCGGATGGACGGGCAGGAATTGTTGCGCCCAGGCGCGAGCTACATGCTGCTGGGCTCGGTGGTGTGCACGGCGGTGGTCATCGCTGAGGCGGCCTCCTTTTTCGGCCATCCGGTTTGGGACAGGGGTATCACGTGGGTGGTGTTTGCTGTAATCGCGGTTTCCGCGCTGGAGAATTTCGTCACGCTGGTGCTGGAGATTTACCGCCCCCGTGTCGATGGCAAGAAGGCTCGACTGCTATACGACAGTCGCCTGATCGGCCTGCTTGGCCAACCGGGCGGCCTCATCTCCACCGCGGCCCAGGCGCTGGATTACCAGTTCGGCTTCAAGGTATCGGAGACCTGGTTCTACCGGTACGTCGAACAAAAGCTGGCATTGATCCTTGCGATTCAATTTGTGGTGCTATTCCTCAGCAGCAGCTTCGTGGTGATCCACGCCAACGAGAAAGCCACGCTCGAACGATTTGGTAAGCGGGTCGACATTCTCTACCCGGGCTTTAACTTTAAGTTGCCCTGGCCGGTGGACAAGGTCTATCGCTACAAGATGGATGAAGTGCAGTCGTTCACCCTCGGTGTGGTGGACGACAACCACAAGGAGGGCGAGCAAGAGGAGGAACAGAAAACAAAGGTGCTGCTCTGGACCCAGCAGCACAATCACGGCTCCGCGGAGACTCCGGAACAAAATTTCAACATGATCGTTGCCAGCGATGACGCCATTGCCGGCAGTGCCTCCGAGTCGGTACCAGTGAACCTCCTCACGGTGAGCATCCCGGTGCAGTTCCGGATCAACAACCTGACCAACTGGATCGAGCGAACCGAAAACACCGGCAAGCTGCTGCAGAGCCTGGCCATGCGCGAGGTCACCCAGTTCCTGATCGGTGTGGACATTGACCAACTTATGGGCCCCGACCGTGCCGCTGCTCAGGACACGCTGAAAAAGCGTATCGATGCCCAGGCTAAAAAACACAATCTTGGGGCAGAGGTCATGTTTGTAGGACTGCAGGACATTCATCCTCCGGTTGGCCAAAACGAACAATCGAAATCCACCGGTGGAGTTGCAGAAAACTATGAGAAGGTGATCGTGGCTCAGTTGAACGCTGAGACGAACCGATTACGCGCCCTGTTTTACAGCGCCGGCAAGGTGCCCCAGGCACAGGCCACCGCGGCGGAAATCTTGGCCAAGGCCAGGAGCGAGAGCACCAATAAGGTGGCCATCGCCCAGGCGGAGGCCAAGCGCTTTGCCAACCAGGTTGCCGCCTATGAGAACGCTCCCTCGGTCTACAAGACCCGGATGAAACTGGAGAGCTTCCAGGCCGCCACGAAGGGTTCGCGCAAATACATTTTATCGGACCCGGCCAACCGGGACGTTATCAACCTCGAGTTGCAGGACCAGTTGAGATCCGACCTGCTGGACGTCACTGTGGACTCCGAAAACTAATCCAACCCATTTAATACCAATGAAAAAAAATCACATCACCCTGACGATTGGCGTGATCCTTGTCGTCATTTTCGGTTTCATGCTGCTGACCTATCAGGTGCGCCACACCGAGGTGGCGATCCGCACCACCTTTGGGAAAGCGGTGCTGGACGATAGCAAACCGGAAGATGAACAAGCCAACATTGACCCCGGGTTCCGCTTCCGCTGGCCGTGGCCCATTAACGAGGTCTACAAGTTCGATAAACGCATCCAAAGCTCCGAGTGGACATTTGAGCAAACCAGCACCTCGGAAGGCAAACCGATCCTCGTCAAGGTCTTCGCCACATGGGAGATCAATAACGCCCTTAATTTCTTCAAGAGCTTCAGCGGAGACCTGAACGAAGCCGACAAAAAACTTGAGGACATCGTGCGCAGCGCCCAAAACGCCGTCATCAGCAATTATACCTTCGAGCAAATCGTCAACACCAACGCGGATCTGCTCAAACTTGATGAGATTGAGGAGGAGATGAAAAAAAAGGCGAGCACCGACACCGAGAATTTTGGGATTGATATAAAGATGGTGGGCATCAAGCGATTAGGCCTGCCGGCGTCGGTGACGAGCGCGGTGTTTGAGCGAATGAAGGCGGAACGCCAGGCCCGCATCAAGGAGACTGAAGCCCAGGGCGAGCGTGAAGCCAAGATACTCAAGGCGGAGGCCGACCTGAAAGCAAACGAGATTCTCGCCCAGGCAGAGGCCCAGGCCAAGATATTGCGCGGCGAAGCCGAAGCCGCCTCGGCCCAATACTTCAAGGAGTTCGAAAAGAACCCCGAGCTGGCCAACTTCCTTTTCAACCTCAACGCTCTGGAAGGTTCCCTCAAGGACAATGCCACGTTGATCCTCGACCCGAACACGCCTCCGTTCAATCTGTTGACCCAGCCGGTCAAGGACGCCAAGGAATAACCCCATGAGCGACGAAGAAAAACAACCACAGGGCAGCGAACCTCCCGCCGAAGAGCTTCACGACCACTCCCAAACCAAGGTCGTTGAGGATGCCCGTACCCGTGCGTTGGCTGAGGCGCTGCAGAGTAGCTTCAAGGTTATCCGCGTTTTGATGGTGATTCTGGCCATTGCCTTCATCGGTTCCGGCATCACCAAGGTGAACGAAAACGAACAGGCGCTGTTGCTTCGGTTTGGAGAACACAAGAAAACCCTCGACCCTGGCCTGCGTTTTGCATGGCCTTATCCGATCGACGAAATCGTCAAGATCGAGGTTGAAAAAGAAAGGGACATCGAATCCAACGTGGGATGGATTACAGGCGAAGACGAAGAACCGCAGGATAGCTTTTCATTTCAGCCCGATTATGACGGCTACGCCCTCACCGGCGATGGCAACACGATACATATCAAGGCGACGATGAATTTCAGCCTCACCAAGGATGCCATCGATGACTACGTGTTTAAATTCAACAATGTCACCGACTTTCTTCGGTCAGCACTGGACAATGCGGTATACCACACCGCCGCCAGCCACAGCGCGTTAGACGCGAAAACCAGTCCAGAGAAGCTTCAGGAGGCTATCAGCAAACGAATCGATAAGGTCATCGAAGCGCATGAACTTTCGATAACGGTGACTTCACTAACGCTCAAAGCCGATGTACCTGTCGGCGTCAGGCCAGCCTATGAAGCCTTCAGCGCCGCTGATTCGGCAAGGGTTACGAAAGTCGACGAAGCCGATGGCGAGGCTAAGAGTACCCTTGCCATTGCCGAGGGACAGACCAAAGTGATCCTGAGCGGTGGCAAGACCACGGCCAATCGTCTGCTGACCTCCGTGGAAGCCGAGGCTAAGTCGTTCGCCATCCAGCGGCCATTCTATGAGAGCAACCCCGATTTGTTCCAGCATCGTCTGGTCACCGAGACCATGCAGCGGGTGCTCACCAATGCCGTCGATGTTTTTTACCTCTCCGGCCGACAGCCGCGCATCTGGCTGAACCGCACACCGGCCAAGAAAAAATTAAAGGAAGGGGAGGCCCCCTGATCCACGAAACCAAGCGCTGCAACACTAACTCAACATGCAAGTTTCATCTCTTTTAAGCCGCAAGGAAATTCACGAACACCACCACGATCACGAGGGCGACGGCGGCAGTTGCGGTCACGACCACGAGCACACCAACTTCCGGCTGACCACCATGATCGCCGGCGTGGTGTTCATCGCCAACTCCTTCTTCATGGAGTGGTTTGCCGGGACCGACAATCAGGTCGCCGGCATCAGCGCTTTCATTGGCGCCATGATCCTCGGGTTTCCCATCCTTCGTCTGGCTGTAAAGGACATCAAGCAGGGTATGCTGACCATTAATGAGCTGGTTGCCATCGCGTTCCTCGCCGCCATCGCCTCCGGCGAGTCGCAGCTTGGTGGTTACCAGACCGCCGGCATCGTCGCATTTTTTATGTTGCTGGGTGAGTTGATCGAGACCCGCACCGCCGCCGGTGCGCGCGCCTCCATCGCGTCGCTCGTCAAGATGACCCCAACCAAGGCCCGCCGAATTGTCGGCGATGGCGAAGAGGAAGTGACCGCGTCTGATCTGAAGATCGGCGACGTGATTCGGATTCGCCCCGGCGATAACGTCGCGGCCGACGGCAAAATCCTCAAGGGCCAGGGCTCCATCAACCAGGCCAACATCACCGGAGAATCGCTCCCGGTGGACAAGGCCACCGGCGACGAGGTGTTCGCCGGCACGACCAACCTGACCGGAGTGCTTGAGGTCGAGGTCACCCGAGCTGGCGAGGATACCACCTTTGGCCGTGTGCGAGATCTGATCCTTTCTGCCGAGCAAACCAAGCTGCCCATCATGCGGATCATCGATCAGTACATGGGTTACTACACGCCGCTGGTGCTGGTGATTGCGGGTGTCGTCTGGTTTTTTACAGGAGAGATCGAGCGTGTTGTTTCGGTACTGGTGATCTCCTGCCCATGCGCATTCATTCTTGCATCACCGACGGCGATGGTCGCTGCTTTGGCCTCGGCCGCCCGGCTGGGCATCCTCATAAAAAACGTCGGCGATATCGAGATCGCGGCGCGTATCAACGCCTTCGTGTTCGACAAGACCGGCACGCTGACCACCGGCGAACTCGCGGTCAGTCGCCTGGCCCCGCAGGGCGACGTCAAGCCGGCCGAGCTGCTTAAGATCGCCGCCACGGCGGAAAAATTCAGCAACCACCCGACGGCCAAGGCGCTGGTCAACCTGGCAGGCGAAGCCGGGGTGACGCTGGCCGACCCCGGCGATTTCAAGGAGACCGCAGGTCGGGGCGTGCAGGCCAGCGTGGACGGGGCGAGCATCGTCATCGGCCGTGCGCAGTGGCTCCGCGACAACGGTGTCACCGACGATTTTGAGTCGAAGGTGGACCTGAAGGAGGCCGAGGGCTACAGCCTGTTGTTCGTCGCCCGTGGCGGTGTCTGTATCGGCTGGATCGGCCTGCAGGATGCTACCCGCACCGAGGCCAAGGAGGCACTCGCTGATCTGCTTGAGTCCGGCGTACGCCGCGTGGCGATGGTGTCTGGCGACCGTCAGCCAGTGGCCGCCCGTGTGGCCAGCGAGATCGGCTGCGGTGAGGTCGTGGCCGAATGCCTGCCGCAGAACAAGGTGGATTTCGTGAGTGACTTGAAAAAGCGTGGCTATCGCGTGGCCGTGATTGGCGACGGCGTGAACGATGCCCCTGCACTTGCGGCGGGTGACATGGGCGTGGCCATGGGCGCGGCTGGCAGCGAGGTGGCCATCCAGAGCGCCACTATCGCGCTGATGAACAATGACCTGCGCCGGCTGCCATTCCTCGTTCGTTTGTCGCGGCAGACCCGCGTGGTGATCAACCAGAATTTCCTGTTCGGCATCCTGTTCATCATCGGAGGCATGATCGGCGCCAGCTACGGGGTGATCAACCCGATCGTCGCGGCGCTGCTGCACAACGCTGGATCGTTGATCGTGGTGTTCAACAGCGCGCGCCTGGTGCGTCAGGGCGAGGAGCTGGGCTCCTTCGAGCCGGAGTCAAAACCGGCCGGCACCGATGATCCGGCCGGAATGGCGGCTCAGCCCGCCTGAGGGTGTTCATGAGCAGCGCTTGGTCAGGCGCAGGGACAACACAACAATGAGTTCAAACGAAACGGTCATTTCCGCGCAGGGCCTGACCAAGGTGTTCAAGGATTTCTGGGGTCGGCCCAAGGCGCGCGCCGTGGATGGCATCGACTTTGAGGTCAGGCAAGGCGAGGTGTTCGGCCTGCTCGGGCCTAACGGCTCTGGCAAGTCCACCATCGTGAAAATGCTGCTCGGGCTGCTGTATCCGACCCGGGGCCGCATCACCGTGTTCGACCACTCGCCCCGCCACGTGCAGACCAAGGCGCGCATCGGTTATCTGCCGGAGGAATCGTACCTTTACCGTTACCTCAACTCCGATGAGACGATCGATTTTTTCGGTAGCCTCTTTCACATCGAATCGAAGGAACGCCGTGAGCGCGCGGAGCAACTCATCGAGATGGTCGGGCTGGGCAACGCCCGGCGCCGGCACGTCGGCGAATTCTCGAAGGGCATGCAGCGGCGCATTGGCCTGGCGCAGGCACTCATCAACGACCCCGACCTGGTCCTCCTCGACGAGCCGACCTCCGGGCTCGACCCGATCGGCTGCCGCGAAATCAAGGACCTGATTCTCACGCTCTCCGAGCGCGGCAAGACGGTCATCCTGTCGAGCCATCTGCTGGCCGACGTGGAGGATGTCTGTGACCGGGCGATGATTTTGTACGGCGGCCGCGTGCAGGCGATGGGCACGATGAGCGATCTGTTGGCCAACCGCGACGCCACGCGCATCACCGCGCCGACCCTCTCCCGCGACACGATGGAGCGGGTGATGTCGCTGATCCGCGACGATACCGGCTCGAAGGAGGTGCGGGTGGACAATCCCACGCAAAACCTCGAGAGCCTGTTCCTCAACATCGTCGAGCAGGCACGCCAAAAGGAGGCCGACACTTCCGGGGCGACTTCCGGTCACCGCGTGGCGGACTATCTGCGCGGCGACGCGGCGGGCGATCGCGCCGACCGCGTGCTCGACCACCTCACCCGCGCTGCGGACGAGCCAACGCCTGGCCAGGCGCCGGAGGTCACCAAGCCGGCAGAGACGGTGGATGTCGACAAGCTGGCCGGCTTGGCCAAGGCCGAGCCGGCCCCGAAAGCCGGCGTCGCCCCGAAGAAGGAGGAAAATCTCGACAAGGCCAATGAGAAGCTGGGCGGCCTGCTCGGCGACTGATTGTTCCGCCGCAGACCAAGCGCCATGTGGCCCGTTGCCAAGCAGACCCTGAAAGCCGCCGTCCGGTACCGGTTCGTCGTGGCACTTGGCCTGGCGCTGCTGGTGATCGTGTTCGGCATTCCGCTGCTGCTGAAGAGCGACGGCACGGCCAAGGGCACGGTGCAACTCGTGCTCACCTACACGCTTGGTTCCACCACCGCGCTCCTGGGTATCGCCTCGCTTTGGATGGGCTGCGGCACGCTGGCCCGCGAGATTGAGGATAACGTGATGCAGATGGTCGCGGTCAAGCCGGTCGCCCGCTGGCGGGTGTGGCTCGGCAAGTGGCTCGGCATCATGCTGCTCAACGCCGCGTTGATGGTGCCAACCGGCCTGGCCATTTTCTTCTTCATCAACGCCCGGGCCGACTCGACTGAGCTGGGCGAGGCCGAAAAGGCCCGGCTGCAAAACGAGGTGCTGGTGTCGCGCAGCAGTGTGAGGGAGGAGGAGCCGCCCTTATCCTTGTCGCGCCAGAAGGCATACCGCTACTCGCTGCTGGTGGCTCAGGGGAAGTCCGACAACCAGTACACCGAGGAGGAGCAGGCGTTTCGAATGACGGTGACTGGTCCGGAGCACATCCTCTCCTTTCGCCCGGAGTACCCCCGGCTGGTCGAGCAGGCGCAAACCCGGCCCACCGAGGACATCCTTGCCCAACTGGAGCAACTTGAGAGCGAGGCGATCCGGGTTTCGAAGGCCAGTTACGAGGTCGTGCTGCCGGGGCAGGACCGGTTTTGGGAGTTTGAAATCGATCCCGACATCGTCGACGAAGTCAATCGGAAGCCGGTCTATCTGCGGTTCAAGTTCAACGCCGATGACGAGTACGACCCCAAGTCGCACACGCTTTGGTTTTCGATCGGCGAGGGCACCAACAAGCGATGGCCGCCGGAAGGCGCCTTTAAGGAGATGAGGCGTGGCTCGAGTGCCTTTCATGAAGAGCAACTACCTATTGGGATTGTCCCCGAAAAGGGCTCACTGAAAGGCAAGGTGCGCGTTCATTTTGTTAACAGGAATTCGGAGAGGCCAATTATTTTCCTTTTGGAGGACGGCCCGATGATTCTCTACCACGATGGGGGATTCGGAATGAACTTATTCCGCGGCTTGCTAATCATCTATTTTTGGCTGGGACTGATTTCGGCCATTGGTTTGATGGCATCGAGTTTCCTCTCCTTCCCGGTGGCCACTTTCATGTCACTCGGAATCTTGTTGATCTCGGCATCGACAGGGACGCTGCAGCAAATTATCGACGAGGAAGGCATCGCCGGGATTAATCATGAGACGGGTAAAAAGGATCAATCTTCGGCTCTGGACAATGTCGCCATCACGTTCTCCAAGGCGGTGTTGTCGGTCACCGATTTGATATGGGGCTACTCTCCCGTGGATAACCTCAGCTCAGGTCGCACAATTAAATGGACCACACTGCTGTCAGCATTCACCGGGATCATCTTGATCATGGGCGGGCTAGTTATGGCCTTCGGTACCTACATGTTTCAGCGCAAGGAATTGGCGCTTCCGGATCCAACCGCTTCAATGAACTGACGCGACATGGGAGAACGAGGAAAAGCATACAAGTTCATTCTGGTCATTTTGGCCATCGTATTTCTATTTGGTGTCAGTTTCAGCCAGCGAAGTATGAATGAATTTCGCGAGGATAAAAAACTAACTCATACCGAGTTGGACGAGACCCTTCCGCCATCCCTCGCCGTTACCACGGTGGTTCTAGGTGGCTTTCGTGGATTGATCGCCAATATCCTCTGGGTTCGTGCCATGGAGATGCAGGACGATGGCAAGTTTTTCGAGATGGCTCAGTTGGCTGATTGGATTACCAAGTTGCAGCCGCATGCTGACCATGTCTGGCGCGTCACGGCATGGAACATGTCCTACAATATTTCTGTGAAATTTGACGGTGTGGCGACGCCTCATGTTCGCTGGCATTGGGTTAAGCGCGGTATCGAATTGATACGAGATGAAGGTTTAAAATATAATCCACATAGTGCCCATTTGTACCACGAACTGGCGTGGCATTTTCAGCACAAGGTCGGCCACAACCTCGATGACGCGCACGGATTCTACAAAATGGCCTGGTGCACCGAGATGATGCACGACCCCGGTCCGGATGGACGCCGCGGAACAGAGGACGACATATTCGAAGGCGGCGTCATTGGCACTCGCCGTGACGGATATCTTGACCTGATCAAACCGGAAACCGAGCAAGACCGGCGTCGCCGGAAGCGCCTTGTTGAAGTCTTCAAAATGACACCAGAAAAATTGAAGGCGGTCGACGATCTTTGGGGGCCGCTCGAGTGGCGGTTGCCCGATGCCCACGCCATCTACTGGGCGCAGCAGGGCATCGAGGATGTCACCGTGCGGTTTGACGTGGACGGGGACGGCATCCTCAACACCGAGGAGGAGGAGGCTGCCGGAGGCGACTTCCTCAAGCTGCGGCGGATCATTTACCAGGCACTGCAGCAGGCCTGCATGCAGGGGCGGTTGATCTCCCAGCCGCCCAACTTCGACTACGGTTGGAATGTCGATCTTGTTGGCAGGGCCAACGACTCCTACGAGAAACAGATGGAGGCCAAGCGCCAGGAGGACGCCGCCTCCAATACCGATACTGGCCTGGCCGAACACATGAGCACCGGCCACAAGAACTTCCTCCGCAGCGCCGTCTATTTCCTCTACGTGTACAACCGCAAGGATGAGGCGGCCAAGTGGTACAAGTACATGGTCGATTTGTATCCCCAGTCCATTCCGGTCCCGGGCCTGAGCCTCGACGAGTACTGCGTCTCGCGCGTGCAGGAGGACGCCGGGGAGACCGACCATAACCAGACCAAGGCCGTCATTGGCGGACTGCTGCTGCAGGCCTTCCAGTATGCCGCGGTCGGGGAAGACGACCAGTTTGTCGGCCACAAGTCGCTTGCCATCCAGCTGCACAACCGCTTCGAGAAGCAAATCGGCATCAGCACCAACCGCGTTGGCCTGCCGCCGTTTGAGGAACTCGAACGTCAGGTGCTCGAGGATCTGTTCCGGCCCAACAGCCGCATTAATCCGGTGTTGCTGGAACAGCTTCGTCTCGTGCTCAAGTTGCCGGAGGAATACGGCAAGAATCTCGAGCCGTTCCCCGACCCGCAGCAGCCGGTCCAGGGACCGGCCCCGGAGCCGGTTCCCGAGGGTTGACCTTCCCGCTTGGCCAAGCGGCTCCTCATTTCGGAATTGGACTCGCCGGAAACAGGCGGCTAGGCTCGGGCCTCAACCCGGCCGCGATGTTTTCCAGACACTCCATCCTCCCCGCGCTGCTGCTTGGCCTGCAACTGGGTGCGCTTGGTCAAGCGCAGACGCCGTCATCCGCCTGGTTTGCCATCCGCGTGGTGGATGCCGAGACCGGCCGCGGCGT
>Ga0208129_1001150_pt1 | contig 10909 bp, 9 predicted proteins | sample ETNtaG_13_FD_185759 | JGI IMG/M metagenome (GOLD analysis project Ga0208129, IMG submission 185759) | Marine microbial and viral communities from oxygen minimum zone, Eastern Pacific Ocean - ETNP201306PF47B (SPAdes) (version 2) | ecosystem: Environmental > Aquatic > Marine > Oceanic ...
AAAAATCAAGCCATTAAGACAGGTGCCGTGGCGGTACTCGAGAAACCGATTAACCACCGTGAACTGCTGGGTCTTATTAAACAGCAGGTAAACCAACCCGAGCCGCCTCTTTGATACGTCTCTCGGACCGGCCTTTACCTGGCTGAAATTCCCTTGCTGTCATTCTGTCGTTGTAGTTCATTAAATGATAGGGGCGTAGCCCCCCTGCCAAGATGACAGATGGCACTATTCCATCTGTCATGACTGTTGACTATCATAATGATTAGTTCGACATGGCAAGTTGTCGATGAAGAATCGCCGTTGGTATCGTCGTTCTGTCTGCGAAGAGTGGCAATGACGCTCCACGACATGTAACTCATTGAGTTAAATGGCGCGCCGGGAGGGATTCGAACCCCCGACCCCTTGGTTCGTAGCCAAGTACTCTATCCAACTGAGCTACCGGCGCCTTATTTAAATCAACCGTTTCCAGTACCTGGAGGTCCAACTTCAGAGGGGCTGACAAACAACATCTCACTGAAAAAAAGATCTGGCGGAGAGAGAGGGATTCGAACCCTCGATGAGGCTACAAACCCCATACTCCCTTAGCAGGGGAGCGCCTTCAGCCGCTCGGCCATCTCTCCGAAATCAGGGGGCGAAGGATAGCGACAGATTATGCTCCGGTAAAGTTGATTTGCTGATTAATCCCCATCACTTCTTGTTTTTTCTGCATCATCTTCATCTTCTTTGATTCGACTGTAGATCTCTTCCCTGTGGACAGCGACACTCTTGGGGGCATCGATCCCAATCCGAACCTGGTTCCCCTTAACCCCAAGGACGGTTACTTTAACCTCATCACCAATATTCAGTGTTTCACCCACCCGGCGAGTAAGAATCAACATGGACAATTAACCTCTCTAATCAAAACAGTCATTGTTCAATAATCTCAAATATAGAACACCAGACAACGTTGTAGTGTAACGCCAATTTCAGCAGTCCAGCCATCACTGTTCGGCAGCCGCCTCAGAGAGGTTGAAAGCCTTGTGAAGAGTTCGAATCGCCAATTCCATATACTTCTCTTCAACCACTACCGAGATCTTGATTTCAGAGGTCGAGATGAGTTGGATATTGATACCTTCACCGGCAAGGGCAGCAAACATCTTAGAGGCCACCCCTGAGTGTGATCGCATACCCACTCCGACGACAGAGATCTTTGCCATCCCTTCATCCCCGACAACCTCTTTTGCACCGAGCTCCACAGCCGGTTCCTGCAAAAGCTCCATACTGGCAACCAGATCAGATCTTGGGACAGTAAATGTCATGTCGGTATTTCCATCAGTGCCTACATTCTGAATAATCATGTCTACATTGATATGTGCGTCTGCTATCGGCCCCAGCAGTTTTGAAGCGATCCCTGGTCGATCAGGTATATCACGCACCGTAATCTTTGCTTCATCCGCATTGTGGGCGATTCCTGAAATCATGGGTTGTTCCATTTTGCTCTCCTCATAGGTGATCAATGTTCCAGGCCCCTCTTCAAATGAAGAGAGTACACGAAGGGGTACCTTGTATTTTCCGGCAAACTCGACTGATCGGATTTGAAGCACTTTGGCACCCAGACTCGACAGCTCAAGCATCTCCTCAAAGGTAATCTGTTCCATACGGCGGGCATCAGGAACAATCCGGGGATCAGCCGTGTAGACCCCATCAACATCGGTGTAGATTCGACACTCATCGGCCCCCAGAGCGGCCGCCATAGCGACTGCAGTGGTATCCGAACCTCCGCGACCAAGGGTGGTTATATTTCCCTCTTCATCAACACCCTGAAAACCGGCGATGACAACAACACGCCCTTTCCTGAGGTCACGGCGAACCCTGGCATCATCGATCTCAACAATCCTTGCCCTGCCATGGGTATTATCTGTCCGTATATGAACCTGCCCCCCGGTATAGGATCGCGCATCAAGACCACGCCGATGGAGCGCCATCGAAAGGAGTGCAATGGTCACCTGTTCCCCGGTTGAGACCAGCACATCGACCTCGCGGGAGTCTGCTTCCGGGTTGATATCACCTGCCAACCCCAGCAATCGGTTGGTTTCGCCACTCATAGCAGAGACCACGACAACCATCTCGTCTCCATTATTTCTGGAGTGGACGACCTTGTCCGCTACAGCATTGATTCTTTCAACGCTGCCAACCGAGGTGCCGCCGTATTTTTCAACAATCAGTGCCATAACAAAAAAGACTGGTATAAGTGATTAAAATGGTTTCAGGGCCGCGGATTAAACCTGATTACGGCTCATTATGCCACTGGGAACCAAGTGCCCGATCCAAAGAGTGTTTAGTTAACCTGATCCGTAATCCACTGGTCAAGGCTCGCTATCGCACTATCAAGACGGCTGAAGTCGCTCCCGCCTCCTTGTGCCATCTGAGGCCGGCCCCCGCCCTTTCCGCCAATCTGGGAGGCAATATGGTTGACTACATCCCCTGCCGGGATCCGACCCATCACCTCTTCGGTGACACCTGAAATCAGGTGTATTTTTCCAGCCTCTTTATCGGCTGAAACAAGGAGAACAATTCCACTGCCCACCCTCTGCTTGAGCTGATCAACCATAGATCTCAATACCTTGATGTCGGCACCATCCTGACGCACCACCAGAAGCCCGACCCCACTGATCTGTCGTATTGGGTCCTGGTCACCCCCCGCCGCCCCGGTCGCCAGTCGTGTCTGTAACGACTGAACCTCTTTCTCCAGCTGGCGAGCACGCTCCTGCAGTTGACTCGCCTTGGCCACCAGATTACTCCGGGGCGTCTTGAGCACCCCACTTATCTTATCCAGCAGGCTGGCCTCTTCGGCCACCCAGTTGAGGGCTTCGTCTCCGGTGACTGCCTCTATTCGTCTTACCCCTGCAGCAATCCCGCCCTCAGAGATGATTTGAAAAAACCCAATATCTCCAGTCCGGGAGGCATGCGTACCGCCACAAAGCTCGATAGAGAAATCACTCATCTCGACAACCCTTACCTGTTCACCGTACTTCTCTCCGAAAAGAGCGGCGGCTCCTGACTCCCGGGCCTTCTCAAGATCCATGACCGCTGTCGTAATCCGGGCATTGTGGCGAATTTCTTTGTTGACCAGCTCCTGAATGCCTGCAAGCTCTCCAACCTCTACCGGCTCTGGGTGAGAGAAATCAAAACGTAATCGACAGGCCTCCACCAGGGAGCCTTTCTGTTGCACATGGTCGCCCAGCACCCGGCGTAGCGCAGAATGGAGGAGATGAGTGGCAGAGTGGTTGCTGGCGGTGGCCCTCCTCGCTATCGGATCAACCCGTGCCTCAACCTGGCTTCCAACATGGAGGGCTCCAGCGGTAATTTTTCCATAATGGCCAATGACTTCGTTCGGGAGTTTCTGGACATCGCTGACAACAAATTCAACCCCATCGAACCCGATCGTCCCGCCATCGGCAACCTGACCACCGCTTTCTGCATAGAAAGGGGTCTGGTCGAGAACCACTACAGCTTGTTGATCATTATCGAGCTGATCAATCCGTTGACCTTGCTGGGTAAGGGCAATGACCTCTGCCTTGAGTTCTGTTGAGTCATATCCGCAAAAAGGAGTCTCTACCCCAACATCAATCCTCTCTTTTTCAACCGCAGAGAACTGGCTGGCGGCGCGTGCACGCTCTCGTTGTCCTGCCATCGCCTGATCAAAACCGGCATGATCAAGCTGGAATCCTCTCTCCCGGGCCACATCTGCTGTCAGATCAACCGGGAACCCATAGGTATCATAGAGCTTGAACGCCACCGCGCCTGGAATCACCCCCCCATCGAGCGCCCCCATCTCCTGATCAAGGATCCGAAGCCCCTGTTCCAGGGTCTCGGCAAAACGAACCCCTTCCCTCTCCAGGACTTTTTCAATTTCACCCTTTTGCTCAACCAGTTCAGGATAGGCCTCTCCCATCTGTTGGGCCAATACACCAACCAGTTGATGAAAAAAGGGGGTGGTCGCACCCAACTGGTAGCCGTGGCGAATAGCGCGACGAATAATGCGGCGTAGGACATAGCCACGACCCTCATTCGAGGGAATCACCCCATCGATGATCAGAAAGGAGGCCGAACGAATATGATCGGCAATCACCTGAAGCGACTTCTGCCCTTGATTGACAACACCGATCACCTCTGCCGCACTCTCAATCAGCGCCTCAAAGAGATCGGTCTCATAGTTGGAGTGGACCCCCTGGAGAACTGCCGCCATACGTTCCAACCCCATACCGGTATCGACCGAGGGCTTTGGCAGTGGATTGAGAGCACCTTCAGCATCGCGATTGAACTGCATAAAGACCAGGTTCCAGATCTCAACATAGCGATCCCCTTCCTCTTCAGGGGTTCCGGGCGGACCGCCTGGTACATCAGCACCGTGGTCAAAGAAGACCTCACTACACGGGCCACAGGGACCGGTCTCACCCATTGACCAGAAGTTGTCCTCACCGTCAATACGGCTAAAACGGTCTTCGGACACCCCTATATCGTTAAGCCAGATCTCTGCCGCCTCATCATCCTCCTGATAGACCGTTATCCAGAGGCGATCCGGGGAGAGCCCAAACTCATTGGTCAACAGCTCCCAGGCGAAATGGATGGCATCGCGCTTAAAGTAATCTCCAAAGCTGAAGTTGCCCAGCATCTCGAAAAAGGTGTGGTGGCGAGCGGTATAGCCCACATTCTCAAGATCATTATGCTTGCCGCCCGCACGGACACACCGCTGAGAGGTGGTTGCCCGCAGGCTCGCCCTGACTTCATCACCGAGAAAGACATCCTTGAACTGAACCATGCCCGCATTGGTAAATAGCAAGGTGGGATCATTACCGGGCACCAGCGAACTGCTCGGGACAATCTCATGACCTCGCGCTGCAAAATAGTCTAAAAACCGGCTTCTAATTTCATTTGTTTTCATGTTTTTCTACGTCACTGATTCAAACTCTCCTACAGCGCTTCGAACCTGCTCAGAAGTAAATCCGCGTCGCTGGAGAAAAGCCGCCCGCTTTGCCCACTCTTTATAGGATTCAATTCGGGAAGCCTGGTACCTCTTGTGGTAGACCCCTACTGCTACTTTAAACCAATCAATAGCATCTAGGGCGGCTTCGATCAAACCCGGTTCAACCCCTGACTGACGCATTTCAGCTCGCAAAATGAGCGGTCCCTTGCCCTGGTCGGCACGCACCCGGGCGAGTGATGCCGCATATCGCTGATCACTGAGGAGTCCTTCAGCCTTTAACGTTTCGACAACGTCCTTAATCAGATGAGGGTCCTCAATCTCATCTCCAAGTCGCTGGCTCAGCTTCCTGATCAGTTCATTTTCAGCATACTCTCTTCGAGCCAGCCATCGAAGTGCTGTTTCATGGACCTGAACTTGCTGATCACTCCCCATGGGCCTCCCCGGCGATCAGGTCAAATCAGCCTTCCTCGACCAGACTCGCCTGTAGAGGAACACCTTCCGCTTCCCGGATTGCCGCTTCGATCTCATCGGCGATCTCAGGATTATCGCTCAAAAACTGGCGTACATTATCTCTCCCCTGGCCAATCCGATCTTTATTGTAGCTATACCAGGCACCCGATTTATCCACAATATTGTGTTCAACACCCAAGTCAATCAGCTCTCCCTCTTTGGAGATGCCCTGGTTGTAGAAAATATCAAATTCAGCCTTTTTAAATGGCGGTGCCACCTTGTTTTTCACCACTTTTACCCGTGTCTGATTCCCCAGAATCTCTTCGCCTTTCTTGATCGCGCCGATGCGGCGAATATCAAGACGGACGGATGAGTAGAACTTGAGTGCATTACCCCCTGTCGTCGTCTCAGGGCTTCCGAACATCACCCCGATCTTCATCCTAATCTGGTTGATAAAGACCACCAATGTCTTTGATCTTTTTATGTTTGAGGTTAGCTTTCGCAACGCCTGCGACATCAGGCGGGCCTGGAGGCCGACGTGAGAAGCACCCATCTCACCTTCGATCTCGGCTTTTGGGGTGAGTGCTGCTACAGAATCAATAACGACGATATCGACCGCTGCCGAGCGAACCAGCATATCGACGATCTCAAGCGCCTGCTCCCCGGTATCGGGCTGGGAGATCAGCAACTCCTTGAGGTTAACCCCAAGCCGTTCAGCATAGGCTGGATCAAGCGCATGTTCTGCATCCACAAATGCGGCTGTCCCCCCTGCTTTTTGGGCCTCGGCAACGGCGGAGAGCATCAATGTGGTTTTACCTGAGGACTCCGGACCATAGATCTCGACCACCCGCCCTTTTGGCAGTCCCCCTATTCCAAGGGCGATATCAAGACCGAGAGACCCGGTTGAAATTGTAGTGACATCCTGGTCATAACTGGCCTCACCAAGACGCATCACCGATCCCTTGCCAAATTGCCGCTCTATCTGTCCCAGTGCTGCATCCAGTGCTTTACGTTTATTCTCGTCCATTTCTGATCTGCTCCTTCCCAACTGATTTAGTGTTTTGGCAATTTGTGTCGATCCAGGTCATCCGGCGACAATAGACGGATTATTTCACAACCGAGGTCACCCCTCTAGCATCCTTTACCCTCAAGCCCCACAATTTCATTCTCCGGCTATCGGCCAAGAGCACTTAAGATCCCATCAAGAGACAAACAGACCGCTTGCCCCCGGACGGCGCGTCGATCGCCGGCAAAATGTTCAAGCCGGGTCTCCCTCAACCCCTCACGCCCGGCCCAGGCGAAGCAGACACTTCCCACCGGTTTTTCTCTTGAGCCACCTCCGGGGCCGGCAATACCAGTGAGGCTCGCCACTATGTCAGCACCGCTTGCCTGCAATCCTCCTTCAGCCATCGCAAGCGCCACCTCTTCACTCACTGCACCGACACTCTCAATAAGACTGAGCGGGACACCTGCAAGTTCGTTTTTTGAACTATTACTGTAGGTGACAAGAGCACAGTCAAACCATACCGAACTCCCAGCAATGGAAGTCAGCGCCTCGGAAACCCAGCCGCCCGTACATGACTCGACCACCGCCACTTTGCGGTTGGCGGCCAACAGCGCCCTGCTCACCGCTTCGGCCCGCTCACTGATCCTGCTGTCAATCTCCATATCTATAACTCTATCCTAACCATCACCCCCTTTAACACTCTCTCTTCCCCTAATCCTACAAGATAGCTTGGGAACTGTCGTAATTATGGCTTTACGTTTCGTATCCTGATTGGAGAGCACGGGTGGCAATCTCTATCATCTTTACCCTATTGAGCATCAACGCCTATGGAGAGAGAACTTGGCTGAAATAAGGACAAGAAGATCAGGGGGAAGAGCGGCCAGGCGGTCTGGCCGTCAGAACCAGCCTATCAACTCCCCTCCCTACATCATTCGCAATGTCCCTCCCTATGAGGTTCTCAACGAAGAGGGGCTTGATCAGATAGAGTCCAATGCCGAGACCATACTGGCGGAGACAGGGGTTGAGTTCAGGGAGGATCCTGAATCCCTCGCCCTCCTCAAACAGGCGGGAGCCGATATCGATGGTGAGCTTGTACGCTTTCCACGAGGGATGTGCCGGCAGATCATCCAGGCCACCGCCCCGGCAGAGTTTACCCAGGTTGCCCGCAACCCCGAACGAAGCGTCCGCATCGGGGGTAAAAACACCGTCCTTGTACCGGCCTATGGCTCACCCTTTGTCCGTGACCTTGATAAAGGCCGCCGCTATGCCACCCTTGAGGATTTCCAGAACTTCATCAAGCTCGCCTATCTCTCCCCCTACCTCCACCACTCAGGGGGGACCATCTGTGAACCGGTTGATGTGCCGGTCAGTAATCGCCATCTCGATATGGTCTATAGCCACATGCGATTCAGCGATAAACCCTTCATGGGCTCGGTGACCGCGCCGGAACGGGCCGAGGACACAGTGCAGATGGCCAGGATTCTCTTTGGAGAGGACTTTGTCGAAAAGCACACCGTAATCACCAGCCTGATTAACGCCAACTCTCCCCTTGTCTGGGATGCCACCATGCTCGGTGCCCTTAAGGTCTATGCCCGTCATAATCAGGCCTGCATCATCTCGCCCTTCTGTATTGCTGGAGCGATGTCGCCGGTCACCGTTGCCGCCACCTCGGCCCAACTCTATGCCGAAGCCCTCTCAGGAATGGCACTCGTCCAGCTCATCCGACCTGGAGCCCCTGTCATCTTTGGCACCTTCTCAAGTTCGATGTCGATGCAATCCGGAGCCCCCACCTTCGGCACCCCTGAACCACAGCTTGTACTCTATGTCGTCGCTGCTCTGGCCCGACGGCTCGGCGTCCCCTTCCGCAGTGGCGGTGGGCTCTGCAGCAGCAAGATACCCGATGCTCAGGCCGCCTATGAGGCCGCCAACACCCTGCAGCACGCCATGCTGGCCGGGGTGAACTTTATGCTCCATACCGCAGGCTGGCTGGAGGGAGGACTCACCATGAGCTATGAGAAATTCATCATGGATCTTGATCAGGCTGGGATGATGCACGCCTTCCTGCGAGGGGTAGACCTCTCTGAAAACGGGATGGGCATGGAAGCGATCCGTGAGGTGGGCCCGGGACAACACCACCTGGGCAGCAACCACACCCTGAAAAACTATGAAACCGCCTTCTACCACTCCTCAGTGGCCGACAACAACAGCTTCGAACAGTGGGAGAGCGAAGGCGCCCAAGATGCCGTAAGCCGGGCCAACTCACTGTATAAAGAGATGCTGCAGCGTTATCAGCTGCCACAGATTGATCCCGCCATCGATGAGGCACTCCTGGAGTTTATCGCCAAGCGAAAAGCCGAACTTCCATCTTAAGCAGATTCGCTCGTCTATTGCCCACGTGTGTCCAGAGCCTGCTTGCCCGTCATTCCATCCCTGATGTGGCCTGAGTTTTCTTTTGATCCCTGAGAGGGTATTCTGAGTTTGTTGCATGTTAATGGTGGTGGAATAACCACCACAGAGCAGTGACGCTATGCGACGTGAACTTTAAAAAACAAAGGAGAGGGTGAAGCAGAGAGCAGCAGAATGGTGGGCCTGCTGATAGTCCAAGGCCTTGCATCTGTGAAAATAACTTCCTGTTCCTAAACAACGTTACTGCCCAACCCGGACTTGGTTAAAGCAAAGTGACCACGTTATATCCGTAAACAAAAAAATGGAGGATACGAAGATGGCGATCTACAGAATTACACGGTTCAAGAGCTTGGATATGGACAAGGCAATGGCATCCGTCGACGAGTCAAATGATGAATTAGCAGCACTGGGCGCAGATTTCATCGATGTAGCGGCTGATTCTGAGGGCAATGGAGTCGTCGTGGCAAGATACCCTGATGCAGCGACGATGGAAGCTGCAACAGCGACGGCCAAGAAGGTGATCGGCCAGATGATTGCCGATGGCCTCATGGAGGGGAGTTCGATCGATATCTGGACAGGAGATGTGGTCAGTTCCATATAATTCTCTCTCTTCAGGGCCGGACCGGAGCGAATACAGCGGTCAGTGACATTGCTGGTATAACTACCGTGTCATCAAGCCGTTCGATAAAAGTGGATAAAACAGATCCATCGGAACGGCCTGGCTCCGGCCCTGGCAATCCAGCAGATTCCGAGCACATCAACGACGACCACAGTGCAGCCTGGGCGAGGCTGGTCGTGTGATATTCAAGACTCAGAAATGTATATATGAACCTCATATGAGTAATGGGCAGCAAAGTGTAGGAGGAAATCTTAAATGAAGAGACGTGATACGTTGACAACACGTCTGGTCTCATTGGTTCTACTGATAGTCTTTGCAACCATCAATAGTGCCACTGCTCGGGGCGAGATGGTTGTTGGAGAGGCCAATAAGGTCGTCTACACTACCCAGCCCAATACCCTTAATGGATATCTCTGTCGCCCCCCTGGCGAGGGACCCTTCCCAGCGGTCTTGTACAATCATGGCGGCCTTGGAAAAACTGTTGGCGGTGCTCCGAAAGAGAGCTGTGAAGCATTGGCCGCATCGGGGTTCGTTGGGTTTGCCCCCATTCGCCGCCTGACACGCTCAATGGGGGGCCATACATCCGATGTGCAAGCCGGGCTTGACTACCTGCTGGAGCTCAACTATATCGACCGCAACCGGATCGCCATGATGGGATTTTCCCGGGGAGGTACGCTCACATTCATGATTGCTGCGCAAGCTGCTCCTATCAGGGCGGCGGTCATCATGGCCAGTGCAAATCCACCACCTAAAAGCGGCTTCACCTTAGAGGATGCAGGAAATATCCAGGTCCCGATCCTTCTTCTCGTTGCCAAGAACGATACTGGGTCGCAGAAAACGAAGGGACAGAACACCCTCAACACCATGGAGCGTATGTCGGCCGCACTGACAAAGGCGGGCAACACGCCGCAGATGATGGTTTATCCCCCCTACCCTGGTGACGGACACGAAATGTTCTTTGAGATTGGCGCCTACTGGACTGACGTCGTCGCATTCCTGAAGAAGCATCTGTGACACTTACGACCAAAAATCTTAAGATGAGGGACTCATGAATAGTTTCAATCCATCAGATCCTGATTTCAGGAATCGTGTGCTCTCAAGTTTTAACAACCAAGGAGTGATGAACACTATAGGGGCACGTATTAGTTCAATAGCGCCTGGAAAGGTGGAAATTGATTTTGGTTTTCATGAATCATTGACACAACAGCATGGCTATATTCATGCAGGAATTCTAACCACGGTTGTGGATAGTGCATGTGGATATGCGGCTTACACGCTTATGCCGTCTGATTCAGAAGTGCTGACAATCGAATATAAAGTCAATTTTATCTCCCCGGCAAAAGGGGAATTGTTCAAGACCATCGGCAAGGTAGTGAAACCGGGCCGCAACATCACGGTCTGCGCGGGTGATGTCATTGCGATCGACCAAGGCAGGGAGAAGACCGTTGCAACGATGTTGACG
>Ga0208129_1001156_pt1 | contig 10867 bp, 10 predicted proteins | sample ETNtaG_13_FD_185759 | JGI IMG/M metagenome (GOLD analysis project Ga0208129, IMG submission 185759) | Marine microbial and viral communities from oxygen minimum zone, Eastern Pacific Ocean - ETNP201306PF47B (SPAdes) (version 2) | ecosystem: Environmental > Aquatic > Marine > Oceanic ...
GTTCGTGGCTCAAGGCGTCTTTCAGACTCGCCGCTTCGGTCAGACTTGTGATGATTGAGCGAAGTCGGCCAACGCCATTTCGCGCTCTTTGCAGATGCTTATCATCTACTAGCTCACGGTGGTAGTACTGAAGATTCTCAAGTGACGAGTTGACGACATTTAGTGGATTGTGGAGCTCGTGCGCGAGAGTGTCAGGTAGTTTCTCCAGGTAGCGAGTATATTGGCCAAGATTGTGAAGTAGTCCAGAGATACTCCTTGTGAGGCTGCCCAGTTCATCACTGGAGCGGGCACCGGGTCGAATCTGATCTTTGAGCAGTCGGCCTTCCGGTGTTGCCGCTTGCTCGGTTTCGCGCTGTAATCGCCCTACGCGGTAGGTTAATCGAGTCGAAAATACCAAGATCGCCACCGACAAGAAGAGAAAGACCCCCAAAAACAGTAATGTAAAGCGTTGCAGAGTGCGGTATTGCAAGGACAGGAGTTTGTTTCCACTTTGCTTGATGAGGACCGCGCCGTCGATGCTTCCCTCGGCCCAGATTGGCGCTGCGGTAACAATGAGCTTGGCATCTCCATAGCGACGCCGTTCAGATTTTGGCTCGCCTTCGGTGAGTACTCGCCCCAGGAGTCGGTAGTCCTCCTGGCTTGAATCAACCGGCAAGTCCTTAAAACCTCGCGCCGGACTCCGGAGTATCCACTCGTAAAAGCGGGTAATCGCGGTCTCGATGTTGAGGAAGGACCAGGCGAACTCTTCACTCTCAAGATCAAACCTCTCCCGCACCGGAGGAAAGATAGATCCCACCTGTGCTCGGAGTCGGTATCCTCGATCCCAGATGGTTATGTTTGCTTCCGACAGATAAAGCGGCTGAATCAGTTTTGTCAATCCTGGAGTTGCAAGGCGGACCCGACCGATCCCAAGCTGGGTGGGGTCTGGCTCAGTACTGATCACCCGGCTAACCACACGAGCGTCAATGTCGTCGACGTCAACTATCTCAAATTTGAGTCGCGCGCCGACACCCAGTAAGTTGCGAGGAATGCGCAACTTGATCACGTAACCCCGTTCTGTCAGATCAAGCACCGCGGCCACTTCCCGGACGGCCTCGCCACTTATCGTTTCACGCCAGTTATCTCTCATCAGATAAATACTGACCCGGCCAGGCTCTGCGGTTGTAAGCAGGTAACGCGAGACCGCGCCCGAACTCGCCTGGATAGTCATCCGCAGTTGGTCGCTGTTGTTAAGCGAGACAAGATCCGGGTCCCTAAAGATGATAATGTCATCATCAATCTCAAAGTACGCGAAAAACTGCTCCTTGTCGATTGCAACACCGTGGCGAACGGCTAGGGAATCTGGTTGATACTCTGGGCCACATTCAAAAAGACCAAAGCCTGTGAAATTGGTAAGTTCACCGATCGCGGGCACCCAGCCGGATGCTGCAGCGTCGATAGATAAAGATTGCTCGATCTCAGTGGGCAAAGGTCTGGATGCTCGCCCAATGACCTCTGGCACTCCAACTCCCGGGTCGAAAAGATCGCTTCGGTTTCCAAGCAGGCTTGAGATACCTTGAGTCGTCAATTCCAGCGCTTGCTCTTGACCCTCGAGCAGGAATCTTTCCATTTCCCGAACCGACTCGTAGCCCATCCAGGGTATAGCCAACAAGGAGACGACCAGCAGCAAGAGCTTAGTACGAATCTTAAGTCCGGGTCGGATACCAGGCCCCGGACGGCGTTTCATTTGGCCGACCCGCTTCGTTGATTCTCCGAGGGCTTTGCGGCCAATCACTCGGGATCGCGCTCCCATTTGTAGCCGGTCCCATGGACTGTCTGGATCCGGTCGAAGGTCGAATCCAGCTCGCGAAATTTGTTACGGATTCGCCGGATGTACCCGTTGATGGTATTTCGTTCGACCAACCCCTGGCGAGTGACATCACTCAGTGTCTCATAACTTTTCACATGACCGGGATTTCGCGTGAGTGATTCGATAATCCAGAACTCTGTCAACGTCAGACTTACTGGTTGACCCCGCCATTGCACCAACATGCTGTTTTCATTCAGCTCCAGATCACCGACTGAAAATACTGACGACTCAGGTGAGTGGTGTTGCAGTTGTTCGGAGATTCGTAATAGTGCGTGGACCCTGGCCACCAAAAATTCAAGGCTAACAGGCTTGGTAATGTAGTCCCATGCCGTCATTCTTTGCGAGGAGATTCGGTCCGCATCGCTGTTGCGCGCTGTCAGGAAAATCACTGGCAGAGTAGGGCTGAGCTTTCGTAACTCCATGCAAAGGTCGAAGCCGCCATCCATGTCTTCCCCGAGCATGATGTCGAGTAGTGCAAGGTCCGGCAACTCACGCTTGAAACCAGCCTCGGCGCTTGGCTTATCTGCATAGGCTCGGACGTCATAGCCGTGCGCGGTGAGTACATCGACGTAGTTGTCACGCTGATCCGGGTCATCTTCGACTACGGCTATTACGGTTGCCATATGGACTCCATGACAGAAAAACCTCGGGAGTTTTAGTCCTGGGAGCTAAATTCGGCCCAATGAGGCCAAGTCTCCACTTTGTTGCCACCCTTTTACCATAGGTTACGCCCGGAAAGACCCCTTGGGGGCTCTATTATTGCAACCAATGCGCGAAAGCGTCTCACAGTAAGAGAAACAAGCTTGTGGCTACTAAAGTCTTTATCCCGCTGAGTGATGATCTGATTTATGAGCACCCAGAGCTCATCCTCGGGCCGATCATGGCTTTTGACCCTGCTAACCGGCAGGATTCAGGATCGTGCGACCCAAGGGCGAAAGTTGACCACCTAGTTTCTACAGCAAGGCGTTCGGAACAAAAAACAGCCAAAACTCCCGCGGATAGGGCAGGGGCGCACTATTACCGTTGATCGCGGTACTTCAGCAGGTGAATAAAAACCGCGGCAAATGCCGCGGTTTCTCATTTAGTTGCGCAAGCTTCCGGATTCTGATGATTCACGACCTGGTCGAACCGGGCGTCCGGCGCTCGGGCGCAAGCGAGGCGTTGTCGCGCGGTCAGCCCCTCCTGCCTTATCGGTTTCCATATCGACGGAACCTTTAAACGAGCAGCCGTCTTCGAGGACCACTCTGGGTGCACGGATGTCCCCTTTTACTTTGCCACTGGGGCTGATGACGACCTGTTCACTGCCGTGCAGTTCGCCTTTTACCTCGCCGTCAACACGGATAATGCGCGCGTTAATATTCGCTGTCACCCGGCCGTTGACGCTGACTACCAGGTTGTTGTCCTTGAAGTTAACCGTGCCCTCGATAGTTCCATCGACAACCAGATCCTCCTCCCCAGCGACGTCGCCATGAATGACAATTGACGACCCGATCGTAGCCGGTTTACGGTTGCCTGAAGGCGCCTTGGTAGCGACTTTTTGAGGGGTCGCCTCGGTGGAATTGTCCTGCGGGGCGGCTGTACCGCTAATTTCTTTTTGTGTCATTACAACGTTTTCCTCGGTTTAGTTTTCTGGAAACGGACCGCTTGAAAGCCCTTGAGCGCGGTTCGAAATAGTGGTTTTCCGCGTCTACGGCCTGATTCTGGCTGAGCCCGGGGGAGGGGTCAAACGGTTTACTCTAAGTTTGGCGTGTCATGTCAATCTGGTAGGCTTATCCGGTATTTTACATAATATACATTATACGAAACATAATCGCAGGAGTTGTAACTAAAGTCAAACCAAGGTTTTGCTTTAAACCATGATTGCAGACGCTTCTTCGAGCCGGATTCCAGGCTAAGCCGGGTGTCGGCACGCCTGTTGAAAAAGCCCAAAGAAGTTATTTGATGTGAGCTCGGCAAACGCCTCCAGTGAAATCCCCCTCAAATCCGCGATTCGTTCAGCCGTACTGGACACGAAGGCAGGCTCGTTAGTTTTCCCACGATGGGGTTCGGGCGTAAGGTACGGTGCGTCAGTTTCGACCAGTATTCGATCGTCTGGCACCTTAAGGGCGATCTCCCTTAGCGCTTGGGCGTTCTTGAATGTCACAATTCCAGAAAAGGAGATATAAAAGCCAAGATCGAGAGCCGCCTTTGCGGTTGTCCAATCTTCAGAAAAACAATGCATAACGCCCCCGGCGTTAGCCGCATTCTCAGACCGCATTAAGTCAATTGTGTCCTTACGGGCATCTCGAGTATGGATCACAAGAGGCTTCCCAATACTGTTCGCAGCAGCAATATGTTTTGCAAATCGGTGTCGTTGCCAGCCAAGGTCCCCCGAGCTTCGAAAATAGTCAAGTCCGGTCTCCCCTATACCAACCACCCTCGGATCGGAGGCAAGCTCAACCAAGTCGGCCAGTTCTGGCTCTTGTGCGGGGACAAAAGCGGTGTTGGGGTGAATCCCAACCGTTACAAAGATGTTCGGATAAGGCTCCGTAAGCGACAGCATATTCGGATAATCTTCCAGGTTGACGCATACACAAAGTAGATGCGACACCCCGGCTGCGTCGGCACGCCCTAAAACATCAAAGAGCGAATCGCCCAGTTCAGGAAAATCAACATGACAATGAGAGTCAACTAGCATACGGTGAGCCGTCGGCACAAGACAAAAATCTAAACAAGGCAGGCTTACAGGGTGTGGGTCGCACCACGTCGCGGGGCAACGCTCTTAATCAGTTCTTCAATTCGCTCATTGAGCTTCTGGCCGTCGGCCCCTTTGAAATGGACCCCAATTCCTTTCGTACGACTTGACTGAGCTCCGGACGGGGTTAGCCAGGCTACTGTCCCAGCGACTGCAAACTGCTCGGATTCGAGAAGTTTTAGGACCAAAAAGACTTCGTCTCCAATGGCGTAGTCGGTTTCGGTCGGAACAAATAACCCCCCTTTTTTCAAAAAAGGCATAAAGGCGGCTGTCAGTGTACGAACGTCCTTAATAGAAACGGAAAGGACACGAGGACGGGCCACCTTAGTTGGAAAATCCGGCGCCAGCTTCCCGACCTGGTCCTTCGATTTTTCCGTCATGACTTCCTCTCCTCGCAAATCCTGGTACAAATATCCTCGAGAAACAACTGCTCGTCAACCGCACCGGTTGGATTAAGCAGGAACTGCCCTATTTCTACAAAGGTCTGAATGCATGATTCTCTACCGGAAAAGGTCAATTCACTACTACAAGAACGAGAAAACCCAACGCCAGTTGAGAGCTGGCGAATTTGGGCCAAGGCGAGGTGTTGCAGTATCCGCAGTGCTGTTTGGATGCCGACCGCCGAACATTCCTGCGCCAGCAATAATGGATTGTCTCCTGCCAGCGAAGGCCTATGAAGTTTCTCAATAAGCCCTTGAAAAAGGCCATGCTCGCCGGCGGCAACGATCTCGTTAATCTGAAGTGGGCCAATACCACAGCGGGCAAAAGGCAAAACATCAATTGAGGCCTCGGGATACCGGTCACCCAACCACGATCTGACCACTTGGGGATCTGGTGTGGGACACTCGAGCTGAATACACCGACTCCGTATAGTTGCAGCGAGCCTGTAAGGGCGAGCACTCACGAGAATGATGTAGGTCTCGGCAGTGGGTTCTTCAAGCAGTTTGAGTAGCGCGTTCATCGAATTCGAGTTAAGTCGGTCAGCGGGCACGATCAAACTCAGTTTACGCCCCGCCTGACCGGACTTGGTAGCAAGGGAGTCACTAAGCAGGCGAACAGCATCAACGCCAATCACCCGACTGGGCTTGCGGGTAGGACTGGCCCCTTTCTCGGACAAAAAATACCGACTGGCGTGCCTTCGAACGGGCTCAGGTTGGTTGTCAATTTGCGCTTCGGGCACAAGCACGTGAAGATCGGGATGCACACTGTTTTCCAATAGTTGGCAGCTGGCGCATTGGCCGCAGGCTTGATGCTCGTTTGGTTCTGTGCACAGCAGCAGGCGGCTGAGCTCTAGTGCAAGGTGGCCCTTTCCGATTCCTGAATTGCCGGTAATCAGGATTCCGTGCGAAAGGCTTTTCCAGTGTGCACTCGCCTGATCCCATGCCGGCCTAAGCCATGAGAGCTCCTGAAACTCAATCATCTTCGCGGTCGATCAGGTTGGAAACCAGATCCCAGATCTGAGTGTGGACGCTTTCAACAGATTTAGTTGCGTTGATGATCCGAATCCGATCAGGTTCGTCACTTTGGCGATCTAAATAGGCCTGGCGGACGCGCTGCTTAAACTCAAGATCCTGCTCTTCAAATCTGTCGCTGCCTTGACCGCGACCAACACTTCGTTCTATTCCTTGTATGACAGGAAGATCCAGCAACAAAGTAAGGTCGGGCCGCACCCCCTCTGTAGACACAGCCTCTATCTGCTGAACTAATCCCACAGGTATTCCCCTGCCCCCTCCTTGGTAGGCGTAACTGGCATCGGTGAAACGATCACAAAGCACCCAGTCGCCGCGCAGGAGAGCGGGCCTGATGACTTCACTGATATGTTGCGCCCTTGCCGCGAAGATAAGCAGTAGTTCGGCCTGTTTGCAAAGCGCACCGGATTCATGCAGCACCCAGCTTCGAATCTGCTCTGAGAGCCTGGTGCCGCCGGGTTCTCGGGTTAAAATCACACGTCTGCCCAGCGCCTCAAGATCCCCGGACAAAAGAGATAATTGGGTGCTCTTCCCTGCCCCATCCCCGCCCTCAAAACTGATGAACTTTCCCGTCAATTTCGTAGAAACAAAGCGTTGATATTTTGCCTAGTTCCGAAACTGGCGCACGGCAGCATTATGTTCTTTAAGGGTATTGGAAAACTGGTGGGTACCATCACCTCTGGCGACAAAATACAGCTCCTGGGTTGTTAACGGCCTTACGGAAGCTTCCAGCGCAGCCCGGCCCGGTATGGAGATTGGTCCTGGCGTGAGCCCCGCTCTGGTATAGGTATTGTACGGGGTGTCCTGCTTTAGGTGGCTACGTTTTAAGGGGCCTTTGAGAGAGTCGCCCAGGCCGTAAATGACTGTGGGGTCTGCCTGCAAGCGCATCTTTCGCTTAAGGCGATTGTGAAAGACCGCGCTGATCCGTGGCATCTCTGATGAGCGCATAGCTTCCTTTTGAATGATGGACGCAAGAATCAGAGCCTGGTATGGGGTATCTAGCGTGATATCTGATGCTCGCAGCGCCCACACCTCCTTTAGGTTCTGTTCCATTTTGCGTGCCGCTCGGTCAAGAAGGTCCAGATCCGACTCGCCCATGACAAAAAAATAGGTATCAGGGAAAAAAAGCCCCTCCGGTGAGTTTGCCATCAAAGAGAGGTTCTCACGAAATTGCCCGGGCGTAAGTGAGGTCAATTGCTGGGACAGCTTAGTTTGCTGTCTAAGTTTGCCAGTTAGATCCTGGTAGCTCCACCCCTCCAAGAGGGTGATCTTGTGCTGGTAAATATCCCCACGGCTAACTTTCCCAAGAATACGGGCCGGCGATTCGTGGGGTTCGATTTGATACTCCCCAGATTTCAGCGAATTAGCCGTCCCGCTTAAGACCGCCCACGCAACAACGGGCCATTCTTCACGGGCGAGCTCCTGCTTGACCATTAAACCCGCAAACTCGTAAAGACCTGTGCCCGGCTCGACTACAAGGAATTGCCGGGGAGCATCGGACGGGGCTCGGACACTCTGATGAAGATAGAGCAACAAAGCTCCTGCACAACACAGGGTAACGCCAGTGAAGACCGTTACCAGGGCCGGAAGTGGCCACCGGAGTCGCGCTGTATCGCCGGAGGGGCCTTGATTACTCAAAACGCTACCGCCGGAGACGATTTACTCAGAAAAAGCCGCGAACACAAGCGTTCCGTTGGTGCCACCAAAACCGAAAGAGTTTGATATGGCGATGCGGGTCGTGGTCTGGCGAGCCTCATTGGCCACATAATCCAGATCACAGTCCGGGTCCGGGTCGGTCAGATTGATAGTAGGTGGAAGCGCCTGATGATGAAGACTAAGCACAGTGGACACCGCTTCGACGCCGCCGGCTGCGCCGAGCAGATGGCCGATCATCGACTTATTAGAACTCACCCTCAGATCGGAAGTATGACTTCCAAAAGTCTTTTTCAGTGCTATGGTCTCGGCGAGGTCGCCAAGCGGCGTTGAGGTCCCGTGAGCATTAACATAATCAACGTCCTCTGGGTTAAGCCCTGCGTTCTTAAGTGCGTTTACCATACACCTGGCGGCGCCGTCCCCGCCGGGGGCTGGCTGAGTCATATGGTGCGCATCGCCACTCATGCCAAAACCTACCAGTTCCGCATATATCTGGGCCCTGCGGGCACGTGCGTGCTCCAAAGACTCAAGAACAAGAACTCCCGCGCCTTCACCCATTACAAACCCGTCCCGTCCGCGGTCCCATGGGCGACTCGCTTGGTCCGGTTCCTCATTACGGCGGCTGAGGGCTTTTGCGGCGGCAAATCCGGCCAGCGAAGTTGGTGTAATTGCAGCTTCCGTGCCGCCCGCTACCATCAGATCGGCGTCGCCGAATGCCACCATCCGACCGGCCTCTCCAATCGAATGCGTGCCGGTGGTGCAAGCCGTAACAATGGCAAGGTTTGGGCCCCGCAGGCCGAGCATTATCGAAAGATTGCCGGAGACCATGTTGATTATGCTGCTGGGAATATAAAAAGGAGAAACTCTTCGTGCGCCCTTAGACAGGAGCGTCTGAGTGGTATCCTCAATCGTCTTAAGCCCTCCAATCCCCGCACCAATCAAAACCCCGATCCGATCTAGGTCTGCTGTGTCGAGGTCGACTCCACTGTCTTCGACTGCCTCAAGGCCGGCACATAGTCCAAGCTGAATAAACCGGTCCATTTTGCGCGCATCTTTGACGGACAGCCGAGTTTCCGGGCTAAACCCGGTGGCCTCACCAGCAATGGAAACGGGTAATTTTTCGGTGTCGAAATGGGTTACTGGGCCGATCCCATTATGCCCTGCCAGAAACGCGCTCCAGGTCTCGCCGGCAGTCAGACCTACGGGTGAGATACACCCGATCCCAGTGACTACTACTCGGCGGGCATTCAACATAACATCGCGCGATAAAACGACGCGGCCGTCTGGGGCAAGAGCATCAGACGGCCGTTTGCTTTGGATTTAAAAGGATGCTTGCAATCGTGTTTATCCGCTGGTATTAGCTTGGATAAACTGGACTGCCTGCTTTACCGTTGTGATCTTCTCAGCTTCGTCGTCAGGAATTTCGGCATCAAACTCTTCTTCGAGAGCCATAACTAACTCTACCGTATCAAGCGAGTCGGCACCGAGGTCATCGACAAAGGATGCGTCTGCCGTTACCTGGTCTTCGCCTACGCCGAGTTGCTCAACCACGATTTTTTTAACGCGTTCTTCAATACTGCTCATCGATTCACTAACCTCCTGGTTTTTATATGCTAACGCCGTTTGATACCGGCTACGCGGGCTTAGAATGTTATTGCCTGTAGTGTAGAGCGCGAATTAAACCGTATTCGCCCGGCCAAGTCCAATATTCCTGCTCTGCGGCCGTTAACACCGCTGAACTCTGTCAGGTGCCAAAAACTAGAGTTTCTTAAACTAAAACAGTTAGATACACAATATTATTCAAGATGACATGTGCATTCCGCCGTTGACATGCAGAACCTGGCCCGTGATGTACGAAGCTGCATCGGAGACCAGAAACCCGACTGCCTTAGCGACATCGCTGGGCTGGCCGAGCCGCCCCTGGGGTATCGCCTGTAATAAACGGTTTTTTTGCTCCTCGGTCAGTTCGGCAGTCATATCAGTCTGGATAAAGCCTGGGGCAACGGCGTTGACGGTGATGCTTCGCGAGGCGACCTCAAGAGCCAAGGATTTAGTAAACCCGATGATCCCAGCCTTAGTCGCCGCATAGTTGGATTGACCGGCATTCCCAGTTGCCCCAACCACAGATGAAATGTTAATTATGCGGCCGTATCGTGCCTTGGTCATTCCTCTAAGACAACACTTTGAAACCGTAAATACAGATCTCAGATTAGCATCAACACACTCATCCCACTCGGCATCTTTCATCCGAAGTACTAGGTTATCTCGCGTGATCCCGGCATTGTTAATCAGGATTGTGATTGCACCTAAGTCTCTGGTAACCCCTGCGACGACTTCCTGGACCATCTCTGGTTTAGTGACATCTAGAACCACACCGCGGCCTTTGCCTTTATTTTCAGCCAATAAGGCATCGTAGGTTGAGACTCCGCTTTCTGTGGTTGCCGTTCCCACGACCGTATAGCCAAGGTCGGCAAGCTCAAGCGCAATCCCGCGACCGATACCTCGACTGGCCCCAGTCACCAGGCAGACTTTCGGTTGGTTATCTCCTGTCATGTGCCGCCTCCTTAGTAAAACCTAATTAATACTCAAGCAGCATGCTGCCCCAGGTAAAGCCTCCGCCGAATGCCTCGAAAATAACCTTCTGTCCGGGTTTAATGCGATTGTCGCGAACCGCCTCGTCGAATGCCAGTGGAATCGATGCGGCAGAAGTATTACCGTGCCGGTCGATGGTAACGATGACATTGTCCATACTCAGATCAAGACGCCGTGCAATTGCCCGGATAATACGAATATTTGCCTGGTGGGGGACCAGCCAATCGATCTCGCTTTGGTCGCAGTCGTTGGCCTGTAGCGCCTCGAGGACCGCATCCCCAAGAGCGGTTACTGCCCACTTGAATACTTCTTTTCCTTGCATTTCAGTATACGCCCTGCCAGCAAGGATTTCCTGGTAAGCCGTCGAAACGCCAACGGGCACGCACAACAGGTCCTTGAACGCTCCATCTGCATGAAGGTGGCTTGACAGAATCCCTGGCCGGTCCGACGCCTCGACGATCATGGCGCCGGCGCCATCGCCAAACAACACGCAAGTTGATCGATCTTCCCAGTTGAGAATTCGGGAGAACGTTTCCGCACCCACGACCAATGCACATTTACTGCCGCCCG
>Ga0208129_1001172_pt1 | contig 10744 bp, 17 predicted proteins | sample ETNtaG_13_FD_185759 | JGI IMG/M metagenome (GOLD analysis project Ga0208129, IMG submission 185759) | Marine microbial and viral communities from oxygen minimum zone, Eastern Pacific Ocean - ETNP201306PF47B (SPAdes) (version 2) | ecosystem: Environmental > Aquatic > Marine > Oceanic ...
CTAGTAAAGGTTCATTTATCTTTTCCCTGTGGAGTATATCTTCTAATTTTTCTATGTCAACCATTTATCTTCCTCTTCTTTGACCTCGGATTCTTTCTCACTCTATGTCCGTGAAAGCAGAATATGATGTCTTTTGTATGTATCGTCTGACACTTGGGACACCAATTCCATTTCTCATAACCACCTACTGATTGAGGTGGGCCGGAATGATAGGAAGGAAGCTCGGCTTCACTTTTCTTGTCCCTCTTGGGATTGTCCAATTCCATATTTCTCTCCCCATCGCTTTCTCCAGTATATCAATACATCTTCCGGATTGGCGTTGTGTATAAACTTGCCTTTCTCATTTCTCGGATGCTTCAGGTCAAATAACTCCTGACGCAATTCCTGTTTCTCATTCTCTATTTCTATCTTGGTCTTTCTTATCATTTTTTAGACCTCCCTACTACTATGTCGAGGGAGTATATAAAGTTTGCGGTCTGCCGTATCGGACTTCGCTATCTGACGTAGTCATCCGTGCGCCCCGCATCAGTCGTAACCGTAGCAATACCAACAACCATCTTCATGGTTAAACTCATGTTCCATGTCAGTCCATAGACACAATCGTAATTGGTTCTTGAAATCGTAATCTAGACTTAAATCATCTTTGGTGTGCATTGTTTACAATAACCTCCGTATAAATCGTATTCAGCTGGTGATATTCTCCGTGCGCATCCACGACAAATCTTATCGTGAAACATCTCTCACCTTATCATATACTTGCATTAATATCTTGTTTATTATTTCTCCCTCTTGGGTTCTCATATCCAAAATTCTCCCTACCTTTGTTCTCATTACAACATCCAGATGTTCAATTTCATCATTGGTAAGTAGGACAGTAAATGGGTAGCTTGTTTCCATCATTCATCCTCAGGATTAAATAGTTCATCCTGCATCACACCGTTGAGCCACCTATCTTGGTCTCTCAGCGATGATTGGTAGTATATTATCGCAGCAATTTCTCGTATCGTCTCTTCAAGGAAGGATATATAATCGTTTTTCCTTGTCGGAACATCGTTTATAAAATCTTTAGTGTCTTTATCCAAATAAAGCACCTAATCCTTCTTTCTCAACCGAAATAGTAAAACTCAGTTCCATATCTATATAGTTCTTCGCTACCCATCGTCTCCACATCTTATCATTGCCTGAAGCCTTCGACCAGAAGTGGGTCCCATCTTTTCTTTCCTTAACTATGTATGAAGCACGATTACCCAGCCTTTTACATCCGGGCATCATATCTCCTATCTTGAAACAGGTTGCTGATATAAGAGGAGCTAATCTCTTTCCATTGTCTTTCTTAAATATCCGAGTTGAAGTGCTATATAATGATTTACCTGTCTTTATCTTATATTCTCGGTTTCGACCATTCATAACTCTATCTAACTGTCTCTCAATTTGAGATTGAAGGTGCCACTCGCCATGGATACCCCTTTCCTCTAATAAAGGATATGCTTCCACTTCTTCTTCTGTGAAATCATGCCATTCATGTTTTACGTCAGCGTCTATCACGCCCTCTGTTGTCAATTGGCGATAAAGTTGGAACAATTCATTCATGTTCCTACAATTATCACAAACTTCTCCTTCTGTGATTTCCACAGAATATTCATCTTCAGTGTATTTACACACTAAACATATCTTTGCTTCTTTTTCACTCATCTTTTTTTCTTTTTCTCCTTATCTTTACTTTGCGAGGTATTATATCTCTTAACACCTCGTTGAAATCTACAAATGGGACTCCCTTCTCACTACTTCTGGGTAGGGTATATCCCTCATACGGCTGTTTTACCGATTTTTTCTTCATATCAAACATTTAGTGGGCCGACAGCGGATTAAAAAAGGAGGAAAATATGAGCCAACATATAATGCATCCACTATCGACCTTTCACCTGTGGCGGATTAACGGAAAGAGAGGTAAGGTTCGATAAGATAAGTCACGGGCTTTAAACCCCACATCCAACTTTTCTTGTTGCCTTTGGGTATTCCCTGTGGCTACATATCAAAGTCCTAAGAGTGAATTGAGGGATGCGTTGTCCATCTTGCTGTTTACAGAGGATGGGTTCTCATCAACCTGATTCACAATCGACGCTTTTTTATCTTATCTATATACCAACAAAACTGTCCTACTCATCGGGTTCTTACCGCCGATGGTGGCCTGTGACTTGATATATTTAAGTCCAAAGTCTCTCCGTTAATCTCTCGCCTTAATTCGCTTCCTCCATTGTTTCTCCGATAATTTGTATTTCTTGATAACCGTAAGTATCTCTTCTGCTGTGTGGTGTCTATCGCCGTATTCTTTACGGCAACCTGCTTTGATTCGCCCTAACCTGTCCATCTGTGGGGCAGACGGCGATATGCTTTTGGGTATTTCTATTTTCGCCATTTCATCACTGCCGCGATTTTCATATATGTTTCTCTATCATATTCCTTGAGCCACTTCATATCTGGGCCTTCCTCATGGGCGATGTATCCACCGCTATGATGACTTCCTGTATGGAGTGGGCCTTCTCTTAAATCAATATCATCCATCCGCCCTTTGGCTAAACGATGGTCTCTCTCAAATTTTTCAGTTGCTTTCCCTGATGGTTCAGCACTCATAGAATAACTTTCAGGTATCTGCTCAAATGTGCATTCATCTGAATCTTTATCCTTTCTGAATACCTTGAATTTAGCGTGTCTTATGGCTCCACTTGGATAAAAGCAATATCCATGCGCTGTGAATACCTTACCGATAAAGTATTCCACGTTATCTCTAAAGAAGTCCCTTTGTATCTCCGTAAGGCCACCAACTTTACAAACTGCCTGTAAATCTCCATCCGCATTCCTTAAGCCTCCCATGATAGAGCCTACCGTGTCCTTGTATTTGGTATCTGCTCCACCCATCTGGAAACCCATGCATATATAATCAATTTCAGCCTTTGCCTTCATCCGAGCCCAAGTTGCATCTTTAAAGGTTTCTTTATCCTTTTTAAACACTAAACCTTCGTAATCCTCTCCTTCGACATATCCGTTCCATATGGCACTCCAATCGCCAGCAGGGTTTGAATGATTCAAGTGCATAAAAATTGGTGTGTTATCTTCCTCGAATAACACTCCTAATGTTACCCTTCTATCTATGAAGTGCCAATCTTTCATGTCGCCAAACTCCTGATGATACAGCATATCATAGGCATAGAATCTACCATCCCACCCTCTCTGATGAGCCCAATGTGAACCATGCATAAATTCTCCGATGATGGTTGTTCCCCAACATCCTTCTCTTACTGTGTGGCCTTCTTTCTTTATCTTACCTGTTCGGGATGATATAGTCCAATCTCCCTTTAGGTTGCATTTGAAAACTCCCCAAATGCCATCCATCTTAAGTTCTACTGTGTCGTATACATCTTCTACACGACCCTTATCTTTCATTTCGGGAATAATAATCTCTATTCCCTTTTTCTTACTTTTAGTGTAAGCTATCTCTTTAAACTTCGGTCTGTCTATCATCTTTTCCTCCTTTGTGTATCCTAATACATTTCTTCATCTTTCCATATTGTTCTAAATAACCGTGATAAAATATGACATCGTCCTTTTTCTCATATAACATTTTCTTTCCATATGATGTTCCATAGTAATTTTTACTTTTCGATGGAACCCAATCCGATTCAAGAAGATTTTTCCCAGCAACAAAGAACGATGGTTTGTTATTTTCATCTAATTCCCACAGAACGAAGATGAAATGACCATCTCTTTTAGAGAACCCTCCCGATTGCCAAGTCCCAGCGTTCCAATTACCGGAAGTTTTTATCTCTACAGGTTCTCCGTTTAATCTAATATCTGGTTCGCTGTCTATCTTAGGGGCTACCGCACCTTCGATTAAATCTTCCATCGCATTCTCCAACAGTCCTGATATATCTTCTGACTTCTGTTTAGTAGTCTTAAATAATCTCCGCTCTTCATAAATATCAAATAGTTCCTTTGTATCTGTTGTTAGTTTCTCAATCACAGGTTCCATTTCTTTATCAGTAAACATTTCTCATATCCCCCAAATTGCTAATACGATGTATATAGAGAACATTAGGAATATAAATTCTTCCCATCCAGTATAGGAGTATTGCATCTACCGTTCACCCCACCGGATGTCGCACAAGCAACGATTGCGTTCAATTGAACAATCACACATAGTGCAACATTCTAATCCCGTTACTACATCAGTATAGGACGGGTGCTCCTTTAGATTTCTATACTCGTTCATATCCTCAACACCTTCTTTAGAATCTTACCAATTTGTGTTGGTAGTTTATTAATGTCACTTACAGCGATAGAATTAGTAAACATATCGCTTTGTCCTCTATGTGCCCATCCACCAAAACCAACTTGGATGACAGAATAGCCCATACCTTCGACTTTCTTAACCATCTTTGCGGTATGCTTATGGGCAGAACTTCCCCTGTATCCGTCTGCTGACGGTGCTCCATCGGAGAATATTATCATCAATTTGTCAGCCCACGGATGGTCTGACTGTCCCTTTACTCGTTCTGCGGATGCAAGTATGGCAGTTCCATCACGATTTTCATACCGTGCCCTCATCGCACCACAACCAAGTGGTCTATCTCGCATTGAAGGAGATGCATACTCATACATCTCAGTTGCGCCTCTCTCGTTTTGGTCAGCCGTATGACCAAACACCCAGAGATTTAGTTTATCATTACCTTGAAGTGCTTCCTTAACTGCGATACAGGACTGTCGTGCGTGTCCCATATAATGATGTCCCATTGAACCACTTTCATCCACAAGTAGACATACATCTAATTGCTTATCGTCCTGAACAATCTTTATTTTGAATAAATCGTTCCTGTCCTGTGGTATCTTGTGAAGCTGTCGCTTGTTTAATCGTCCTTTCTTCTGATTTGGAATTGTCAGTGCAACAGGATTACCGTATAATTGTATCTTTCTCTTTAATTTTGCTATCACAGACTTCATTTCCTTTTTATCGCTCATATATATCATTCTATGAGAGGAAGTAGGCGATACTTTTTGCCAAGTCACTTTACGCTGATTACCATTGAAAGCATCAGCAGTATTCTGCATCATTTCTTCATAATCATTTTCCATAAGTTCTTTGATATCTTTCTCCATTCGTTTTGATATCTTTCCCTTCACTACTTCACCTGTCATTTCTGCGATAATTCTACGCATTTCTTCTCCGATAGCGTTCATTGCTTTACCGATAGCACTCTTACATTGGCTATCATATTCTCGCTTGTAATCTTTTTCGACCCCTTTACGATGCTTCTCCATTATCTCTCTTAATTCATCGCCTTCATATCCACTCTTTCGGCATCGCTCTTCATATCTTTCACACTCACCATCAATCGTTTCACCATACATACCCTCGAATCCTTCATCTTTCTCGTATCCGAGTTGCTTGGCTCTTTTTATCATATGCTCCCAAAGGTTTTCCATCGCAGTAAAACGGCCTTCCTTATCAATACCGTCTTTCTTAAGTATCTTCTCAACTATTTTCAAATCATTGGCCCAACGCTTTTTTTGTGGGGCGGACAGCGATGATGGATACCGCACAAATAATAATATAGCACCCATTAAATCTGCGAATGGTTCATCTTGGTCCTGTAACTTTTCATCCACTTTCTTCCAATAATGTTCTTTCACCGCTGATATGTAGCTGACGTATCCGGGACACGTCTTTGGTAATTGTTTCTCTATGTATTCATCTTCAACCAAATTACATATAGATTTATAAAGGTCAAATCCAAATCTTCCGTGGTTATCTTTTATCCAAGGCTTCTTATCTCTTAAATACCTCAGTAATGGTTTGCTGTGAACAAGATGTAGTTTTTCATGTATCGCTAATCCTGCTACGACATCTAATTTGTCATCATTATCTAGAATTAGCGAACCATCTACTCTTATATTATCATTCTCCAAGTCACAATAGGATTGCTGTCGGGTAGAATAATCCAAACTATGTCTTATTGTTGGGTCTACTATCTTGGCGAGACCATCAAGATGATTCTTATTCTTCATCATCCTATATGTCTTTGTTCTATCCGCAGACCAGCCATATCCTCCAACAGAGGAATATCCTCCTCCCCAACCAGAACTCAGCGATGTCTGACCACCAGCATATACAGATGATTGTTGTTTCTGCCACCACGGAGTATATCCGGTTGACCATGTTGAGGATTTGTCTCTTCCCCACATATCCTTACCTGTATCTGCTGTGTAGGTATTATATGTTGATTGGTCTACCGCTTCTACGGTTTCCTTACCTTCATCATCAAGAGTTGAAGTAAATAAGATGTTTAGACATGATGGACATGACCAAACGCCATCTCCTTCGTCCCAAGCATCCACTTCATTCTGACAATAATTACAATATTCTTCCATTCATCCACTCCTCAAATTTGTCCATTTCAGTTCGCCCCGCATCCGACTCGTCCTCGGATGTTTTGAAAGCAAATATCCTCAATTCAGCCATAGCTGAATTGATAACGAGCTCATGTATCCATTTGTCATCTTCATCTAATGCTTCTTTTGCCCAAACGATAGCTGACTCCATACTTATCCTGTCATTGGTCGGAACAATCTCAGTGCCTTCGTCTACGATTCGGCGTTTATATGCACCGATTTTTCTGGTTCCTATCGCATTCTTTGGAAATATCTCTCCAAACACTTTGTTGATTTCCTTTGGCATCAATCCCATTTCAATTAGTCCTCTGGCGATAGGATGCCAATACATTATCTTCTTTTGACTTGCCATATATCTACTCCATACTCTGGATAGTCTGCTTAACCATCACTCTTTCCGCATCGTCTCCACCTTGAATAGGGAAGAACGGTAGTGATACTTGAAGCAATGAATCTGCTAATGGGTGTCCATCAGCAACCAACCTTGCTGCGGATAAAGTCATCCTTGTTGAAACAGCGGATGTTAAGTCCTCTGCCTGATATAAGTTTCTTATCCTGTCTGCAAAGTCAACGATAGTGTCTGCGTGACGCTCATCCAAATTAGGAACCCTTTGTATCAGCAATTCCTTCTCTTTGGACTTAGGTAGATAGGCGAGTTCATACATCCCACCTGTAAATCTATCCTTATATGCCCTGTCTATATCGTGCGCCGCACCCAGATACTCCCTGCCAACATTTGCTGTGGCGAAGAAGAAACAATCCGGATTAAGTTCCACGACTTCGGCATCATCACTCTCGTCAAGTGCGAGATATCTTTGTCCATCAAGCAAAGGCATCAAGATATTGGCTAAATCGCCTGTCCTGTCCCTTGTGATTTCGTCAAGCATGATAAATGCCCCACGTTCATCCTGAAGTGCTTTCACAAACCGGGATTGCTTGAAGAAGGTTCCCGTCTTTGCATCATACTTTGTATCTCCGAGCAACTTCGCTGACGGATTCATCGTATCACCCATATTAAATGCGTAAAACGGTTTCCCCGTTATATCTGCGAGTATTCGCCCCAAGGATGACTTACCACAGCCTGATGGCCCTGTTGTCAGAATCCACTCTTTGCGGTAGATGTTTCTCAACATCGTATAGAAGGTATTTTTATCCTTAAACTTAAACGCTTCCGGCATAGGCACGGAACCAGATAGTTTCGCCATTATCGTATTAGGCGGTCCTTCATCCACAGCTTCATCTGTTATTGCTGACTCATTTTCATCTTCATCCATACCTTCTAATCCGGCTTTGACCTCATCGAGGTCATCATCGGAAAGTCCGAATATAGATTCCAATGCATCTATTTTTTCTTTATCCATTGTTTTTTCACTCCTTTTATCTTTTAGTGTTAATCTTAATGTGCGACATAATTTACTGTCGCTATCTTATCATTCCAACATTTTCTACAATCCACACATTGGTTTCCCTGTGTTGGGGCAGGACATATCGTGCTTTTCTTAACTTGGTATAGATTGTCATGGGTATAACATCCAGAAGTGTGTTTGTATCCATTAATGTTCTGGTTGACCATCGGCGCTGACATTCTTATGATTAAATTCTCAGGGCAATCATTCTCTTTCAACCAATCTTTAACTAAACCATACTCTTTGGATGGAAGCCAGAAGCGGATGTGGGGTGCACGGATTGCGACTTCTCTTATGTCGTCAAGCATCTCCTTCCCCTGAATATCTCCGCTGTCGAACCATCTAAAATGTGGCGTTGCCATCTTCTTATTATGCATTAGATATATCATTGACTCAACCCATTGTTCACGATTGTCTGCCCACGCATTGTATCGCTTCTCTAATGTTGTTTGGATGGGGTTCCATACATATCTATTCTTTAGGGCATAACACCCTTCACATACGGAACCCTTAACATCCACGAGTTTGCCACCTGTATCACAACGACGAGCAGATATGCTCCACCCAAATCCGGGCATTTTACCCGGATTGGATAAGCCACCTACATTATCTAGTGTTTCTTTAATTATCATTTAACGTCTTTCACTCTATCCATTTGATATTCATAAGGTAAGTCCCTATCAACTGAACCTACCAATTCATCTTCAAGATTCAACGGCCCTAATAACATTTCCTCAATCTTCGCATCATATTCATACTTAGATTTATTTCGTATCATATCCATTAATAGGAGGGCTATCATATCATCAAAATTAAATTTTCCCATCTACTTCCTCTTATACAATGCACCGTCAAGTCTTGATTTGTGATATCCATACATATTCTTTCCACTAATCCTCGCTGTTGGGTTTTCTATATCCCGATACTTTCTGATTTCACCTACAATGTATCTTCTGCGTTCCTCGGGCATCCAAGCAATAGCATCCATAAATTCACCCATAATAGATGAGAGTTGCATATAATCTGTGCCGTCATACTTGGAATCCCACTGCTTTGCGATTGCTTCCATACTATCTCTTACGTTGTCGTTCCTATCCTTCGGCATTACCGATATAACAGGCTTCTTAAAGCGATGTTCCTGAAAATAATTAATCATCTTCGGGAGGACTTCGAGTGCTACATCTCGTTCTTTACTCATCGTTCTCCGTATACATCTCAATAGCTTGTGCCTTTGTATCGGCTCTTAACTTATTATCGTAAGCCGTGAAATCCTTGAAGTCATCAAAGTTATATGGCGCTTTGCGATTTGCATTATACAATCGCTCTGCCATAGAACTAATCATTCTACTTCGTGCGAGTTTCACTTTAAAATCGGCTATGTCTTTATCTCGGTTTCTGGTAGACTTGGATTTATTTAACTCGGTTGCGAGTTTATCCAATTGTTCCTGTTTTAATCCAGACAGAAGTGAATCCAAATCCTCATTCTTATCTTCTGATGTTGGGCTTGTTTTTGTGGTCATAATTTCCTCTAAGTATAACATGGTTTCAAAGTATTTAAAGGCTTCGGTCGATTATAATCCGAGGTCGTGAGTAAAACGTGTTTGATATAATTTTGGGCTGCATCCGCTTGCATATGATAAGAATAGCCTACTATATTTAGATATATAGCTCTTATCTTAGTATAGTCATGTAGCTATATTACTCATAGTATATAGATAAGTAGAGCCTTATCGCCTTGTAGAGCATAATGTATTAAGATAATTAAGCATAGTGTGGGTGCGGTATCGTAGACATGGCTCCACATATCACGTAATAAGGGCTCCACTAATCACCCCCTCGTGCCTTGTAGAGCCTGATGGCTTTACTCAGCACCAGATGTCCGTCTATATGAGGCATCCGCGTTACCCGTATATCGTAGAGTTAACAGTATCAAGCCGATTATACTTATATACATGGCTCTACAAGGCACGCGATTTTGATAAGTTGAGCATGAATGCCTTTATATAGCCCGGATAGTTGTTTTCTCATATCGTCGCTCACCCCGCTAGACTTGCGGGGTTCGTGGCGTTCTTGCTTGTAGACAAACATTCTCATCGCGCGGCTCACCCCGCATCAGCTTTGCGGGGTTCGTGGCGAAGGGGGTATATAAAGGGCTTGAAAATAAAAAAAGAACCCGTGCCAATTTATTTTATGACACGGGCCTAATGGTTTCTAAAAAAGATAACTTAAGGCCCCCTTTAAAGTAGGGGGCTAACTTTGGCGATTGATTGCTTTAAGCGATTTACATCGAAGCTAACAAGGTTTTAAGCTCGTCTGCGTCTATCTTTCCGCTACGGACAGCGGATAAAACAGACTCAGGCGTGGCCGTAATACGGCCCCGTGAACCCTTACCTCTTACGCTTTGACGCTTTAACACATCGGCCGACACGGACTTAACCGCAGATTTGGAACCTGCGAAAAAGTCAGCCATCGCCCTGAGTGTATCGGCTTTCGAACCCGTAGGGTATCGACCGTCGATTTTCTCAACGCCAAAAGTCGTTAGCAACGAAGAAACAACACCATCAGCCCGAGGGCATGATAGATATTCCATCGCTGTGGTCGTTTTGGTTGACATTTTACCTCCTTTCTTAGTATATACACATGGTCGGGGTGATATATAAAGACTCTCCCAAAGGTTTATATACTACTTCGACAGATTCCGATAAAACGGGTTCCGCTCCCTATTCGCAGCGCGGCGCGTCTCTCTCTCAGTATGTCCCGGCCACCCCGCATCAGTGCGGGGCGGACGGATTAATACTCTGCAAAAAAAAATTTGGACTCGCCCCCAGTCAAACGGCGAACCGTCAGGAGAGGGGGTTTAAACTCACAGGCCCTTTTTGATTATAACAAGAATT
>Ga0208129_1001174_pt1 | contig 10734 bp, 9 predicted proteins | sample ETNtaG_13_FD_185759 | JGI IMG/M metagenome (GOLD analysis project Ga0208129, IMG submission 185759) | Marine microbial and viral communities from oxygen minimum zone, Eastern Pacific Ocean - ETNP201306PF47B (SPAdes) (version 2) | ecosystem: Environmental > Aquatic > Marine > Oceanic ...
GATGGGCGGCGGCGCCATCGGCAAGGGCGGCACGCCGACCGAGGTCAGGAAGGCCGAGAGCTCGCCGGCGTCCACCTCCGCCACGGGCATGCCGTCGCTGCGCTCGAAGAAGCGCAACGACGGCACGACCGCTGTGGGCACGGGCGCGAGCTGCGTCCACGCCAGGAAGCCCAGGCCCGCAAGGAGCACCACGACCAGGGTTCCCTCGACCCCCGACAGCTTCCCCGCTCGCGTCACCGCCGCTCCTCCCCACTCCCACGCCGCAGGGTCACGAAGCGGTCGGCCGCTCCGCCGGGAAAGTCCTCCCCGCTCCCGTCGGGCCAGCGAACGCTGATCCGCTCCACGGCGTCGAGTTCGCCCAGACCGAAGTGCACGCGCGGGTCGCAAGAGACCAGGTAGCTCTGCTGTACGCGGCACTCGCGCATGCGTCGCACCCCGCCCACCTCTACCGTCACCCGCGCGTTCAGCACGGGGCCGCGCCCCTCGGCGTCCATGGGGAGCACCGACAGCCAGTGGCCGCGGCCGTCGTGATCATTGCGCAGGAGCTGCGGCCGCTCCCCGTTGCGGCATACGAGCAGATCCACGTCCCCGTCGTTGTCGATGTCTCCGCACACGACACCGCGCGAGACCGCCGGGGCCAGAAGCACGCTCCCGAACGCGCCGCCGTCCTCGACCCAGCGGCCCGCTGCGTCGCGCCGCAAGAACTGGTTCGGCTCGGCGTAGACCGCCTCGATGCTTGTCGCCGAGCGACTGCGGGCGACGGCCCCGTTGGCCACGAACAGCTCCAGGACGCCGTCGTTGTCCGAGTCGAAGGCCACGGTGCCAAAGCCTGTGTGGGGAGCCATCCAGCGCGGATCTCCCCAGCGGTAGCTGGCGTCGGAGAACATCGCGCCGTCGTTGCGCAGGAAGAGGTGGCTGAACTGGCGGATGTTGGTGATGAACAGGTCGATGTCCTCGTCGCCGTCGAGGTCCTCGGCCACGATGCCCATACCGGCGATCGCCACGCCCTGGCCGTTGTAGGCCGCGCCGGTCTGGGGACCGATCTCCTCGAAGGTGCCGTCGCCGCGGTTGTGCCAGTAAAAGGCCGGCGACTGGTCGTTGGCCACGTAGACGTCCACCAGGCCGTCGGAATCGAGGTCCGTGGCGACCACCGCCAGTCCGTAGCCCGTGCGCAGGGCGACGCCCGAGGCCGTCGAGGCGTCCTCGAAGCGCCCGCCGCCGAGGTTGCGGTAGAAGAGGTCGCGCGTCTAGTCCGCCGTCGAGGGGTCGCAGTACTCGCGGTGGCCCAGGAAGTTCGTGCAGGGCACGTGAGCGAGGGGAGCGAGGTCGGTGTAGCGCGCAACGTATAGGTCCAGCCGCCCGTCGCCGTCGCCGTCTACAGCATAGGCCCGGTAACTGCTCGGGATGAACTGTGGTGGCCCCATCGCACCGGCATACGAACCGATGAGTTCGGTTAATTCAAGTTGCTCATCCCGAGCCAGCATGAACAGTTCTGCGAGCTGACTACGAAAGAATTTCGCCCGCGGCGGATAATCGAAACCGAGTGTGGTCAGTGCGTCGATGACCCGGTAGCCACCGGTTATGCGTCCATAAAAGGTTTCAACACCAATAATTGCAGTGATTATTTCGGCCGGTACACCGGTTTTGGCACTGACACGGGCCAGCCTGTCGGCATGCTCGGTGAGGAAGTCTTTGCCTGCAGCGATCCTTTTCGGGGTGATGAAAATCTCGCGATATTCATGCCAGGGGCGGGTTTTTTCCGCGGGTCTGCTGATGGCGTCAAGAATTTTCTGCTTGGTTCTGGATTGCGCCAGTATTGACTGAACATAGTCCTTGTCCAGATCATGCTGCTTCACCAGCTCGTTAATGAAGACCCTGACATCATCGCGATACGCATCGATTGCGAGTGATGCGCAGGGTAAAAGACTGATGATGGTCAGTACGGTAACGGGCAGGTAATGGCGGGGTTGGGTCAATTGATTTCGTGTCATCTGGGTAGTAGCTTCCGATGCGTATGGACAGACATCAGAATACCGAAACCGGCCAGCAGGGTCACCATTGATGTGCCTCCGGCACTGATGAGTGGTAACGGTACGCCGACCACTGGTAACAGTCCGGTAACCATCGACGTATTTACAAATATGTAGAAGAAAAAGGTCAGGCTGATGCTGCCGGCGAGCAGGCGTGAAAAGGTATCCTGCGCTACTACTGCAATAAATAATCCACGACCGACGATGCACAGATACAAGAGCAGAATGACGAGCGCACCCATTAGCCCGAATTCTTCGCCAATCACTGCGAAAATGAAGTCGGTCGAGCGTTCCGGAAGAAACTCCAGTTGTCCCTGGCTGCCGTTCAGCCAGCCTTTGCCAAATAGTCCTCCGGAGCCAATGGCGATCTTCGACTGGATGATGTGGTAGCCGGCGCCGAGTGGGTCGTTGTCGGGATTTAGCAGCATTAATACCCGGTTTTTCTGATAGTCGTGCATGACGAAATACCACAACAGTGGCATCGAGATCAGGGCTGTTGTGAGCGCGCCGATAATAAACCTGGCGCCAATTCCGGCGAGGAAAATTACCGTTGCTCCGGATAGCACGATCAGGATCGCTGTACCGAGATCAGGTTGTACCGCGATAAACCCAACGGGCACGAATATGATGATGAGGCTGGTAATGATCAGGCCGACCGATGGTGGCAGCGGCCGATCATGCAGCAACCATGCCAGCATCATCGGCAGGCCGAGCTTCATGATTTCTGATGGTTGAAAGCGGACGCCGAGGTTCAGCCAGCGTTGTGCGCCCTTGCCGATGTCACCGGTTATCAGTACCAATACCAGCAATGACAGTCCGGCGGCAAAAATCCATGGTGCTGCCCGGCGCAGCCAATCGGGGCTTACCTGCGCCATGATCAGCATCGCAGTGAGTGCAGCGCTGATGCGCATCAGTTGACCGGCGAGCAAGTCGGCATTCTGGCCAACTGCGCTGTACAGGGCGGCGAGGCCGATACAGAGTATGCAGATGATGCCGGTCAGTAGTGCGCCGTCGAGATGCAGGCTGCGTAGCATGAAAGCCATCATGCCCAGTGGTTGCTGCCTGCGGTCGGCAATGAGCATCGTCATAACAGGTCTCGCAGGTATGTATCCATAACGATTCGCGCGACAGGTGCGGCAGTGCCGCCGCCGCTTTCACCGTTCTCGACGATGACCGCAACGGCGATTTGCGGGTCTTCAAGTGGGGCAAATGCAATAAACAAGGCGTGATCGCGCATGCGCTCCTCAATTTCCTCGGCATCGTATTCCTTGTCCTGCGCGACGCTAAAGACTTGTGCCGTACCGCTCTTGCCGGCCATTGTAAATGGCGCATCTGCGCCTGCGGCCCGGGCCGTACCATGTTCACCCTGCATGACGGCATGCATCGCACTGATGATTTGCTCCCACTGATCATCATTGATGATGCCAACCGAGTCCATTGCTATAGGTTGTATGAATTCCACCGCGCTACTGGCCGGATTGCTGTAGCCGCGTAACAGTGTCGGTTGGAAGCGCCGGCCACGGTTAGCGATGGTTGCCGCCGCATGTGCCAACTGCAGTGGCGTCACGAGCAGGTAGCCCTGACCGATGCCGGTAATAACGGTTTCACCAGGAAACCAGATCTTATTTCCTCGTTGCTCAAAGGCACCGCGCTTCCAGACCCGTCCCGGCACCAGCCCATTTTTCTCCCCCGCGAGATCAATCCCGGTTTTGCTGCCCAGCCCGAAGCGCTTCAGGAATGATTCAATACGATCAATGCCCAATTCGTGCGCCAGTTGATAAAAATAAACATCGCAGGACTGTTCGATCGCCGTGTGCATGTTCATCGGCCCATGACCGCCTTGCTTCCAGTCGCGATAACGGTGAGTGCTGTCCGGTAACGAGTAATCGCCGTCACAGAATAAGGATTGCCTGGAATCCATTGTCTCGTAGTGCAGGGCAGCCAGGGCGATGATCGGTTTGAGTGTCGAGCCCGGAGGATAGGTCCCCTGCAGGGCGCGATTGAACAGCGGCAGGTCAGGATTTTCCTGCAGCGCACGGTAATCCCTGCGACTTATGCCAATGCTGATTGCATTCGGGTCGAAAGATGGCTCGCTGGCAAACACCAGGATCTCACCGGTCCCGGGCTCAATCGCGACGACGGCACCGCGCCGTCCGGCGAGCGCCTGGTGAGCGGCAAGCTGTGATTCGATGTCGAGGGTCAGGATCAGATCCTTGCCGGGCACCGCCGATTCTGCATTAAGCCCCTGCATGATGCGTCCACGGGCGTTGACCAGGACTTCCTCGTGGCCGACGTTGCCGTGCAGCTCTTGCTCATAATGTCGTTCGAGTGAGATCTTGCCAATCAGTGAGGTGCCGGCATAGTTGGTTTTGTCGATGGTCTGTACGTCCGCTGCACTAATGCCGCTGACATAGCCGAGCGCATGCGCGACAGCTTTGCCGTAGGGATAATTGCGTGCCAGCCGGGCATGGATATCGACACCCGGGAAGCGCGGGCGTTCAATAGCAAATTTAGCGACCTCAACATCTGTCAGCCGGCGGCGGATCGGGATCGAGTCAAAGCGTCGCTGCTGGCGAATCAGCGCCTGGATTGAGTCAATATTTTCGGTGTCGATGAGTCCAAACAGCGCGAGACGATCCAGCGTCCCGGCCATGTCCGGTACTTGTTCCGGCGTCAGCTCAAGCTGATAACTTGGCAGGTTGTCGGCCAGCACTGTCCCGTTGCGGTCATAAATGAGTCCGCGGGTCGGGGTTAACGGCTGGATGCGGATCCGGTTGCCCTGCGATTGTGCAGAAAAATACTCATATTCGACAATCTGCAATTGGCCGAGTCGAACCAGTACGATCATGATCATGCCAATCATCAGGATCGTAGCGGCAATGACTCGCCGCAAGAAAATCTGCTGCTCTGCCCAATGATCTTTTAATCTGTTAGTCGTTGCCATGTGGGTATTTTTTGATCAGGTGAAAGTCTGGCCGCGGTTTTCAATAGCTTCGCGAATTCGGTCCATGATGGTCATGACCGGTGGCCACAGGATTACACCGACAAAAACCTGCGTCCAGCGGGCAAGGCCGATTGGTGGGTTGCCGGCCACACCATCTATCCAGAACAGTATGAAGGCGTTGATGGCCAGCAGAGCGCCTACCGTCATGGTCAGTTGCCAGAGTGGAAAGATGCGGATCTGTAAATGAAACCGCTGTGTCAGGTAGGCGATAACACTCAGCGCAAAGGCATGCTGGCCGAGCAGGTCGCCTTGCAGAATGTCGAGTAGCAACCCGATGATCCAGGCACTGCCGATACTGAATACCCGTGGCCACATCATGATCCAGTAAATCAGAGCGATGGCGGCCCACGGTGGACGAAACGGTGTAATGAATCCGGGCAGCGGCAGGCTGACGAGTGCAGCGGCGGCAATCAATACCAGCCAGGCTGGCCAATGCGCTGCGCCGTTACGGCTCATGGTGGAGCCTCGATCGCCGCTGTGGGTGGGCTGGTCGCAAGGTTGCCGTCTTCATCAGTTGCGCGCTGCGCTGCAGTGGATTCGGGCCAGATCAACAGGACTTCACGGATCCGGTTCAGGCCGGCTGCCGGCCTGGCGCTGACAGCCAGGAACGGTTCGCCCCTGTCGCTGGCAATCTCATAAATAATGCCAACCGGGTAACCGGGTGGGAACGTGCCGCCCAGTCCGGAGGTTACCAGGATATCGCCGTCCACCACATCGGTATTACGCGGCAGGAACGGCAACGATAGCCGTTCCAGGTTGCCGGTGCCGACCGCAATAGTGCGCAACCGGTTGCGTACTATTTCGACCGGTATTGCGTGATCAATGTCGGTGATCAACAGTGCCTCGGCGGAGAAAAACTGGTCGCGGACGATCTGGCCAATGATACCGTCGGCGTCGATCAAAGCCTGCCCGACATACAACCCGTCGTTGCTGCCTTTGTTAATCGTAATGCGGTGACGGAACGGGTTCATGTCGATCGACAGGATCTCACCAATGAGTACCCGGCTGGCAATCTTGGCGGTTGAGTCAAAGAGTGCTCTGAGTCTCGTATTTTCCGCTACCAGCGCGACATAGCGTTGCAGGCGGGCACTCTGGATCAGATTCTGTTCCTTCAGTTGACGGTTCTCATCCATCAGTTCGTTATGTGTTGCAGCACTATCGCCAATCCAGTGACCAAGAGAGAAGGGGGCATCAATAACCAGGCGAATCGGATGGATGGCGGCAGACATAATGCGTCGCACCGTATTCAGGTGTTCATTGTTGTGGTCGAGCACCATGACTGCGACGGATAACATGCACAGCATGACCGTTCGCAGGCCGTAGCCTGTATTGCGTAAAGCGCGTTGGTCGCTGTCAGATCTGCTGAGCGTCATGCTCTGCCGTTGTCATGCTTGCCCGGCAGCCAGGTGCCGGGTTTGCGGTTGGGGCGGGCTGAAGTGGTTAATCCAACCCGAAAACACCGGGACCCTGTTCATCTATTAGTTCGATGACCCGACCGCCTCCGCGGGCTACACAGGTCAGCGGGTCTTCGGAGACGACGACCGGCAAGCCGGTTTCTTCCATCAATAGTTTGTCAAGGTCACGTAACAGTGCACCGCCGCCGGTCAGGACAATACCGCGTTCCGCGACATCGGCACCGAGTTCGGGCGGGGTTTGTTCCAGGGCGCCCTTGACGGCGCCCACGATGCCTTGCAGCGGTTCCTGCAGGGCTTCAAGAATCTCATTGCTGTTAAGGCTGAAGCTCCGCGGCACGCCTTCGGACAGGTTGCGACCCTTGACGGATAACTCGCACACTTCTTCACCCGGATAAGCCGAGCCGATCTCATGCTTGATGCGTTCGGCGGTCGCTTCGCCGATGAGGATGCCATAGTTGCGCCTGACGTAATTAATAATGGCTTCGTCGAATCGATCGCCACCGATGCGTACCGATGATGCGTAGACAATACCGTTCAGTGAAATCACCGCGACCTCGGAGGTGCCGCCACCGACATCGAGTACCATCGAGCCGCGGGCCTCATGTACCGGCATGCCGGCACCAATTGCGGCAGCCATCGGTTCCTCGATCAGAAATACTTTGCGTGCCCCGGCGCCTTCGGCGGATTCACGGATTGCCCGGCGCTCAACCTGGGTCGAGCCATACGGCACACAGACGAGCACCCGCGGACTCGGGCGAAAATAGCGGTTTGGGTGAGTTTTATGAATAAAGTGCTGGAGCATCTTCTCCGTGACGGTGAAGTCGGCAATGACCCCGTCTTTAAGCGGCCGGATTGCCGTTATATTACCGGGCGTGCGACCCAGCATATTTTTTGCCTCAACACCGACTGCGGCGACGCTCTTGCCGCCTCGCCCCGGCTCTTCGCGGATAGCCACAACCGAGGGTTCATCAAGCACGACACCGTGCCCGGATAAATAGATCAGAGTGTTGGCAGTTCCCAAGTCAATTGACAGGTCGTTGGAAAAGTAGCCGAGCAGCCGTTTCAGCATCAAAATAACCCACGAAAAAGAACCAGTAAAACGCTTGTTACTCTAGCAATCAGTGGGATTTTGGGCAACCGGAGATTATCATTAGCTCCCCCGGTTCTCCGGCCTGTATGGATAAGGTCCCATGGCACTGTCTAAAAGTGATGTCGCCCACATCGCGCAGCTTGCGCGTCTTGAAGTCAGTGATGACGAGATCACTGACTATGTGGACAAGTTGTCGAGCATTATCGACCTGGTTGCAAAGTTGGGCGAACTCGACACGTCAGCTGTTTTGCCGATGGCGCATCCGCACGAGATGAGTCAGCGTCTGCGCCCGGATGAGGCAACTGAAACCGATCAGCGTGAGTCGTATCAGCGCAATGCTCAGGCTGTAGGTGACGGTTTTTATCGTGTGCCCAGGGTCATTGAATAAGGATAATTGAGAATGACCACCTGTAATCACCCGCTGACCGAGACCTGAATACACCATGCAACGACAGACAATTACTGAAATTGCCGCGGCCCTCAGGGAAGGTTCCGTCACCAGTCGCGAGTTGACCGAGGCAGCGCTGACCAGGATCGCTGCGGGAGATGGAGCGTTAAACGCCTTTATTACCGTGACCGGAGATCAGGCACTGATCGCTGCTGATGCCGCCGATGCCATGCTTGCGGCAGGCAACGGTGGGCCATTAACCGGGGTACCGATTGCGCACAAGGATATCTTCTGTACCCGCGATGTCCTGACGACATGTGGCTCAAGAATGCTCGACAATTTCATTTCTCCTTATGATGCAACAGTTGTAAAGAACCTGGCCGCAGCCGGTATGGTTGTCGTCGGCAAGACCAACATGGATGAATTTGCGATGGGTTCGTCGAATGAAACGAGTTTCTTCGGCCCGGTTGCCAATCCGTGGGATCTGGCCCGGTCGCCGGGTGGTTCGTCCGGCGGCTCGGCTGCTGCCGTGGCGGCGGGCTTTGTTGCTGCCGCAACCGGTACCGACACCGGCGGTTCTATTCGTCAGCCGGCGGCATTGACCGGCATCACCGGCTTCAAGCCAACCTACGGCCGCGTATCGCGCTACGGTATGATCGCCTTTGCTTCGAGCCTCGATCAGGCGGGTGTGCTGTCATTAACGGCTGAAGATGCGGCGTTGATGTTGCAGGCGATGGCAGGGTTCGATCCGCGGGATTCAACTTCGGCCGATTGCCCGGTGCCGGATTTTACCGCAGAGCTTGGGGCATCGCTTGAGGGCAAACGCATCGGTATCCCGGCTGAATTTTTCGACGCCGGGCTTGAAGCTGAGTCCGCAGCCTGTGTTCGTGCTGCAATTACGGTTTTCGAGGGGCTTGGCGCGACGGTCGCAGAGGTGTCACTGCCGCATATCGATGCATCGATACCGACCTATTACATCGTTGCCCCGGCCGAGTGCTCGTCTAACCTGGCACGTTTTGACGGCGTGCGTTTTGGCCATCGGCATGCAAATCCCCGGGACCTGGAAGAGTTGTATAAGTTGACCCGTAAGGAGGGTTTTGGCGCCGAGGTCAAGCGACGCATCATGACCGGCACCTACGTACTGTCTGCCGGCTACTATGATGCCTATTATTTGCAGGCACAAAAGGCACGCCAGCTGATTGCCGACGATTTCCGCAGGTGTTTTGAATCGGTTGATATTATCGCCGGCCCGACCACACCGACACCGGCGTTCAAACTCGGCGAAAAGACTGAGGATCCGGTGCAAATGTACCTGAATGATATCTACACGATTGGCGTGAACCTGGCAGGATTGCCCGGCGTGTCATTGCCGTGCGGATTTTCTGCCGGATTGCCCGTCGGCCTGCAGTTGATCGGACCGGCGTTTGGCGAACAAATCGTACTCAATTTTGCGCATCGCTATCAGCAGCAAACAGACTGGCACCTTAAAGCGCCGGATTGCGTGGCGGGGTGCTGACGATGCAATGGGAAACAGTCATCGGGCTTGAGATTCACACCCAGCTTGCAACCAGCAGCAAAATCTTTTCCGGCGCGCCGACCATGTATGGTGCCGAGCCCAATACGCAGGCCTGTCTTGTCGACCTTGGTTACCCCGGTGTGTTGCCGGTGCTGAATATCGAGGCCGTCCGCATGGCCGTACGTTTCGGCCTGGCGATTGATGCCGGGATCGCGCCGCGTTCGGTATTTGCGCGCAAGAATTATTTTTATCCCGATTTGCCCAAGGGTTACCAGATCAGCCAGTACGAACTGCCCATCGTCGGTTTCGGGCAACTGGAAATTACCCTTGAAGACGATAGCAAGAAAACAATTGGTGTAACCCGCGCACATCTGGAAGAGGATGCCGGCAAATCCGTGCATGATGCATTCGATGGCGAGAGTGGTATTGACCTGAATCGGGCCGGCACCCCGTTGCTGGAAATTGTTTCCGAGCCGGACCTGCGCTCGGCAGAGGAAGCGGTTGCATATATGCGCAAGATTCACCAGATCGTGCGCTATATCGGCATTTCTGACGGGAACATGCAGGAAGGTTCGTTCCGTTGTGATGCCAATATATCAGTGCGCCCGCTTGGTCAGAAAGAACTGGGTATCCGGGCAGAATTGAAGAATTTGAATTCATTCCGCTTTGTGGAGCGTGCGATCAATATCGAGGTTGAGCGCCAGATTGATATTCTTGAGGACGGTGGTGAGGTTGTGCAGGAGACCCGCCTGTACGATTCTGATCATGACCGGACACGTGCGATGCGTTCGAAAGAAGAGGCGAATGATTATCGCTATTTTCCGGATCCGGATTTATTGCCGGTCGAGATCGATTCTGCCACCATTGATACTCTGCGCAGCGAATTGCCGGAGTTGCCGGATGCCAAGCAGCAGCGTTTCGTGGCTGAGTATGGTCTGAAAGCAGCAGATGTCCGGGTGTTGGTGGCCAGTCGCTCCCAGGCGGACTATTTTGAAGTTGCCGCCAGGCTTCTCCGGGAGGCTGGCGGTGAAGTGAAAATGGCTGCAAACTGGGTTATGGGCGAGTTATCCGGGGCGCTGAACAGGGCGGGTATAGGCATTGAAGAGAGCCCCGTTACGGCACAGCAACTGGCTGCTTTGCTGGTGCGTATTGCCGATCATACGATTTCGGGCAAGATCGCCAAGGAAGTTTTCGAGGCCATGTGGCAAGGTGCCGGTACGGCAGATGAGATTATTACCAGCCAGGGTCTTAAGCAGATCAGCGATAGTGGCGAACTTGATAAAATCATAGC
>Ga0208129_1001178_pt1 | contig 10700 bp, 9 predicted proteins | sample ETNtaG_13_FD_185759 | JGI IMG/M metagenome (GOLD analysis project Ga0208129, IMG submission 185759) | Marine microbial and viral communities from oxygen minimum zone, Eastern Pacific Ocean - ETNP201306PF47B (SPAdes) (version 2) | ecosystem: Environmental > Aquatic > Marine > Oceanic ...
ATTGTCGTCTTTCGGTACCTGCTGCATATTAGGTCCTGAACAGGAAGTCCGACCCGTCCTGACCAAGTATCCGTATCGAGGATGCACACGAGATACACTCCCGTTATGATTGATCAATCCTATCTGCTTGATCTTCTCCTGAATGTCGAAGAACAGCTCTAAGACAGGATGATCTGAATACAACTGCCATGCCTCCGCTGCTGTTTTCAACTGCCCATTTTCGGTCAGTGGAGGTTGATATGTTTCAGGATATCCTGTTTGCAAATCCCGGCTGACCAGCTGGAACACGGCCTTCTTATGAAAACTGGGCGATCCGGTTTTTGTTAGGACAGGTTTTCTTGTCTTATCCCGTTTCTGCGCATCGAACGGCTGATCTGAAATCTTTGAAATCTCCTGGTTCAAATCAACTGTCTGACTAATAATCTGTTCCCGAAAATCGTTACAAATGGTCTGCGCCATTGTACTGTCAACCGCCATACCATGCTTATGTATCTGCTCCAGGGCGATGGTTGATGCCACCTGTATTTTTTCCGTCAGGATCCCCCACTTGCCAGCTAACTCCACATCGATATCAAACATGTCATAGATTTTTCGGCCGAGAGTCTGGTAGGCCATAAATGTCGCTTTGACATCACGAATCGGGTATTCAATCCAGTTCCTGTCTTCCTCGAAAATCACCTTTAGGTCTTCACCGTCAATGGAAGCATAGTTGAGGCGATATCTCTCATCTCGATCCTTATCGACATTGACATACTCATCCAGTTCCAAATCTGAGATCACATCTTCCAAACTCTGATATCCGTTCTTAGTAGCTATGCCCTGGGTGGCAATGTCGAAAAGTCCCTTAAGTACCATGGCATCGCGTATCTCATATTTTTCCACCTTCTCAATCAATCTTCGTTTCCACGCTTCCGATTCGAGATGTTTCATCAGCACCAAGAAATCAAAGGAGGCGTTGTGAAAGATCCAGACCCTGTCAAGATGAGCTTCAATCCACGCTTCAACGTCACTAGCGGCAACTACCATCCCCTTGCCTGCAGGGTTGTCAGGATGCCTGCCAAAAGCGGATAGAACCACCAGTTTGGGGATGTCTGTCGGATCGCCTTCATCGATCATATGTGTTTCAGTATCCACCGCCAGATACTTGGGCGGAAGCGGCTGTCCGTTCCAGCCGATAATATAATCGTCAGTCGAAAATTCCATTAAGATCATCTCCTATATTGTATGGACTCTCCGAATCTATCTGGCTAACCGTGGTATCAACCGCCGTTTGATCTATTCTTACAGGAGTCTTTAACACTGGGTGAGGTTCCGAAGGTTCATGGTTCCGAGCTTCTGTGACATCTTGAAACTTAAAGTGACTGCTATTATTCCTTTTGCTCTGCTTGAGCCGAAAGAATTTGTCTTCAACTCGGATATCCCGGTCGACCAAATTACCCAGCCTATACCCCAACATCGTAGCTTGAGATTGCTTGTTCCCGTCCCCGCACACTCGATTTTGCATAAGTTCGGGCAAGTGAGGAAGTATTTTGCCTGCAGTGATACCAATACTATTAGAACCCTCCTTGCCTGTCAAAACAGCGTAAAGTTCAAGCAGCAGTTCCTTGTCGGGATCCGAGGATGCTTCCTCCAGATCCTTCCGGTTGGTGTCAAAGCCTTCAAAACCGCAGGTAGTGAGAATACTATTGAGTAGAGTAAAGAATTCATGGTTTCTACGATTCAGCTCCAATCTGGGCTTACCTTGAGCCACCCAATAGTCGTACATACCTTTAATTTCACTATGCAGCTGTTGACAATATTTCTCAACATATTCCAGCGGAGTGGTCCGACCAAACTTCGGTTTTCCTTCATGATGGATCTCTACGAGAATCGACCGCTCTATCAGATCGTCAGAATAATTGGCTCCATTGGTGGTAATTATCCATTGGAAATTATTCGGTAGATTGAACAATCTCTGAGAATGGAAAATCCGTAAAGCCAGCCGCTGACCGGTCATCATGGAAACAAGATTACTGGAATCGAAAACACCTCCTACCCCGCCAGTTACGTTGTCAACCAAAATGGCGCTCACTGGTATGTCTTTGATTTTAGGCAGGATTTGTCTCTCGAAATCAGCTTTTCGAACCTCGTTTTCCATCAAAACAGTGGTAGTTTCTCCCTGAGCGAGGTAAAGAACACAGTTTGCCAGTTCAGTTTTTCCCACTCCTTGTTGGTTCCCACTGACAATCGTGACTAAATGCTTACCATTGAAATTGCTAACGCCGGTGAATATTCGATCCAGGAACATAGCAACCGCATTGGTTCGGTCTGCTTTAGTTTTAAAGTGCCACATATCCAAAAGATGGTTCAGATGCGGATAATCACCCGCTTTTCCGGTTAGAGGTCGAATCGGGTTTTGGGTGAAATAATCCCCGTCCAATCCCCGCTCGCTCCAAGTAAAATCATCTTTCAATGCCGACCGGTTAAGCCGAACTTTTACGGACGGAAACCGATGGAGATACACAGCCAAGATATTCTCCACTTCGGGCGCCTTAAAGTTATAATTACCCACTTCACCAGTCTTGGGATTGTAGATTTTGACGTCAAGTGAAGTACTCCACCCCCTACCAATACTAGCGGGGGAAACTCCGTCCAAAGGCACTAACCGTCCATCAAAAATTCGGCACAAAACATCACCGAACCGAACATACTGCTTCGTGTCGGAAAGTCGCTGAATCAGTTCGTTAATCTTTTCCTCAGAATCAGGCCTCCAAAACAGCGTATCTCCCTCAGTATCAGCCATGGGGAACCTACCGTTTATGTCACAATTGAAAACCAGTTTCCGCAGAATTTGCGGATACGTTATTAACTTGGGAGATTCCGAACTAGCGTCTTTGCAATCGGCCCAACACAAACACCTCACTTGTTTAGGTTCGTAAGTACACTGACCTGGGTTGGCTCCGGTACCGTGAATAGGGCAAATCCCATTCTTTCGCCCCTGCTGCCAGTACGGCCGACCTTCGAGTTTAACCACAGCGAAAAGAGCCTGAAAAGAGATCTCGTACCATCTTGGCCGATCTTCCCCCTCATGAGGCCGCAGCAATTCTTCAAAGTCATCTTGAGTTACCTTCTCAGGCGGATTCAGCTCTTTTACGACGAAGTCACCATGCTTAGAGTTGGCGAAGCCTGGAACTCGATATGGCATGACGAAAGGAGATGACGTATCAGCGAACAGAAAGTCCTTCAGGAAACAATAATATTTCTTGGCATTTGCGACACTGATAGGTTTCTTAAACCGGACACGTCCGTGCATATCTCCATCTGGCGATGTCTGGATTAAACCCAATTTTGGCATTACCTGTCCTAGGTAATCTACATAGACCCTCCTAAACGACCCGTGAAAATCCTTAACATCCAAATCGAAACTTAGTCCCAAGACCTTCTCGATATCAGAGACCTTAATCGCAACATCCTCAAGTGTGCCTTCAGCACCCTGCAGAATCTGACCATTTTTTTCATATATAAAATTGTGGGCAAACGTTTCGCGCAACATGACTTTCTCCTTAAAACAAGAGCAGCCTTAAACGGGCCGACGTGATTATGATAGATCAGCCCGTTTAAGAACTATAACTACGATTTACGCCACAGATTCCTTAAGTTAGCAACCGAATCCGACGAGATAAGAAGTTCCCCGTCCTGTTTTACGGCTACTAATTTGCCTTGTCTAACCAAATAGGAAACGTAGACATCTAAGATTGAAAGCTCTGTTGCAGCTTCATTTACCGATATTGTTTTGCTGATTAATTTGTTTTCCATTATCATCCTCTATAGAAAATACCCGAGGAACTATGCTACAATTGAAATGAATATCAAGCAAAAAGCCCTCGGGCTAGAGCGATTAATCGCTCCTTGGAATTCATTCCTTAACTCCAGGAATCTATGGGGCAGCCACCCCTGATACCGGAGTTGCAGGAAGTTATCTTGTTTTTGAAACCTCTGAGCAGCTGACTAAGGTTCCTCAGAGGTTTTTTCTGTGGTACTAAAGTTTCCCGATTTTCGATTCCCCCTTTCGTATGAGTCGATCACAAACTCGTTCAAGAGCAGAGTCAACGATTTTCCGTTTTCCTCGGCAGCTCGCTTGCACCGACGATGCCATTCTACAGGCATCGTCATCAGGAATCTCATGGCCCCGTTCGGGCACTTAAGTTTTTGATTTTTCGACATCTGTCTTCTCACCTACTTGACGAAGTGGAATATACCGCTTTTCGAGTTGAATTATAGCATTTGCAAACTTACTTAAACAAATATAGACATGTCTATCAAAGGTATGGTAAACCCTTACCCTCACTGGCTTATATGCCAATTATAGACATGTCTATCAAAGGTAGTCAGACACCTTTCTGTCTCTGACTAAACTGCTCTTGAATTTTTTTTACTTTTTTCTATTTTTTTTCTTTTAGCTCTATGTTTTCGCTGGTTTACCCGCCGACTACATCGATCCGAACAATATTTTCTGTGAGGTTTCTCTGGCTGGAAAAGATACGCGCCATTACATGCAAGACAAAAATTCATCCTTACAGCCTCTGGTCTCTCTCCCAATAAATCAGGTTTTGCATGCGGATCGTAAATTAACCTGATGTTATGGTTGAACACTTGCGCACGCATTTCTTCCTTGCCTGTATCCTGATACAAAACAAAGACATGGAAATGTTTCTTCTCTTCCGCAACGGGTTCGAACACATCAATCTTGTGGCGAATAGCAACTAGGCTATGGGCAATCTTTTTCTGCTCATCACCAATCCACACCGAACCCTGAACTTCCTCATTAACGCGGATGTCAAGCACCTTCTCGGTGTCAAACACAACTTGTCCAGCCCAAACAGGCTGCTTGGATTCTCTCATCTGGAAGACCTTCTCACCTAGATAACCTAACGCAAATTCCGTAGCAACTTGAAGTTCGTAAGCATTCAACATTGCGCGATATTCGACAATTCGAAACTCCACAACATCTTTGTGGTTATCAGGCTCAATTCTCATCATCGCCATTCTATACTTCCCTTTGCATTCTCAGTTTGATTTACTCTCGGTTTGATTAACTAAAGAGTGGTTTTAATACGCCCCATCCCACCTAACGCATTAACCAGCAGGTTCTCTAGGATAATACATGCCCACTCCAATTTATAAGATCGCTGATATGAAATAATTGTGAAGGAAGCTAAAAGCTAGACTTAATTGGCTCTGGCTACATAGTAAGGTGAAGGTAGCAACGGGTAAGAACGGAAGACATGGGCAAAAACGTTTTCCGCTTTGATACCCACTTTTGACCTAGCCAACATTCCTTGGTCCATAAGGAATCCTTCCGGCAAGAAGGTCCTAGTGTCAAGTGATTCCCGGTACAGTCTATCCTGCAACCACACAAAATCATCGCCATCTAATTTTCGATGGTCCAAAAAATTATCAACCAGGTCCACAATACGTTGCCAATGCAATTGGAATGACAGGAAATGTTCGCCCGGGTTATCTAAGGAAATCCTGCCGGGGTCAGGGCCAGGCATTGGTCCAAAAACCCATCCCTCCAAATCAGGCTTTTGAGATTCTTGAAACTCCTCAGGAGGATTCAGAATTTCAGGACAACGTTTCTCAAAAAATTCCCGTACCTGCTGACAATCCTTAGAATCCGGTTCGCGCTTCAAATTCATGTTGTAGTAATCGCAAATAAGCTGACTATCCATCTATTCCTCCTATTTCTGCATTCATAGCACAGACGTTGTGCTTTCAGTTAAGTATAGACAACTTTGGAAACCTTGTATATGATATAGAACAGGAGCAATACAAGACGATAACTGGCTTTGAGTTGCCCATCGATCTTGATTCATAGGATTTCATCCAAATATTAATTTTATTAAGCTCGATTGATTGAGAAGTTTTTTTATGACTGAATAAGCCGGATCTCCTCTATCTGGGATTACCTTAATATTGAAAATTTAATTTAAAACCGGAAAACCCCTGTGTAGAGAAGGTAATGAGGGGGAACTCAAGACTAAATACATCCCACGTTATAGCGTTGTCGAATCGCATCCGGCTCCATAACTCGCATGTCCAGTGAAAGACCGCCGAGTGGCAAGGCATCGAGAACTGCATCGATCCTACCTTCATCCCAGAAGCCGTAAACCATGAGCGATTTCTTCTGCCGAATCGCCTTGAAGTCAGGCAGGAGTTCCTCTACCTGGGGGCCAATGGGTAGGACTGCATGTGTGTCAGAAAGGACAGCGTCGTCGATCACACACTGCAAACCCAGGTTGGGAATGCTCGTCCAGTCTAGAAAGTGCTGGCGAGCTGAAGCATGCAGATGAGCAAAAGGCCGGTCGAATGCCTCGCAAAGACGAATGTCATGAGGTAGAAAGAATTCCTGGTAGTGTGCTGGCCCGAACAGGCAAGCATCGTCAACAGTAAAAGTAACCGTGCTCCCCGGCGTCCAGGTACCATAACTGTTAAAATAGCCGTTACGGAATGAGGGCAGCAGTTCCACATGCGCGGTGGCTGCCTCTATCAGAATGTCAGTTATCCGCTCAATGAAGTGCTTAGCCTGAACCGGCCGATCGATAATCGCCTCTAACATTCCAGTAGCTGTAAGGACAGCGGAAGCGATATCGACGGGCCCCCGGTAAGCCGCGCATGAGAAAGGGTATTTCTCATCGCCGAGGGCATCGACGACCCGGCGAGTGTTGTCTATCCAGGTGGCAAACCATGGGCTGTCGGCCAGCCGATAGTGATCGTATTGGTCCCAGTCCTTGAAACACGATTCAGCCCAAGATGTTCCACCACTAACGCGAATCGGACAACCGAACAGTGCCTCGCTGCATACACCAACGTGAACCATTCGGATGAAATCATCATGAAGCAGACCGTCTGCATCAAAGCTCCGTTCGATACCGTCACCGAAAGCGACAGCGTCTAATCGCGACGGCTTGAGGTAGTGCGGATCAGGCGTATCCGCCATGGGGGTCGGCTTGCCAACGATGTGGAACAGGGCTCTTGGAGCGTCCTCGTTATCCCAATACTTACGGTGCCGCTCTACGATGCGATCCGCAGCCGGATCAGTTAGATCTCTGATGAAGTTCATGGGTATCGTCCAAACTCCTCTGCTGCTTCTAACATAGCGACGACATTTTCCGGGGGCACTTCCCGCTGGATATTGTGTACCGATGCCAGGACGTACCCTCCGCCGGGTGCCAAGTCACAGATTCTTTGACGCACTTCCTGGCGAACATCATTCGCTGTTCCGTAGGGCAGCACGTGTTGAGTGTCGATGGCGCCCCAGAAAGTTACTCGATTCCCGAATTCAGCCTTTAGGTGTTTGGTATCCATTTCTTTCGAGGCGACCTGAACGGGATTGAGGGCATCGATCCCGTAATCGAGGAATTCCGGCAACAGTTGGTAAACCGACCCGCAGCAGTGGTAGAGAATCTTCGCATCCGTATGGGAACGGATGAGATCGAAGACTTTCTGCTCCCAAGGCTTGATGTGCTTCCGATACATTTCGACCGAACAGAGAGGCCCGTCTTGGAAGGCTACATCATCGCCATACCATACTACATCGAAATGGTCTCCCGCCGCACGAAGCATATTTAATGTAATCCCCGACCAGATATCGTAAACACGCTCCATCAGAGCATGGAAGAAAGTATGATTTGCCACCAGATCCATCATCCAATCCTCATAACCCCGCAAGAACTGGGTTTGGTGAACAATGCCAACCGGAAGAGTCAGAAGGACGGCGTAATCTGTTTCGTTGTAGAGAGTCTCCGCACGGTCGAGAATATCGGTAACGTAGCCTAGATCGTTTGGATCCGGCCACGGATGGCGGTCGAGGTCGGAAGGAGTGGGATCTCCGGCGAAAGGATGTCCGACATCTATGAAGTGTCCTTCGCCCTTTGGTTTCCGGCGTACGACACCCCACTGGTCTTTGTATGACCCATCTGGAAGTTCCTCCACGGCCGACTTTTCAGGAGCCCCTTGGAACAGGCCGCGAGTGTCCACACTATAACGTTCGAGGATTACATCATCCACCAGTGCGGTATAGGAACGGATGCTCATGACATCTGTCTCGCCTGGTATTCCGAGGTGCTCTTTCAGGCACTTGTAGGCTGCGATATTAATTGTAGAAGACAACGTACCTCCAAAATCAATAGGTACGCGGTCCGGCTCCTCATGGTTGAGCGCGCAAAGAACTCTTTCTCTAGAAGTCATAGTCTACTATCTCCCGTCATAAATTTTCGAAGGTTGGGCTTGCTAACCTGACTATTATGGCTACTTTCCACGAGAACGGCCGGAACAGCCGGTGTGGTTCGGCACAAATGGTTCGCTGCTGATCTGAAATTTCGCGAAGCATTTGCTGTATATACCTGCAGGAATAGCCACTTTGGAAAGGGCCCTGCAAATGAATTTTCACCGTACTCTTAAGTGTTTGATTAGTTTTTCAACCTTCTGTTCTTGAGTTTGGTTTTGACATCCACCAACCCACATACTGAGTAACAAAACAAAGACAGACAAACGATTGTCAGTCTCCAAAATTCTCTTTTCTGGTTCATCATCTAGTCTCCTATAAGGCAGAAAATCCAGTCTGGTTACATTTAAGTTAAAAACTTAAGCTACTACTACATTACTACTGTCTATCCATCGACACACTCTCTCCAGATTTATCAAACATTTCTAAAGCAACTGAAATTCTACAGTACTTCCCAACTAATGTGTGCCGTGGGACTGAATAATCAACAAGCTTAAATTTATGACGCTCTGTCATACTATCTATTGCCTTCTGCATACCTGTTGAATATTCTGATTCATCTATTCCAACCGCCCATTCATCAAAAAAGCTATGAGCCTCATACTGAACCTCGCAGGAGTTTAGTGTATCTGCAAGTTGAGGTGGAAATTCTTTGATCCGTTTTCCAACAAATAAAGGTTCAATATGAAAACCTATCCTTGATTACTCTCTCGCCAATTGGGCCGTATTCATGGAATGCTATGCTGTTCTGAGCAATATGAAGCTGACGGCTTACATCACAGTTTCTTAGCTGTTCAGGGATTTGTGCAACGAGATTACGACTAAACTGCCAATGATTTCTTTCTTTTAATTCGAACATATGTCCAATAATTTCTATTTTACTAACATACTCCTTATTTTTATCATCCCATTATGGTAATTTCGAATTGTTCTTTATTCATTTTAAGCGCTGTGAAAAAGATTTTCACCTTAGAAATAGATTTCCACTTGTCACGATGAATCCAAAGCTGTCAGCATCGTGCTAGACACAGGAGACTGTTCGGTTCACCACAACCACCTCATCCACGGTGCGAAAGCGAACACCTTAAGCCGGTCTCGTCATGCGTTATATGCCCACCAGCAGTATCTGTACTGACGGGGACCTGTATCTTGCAAAGGATCGCGACCTGTCCAACGGAGTGAATGTTTACATTCAGGATTAAGAATATGTCTTCCTATTTGTCCCCTCTTATCCTTCTGCCACCTTTAGCACTTCCTCACCTTTCTCGACCGTCTTCACGCTCATTCTGATCAGGAATTGCTTCAATTTCTCTCCGAACTCTTTCTTCAGAGCTTTCAGCGTCTCTATCGTGTTGCAGCTAATAAGGAGTTTCTTTCCTGCCTCGACGGTCTTGTGGTACATCGGCCACCAGTGTTCGTGCCATGTGGGATGGTTGCCTGCACCGGGCGTCCATTGGAGCATCTTTAGCTTGGGGATTGAGAGTAGATGGTCATGGTGCGGCAGCGCGCCGGGGCCGTCCCAGTGATACATGCAGTAAGAGACACGCTCGCACATTTCAGCCAGGTAGGGCCTCATGAATTCCCCGAACATCTCCGGCGAAATCATAGCGCAGAAGTCGCACTGGAACTTGGCCATCCGGCCCGGTGCCCAGCACCAGAAAACGGTACCGCCAACCTCGTCCCGTATCATGTCGTAGAGGATGTCGTAGTAACGGAAGTATAAGGCGGTGATCTTCCGGAGACTCTCGTGTACCCAGTCGGGACGGTCGATCAGGTCGGTCAGTAGGTTTTCGGTCCCTCGCATAGCCGCGAGAGTGTCCAGTGCTTCGATTAGGTCCGGGAACGCAACTAGGTATTTCCCTTCGGCAAGACGTAACTGTTCCTTCGCCAGTCTGCAGCAGAAATCCCAATAGAAGTTCGTTTCGTCGAATTCGAATCGTGCCGTTTCCGGGCTGTCCATGCACGGCCGACACCACACGGTCCCCGGCATCTCGACGCCGTGACACCCCAGATACAACGCCAGGCAGTTCGGGGCCAGATCAGGAGCGACAGTTGGCACGGTTTCGCCAAGATAGAATGTCGACGTGCAGGCACGAGCCGACAGATTCACCCTGTAATCGAAATTCGTCGTGGAATAGTGAGTCACCCACCCCTCAGGTTCGGGCATGGCCTCGACTATTTCGATGGGGGTCGGGCGCGGGGCTGATATCTGCAATGCAGGCCGGCCGATGTCGCCTCCGTTCCACCAAGTGGTCAAACGATTCCGAACGTCGTTGATGTCTTCACGGTACTTCAAGCTACTCATTGTTGCCTCCTTTGTAAAATAAGTCCGTCGAGTTGCAAACCGGTTGCCACCTGCGGAGAGTATAATACTCCGGCATGATTTCCGCAACAACTCCAGCTTGAATACATGCGCCGTAATCGCTCCATATTC
>Ga0208129_1001183_pt1 | contig 10682 bp, 12 predicted proteins | sample ETNtaG_13_FD_185759 | JGI IMG/M metagenome (GOLD analysis project Ga0208129, IMG submission 185759) | Marine microbial and viral communities from oxygen minimum zone, Eastern Pacific Ocean - ETNP201306PF47B (SPAdes) (version 2) | ecosystem: Environmental > Aquatic > Marine > Oceanic ...
TGGGGGCCATGGAATCAACATCAGTGACAAGGTTACTTAAAAAGAGACTACACGATGAAATGACTTAAGATTCTTCTTAAAGTATAGAACCTCTTATCAAAATCTTTAAAACAGAAAAGATAATTGGCAAAAACGATTTACCTTCATAAGATTGCAACAAGATCACAAACAAAGAACCAGCAACTAAAGAAGGTAAAAAGGCTCGAGCAGGTCTTCCCAAAAAAGAGTTCTCTTCAAATATTTATGGCATAAACGTTAAGCTGTTTAAGAAATTAAACAAACGAGAAGAACTCCTCAACAAGAAGGCAAATCTTAGCAAATAAGACACGTGTTGCAGAGTATCGGATATCGAAATGAAACTTAATCAATGTAAGGTCCAAGACTTTTCAAAGATTCATGCACTGGGCTTCAATGTATCTGCTGGTTATCAATTGAATACCCATAGCGAAATCGGTATTCGCCTGAATTCTCCGCTGAAGGTTGAAAAGGGATCATTGGTCATCAAGTCACCCTATGATGCTGAGAAGGTCAATCTAGCCCCTGTGGGTCGAGAGTTGAACCTCGTACTGCACCACGCCCATCAATTTAGAAATGCCGCTACGCTGACAACTTCACTCCAATATACCCACGATAATGGCCATACAAGAGATCAAGAGTCTTCACGAATCATGGCGGAGTATTCAATTACCTTTTAAGATGCCTCGAGTTAGTCAAGTGCACAAGGTTTATAGTTTTAGCGGGGTGTTTGGAATGAAGCCCCTCTAAACATTTCTCTGTGTAGTATTTGAGTAAAGGAAACAAATTATGACGAAATCAGAATCGCTTGGAAACGTTGTCGCATTTATGGACTCGATTGATATTGGTCAGTTATTCGTTCCAGGCTCCAAGCGTGAAATGAGCACATTAGTCCCGGACTACTCGCAAGATGAAGACGGTGTCGATAGCGTGAAGGTGCTTATGGCAACCCCTAATTTAATTATGTTTGAGGCATTCAGGCCAGCAGGAGAGATAGATCGCATGCATATGCATAAAGATCATCACTCTGTTGCCTATCAGAAAGAGGGGAAAGTGCGGATGTCGATTGGGTCAGAGACATTTGAGGTCGAGGCAGGCGATACCTATCACCATCCCATGGGTGTAAAACATCAGCACGAGTCACTAGAAGACTCGGTACGAATTGAGATAAAGTTTTATCCCGATGGCAATGCCATTGAATCCTGGAATCGACTGGTAGGTGGGTCGTTAGCTAAATAGGAAATCACGCGCATCTATCTGCCTGTACCTTTGTCGGGCTGTCAGCCTAATCTCCCCACCAAATTCTCAGCTCTGGTTGTCTGCAACATCATTGACCGAAGTCAAGATATTCTCCTGCGTCGTACAGGATAATTGTGTTGGGCAGAACCTCTGTCCTCCCAAAGTTTGTACTTGTTGTCAGCCCGCCTATCTCCCTCCGAGTAGGCGGGTTTTTTAGATCGCTCAGATGGCGTCAGGTCCACATACCTTGACCTAAGTCAATACATCCTCCTGTGTTGTACAGGACAATCGTGTTGAGCAGTTTTCATTTTGCTCCTTCTACAGAACTAGTAAGATTACCCACTCATCCCTCTGATGGGTGGGATTTTTTTCGCTCAAGAAGGTCTTAGGTCCAGTTAGGACCACCGTAACCTATATTCCTCATGGTGGCCTGCACCTCTCCAGTACGAACCCATACCCGCAAAGGTGTCTACCTTTGCCCGTTCTATGGCTGACTGTACTCTGGCAGCTTGGGCTTTAGTCGCTTTAGTTTTCGCAATATCCCTCTAGAGAGTTTTGAACATCCAACTTCAAGCTCACAAGTTATTAAGGGGTTAACAGGTAGGAACGCATATCCAAGCCGTTTATTTGACTTTTGCCGTTAAGGTTGAGCGACAATTTTACAGTCAAAAATAGTTTAACTGTGGGCCAAACAGGTACGGGTGCAGGAACACCAGTACAGCAAATACAACAGCACCCGCTGCAACCGTGATGAGATCGCGAAAAACAGGGTGTGGTTCAGGTATTTTCCCTGTTTTTCGTACGGTGGCCGAGACGATATCAAAAAGCGAATAAAGGAGGAAGCTACCGAACAGCAGCAGTGAGGCCAGATCACCATTTGCCAACAGGTGTGCCAATGCCCAAAGTGTCACTCCCCACAGCATCGGGTGACGCACCAGCCGCGTGATATTGCCTGGCATGTGGCTGGCCGCCAGTAGAATCAAGGCAGCTAGAACGAGCGGAAAGGCGATAGTTTGTCCCCAATCAGGCGGTGTCCACAGGTGGATATAGTCCGCAGTCACCTTGCCCCAGATAATCAGGATCAATCCCGCAGCTGCCACCGCGGTATAGATCATCTTGTAGGTGTTTTCTCCCAATCGCTGTACTGCCGTGCTTCGCAAGGGAGGAAGGCTTGGGACCAGGTGTATCGCAAAAAAGGCCACAATACCAACTATCAGTAGCGTCATCGGGTTGCTCCAGAATATTGCTGCGGAACCAAAGCCGCAGAGCAATCCACCCAATGGGGTGTTGGCCTATTTTAATACTGTTGAATTATTTAGGTTTTAATGGCGACGCTGTCGCCACTCGTTGATTAAGAAATACCGAGGAATACGTAATTATAACTCTAGAAATGGCGACGCTTGGGCCTCAAAAAGTTTAGGTTAAGGCTAATAAGTAGTTTACTTTTCAGTGGTGTTAATGGTGTCCTATCCGCACGCCCACACCCTTCTGGATGGTATCGCCAAACAGGAATAAGATAGCGGTATGAAACATAAGCAATCACTCCACCTTATTAGTCTTTGCCTGATATTGATTGGGAGCGCACTTGTAGAAGTAAGTTCTTCATCCATCGAATCCAGTTCTAGTTTTCAAGGAGGCATTAAACAAGGAGAAACAAGTCAGTCGGTGCCTGCCGACAAAGAAGTGGCAATTGTTGACGACACGGGTGACCTCTATACAGGAGTACTACACGACTACAAGGGCGGTACCTACTCAGGCGTACTACTTGGCGGTAAACCGCATGGTCAAGGAACTTGGCGCCATCCCAATGGAGAATATGTGGGTGAATGGAAGAATGGAATTATTCATGGTCAGGGCATCTTTACGTCGTATGCTGGAAGAAAATACATTGGGCAATGGAAAGATGGTAATCCTTGGCACGGAAACGTATACGACGAAAATGGGGTAGTAGTTGCGTTCTATTTGGAAGGGGTAAGGACAGAGAATCAGTAGGACATTGGTCTTGTGATGAACCATATCTACACATTCCTCTGTCTATTTGTGCCTACAATGAAAAGCATCTTTCGATTTGCATGTTTAACCGATGATGAATTGCGAGAAAATCTATATGAGATGGATGACATGATTGCAAGGCATCTACTCATCGGTAGGAGATAATCACAAGAGGAGAAACTTATGAGTTACGGCAGAATTACCACGGTGGAGTTCAATTCAGAGCGAGATGCTGAGGAACTGAAGGTTCATTACAGGGAAAACGCGCCAGCAACATTTCCCGATGCGGAGATTATGATCAGCATTCAAACTGGCCCAACTACTGCGATAGCGGTATCAATTTATCCTACTAAAGAAGCCCTAGATGCTTCAAATGAAGCAAGAGACGCTATGCTTGAAGGGTATAAAGCAAGTATAAAAAGTGTTGAGACCCTCGAGGGTGACGTTAACTTGGCTTTTACTAAATAGGGAGAAGGAATGGTGATGAGAAAAATGTTGATTGTATTGTTTGGAGTGTTGGCCTTTCAGAGCTATGTCTTTGCCGAAACGTGGGAAGACCGGGCCGCAAATAAAGTTGCTTGGAGTGTTGAGTTTCCCGATGACCCTGCTTGTTGGAATCCACCTGTAAGTTGGAACACTGAGAACCCTTGGATTGTCGGGAAGGGTGATCACGAGGCTTATGATGGCCTTTCGGAATGTTTTAGAGTATGTGCAGACAACAACACATGTTATCGGGACGGTTGGCAGGATACGGATGCGGGGTCGACCACGTGCAGGGCTAGAGGGGTACCGCAAGGCACAGGGGCGGTGTCTACTTACGTGTGGTGGTGGGCAAAGACTGCGCTAAACGAGATTACATTTCAGGGTGCCGGTGGCTTGACTGCCGGGAAATTGTATATAGTGGCATGGTGTGAATAGGTAGACAAAAACTGCTGTGATAAGGGTGGGGATATACAAGATGTATACCCCGCACTCACGCATCTTTCTATTTTGTCAGTTATCTGTTGATTTCTCTTGTAGTCTACGAAGGCCTTTAAACAAAAACACCTTCCACATAGCCCAGATAACGACTTAATTCATTAACGCAGCGTATTTGTCGAGCAGCGGTAAGACGACATCGGCGCCCTCGGAAGGCAACGGCAAGATTCCCCGCAGTGCGCCGAGATCGGAATGGACCTTCAGGTCCTCCGCGTTAGCTCCGCGCGTATAGAACATACTCAGCGTAATACTTGCAGGATCACGACCAATTTTGACGCACGCATCCCGAATCTTGATAAGCCCAGAGTCGATGCTATGCGCGCCGCCTAAAGGCAACCAGCCGTCACAGAACTCAGCAATGTGCGCCGCAGTTTTCGGCCCTACCGAACCGCCCATCAGAATCGGCGGATGCGGTCGCTGCGTCGGCTTTGGCCAGGCCCAGCTTTTCTCGAACTCTATCTGTTCTCCCTGGTAGCTTGCCTCATCCTGCGTCCACAGTTCCTTCATCAATAGAACTTTTTCGCGTAGCAACTCGCGTCTCTGGTTAAAGACGACACCATGGTTGCGCATTTCTTCGACGCACCAGCCGTAACCAACACCGAATTCAAATCGACCGTTGGAAATCATGTCCAGGCTCGCCACCTCTTTGGCCAGCCAGATGGGATCGCGTTGCGCAACGAGGGTAATACCTGTACCGAGACGAATTTTCTCAGTCACGGCGGCGCAGGCTGCGAGCCCGACAAACTGGTCGTGTGCACGCCAATACATTTCCGGAAGCGGTGGCGCGCCCTTTCTGCCACCCCAAGGGGTCTCGCGACTGACGGGGATGTGACTGTGTTCGGGAAACCAGAGCGAATCGAATCCGCGTGCTTCGACTTCTTTTGCAAGCTGAATCGGCTGAATTGACTTGTCCGTTGGGAAAACCATGACTCCAATTTTCACGACATGCCTCCTTGTGCTGGGGCAGCTGGTTTTGATGCAACAATTGTAAACAGAGCAATGATTACGCTCAGTTGCTCAAACAATAACAGGATCGAATTCCTACAAGCGACATGCGATCCTACAGCGTGCCAGACAATTGTCAACGATGAAGCGCCGTTTGTGTCGCGCCTTAAGTCCTTGACGCTTCTTTCTACCAGCCAGAGGTCTACTCGCCGTCAGAGTGCCAGTAGGCTCGAATAAACCGATAGACAAAAATGCCACAGTACACCACTGCGGCACCGATCACGATGCCAAAGGTGGATATCCAAATTAATGATGCTATGTCCATATCGAATGATGTCATTCTCGCACACTCACACGCTTGTGGATGGTTCTGCCAAACAGGTAAAATTTTGATCCACAATCCCTCAAGGAGGACATGCTATGTACTACCGAATGACGACTTTTTCATACGACCCCGCTCGGGAAAGCGAAGTAATTGCTCTAGCTGATTCTGTCAGAGACGAGATGAAGGCTATTGCTGGTCTGCAGTCGGGCTGTAGTGTACGAGTAGCTGAAGGTAGGTCTGTAACTGTCGGTGTCTACGACAGTGCGGAAAGTGCAGTTGCAGCACAGCCTAAGGTTCAAGAACTACTCGGCCGGATGGCGGAACTTTTAAATGCGCCGCCAGAAGTCCAGGAAGGTCCAACCATCTGGGAGCTTTAGTACTGCGCTCGTGAAGCCACTGCCAGTGAACAAGCTAAATTTAGGTGAGCGGGGCATACAACCGTATACCCCGCTTTCCGCTACTTTTTCCTAAAAGAGGCCTGAAGGGACTGGAAAGGGTACCAAAGGACTCAGTTTCAGCACGTTTTCAGCACGCTATTTCTCATGTATTGTCCCGTAGGAGGTACTATATATTTTCGGTATATCAAGCGCGTACATTGGCCCGGAATTTAGATGCTTCAAAGGCAGCAAAAAATTATAAGATAGTCTATGCGTAATGTAGTTCACGGCCGTGGTATAAAAACTACGAAGCTGATTCATGCAACTGATGCTCATTTCTGGCGTTGCGTAAAAGCTTAAATACGCGCTCAACTATATGGTAGGAAACCAAGAGGTTCGCCATGTCATTCAAGCACCTGTTTACACCCCACATCATCCGCGGTATGGAAATCCGCAACAGGATATTCTCTAGCGGGCACCAGACCATTTTGGCTCGAGACTGGCTACCCACCGATGAGATGGCGGCCTACCATGAAGCCCGCGCCGCAGGCGGTGTGGGGCTAATCGTCACTGAAGCGGCCCGTCCCCATAGCGATGCCGTCACTACATCATCCTACATCGACGCCAGCACGGATAGGTGTATTCCCGGTTACCGCAAAATCGCCGAGGCGGTTCATAGACATGGCTCCAGGATCTTTGGCCAGGTCGCACATGGCGGCCGCATCGCCCATGGCTACGGCGGCTTGTTGACGGTGCCATACGCGCCGTCTACGGTTCCTGACCACCGCTTCCACACCATGCCGCGGGCGATGCCCACGGATTATGTCTGGGAGGTGATCCAGGCCCATGCTGATGCCGCCCAGCGCATGGCGAAGGCGGGCTTTGACGGAATCGAGATGACCGCCAGCCACGGCCTGTTGCTGGCGCAGTTCCTCAGCCCCGACGTTAACCGTCGCGATGACGAGTTTGGTGGATCGGAAGAAAAGCGCTTCCGTTTTATCACCGAGGTCGTCACCGCTGTCCGTAAAGCAATCGGCCCGGATCGTATTATCGGCATCCGTATTTCTGCGCACGAAGACGAACCGACAGGCCTGACCAGCCAGATGGTGCTGGATGCCTGCCGCCGGATGGATGGTCTGGCGGACCTGGATTACCTGAACGTCACTATGGGGTCCATGGCCGGGTTGGGGAGTTCAGCCCATGTGGTGCCGCCGATGTCTTTCGAACATGCTTACATAGGCCCCCACGCTGCCGCCATCAAGGATGTATTTACCCGCTCGATTTTTGTTGCCGGACGCATCAATCAGCCACAACTGGCGGAACAGGTTTTGGCAAAAGGGCAGGCCGACATGTGCGGCATGACCCGCGCCCTGATTTCCGATGCCGAGATGCCTAACAAGGCGAAGCGAGGCGATCTCGATGAGATCCGTGCCTGTATTGGGTGTAACCAGGCCTGTATTGGCCACTATCATCAGGGTGTTCCGATCTCATGTATCCAGGACCCCATCTCGGGGCGGGAACTGACGTTGGGTGCTCACGAGAAAGCCGACAAGCCACGGTCGGTTCTGGTGGCGGGCGGTGGTCCCGGTGGCATGAAGGCGGCGGCGGTTGCCGCACAACGGGGTCACCGAGTCACCCTGTGTGAAAAGTCCAGGCAACTGGGCGGGCAGGTCCTGCTTGCGCAGGCCCTGCCGGGTCGGGCGGAATTTGGTGTTCTGGTGGATAACCTGCGATGCGAGATGGAACTGGCTGGAGTTGAGGTTTGCCTGAACACGAACGTGGATATGACATTGGTGGAGCAGACAGGTCCGGATGCGGTGATCATCGCAACTGGAGCGACACCGTTTCAGTCAGATGCGAAAATCGACGTCGACACCCATGTCGTTGAAGCCTGGCAGGTCCTTAAAGGTGAAGCCAGCCCCGGCAACTCGGTGGTTATTGCCGACTGGAGGTGCGACTGGATCGGTGTCGGGTTGGCTGAAAAACTGGCTCAGGAAGGCTGCAGGGTCAGGCTGGCCGTGGATGGCACCCATGCCGGACAAAACCTGCAAATCTACCTGCGCGACATATGGGCCGGAAAACTAAATGCGCTCGAGGTAGAGATCATTCCCTATGCTCGCCTGTTCGGTACAGACCGGAACACCGTTTATTTCCACCATACCGCCAATGGCGATCCCATTGTTTGTGAAGATATAGACACCCTGGTCCTGTCACAGGGTCACCAATCGGTGACCGCTCTGGAAGACCGGTTGAAGGGCAGCGGCGTGGAAATCCACCTGGTCGGTGATTGCCTGAGCCCGAGGACCGCCGAAGAGGCGATCTACGAAGGTTTGATGATGGCACGGGAGATTTGAGTCCATGACGGTATCTGGCAAAAAATCGTCTCGACGCAGTGGCGGACGCACCGTCCGCATCGCCCAGCGGGAGGCTCCGACGGATGAGCGAGCCATCACTCGCACTGGACATACCGGCTGCCAGTATCATGCCCTGAGTGAACCAGATATTTTGCGCATCCATGAAGGGGCTCTAAAAACCCTCGAGAACGTTGGCATGGGTATCATCGGCAATATCCCCGAGGGTGCAAATACCATGCTTGAGCAGGGAGCTCGGTTGAGTGACGCCGGGCGCATTCTAATCCCGCGCGCCATGGTCGAGGATGTACTTGCCTCGACCCGGCGAGAGTGGACGCTGCACGCCCTTGATGGAGAACGAAATCTCGACATTTCACCCGATCACGTTCATTTCGGCACCGCCGGGGGGGCAGTTAGTATCCGTGATTTTCACACTAAGACCTATCGCGACACTACGCTGCTCGATCTCTATGACGTGGTACGGCTGATCGATACCCTACCTCATATTCACTGGTGTTATCGCCCCTTGATTGCGCGCGACATGCCGACATCCATGGATCTAGACATCAATACCGCTTATGCGCTGATCACGGGAACATCCAAGCCCTGGGGCATTACGCTGGGTTCGCAAGAATCTGTCGAAATCGTCACCGACATGTTCGATATGGCATTGGGCGGGTCGGGTCGGTTCCGCGAAACGCCGTGTTGCCATTCAGTTCAAGGGGATGGGGTGCCGCCGCTGCGTTATGCAGAAGAGCGCTGCAAGATCAAGGAGGCCTCGATCCGCGCAGGCATCCCCCTGATGATCGCTTCGGCGCCACAGGCCGGCGCAACATCTCCTGCCGCGCTGGCAGGCACACTCGTGCAGGTCATCGCCGAAGTACTTGCCGGTCTGGTTTACGCGCATGCCGTCGTTCCCGGCCATCCGGTAGCTTTCGGTCCTTGGCCGTTCGTTGCCGATCTGCGCACTGGCTCCATGAGTGGCGGTAGCGCTGAACAGGCCCTGCTATCCGGCGCTTCGGCGCAGATGGGTAAATTCTATAATCTGCCGACCAGCGTTCCGGCGGGCATGGCGGATTCCAAAGCGCCGGATGCCCAGTCGGGATACGAGAAAGCCTACACCACCGCCTTGGCTGGGCTGGCCGGTGCCAGCATGGTGCATGAATCAGCCGGCATGCATGGCAGCCTCATGGGCTGCATCCTGGAAAGCTTTGTTATCGATAACGATATGCTGGGCAGCATCCTGCGCACCGTACGCGGCATTGAGGTCACCGACGAGACCCTGTCGCTCGATGTCATTGCAGATGTGAATGTAAATGGTCCAGGCTATTATCTGGGCCACGACCAGACCCTAAGCCTGATGGAGAGTGAATATCGCTATCCGGCGCTGTCTGATCGCACCAGTCCGGCGGTGTGGGAAGAAGAGGGCGCGCTTGAGATGGAAGCGCGGGCCCGGAACACAGTTGTGGAGACTCTGTCCACTCATTACCCCGATCACATATCGATGAAGCTGGATGACGAGTACCGGAACCGTTTCAATATCTTGCTCCCTAAAAACGCCATGAAGCCAGGGAATGGACGTTGGTCTAACGCCGGATCGATGTAATGAGAAAATTCAGATGTGGGAGGGCCTCTATGGGGGTGACCTGCTGCGCTTGAATGAGACAATTCAGTGTTGAAGAACGGGAGATACCTTCTGTTACACAAGGTGACTGAACGGTTTGCCCATTTCGCACCAGATCACCTGCACGATGCGGTCGATAACCTTGGATTTTCAGCGCACTAAATTTTGCCTCAGCTAGACCTCGTGCTTCGCCACGTTATACTAACCAGACACACAAATGTTAATAGAGGGTTAATTATGTCAACGCTAGAAAAAAAATCATGGTCAAGCCCTGATGGGACGCTAACTCCAGACAAAACGCATGCTGCCAATATTAAATTTGGTGCCGTGACGCTTACTAAAGCGAACATGCAACCAGGGTGGAAGTGGTCGGAGTGCATCAAGCCTCTTGTTGAAACAGAAAGCTGCCAAGCGGGGCATATCGGTGTACTGCTTCAAGGCCAGATTCATGTGGTTTCCGATGATGGTTCTGAATTGACCGTTAATGCGGGAGATGCCTATCGTTTAGCTCCAGGCCATGATGCGTGGGTTGTTGGAGATGAACCTGCTCTTGGAGTTGAGTTCTCAACCGACAACAAGGAGTTCGCAGCTTGGACGCGTGGCGAGGGTTAATTTGTAATCAGGTTTGATGGATTACTACCCCAGTATAGGGCGCTAAAAAAAGCCCCAACACTCTGTGAGGAGTGCTGGGGCTTGATCGCTCTGCAAGAACGATGATGGTGGGCGGGGCTGGATTTGAACCAGCGACCCCTGCCGTGTGAAGGCAGAGTCCTACCGACTAACAGTCCTAAAACCCCCTTAAATAACAGGCCCCGACTCCACGCTAACGGACCTGA
>Ga0208129_1001184_pt1 | contig 10674 bp, 9 predicted proteins | sample ETNtaG_13_FD_185759 | JGI IMG/M metagenome (GOLD analysis project Ga0208129, IMG submission 185759) | Marine microbial and viral communities from oxygen minimum zone, Eastern Pacific Ocean - ETNP201306PF47B (SPAdes) (version 2) | ecosystem: Environmental > Aquatic > Marine > Oceanic ...
ATATAAGAAGATCATTATTAAATATGAAATCGATCATCGAAGGAGAGAGGGCCCTAAGTTTTTGGTTAGCTCAACAGATTGAGGTTAGCTTTTATCATAGTGATAATAAAATAAAACAAGAAGCCACTGACCTAGTGTCTTTAATAACACCCGTTGTAAAGTCATTGTTTACAGATATGGGAATGGAAATTACCAGTGATGCAATGCAAATTTACGGTGGTTATGGGTATACCAAAGATCAAGGTATAGAACAGTTATATAGAGATAATAGAATTACTCCAATATACGAAGGCACGAATTCGGTTCAAGCGATTGATTTGGTTTTCAGAAAACTTGTAAATAATGAAGGTAGCGTTGTTGATCGATATATTCAATTTATTAAGGAAGAAATTAAAAAAAGCAAAAGTGAAATTAAGATAATACCTTTTTCTGAAAAATTAAGTCATTATTTAGAAATATTTATAAATTTTACTAATTGGATAGAAAAAAGATTAAAAAATTCAAAAAATGATGTGAGTGCAGCATGCAATGATTATCTTAAAGTTTTAGGATTAATTGCAATTGCATTTTCTTGGTTAAAAGTATTAGGTGTGAGTTATAAAGAGTTGAAAAATAATAAAAAATTTTTTGGAGATAAAATTGAAACTGCAAACTTTTTTTTCAACAGGGTTTTACCTAGAATTGATACTTATTACACTTCAGCAATTTCAGGAAGTAAGTATATAATGGATTTTGAATTTAATTAACCATGGATGACTATAATGAAAATCTTGAAAAGAATAATGCGAACTTTGTTCCGCTGACTCCTATAACTTTTCTTGAGCGAACAAAAGATATTTATCCAAATTACGAATCTATAATTTATAAAAAACGAGTGTATACCTGGAAACAAACTTATGATCGTTGTGTAAGGTTTGCTAGTGCCTTAGAAAAATATGGAGTCAAATTGGGCGATACAGTGTCAATTATGGCTCCTAATATACCAGAATTATTTGAAGCTCATTATTCTGTTCCAATGACTGGTGCAGTACTTAATGCAATTAATACAAGACTAGATTCTAATACAGTAGGCTATATCCTAAAGCACAGTGATGCAAAAATACTTATCGTAGATCGTCAATTTTATAATGTTGTAAAAAAGGCAATGGAAGGATTGGATAAGAAAATTTTAATTATAGATATTGATGACAAACAAGCAGATTTAAAAGATGCTGGAAGTTTTGGACAATTTGAATATGAAAGCTTTCTAAAAGAAGGTGACGTTAATTATGTATGGAAAAGACCAAAAGATGAATGGCAATCAATTTCATTAAATTATACATCTGGCACAACAGGTAATCCTAAGGGTGTAGTTTATCATCATAGAGGAGCTTATTTAATGTCTACTGGAAGCGTAGTGGCATGGAATATGCCTAACTGTTTAAATTTTTTATATACGGTTCCCATGTTTCACTGTAACGGCTGGTGTTATCCTTGGACGCTCGCCATGCTTCATGCGCGAGTAATTTGTATCAGAAATATTAAAGCCAAGGAAATTTTCGACTTAATAGATGAACATAATGTAACTCATTTTGGCGGCGCACCAATTGTACTAAATATAATAGCTAATGCCCCAAAGGATGAACAGAAACCATTAAAGCGTAAGGTGTATGTTTTGACTGCAGCCTCTCCTCCACCAAGTATTATTTTCAAAAAAATGGAAGCCTTAGGTTTTGAAGTTATGCATGTTTACGGCCTGACAGAAACTTACGGACATATTACACAATGTGCATGGAATAAAGAATGGAATGATTTAACCGAAGATGAAAAAGCTGACATTAATGCCCGTCAAGGTGTGCGTTACCCCAATACAGAAGATGTTGAAGTAATGAATCCTGAAACAATGAAACCAGTTCCACACGATGGAAAAACAATGGGAGAAATTATGATACGAGGAAATGTTGTAATGAAAGGGTATTTTAAAGATAAAGAAGCAACAGAAAAATCCATGAAAGGTGGATGGTTTCATTCAGGTGACTTAGCAGTTATGCATCCTAATGGTTATGTCCAAATAAAAGATAGGTCTAAGGATATAATAATTTCAGGTGGAGAAAATATTTCATCTATCGAGATTGAAAACACAATAGCAAAACATCCGTCCGTTTCGCTTGCTGCGGTTGTTGCTAAACCAGATGAAAAATGGGAAGAAGTACCATGTGCCTTTATTGAACTGTCACCAGAAAAAAAAGCTACAGAGGAAGAAATAATAAAATTTTGTAGGGAAACTTTGGCTGGATTTAAAGTTCCAAAAAAAATAGTTTTTGGTGAACTACCAAAAACATCCACTGGAAAAATTAAAAAATTTGAATTAAGAAAAAAAACTAAGGAGATGGACTGAAGTTCGAAGTAGATAAAAAAAGTGTTTTTGCATCTACCGGTGGATTAGATTTTGATACGACAAGGCCGGTAGTTATTTTAATGCACGGTAGCGGTCTTACCCATATAGTTTGGTCTTTACACGAACAATTTTTAGCTACAAAAGGTTATAGCATTTTATCCGTAGATTTACCTGGTCATGGCAATTCGGAGGGGCCTGCAATAAAATCTATTGAGGAAATCGCCGATTGGATTCAAAAATTAATGAAAAATTTAAAAATAAATGAAATTTCATTTGTTGGTCATTCACAAGGTTGTTTAGTTGGACTTGAATTTGCTCATCGGTTTTCAAAATTAATTAAAAGCTTAAGCCTCATAGGAGGGTCTTACGAGTTGCCAGTTAATCCGAATCTTATTAGTTATGCTGATGGTGGCGATATGAAATCTGTAGAACTTATGATGAAATGGGGTTACGAAGGAGTAAAGAAATTTATTGGAGGAAATCCTGTGCAAAAAATTATTAATTCACCAAGGCAGATTCAGGAAGGTTTAGCAGTTGATCTTAGAGCATGTAATAATTACAAAAATGGATTCAAAGCCGCATCAGAGATAAATTGTCCGACTCTTTGCATACTTGGCGATAAAGATAAAATGGTTCCACTTAGTAAAGGAAAACAAATGGCTGATAAAATTAAAAATTCTGAATTGAAAATAATCCAAGAATGCGGACATATGATTATATTTGAAAAAGCATTTGAAATGAGAGAAATTGTTGGAAATTTTATACAAGAAAATCACAAATAATAATTATGAAAAAATTTTATATTGCAAAAGCAAGACGATTAAGAGGCACTCCTTTTTCGAGCAGGATAGAGAGTCAGGGTCTAATTGCTTATACGACTTTCAATCATATGCTTTTGCCAGCAGCATTTGAAGGTACAGAAAAAGAATATTTTCATTTAAAAGAACATGTTCAAGTTTGGGATGTTGCCGCTGAAAGACAGGTTCAGATAGTAGGAAAAGATTCTGCAAAATTAGTTCAATTGATGACTTGCAGAAATCTTTCAAAGTCAAAAATTGGAAGATGTTACTACGCTCCAATAATTGATGAACAAGGAAATATGATAAATGATCCTATTATTTTAAAACTAGATGAAAATAAGTGGTGGTTATCATTAGCCGATTCTGATGTGGGACTTTATGCTAAGGGATTATCAAGTGGTTTAAAATTACAAGCCGAAGTCAGTGAACCAGATGTAAATATATTAGCTGTACAAGGACCAAAATCATTTCAATTAATGGAAAAAATTTTAGGTAAAAAAATTACTGAACTTAAATTTTTTGGTTTTGACTATTTTAACTTTAAAGGAAATAAATTTTTTATAGCTAGATCAGGATGGTCTAAACAAGGCGGATATGAAATCTATGTAGAAAATCGAGAGGCAGGATTAAATTTATATGATGAGTTATTTTCAGCTGGTAAAGAGTTTAATGTAAAGCCAGGTTGCCCAAATTTAATAGAAAGAATTGAAAGTGGTCTTCTATCATGCGGTAATGATTTTGATAATGGTGATAATCCCTATGAGTGCGGATATGATAAATATATAGATATTAAATCGGATATTAATTTTTTAGGAAAGAAAGCTTTAATTAAAATTTCAAAAGAGGGTATTAAAAGAAAACTTATGGGTGTGAAAATAGATCTTGATACAATTGAAATGATGGAGGAGCGCCCCCTTCTAAGCGGCAATAATTTAGTAGGACATTTAAGATCAGCTGTTTATTCACCTCATTTCAAAAAAGCAGTGGGCATTGCAATGATTAAAAAAGAATATTGGGATAAAAAAACTACCTTTGAACTAAAAATTGGTGATAAAAAAAGCAAAGGTTCAATTTGCGATTTGCCATTGGTCTAGAATTGGTCATAAAACAATAGTAATACTTTAATTTATATGAATATAGCAATTGTTGGAGCAACAGGGAACGTCGGAAGAAAACTACTAGAAGTTTTAGAAAGAACTAATTTTGAGTTTAGTGAAATATATTTAATAGCTTCAGACAAGAGCATTGGGAAAAAAATTACGTTTAAGAATAAAAATCACTCAATTATTGGTTTAAGTAACTTTGATTTTGGAAAAGTAAAATTGGCATTTTTCTCTGCGGGTAGTTCTATTGCAGAGAAATGGGCACCTATTGCAGCAAAAAAAACTATCGTAATTGATAATTCAAAACATTTTAGAATGAATAAAGAAATACCTTTAGTCGTTCCCGAAGTAAATCCTGAAGCTTTAAAGCTTTATAGAAATAAGAATATTATTGCAAATGCCAATTGTTCAACTATTCAATTAGTTTTAGCCTTAAAGCCTTTGCACGATCAATTTAAAATTAAAAGAGTGGTAGTTTCAACTTACCAGTCAGTATCAGGAGCCGGACAAAGTCATATGAACGAGTTAGAGGAGCAAAGCAAACTAGTTTTGAATAAGAAAAAGGTAAATTCAAAAAATTTTACCAAACAAATTGCCTTTAACGTTATACCGCATATTGATTCTTTTATGGATGATGGTTCTACAAAAGAAGAGTGGAAAATGGTAGTAGAGACAAAAAAAATTTTGGATCCAGATATAGCTTTGACAGCAACATGCGTCAGAGTTCCAGTATTCATTGGTCATTCTGAGTCAGTTAATATAGAATTTAAATCCGAAGTTAATGCCGAAAAAATTAGACAATGTTTAGCAAAAGCACCTGGATGCAAAGTTGTCGATGAAGCTAAAGACGGAGGATATATAACTCCAACTGAATCAGCAGGAGATTTTACAACTTATGTTTCAAGGATTAGAGAAGATAAGACTCAAAAAAACTCCATTAATATGTGGATTGTTTCTGACAATTTGCTTAAGGGTGCGGCGCTTAATGCGATGCAAATTGCAACTATTTTGATTAAAAAATATATTAAATAGAATAAAATGAACGATTCAAAAAATCCATTATCGCCACATCTTCAGATTTACAGATGGAACATTTCATCATTGATTTCTATTTCTCATAGAGTGACAGGAATAATCAATGTGATTGGACTGATTATTATTTGTTTATGGATTGGATTGCTTTTTGTAGGCGAATCGAGCTATGAGCTTATTAATGTTTTTTTTCAGTCCTACTTTGGAAAATTGTTTATAATGGGTTTTGCTTGGTCTTATAGTTTTCATCTATTAAGCGGTATAAGGCATTTCATTTTAGATTTAGGTTATGGTTACGAAATTAAAACAGCAAATGCTTCAGGAGTCATAGTTATCGTTAGCTCCTTTTTATTGACTGTTTTGTTGTGGTTAATTGGAAGAGGATTAATTTAAATGAAAGCATCACGTAAATGGATAATTCAAAGAGCGAGTGCTTTATTGATGATCCCTTTAATGGGTTGGTTTGTTGTAAGTTTGATTTCAATTTATGACAAAGGTTATTTTGAAGCTATGACCTTTTTTTCTTTAGAAGAATCTAAAATTAGAATGCCGATCTTAATTATAATCAGTTTTATGCACATAATTTTAGGTCTAAATGAAGTGTATGAAGATTATATTCAGGAGGAAAAAGCTAAAAATATCGCAAGCAGAATTACAAATGTTTTGGGTATAATTATACCGACAACAACAATAATTATTTTATTTAATTTAAATGTATGAGTTCATATAAAATTATTGATCACGAATATGACGTTTTGGTTGTAGGAGCAGGGGGAGCAGGTTTGCGGGCAGCAGTAGGATTGAGCGAATCTGGTCTAAAAACCGCATGTATTTCAAAGGTTTTTCCAACGAGAAGCCACACATCGGCAGCCCAAGGTGGTATTTCGGCTGCACTAGGTAATGCAGGCGAGGATGATTGGCGCTGGCACATGTACGATACAGTTAAAGGATCAGATTGGTTAGGAGATCAAGATTCCATCGAATATCTCTGCAAAGAAGCTCCAAATGCTGTTATAGAACTGGAACATTACGGCGTTCCATTTAGCAGAACCAAAGAAGGTAAGATATACCAGCGTGCCTTTGGCGGAATGACAAAAAATTATGGTAACGAACCTATCCAAAGAACTTGTGCAGCGGCAGATAGAACTGGCCATGCAATTTTACACACATTGTACGGACAAGCACTTAAACATAAGACAGAATTTTTTATTGAGTATTTTGTTTTAGATTTGTTGATGAAAAATGGTGAATGCAAGGGTGTGATTGCATGGAATTTAAACAAAGGCACAATTCATAGATTTCGATCTCATATGACAATTTTAGCTACAGGTGGTTATGGAAAAGTTTATTACTCTGCTACCGCCGCACATACTTGCACTGGTGATGGAAACGGCATGGTACTAAGGGCTGGACTGCCACTACAAGATATGGAATTTGTTCAATTTCATCCTACAGGACTTTATGGAATAGGCTGTTTGATTTCTGAAGCTGTTAGGGGAGAGGGTGGTTTTCTATTAAATTCTAAAGGTGAGCGATTTATGGAAAAATACGCTCCCAAAACTAAAGATCTTGCTTCAAGAGATGTTGTAAGCAGGTCAATTGCTATTGAAATAAACGAGGGTCGTGGGATTGGTGAAAACAAGGATTATGTGCATTTACATATTGAGCATGTTGATCCCAAAATAATCGAATCACGTTTACCTGGGATATCGGAGACAGTGGAAACCTTTGTAGGTAGAGATGTAACCAAGGAGCCTATACCCGTTGTTCCTACGGTTCATTATAATATGGGAGGTATACCAACGAATTATAAAGCAGAAGCAATTACTTTAAATGATAAAGAAAAAACAATTTCTGGATTAATGGCTATCGGAGAAGCAGCATGTGTGTCTGTTCATGGAGCAAATAGATTGGGCTCAAATTCTTTAGTTGATCTTATTGTTTTTGGAAAAGCTGCTGCTAAAAGAGCTGCTGAATTAGTAAAAAAAAATTCACCTCATGAAGAAATTTCAAAAAGTGAAGCAGATAAATCGCTAGATAGATTCGATAAATTAAGAAATAGAAATGGATCAAATAAAACTTCCGAACTTAGACTTTCCATGCAAAAAATTATGCAATCAAAATGTGCAGTTTTTAGAACTGAGAAAACTTTAAAAGAAGCTGTTGACGAAATCAAAAAACCATATGAGGGTATGCAATCGATATTCGTCAAAGATAAATCTTTAATTTTTAACACAGATTTAATGGAGGCTTTGGAGTTCGATAATCTCATTCGTCAGGCCATGACAACTATAAAATCTGCTTATTTTAGAAAAGAAAGTAGAGGAGCTCATGCCAGGGAAGACTATCCTAAAAGAGATGATTCTAATTATATGAAACATACCCTAAGTTGGCAAAATGGTGTTGAGGTAAGAATTGACTATAAACCAGTGAATTTATCGACTTTGACCAACGATGTTCAAACTTTTCCTCCCAAAGAAAGAGTTTACTAATGGTACAATTCAATCTTCCTGAAAATTCCAAAATTTTAAAAGGTAAATATTTTAAAGACAAAACAGGTTCTTCAAATATAAAAAAAGTTTATATTTATAGGTGGAGTCCAGAAAGCAACGAAAATCCTAGAGAAGATACATTTGAAGTTGATATGAACACATGTGGTAATAAAGTTTTAGATATTTTAAATAAAATTAAAAACGAAATAGATTCATCTCTTACTTATAGACGGTCGTGTGCGCATGGTGTTTGTGGTTCGTGCGCCATGAACATTGATGGAATAAATACACTTTCTTGCATGAAGTCTCATAAAGATATAGGCGGCGATATCCGAATTTATCCACTTCCACATTTAAAAGTGATCAAAGATTTAGTGGCGGACTTAAGTACATTGTATAAACAATACGAATCAATTGAACCTTGGTTAAAAGTAAAAGAAGCTGAATTTCAAAAAAAAGAAGTCAAACAATCAAAAGAAAATAGAGATAAGCTAGATGGCTTGTATGAGTGTATTATGTGTGCGTGTTGTTCAACTTCGTGTCCTAGTTATTGGTGGAATGGAGAAAAATATTTAGGTCCTGCTGTTCTACTCCAGGCTTATCGCTGGATTTCAGATAGTCGTGATGAGGAAAAAAAAATGAGATTAAAAATGGTCGCTGATAAATTAAAATTATACAGATGCCATACAATAATGAATTGCACAAGTGCCTGTCCAAAAGGACTGAATCCTGCAAAAGCTATTGGCTCAATTAAAAAAATGCTTGCAACAACCTAGAAGCTTAATTAAATCTTTTCTATATATTTATGAATTTAATTGAACATTTTGTAAATGGCAAAGTATTCAGAGGTTCTTCAAAAAGAACATCAAAGGTATTTAATCCAGCGGCCGGAGAACAAACATCGGAAGTTAATTTAGCTTCAAAAGTTGATGTAGATGCTGTGGTCCAAAAGGCTAAAGAAGCATTTATTGATTGGTCTAATAAACCACCCATACAAAGAGCAAGAGTAATATTCAAATTTAAAGAATTAATAGAAAAAAATTCAGATGAAATAACAAAGCTAATAGTTTCTGAACATGGAAAAGTTTATGAAGATGCAAAAGGTTCTTTGACGAGAGGACTAGAAGTTGTTGAATTTGCTTGCGGCATTCCAAATTTGCTTAAAGGTGAATTTACGGAAAATGTGGGCACAGATATTGATAGTTGGTCAGTCAGACAACCTTTGGGAGTTTGCGCAGGAATAACTCCATTTAATTTTCCAGCCATGGTGCCAATGTGGATGTTTCCTATATCCATTGCGTGTGGTAACACATTTGTCCTAAAGCCTTCAGAAAAAGATCCATCCTGTTCTATTAAATTGGCTCAATTGTTCAAAGAGGCTGGATTACCAGATGGAGTTTTCAATGTTGTTAATGGAGACAAAGAGGCAGTTGACGCTTTATTAACAAACAAAGATGTGGCAGCTATAAGTTTTGTTGGTTCCACACCCATTGCAAAATATATATATGAAAATGCTGCAAAAAATGAAAAACGTGTTCAAGCTTTGGGTGGTGCAAAAAATCACTGTGTTGTAATGCCAGATTGTGATCTCGATCAAGCTGTTAATGGTTTGATGGGTGCAGCTTATGGATCAGCAGGAGAAAGATGTATGGCACAATCAGTTGTAGTTGCAGTTGGAAAAGCTGGAGATCAATTGGTTAATAAACTATCAAAAAAAGTAGAAGCACTTAAGATTGGACCTGGCTCAGATAAAAATTCAGAAATGGGACCCCTTGTTACAAAAGAACATTTAGAAAAAGTCAAAGGATATGTAGAACTTGGAATAAAAGAGGGCGCAAAATTAATGGTTGATGGAAGAAACATAAAAGTTCACGGTTTTGAAAAAGGTTTTTTTATTGGAGGATGTCTTTTTGATCATGTAAAAAGAAATATGAGAATTTATAAAGAAGAAATATTTGGCCCAGTCCTTTCTGTCGTTAGAGTTGAAGATTTTAAATCAGCCGTAGATTTAGTAAATGAACATGAATTTGGGAATGGAACAAGCATTTATACTCGTGATGGTGATGTTGGTAGAACTTTTGCTAATAAAATAAAAATTGGAATGGTTGGAATTAATATTCCTATTCCGGTACCTGTGGCATTTCATAGTTTTGGCGGCTGGAAGCGTTCTTTGTTCGGAGACCAACATATGCACGGACCTGAGGGAGTAAGATTTTATACTAAACTTAAAACTATTACTTCCAAGTGGCCTTCTGGAATAAGATCAAATGCGGATTTTGTAATGCCAACAATGAAATAAAAATGAAAAAAAAAATATCTCTAATTGGTGCTGGTCAGATTGGTGGAACACTAGCACATTTAATTGGATTAAAGGAACTGGCAGATGTAGTTTTGTTTGATGTTGCAACGGGAATTGCAAAAGGAAAGGCATTAGACATTGCACAATCATCCTCTGTAGACGGATTCGATGTTAAATTTAGTGGCACCGATCAATATGAAGATATTAAATCCTCCGATGTGATAATTATAACTGCTGGAGTTCCTAGAAAACCAGGTATGAGCAGAGATGATCTTTTGGGAATAAATTTGAAAATTATAAAACAAGTTGCTGAGGGAATAAAAAATTATGCCCCAAATGCTTTTGTAATTTGTATAACCAATCCTTTAGACGTCATTGTAATGGCACTTCAACAATATTCAAAATTACCAACAAATAAAGTTGTTGGAATGGCAGGCATATTAGACAGTTCTAGATTTAAATTATTTTTATCCCTAGAATTAAAAGTTCCCGTTAAACAGATTGAAGCATTGGTGATGGGTGGGCATGGAGACACTATGGTTCCCTTACCCAGATACACTAAAGTCTCAGG
>Ga0208129_1001186_pt1 | contig 10642 bp, 5 predicted proteins | sample ETNtaG_13_FD_185759 | JGI IMG/M metagenome (GOLD analysis project Ga0208129, IMG submission 185759) | Marine microbial and viral communities from oxygen minimum zone, Eastern Pacific Ocean - ETNP201306PF47B (SPAdes) (version 2) | ecosystem: Environmental > Aquatic > Marine > Oceanic ...
TGCTCTTCTTCGTTGCCGACCAGCGCAAGGTCGTCGACCAATCCCTCAGCAATCTGAGGATGGCCCTGGCCAAAGATCTGGATCTGATTCCCGACAACGAGTGGAACCTCTCGTGGGTCGTTGACTTCCCACTGGTCGAATGGGATGAAGATGAACAACGTTACGTTGCCCTCCATCATCCCTTCACCGCGCCCAAGCCGGAATACGTGGAATCACTCGGTGAAAACCCAGGCGACGCCATCGCCATCGCACACGACCTCAACCTCAACGGCAACGAAATAGCCGGAGGGAGCATTCGTATCCACGATCAGGACATCCAGAAGAAGATATTCGAGCTGCTCGGAATCGGCGAAGAAGAGGCAGAGCTGAAATTCGGTTTTCTGCTCTCGGCTCTGCGCCACGGGGCCCCGCCGCACGGCGGCATCGCCCTCGGTCTCGACCGCATCATCATGCTGCTCCAGGGCCTGGAGAGTATCCGTGACAGCATCGCCTTCCCGAAAACACAAAAGGCCACGTGTCTTTTCACTCTGGCCCCGTCCGCAGTCTCAGACCGCCAGCTCCGTGAAGTGAGCATCCAGGCAGCCGGCAGCGCCGCCAAAGCGGATCAGCAGCAATAGCTGAGCTATCGGTTCATCAGTCTGAGAATGGCGCGTCAATGGCACCGACCCGTTTTGAGTCTTCACTTGATTGGCCTGCCTCCACATTGCAGTCGGCAGACAGGCTGGCAACCCGTCGCCACGGGCAAATCAAACAAGATTGCGCCGCTTTCGGAACACCCACTCAACAACCAGCAGGCCCACTACCGCCGCGAGCATCCACCATGTGTCCCACAGCTCATTAGACTCTTCGCGTTTGACTTCCTTCTCGTCGGTGGTGACCGCTTCCGGCAACTTAGCGTAATCGGGAAAATCGAAAAACTTGCCGCCCGTTTCTTCGCTGAGCCGCTCGAGGAAGGAACGGTTCTGCCGAATGTAGAGATTCTCCATGGTGGTTTCTTCAACCACTTCGAATTCCAGTTTGGCCTCCATCTCTACCCCTTCCAGCTCAGTGACGATCGGTTTAATGCGATAGCGGCCCGCGGGAAGCTCCCCCAGTTCGATCCGATAGCGACCGCCAACATCGACCACCTGGTAGGGGATCTTTTTGTCAATTCTTTCTGAATCTGTTTCTTCTTCCGATTCCTTGACTTCAGTCGCCGGCTGGGCGTCTCCGTCGGGCGCATCCTCCTCCTCGTCGTCGCCTCCGATCGACTCCAGGTGGATGAAGCCCAGGCTGCTCTCCAGAGGCTTACCCTCCTCATCCATCAGTCTGATCTTGACCTCCGCGTTTTCGGAAGTGGTCAGCTTGAGCTTATCCATGTGGAGCTTGGCGTATTTGCTCACGCCCTCGATTTTCTCGCTGGTAGCCCAGAGCAGGATCATGCTCCAGTAGGCGTGGTGAAATTTCCAGCCGGAGCGATATCGCCAGCGCCAGAATTCATCGGAGGCCAGAAAGAGTGTCTTGCCCGTGCCGTACAATGAGGTGATTACGATAGGCAGACCTGTGTTGGAATCCTGCGCAAGGACGGCTGCGGTGGGCGTTTCAGCGATATCGTTGCGCGTCCAGTGGAGGCGCCCGTGGCCCGCGGGGTTGACGGGGCCTTTGTAAGGCCGGATGAAATCAGCCTCTTTACCTTCATCGGTCAGAGACATCTTCAGCGCTGCATGCTGGATGGAAATACGGCGGGAAGGCTGTGCGGGGAGCAAGTCTTCGAGGGGTGTGTTCTGCCAGCTTCCGGGCAGGAAATTGGGTCCTGCAAGAAAGATGATCGTTCCAGAGCGATCCCGGACGAATGAGACCAGACGATCCATCTCTTCGCGCGTGAATGTCTCGGGAGGCAGATCCCCAAGAATGATGAGATCAAAATCATAGAGCGATTCTTCATCGGCTGGAAACTCACGGGCGCCGTCCCCGCGTTTGAGCTTCCGATCTTTAAGTGACGCGGTGAAGATGGTCCGCATTTTCTTCAAATCCATTCGCTTATCGCGACGCAGCATCATGTTGAGATAGCGGCTCTCCCAGCGAGGAAATTCATCCATGAAAAGCACGCGGATCTGTTCCTTGCGCACCCACATGTCGAGGGTGCGTTCGTTATTTTCAGGGATGGTGTCATCGGAAAGGAGCTCGACACGCTGCGGCGGTTTGCTGCCTTCGACTTTGAATTCCATTTTGAAATCGAAGCGGCCGAGCTCGTCGCGCTCTACGTCTTTTGGTACGTCCTGTTCTTCGATAATCTCATCGCCGGACATGACGCGGATTTTAATGTCGCCGTCGTGTTCGCCGACCATTTTCATTTTCATCTTCAGCGGCACTGTATCGCCATCAAAGGCCCTGGCCGGCAGCTCGGAGTTGAGGATGCCGATGTCCGGCGCGGGTTCGGGGATTCCTGTGGCAAGGGTGATTACCCGAAGATTCTTCTTTTTGAAAACATCGATCAGCTCCCCCTCGGCGGACGCGGAATTATCGCGCCCGTCAGTGATGAGTATCACCTGTTCCATTTCTTCCTCATCAGGCAGATTGCTGAACAACCGGGTGAACTCGGCTGGAATATCGGTCTTCCGAATTTTGGCCTTCTGCAAGTGCTCGAGTTTGAAGTGCTTTTCCTTATCCAGCGCCTCTTCCTCGCCAAAAATATAGATCGGGCTCTTTTCATTTCTGTCCTCGAGCTCCGGCCGAATCGGCGCTTTTATGTCTTCCATCACGTGGAACAGAAGATCCATGCGACTGCTCTCAGTGACTCTCTCGATCGCCGGCTGAACGCGAGGATCGTCTGACTCCGCCAGTTCTTCATCAGCCCGTTCCTGATAGGCAGAGATGGACAGGAGAAATTCGTCTGCATCGCTTCGCCCCAACTCGATCTCGCGAGCGATACGTGCGTAATCGCTGCCGGTCTGGACTTCCTTGTCTTCAACTTTTTCCCATGCCTTCTCGAGTGCTTCCCCGCGGCTTGAAACCGCTCGCATGGCTTCGGCTGCGGATTCTTTTGTGACCGAGTCCAGGAGAGCCAAATCTGCATCTTCATCTTCGAAGCGCTCGAGCATGTCTTCGAATTCTTCGGCGAGATCGATGAATTCGTCATACCGATCTTCGATCGCATCGACCTCCTCGTCCTCGGGCTTGGCCTTGAACGTGAGTTTTTCAGCACCAACCGCTTCGAGCGCTTCATGGGCGTCCGGCAGTTGCCCTCCGAAGAATCTCTCGAACTTGAAACGGAGTTCTGAATCGAGCAATTCGAGCCGCTCGGCGAGCTCGACTTTGTCCGCCGCCTTACGATGACGATCGGGGTACCACATGGATGCCGAGTTATCGATGAAAATCGGCACGGTCAGTGGGATGGTCTTGGAGAACTCGGTCTTCCACACCGGCTGCAGCAGGCAGAGCAGAAGGAGCGTTACCACCACCACACGAATGATGACCGCGGGCAGGACATTCTTCAGAGAAGTGAACGACCATTCCTTGCGATAGAAGAAAAGGATCGCACCCACGATCAACGGCCAGGCCGCGATGACCCACCAGATGGAAACCGGGATGGCGAATATGAAATCACCCACGGGTATCAGGAATCAGGAAAGGGGAATTTGAAATTGGAGGCGGCGATTTGTTGAGGCCACCGGCTCGACCGGTGGAGTTTCACGTTCTCAAAGTGTTGCGGCTTAGCGTTTCCCAAAATGTGAAAATCCATCGAGTAAGCTGTCATGGAATCATAATAGTCAGTCCGACATCACCGGCTTGAAATCCTCTGGTTTGATTTCCTGTTCAGAGGCGATCCAGGCGGTGAAGATGCTCTCACCGATCAGAGCGATAATCGTGAGGAGGATGAAGTAGCGCCAGAGATCGATGCTGCCATCTTCCTCCTCCTCTTTTTTATATTCGTCGTATTCATCAAAAAACTTCATTTCGAATCCTTCGGTGAGAAGTTCTCGGAAGTCTTTTTCAATGGGGCCGAGCTCGGACTCCGAAAGGTCGATGTTCACCGCAAATGCCCTGGTAGCATCGGCCGGAAACTCCTTGTCCGTAGAAACCAGGTAAACGCCCGCCTTTCTTGTTTCCGCGAAATCGAGCATAAGTTCTTTACCATCTCGATTGCCTTCCTCTTCGATCAGTTCGTCGCCCGGATCTCTGATGTAGATCGTGTTCTGTTCGTTTTCTTCAGGCGCAGGCAGAGTCAAGATGTACTTGTCGCCCTGAATGACTTGATGGTCGTTCTGGTTTTCCGCGCTCAGATAGAGCATGAGATGGTTGACCAGCGGCACGTAAACCCACTGGCTTGGGAAATTACCCCAGGACATGTCAAAAGCCGTCGTGCAGAGCATGACGCGGCCTTTGCCAAATCGGCGGCTCAGGAGGAATGGTTTTTCATCCGCAAGCTCGGCCAATACCTCGGTGCCGTGCTTGAGATCTTCTTCCGTCACATCAGCAGGGATAAACTGTCTGAGCAGGACCTCCGCCAGCCGCTGGCCTTCGTCGGCCTCGAGGAACGGAAAGATATCACTGCGGCCTTTGGGAAAGAATGGGCTGAAGGGACGTTCCTGGCGCTCCATTTTGCGCGGGCTGCTGAGAGCAGCAGGCAAAAGACCAAAACCATCTTTGTAAAGAGACTTCATCATGTCGTTAGGCTGGGACTGGCTGCCACATGAGATTAACATCCCGCCGCCCTGATCGACGTAGCGTTCGAGTGCCACGACCAGGCTCTCCGGGTAGGCGCCGAGGTTGGCGAGAACGATGGCCTTGTAGGCCGAAAGACTCTCATTGCCTGCTTCTTTGGCGGCGATACGCTTTATGGCGAACGCGGTCTTGGAATCTTTTTGCACGTCCGGATTGAGCGCGGCCGCAAAGAACCCGGTCGAGCTCCGGAAGAAGTCTTCGGTGTACGTTCCATCGATGACCAGCAATGGGATCTCTTCTACCACGTTGATGGCCATGAAGGAGCGGTTGTCACCCGGAATGAAATCCGTCTCCACGCTCGCGGTGAGCACATGCGGCCCCGGTTTTTCAAACTGCACATCGAAGGTCTCCTCACGGGTTTCACCAGGATCCAGGGTGCGCTCCCGGCGATCGATTTCCTTGCCGTCTTTCTCGATCACGATGGAAACGACATCCGGTGCGTCGTGATGATTCTTAACCGAAAAGACAAATCGGGCCGGCTCGAAAATGGTGACGGATACTCCCTGAAGACGCGGCGGCGAAACTGAAAAATTTGCCTTGGACTCCACCTTCTGCCCGAGATAGTAGGAGTTGACCTTGAGTTCGAGGCTGTCCATGACCGCCTGGAGATAGGCCCACTTGGCGGTGTCGCGGCTTCGCCAGCCGTTGTTCTGAAGATCGCTGATAATGAAGAGACGGCGCATGGGGTTCTTCGTCTCGTTCAGAACCTTGAGTGTGAGGTCGAGCCCGGCCACGTAGTCCGCGGCCTCGCCTCGAAGCTTGTGATTGAGTATCTCTTTCTTGATGTCCTCGAACTCAAACTCTGGCTTGGTTGTGAGACGCTCGGGGGTTCGGCCGATTACGATGACCGAAACATCCTCACCTTTGCGCAGCCCATCGATGATTTCATTGGCCTTCTTCTTGGCCTTGTCCAGGAGCGGCCCTTCATCGGTTTCCCGCTCCATGCTGTAAGAACCGTCGATGACAATCACGTTGCTGGTGAGAGGGTCCGTCCAGTTGAAGCCTTCGTATTGAATGACGTACCGGCAAAGGGCCAGGATGAAGAATGCGAGCAGAAGGCAGCGCAGCAGAAGGAGTAAGATCTCCTGAAGGCGGATGCGCCTTGCCTTTACCTGAAACGAGGTAAGGAGAAGCTGATAGGCGCCCCACTGAACCTCTTCGAAACGATTCCGATTGATCAAATGAATAATGATCGGAGCGCCGACCAGGAACAGGCCGGGAAGCAGGATGGGATTGAGAGGAGACATTATTTATTCCGATCCATCCGCAGCGAAAGATATTTGGCCAGCGCGTATTCAGGGGGCCTGTTTGTGTACACAGGCACGTAATCGATGGCCATGCTGTAACAGGCTTCCTGGATTTCCCGCTCGAGCTCGTTGAATCGTTTCATGTACTCTTTGCGTATGCGGTTTGGCTCGGCGAGCAGGTGCTCGGTGCCTTCCATATCAACGAACTTGGTGAATTTCTTGAAGGGGAAGGTCCGCTCTGCTTCATCGAGAACACGGAAGACCACGATCTCGTGGCGGCGCTTTGCAAAGTGAGCGAGTGCCCCGCGGATCTCGCCCGGCAGATCGAACAGATCCGAAATCAGAATGATCAGACCTCGCCGTTTCATGGACGACGCCAACTGCTTGAGCATCCCGCCAAGGGACGTCTCGCCGCCTGGCTCCACTTCGCTGAGGTCGTGCATCACGCGGGCGAGCTGGCTCGAAGTGTTTTTGGGCGGCAGGTATTTCCGCATCTCTGTGTCAAATGTCACCAGCCCGACGCTGTCCTTCTGCGTGATGAGGAGATTGGCCAGGACCGCCGCGATGAACCGCGCATAATCAAACTTGGTAACCGTCCCCGAGGTGTAGTTCATCGACCCGGAGGTATCGAGCAGGATGTGCGACTTGAGGACGGTGAACTCGTCGTACTGTTTGACGTAGTACTTGTCCGTGCGCGCGTAAAGCGACCAGTCGAGATGCTTCACCTCATCGCCGCGGGTGTATTCACGGTAGTGAGAAAAATCGAGGGCAAAGCCTTTAAAGGGCGATTTGTGGAGGCCACTCACAAAGCCTTCGACCACAGAACGGGCGATGAGCTCCGTGCGTTTGAAGCGTGCGAGATCGTCAGAAGTGACAACGGTATCAACGGCCATGGAGCGTAAGGAATAATGCGTAATACGTAATGAGTAATACGTAATGAGTAATGAGTAATGAGTAAGACTTCAGTCTACAGACCACTGACTGAAGGGCTCAGACCTCAGACTACGGGTTTCTGGACCAGTGTGGGAGCTGAAGACCGTAGACACAGGAGCAGTTGCTTCCGAGGATCATCCGGCCCCAAACAGCGGGCCATCCAGGCCCGGAACATTACCAATTGCTCATTACGAAGAACCAACAACTATCCAACTCAAACCGTACTCCCAATCAAAACCGGCCATCCAAGCCCGGAACATTACTCATTACTTATTACTCATTACTTCATTACGTCTCATCCCGCCGCCTTTTCCATCGGCCGGTTAGCCTGGTTGTGGGTGGTGAGCCTGTCAAGGAGAGCTTCGACCGTGATGCCTTCGGAGTCTGCGTTGAAGTTCGTACCCAGACGGTGGCGGAGGACGGGGCGTGCCAGCGAGTCGATATCATCCATAGTGGCATAGATTCGTCCCTTCAGGATTGAGCGTGCCTTTGCAGAGAGGATCAGATTCTGGCAGGCACGGGGTCCGGCGCCCCATGAGAGATATTCCTTGATAAAATCGGGAGCGGTCTCGTCGGCCGGGCGAGTGGCACGGACCAGGTTGACCGCGTAATCGAACACGTGGTCACCGACCGGCACCTTCCTGACGAGATCCTGTAACAACATGATGTCCTCCCCGCCCAGGATGTGTTCGATTTCCACCTGCTGTTTCATCGTAGTACGTTTCATAATCTCGATCTCTTCATCGCGGCCGGGATAATCGACGTTAATCATGAACATGAACCGGTCGAGCTGAGCTTCCGGCAGGGGGTAAGTTCCCTCCTGTTCCAGCGGATTCTGTGTGGCCAGGACAAAGAACGGCTGTTCGAGGTCGTAGGTGTGATCGCCGATCGTGACGTGGCGTTCCTGCATAGCTTCGAGCAGGGCCGCCTGCGTTTTCGGAGGAGTACGGTTGATCTCGTCCGCGAGAATGACGTTTGCGAAGATCGGGCCGCGCTGAAATTCGAAAATGCGCCGGCCAGTTGCTTCATCTTCCTGAATGATGTCCGTGCCAGTGATATCAGCAGGCATCAGGTCGGGCGTAAACTGGATGCGTTTGAACGAGAGGCTGAGCGTTTGCGCCAGAGTCGATACCAGCAGTGTCTTTGCCAGGCCCGGTACGCCGACCATGAGGCAGTGCGCATTGCAGAAGATGGCCACGAGCATTTCTTCTACCACCTCATGTTGACCAACAATGACCTTACCCAATTCGTCGGCAAGGCTGGTGTAAGTGTCTACGAGTTTCTTTGCCAGTTGGACATCATCGTCAGGGAGATTCTCTTCCATTCTGTTCCCCGCAGTTTCGGTTGGATATGTTGAAAGCACCGTTCGAGGTGGCTCTTTTATCGGCGCGGAATCTTAATGTAAACCGGGGGGGCCGCGGAAGGCCGACATGTTTTTACAGCGCGTCTGGCATTCTCTTACATCCAGTCTTCGCCTCGGAGTTCTCTGACATTTTCTTCGGCAGTGGCTGATCCGGATCACAGTTGAACGTATACTCGCTCAATCCCGCCCACGCCTCGTCCTCTCTCCCAATTGAGGCTCGCTTATGGGCAAGTCAGCTCTTACTGTTTTTAAACAGTCTGCCGTCGTCCCTTTTCGCAAAAAAGGCGGCCGGCTACTGGTCTTGCTGATCACCTCTCGCAACAATGGCAACTGGATCGTGCCCAAGGGACTGATCGAGTCCGGGCTGTCTGCCCGGGAATCTGCCGCGGTGGAAGCGCACGAAGAGGCCGGCATCAGGGGCGAGGTTTCTACTCGGGCGGTGGCCGATTACTCCTACAACAAATGGGGCGGTACCTGTGAGGTGGACGTCTACCTGATGAAAGTGAACGAAGTTCTTGACGACTGGCTGGAGAAGGAGGAACGGGAGCGAGAGTGGTTCACCCTGGATAAGGCAATCGGCCGCGTCAAAAGGAGAGGGATCAGAGATGCCCTGGAAAAGCTGCCTAAGCACATCAAGAGGGCCGAGTTTGTGAAGTGATGATCCAGCGGACCACTTGGTTTCCTCCGCCAGCCGCGTTAAGGTCTACACGCACAGCATGGGGTCGCGAAGTTCCAGGGCACAATACTTGGTAGTCGTGGAGTTGATTCCATCCAGACATTCTGATGCGAATTGCTAGAATCGCCGCTCCGCAGATTTTCCACTGGGACCTCTTCCTGAATCTGCCCGCCGACCTCTGCCATTTACTCGTCACATCCAAGCCTCAAAGATCCTGATAAACCAATGAAAGACTGCGTCCACCTGCACGTCCACAGCCACTACAGCATGCTCGATGGTGGCATCACAATAAAAAACCTCGTCAAGAAAGCCGCGGAGAACAACATGCAGGCCCTGGCGTTGACCGACCATGGAAACATGTTCGGCGCTGTCGAGTTTTACCTGGCCTGCAAGGCCGCGGGCATCAAGCCGATCGTCGGTTACGAAGCATACATGGCACCCAGGTCGCGCACGGAGAAAGGCGGCACCGGCATCAGCGAGTCTTCGTTTCACCTGACGCTGCTTGCCAGGAATGAAGCGGGCTACAAGAACCTGATGAAGCTCGCCACTATCGGTTATCGAGAGGGTTACTACTATCGTCCGCGCATCGATAAAGAGGTGCTCAGCAATCACAGCGGAGGGCTCATCTGCCTGTCCGGTTGCCTCGCATCCGAGACTTCTGATCTGCTGCAGGAGGATAGGGTCGAGGATGCGATGAATGTGATCGACGACTTCCGGCACATTTTCGGTCCCGATCATTTCTACCTGGAGATCCAGGAAAACAACATCATGGAGCAGAACGTCGTCAACGAACATCTGCTCAAAATCGCCAAAGACACCGGGCTGCCGCTGGTCGCCACGAACGACATCCATTATCTGAATGAAGACGACCACTCTGCCCACGACGTTCTTCTTTGCATCGGCACCGGCAAAAAACAATTGGACAAGAATCGGCTCCGGTTCGAGGAGAATGAGTTCTATTTCAAAACGCCCGAACAGATGTACCAGGCCTTCAATTACGCGCCGGATGCGGTGAGCAACACGCTGCAGGTCGCGGAGATGGTCGACCTGAAAATTGATTTCGATACCTACCATCATCCTGTCTTCAAATGCCCGGAAACGCAGACGCCGGACGACCACATTCGCGAAATGGCAACCGTGGGCCTTCACGAACGTTACTCGGAAATCACGCCCGAGATCAGCGAGCGTTTCGAATACGAGCTCAAGATTCTCGCACGCATGGGGTTCGCCAGTTATCTGCTCATCGTGTGGGACATTGTTCGTGAAGCCCGCGAAAATAATATCCCCGTGGGCCCGGGACGCGGCTCGGCGGTTGGCAGCCTGATCTGCTATTGCCTCTACATCACGGATCTCGATCCCTTCAAGTACGACCTCATCTTCGAGCGTTTCATCAACCCGGGCCGCAATGAGATGCCGGATATCGATCTCGACTTCTGCAAAGAACGCCGGGGCGAGACCATCGATTACGTAACAAAAAAATATGGCCGTGAATGTGTCTGCCAGATCATCACGTTCAATACCATGGCTGCGAAACAGGCGTTAAAAGACGTCGGCCGCGTCCTGGACGTCCCGCTCTCGGACATGGACAAGCTCACGAAAAAAGTTCCCGAGGTACTCGGCATCAAGCTCGAAGAGGCGCTTGAAGAGGCGGACTTCAACGCCATCGTAAACAGCAACCCGGAATTCAAGCAGGTGGTGGACCACGCACTGAGACTTGAA
>Ga0208129_1001203_pt1 | contig 10560 bp, 6 predicted proteins | sample ETNtaG_13_FD_185759 | JGI IMG/M metagenome (GOLD analysis project Ga0208129, IMG submission 185759) | Marine microbial and viral communities from oxygen minimum zone, Eastern Pacific Ocean - ETNP201306PF47B (SPAdes) (version 2) | ecosystem: Environmental > Aquatic > Marine > Oceanic ...
TGGATGGCACTCCTCCCTTCGGAATCTCAACGTTTGCGGTCCAGAGAATGGCGTTAAGCATCAGTTTGCGATTATCATCGTGCTGCCAGTTCATATGCACATGCCCGCCGGTATAGCCAAATCCTCGACCGCCGCCGGGACGTTCATAGGCCCACGCAACATGCTGGCTCTCACCGTTGGCTACCGCCTTGCGAACAGTGGGATTGCCACTACGCGCGCCGTCAGGGTGCTTCAAAGTCTTAGCCGGTGGCACATCAGTGAGAATCGGCGTCACGCCCTTGAGATCTTTCACGAAGCGCATGTGATAGTACCACTCGTCGTTGACGCTGAAGGGCTTCACGCCGTTCCAGATCGAATGCTCCCGTGCCTTGAATTTCGGTGTCCAGTGCGGATTCACCGACCAGTTCAGGTCACAGAAACCGCCCATCCACTCGATGAACTTGTTGCCCGGGTCGCCCTTGATCGCCTCGGTGGCCCAGTGAATCATCACCACACCCTTGCCCTTTTTCATGAGCGCATCGAACTCCTTCAGCTTCGGGTTAAGCAGATGACCGCCGTGGCCGGTGCAGAAAATCACAATTGAGTCCGCGTCCTTCAGGATCGACTCATCCTTGGGGTATCCGTAATGCGGCACCAACACCGCCTCGATTGGCAGACCCGATTCATTCAACTGCTTGGCGAGAATCATGTTTCCTGCCCGATGTTCGTGTGCCAGTCGTCCATGACTCGGCTTGCCGGAGACAAACACCACCTTCGCCTTTTTATCGGCCGCTTCAATCGCCAAGCCGGACAGTAATCCAGCCAGCACACTCAGGTTTATAATTATTTTTTTCATTTATGTCCTTTGCTTAATCCACTTTCCAGGGCCACGGCTTCACGCGAGCGCGCACGGCCCATTTCTCCCATTTCTCGGCAAGCGACCTTACCCTGTCCGGATTCATCATTGCCAAATCATTTTGTTCCGACCGATCGTTGTCCATGTTGTAGAGCTGCCACGGATGCAGCTTGGCGTCCCCACCCGAATCACCGTATCGCACCAGCTTCCATTTGCCGTCGCGAATGGCGCCGTTGAGGTGATGATCAAAATAGAGCGCGTCCTTCCTGTCCAATTCGTCGCCACTGAACACTGGCTTCAGGCTTACGCCTTCAAGCGGCTGAATTTTGTTCCCTCCGAATTCATTCGGAGGCTCAATACCGGCCACGTCGACACAGGTCGCCATGAGGTCGATGAGATGCCCTGGCTGGCGTTCTAGTTTGCCGTTGAGCTTCGGGTCAATGCCCTTGGGCCAGTATGCGATCAACGGCGTGGAGATACCGCCTTCGTGCGCGAAGTGTTTGTACTCTCTGAACGGTGTGTTGGACACATTCGCCCAGCCACGGCCCACCCCGGTAAAGGTATCCCCAGGCCCGGCCATCGCATCGGGGCCATTCTTCACCGGACGACCATCGCGCGTCTGCATCGGTGGCCAGATCTTGGTCTGAAAACCATCTCGGCCCAGCGGCCTGTAATCCGTGCGGTAGGGACGATTCGGTTTGTAGCGGCCAAAGCCCTCGGCACAGCCGCCATTATCCTGCAGGTAAAAAATCAGCGTGTTATCCAGCGTGCCCTGCCGTCCGAACTCCGCCACGATGCGCCCGATGCCACGGTCCATGTTGTCAATCATCGCCGCGTACACCTCCATGTTACGAATGTCCCACTCCTTGTTTGGCGTCTTTTCCCAGTCGTCCGACTGCTTCGACAAATTCAAGTCGTTGTGGATCAATCTCAACTTTTTCAGCCGCTCAAACCGCGCCGCACGAATTTCCGGGAAACCACCGTCGTAAACGCCCTTGTATTTTGCAATGTCCTCCGGCAACGCATGCATCGGCCAGTGCGCCGTGGTGTAGGCCACATAAAGAAACACCGGCTTGTCCGGCGTCTCCTTCGCATGCTCCTTCAGGAACATCACCGCGTTGTCGCTGATCGCGTCGGTATAGTAGTATGTCTTCGGTTGATAGCTCCCATCATTCACCGGTGTGATGAACTGGTTGCCGCGGCACAACGTGGCTGGATCATAAAAACTGCCCGCGCCGATGATGGTGCCATAAAACTTCTCGAAGCCGCGCTGCAACGGCCAGTTGTCCTTGGGTCCCTTTGGCCGTGTGTGCTTGGTCACATGCCATTTGCCGCTCATGTAGCGCCGATACCCGCCCGCACTCAAAGCCTCAGCAATTGTTACCACATCACGACCCAGTTCACCACGGTAACCGGGAAGCTTGTTGTCCCCTGTCATTAACCCGATCCCAGCCTGGTGCGGGTACATGCCTGAGAGCAAGGAGGCCCGCGTTGGGCAACAGCGCGAGGTGTTGTAAAACTGCTTAAACCGAATCCCCTTTGCTGCCAACCGATCAAGCGTCGGTGTCTTGATCTCGCTCCCGTAACAACCGATATCCGAAAAGCCCATGTCATCGGCCATGATCAGGACAATGTTGGGTTTCTTGGTCGCGTGCACTGCACAAACCGCCATGGCAAAGGGCATGAGAATGAGGGCGAAGATTCGATTTAAGTGCATCAGATTTCCTCTAGGAAAATTTGTTTCGGCGGGATGACTTTACCTTCCTTCACGGAAGGCAGCCATCTCCTTGAGCAGACGCGAGATGATTTGGGGATGATCGGCGGCGATGTTGTTTTGCTCCCCGATATCAGTCGATAAATCATAAAGCAAGGGCGGATCGTGTTTCCTGATCGGCTCGCGGGCGCGGGTATCGGGATTGGAGGAGCGGTTCTTGGTGCTCAGATGCATCTTGTAATTGCCCGAGCGAAAGGCAATGGCTCCGCTGGAGTAGAACCACTTTTTGCGCGGGCTGGCCGCACCGCGCAGCAGCACGCCTGAGATATCCTTCGAAATAAACCCCTGCAACCCCTTGGGTTGATCGCCTCCGCTCAAGGTTGCAAAAGTAGCATACAAATCAAGATTCGCCGCCAGTCCACCCACCTCGCCCGGCTTGATCTTGCTCGGCCAACGGAAGATCCCCGGCACCCGGTAACCGCCTTCCCAGGAGGTTCCCTTTTCACCGCGCAAAGGCTTGGCAGTGCCCCCATGCGGCCCGAACATTGACCACGGCCCATTGTCGCTGGTGAATACAACCAGAGTGTTTTCATCAATACCTGCTTCCTTGATCGCCTTCATTACCTGCCCAACTGACCAGTCAATCTCCTCAACGGTATCCCCAAAACGTCCTCCCTTACTCCTGCCCTGGAATGCCTTGGAGGCAAACACCGGCGCGTGGGGCATGTTGTGGGCAAGATACAGGAAAAAAGGTTTCTCCTTATTGGTGCCAATCCACTTCACAGCTTCTTGCGTATAACGTTTAGTGAGGAGCTCCTGGTCGGCCGGAACCTCAATCAGTTTACGACCGCGGATAAGCGGCACCTTGAAGGTGAACTTATCGCAGGCATCAAAAAGATTACGCGTCTGGCGCTTACCCGGTGGTGCGGGCACGTCATTACTGCCCGGTGTCCCAAAATGATAATCAAACCCGCATTCCAAGGGATGCATCGGGCTTTTGCTGAAGTCCTGCGGGTAACCAGCCAAATGCCACTTGCCAAGAATCGCTGTGGCATAGCCCTGCTTCTTGAGCATTGAAGCCATCAACTTGTCACGAACCTTGGCCAGATTATTTCTCCCAGCAGCAAACAAGGCCGGATGCCGACCGGTCATGAGTCCGGTGCGACTGGGCACACACACCGCACCTGAAGAATAGAAGCTTGTCCAGCGCAGCCCTTCAGCCGCCAACCGGTCGATATTGGGCGTCTTGTTCCTTTTGTTCCCATAGCACCCCAGATCCCCGTAACCCATGTCATCGACAAAGATGAGCACGATATTGGGCCGCAAGGCGGCAGCGTGAAGTGAGACTGAAACCCACATGAAAAAGATAAATAGAGTGTTCTTCATTGTTTTATCCAAACCAGATCGCGCCACAGGGGAGTGTCGTTTTTTTGAGATTTTCCGGGCGTACTGCGCCCACTATTGATCAATGCTGTCAGTCTCGCGGTAAGTTTCCGTTCAATATCAGGATGTTCAGAAATAAGATTTTTCGTCTCCCTTGGGTCGGCACCTAGGTCATAAAGCTCGCGCTTGTTTTTACGGGCGTCTTCCATCACCAGTTTCCACTTGCCTTCGCGAATGGCATATCGTCCTTGCGAACTATGGTGGACCATAGGCACCCGTGAAACCGTCTCTTTTGTTCCCGTTAAAACGCCAAAAAAACTGTCGCTATCCTCACCGGAATTTTCAGGGAGTTTTTTGTCGAGCATGTTGGCAAAGGTGGCCAGTAAATCAGTTTGGCAAACCGGCTGGTTCCATTTTGAATTCGCCTTCACCTTGGCGGGCCAGCGGATGATGAACGGCACACGATGACCACCCTCGTAGATGGAGCGTTTACCATCGCGGTAGATGCCGTTGCTGTGGTGAGCATATAACTCAATACGCTTACTCCATGTTTTTTCCGGCCCATTGTCACTGGTGAAAATTACCATGGTATTCTCAGTAAGCTTTTCATCATCAAGCCACTTGAGAATGCGGCCAATATGCCAGTCGGTCTCGATCATGAATTCGCCGTAAGCGCCCGCCTTACCCTGACCTCGGAATTTTGCAATCGGAATCACCGGCTTATGCGGAGAGGTGTAAGGCAGATAAAGGAAGAAAGGCTTGCCATTTCGCGACGCCTTGGCACGGCCGTCCAACCACTTCAAAGATTGCGTGGTAAAACGGTCCAAACACTCGATGTCTACAAAGTCCGGCGCCACTTCAAGACCTTTGCCTTTAAGGCTCATTTTTCGGCCACCGGATTCTTCCGGGACCGGCGCCTCTTTTGGCGTTTTTTGGTAGGGCGGCATGATGCGGTAATCCGCTATCGCGATCTTGCTGGGTTTCTTTGAGGTGAATAGCGTAGGCGGCACCTTGGCATAGCGTCCTTCAAACCAAGCAAGCACCCCGTAATTCATGGATGCCGGAATTCCCCAGAAATAATCAAACCCCTTGTCCAAAGGCATATCCTTAACGGGCTGCTTCCAATCGCGATTACCCTTCCTGCCGGGAAAATCCATTCCCAAATGCCACTTGCCGACCATTGCCGTCGTATAACCGTTATCGCCCAAGAAAGAGGCCAAGGTCATACGACCATCAGCAATCAGGCATGCACCTTCTGCCCCCATGACTCCGCGCTTTAGGGTAGTTCGCCAAGAGTAGCGACCGGTAAGAAGCCCATAACGGGAGGGAGTACATACAGTGCCTGAGCAATGCCCGTCGGTAAAAGCCATGCCCTCCTTTGCCAACCGGTCAATATTCGGCGTCTTGAATTTCGCCTGCGGATTCAGGCACGACGCATCGCCGTAACCCATGTCATCCACATAGATGAGAATGATGTTGGGCCGCGAGGCAGCAGCGTGGAGTGAGGTGCCCAGCGTGCACAACGCCAAGGCAAGGAGGATAAGAATGTTTCTCTTCATTTCGAAAACCCGCCACTCACTTGTTGCAACCAGTTGCGTGCGATCAATTCATGGCCTTGAGGCAGTGGGTGGACTCCGTCCCAAATCCAATGTTCCGGACTCACTGCCTTGGCGGCTGCATCGAACACTTCCTGGGTCTTCACGTGAATGGCATCATAGTCCTCGGACAGCTGCGCAACGATAGAAACGTATTTATCCACCTTGCTCCGCCATTTTTTCCAGGCATCTTCATTCTTCAATCTGCCTGAACGCAGCACAAAAGGATCCAACAGCACCAGTGGCAAATCGGACTTTGCTTTGCGGCTGGCATCCAAAATAAACCGGTAGTCCGCTTCCCACTGCTCCAAGGTTCCGCCCCGACTCACATCATTAACCCCAATAAGAATACTGAGTAGATCCGGTTTCATATCGATGGCATCCTTCTGCCAGCGTGCCTTGAGGTCAGATACCTTGTGACCGCTGATGCCCCGGTTAAAGAACTCCAGTTGCGCCTCTGGCATATCCACTCCCAGCCGCGAGGCAATCAGGTAAACGTAGCTGTGGCCAAGGTAATGATTTCGGTCCCGCTCGTTGCGTCCCCACTTCATGTCAGTGATGGAATCCCCCAGAAAGAGCAACCGGCTACCCTTGGCAAGTTTCGGCAAGCGGTAGCCATACCCCCTGACCCCTGAATGATTGGTGATGGCAGCATCCACCGATGTTGAAGTGGCCAGAACCATCGCCCCGCCACAGGCACCCGTCTTAATAAAGGTTCTTCGATCCAACATCGTTATTCTTGTTTGTTAGTTCAACTTTTTTGCAGCAGGATTGAGCTTGGGCATTTTGGCGCCGACTGATTTAAGATGGGCAAGGAGTCGACTCTCCAGTCCTTTCACTTTATCCGGCATTGCTGCAGCCAGGTTTTTCGTTTCCCCAAGATCATTCTTCAAATCAAACAGCTCCATCGGCCCTTCGTAAAATTTGATCAACTTCCAGTCTCCTTCACGAATGATACTGTAGGGACCGGGATTATGCCGATAATGCGGGAAATGCCAATAAATCGCATCACGACCCAGCTTCTGTTTACCCTGGGAACTCAAGTGTTTGGCAAGAGAAAGCCCATCGATGTCGCGACCCTCAGGTAAATCCAACCCTGTAACTTCGGCAATGGTGGGAAAGTAATCCACACTGGTCACCGGTTCAGCACTCGTGGTTCCTGAGTTTACCACGCCCGGCCACTTAATCAAAAGCGGCACGCGAATCCCGCCCTCATAGGCATACCCTTTTCCTGACCTAAGGGGGGCATTATTGGTTGGCCCCATTAGCCCTCCATTGTCAGAAGTAAATATAATCATTGTCCGGTCGGCAATTCCATGTTTCTCGAGGGTGGCCATGATTCTGCCGGCGCAATCATCCACTGACTCCACCATGGCGGCATACTTGGCATTTTTCTGCCGGGTTTTAGTCTTCTTCGCATACTTGGCCGTCACCTCTGCCTTAGCCTGGATCGGGGTATGGACAGCATAGTTGTCCATGTTGAGGAAGAACGGTTTGTCTTTATGCTTCTCAATGAAAGCGATCGCTTCCTCGGCCTCACGATCCGACAAGTACTGCCCTTGTTTGCGTCCCGGCAGGTGCGGGATACCTGCCCGTATCATGGCATGCCTGTGTTTGGGCTGATTGAAGGGGTCAAAGTAACTTGGCGGTTGCCCATAATCGCAGCCTCCATAGTTGAAATCGTACCCCTGTTTCTGCGGATACCAATCATCGGTTCCAAGGTGCCATTTACCGATGTGGCAGGTGATGTAGCCGGCGGGCTTCAACATTTCGGCAATCGTTACCTCTTCAGATTCCATCCAGAGAGCATTCTTCGGAACAAGAAACTTTCGTTTGCCGCCAGTGAAACCGCTTGGGTTCTTTTTATCTGTAGGAATTCCACCACCCTGAAAGCGTGAACGAATCCAGTCGGTTACCCCAAGCCGGGCCGGATAGCGACCGGTTTGAACTGCCGCCCGCGTCGGCGAACACACCGCACACGCCGCGTAAGCATTGGTAAAGCGCATGCCCTGGGCCGCCAGTCGATCCAGATTCGGCGTTTCATAATAGCGGCTTCCCTGGCAGGAAAGATCCATCCACCCCAGGTCATCGACCAAGATAAGCACAATGTTCAAAGGCTTGGCCGCCTGCAGACTGAACCCGAGGGAAAGCAGAACAAGAAGATTAAGGAGAGGTTTCATGGAATAAGTGAAGGGAGGCTTCAAAAAAATCGTTCGTCGCTTCAACATCAATGTCCTTTCTTTGTTTAGGCAGGAATGAATTTCCTACTTCAGGCCTGCCTGTTTGGTGTGCCGTTTTGATTCAGTGTTCCAAATCGCCTCAAGTTCCCGCAGTTTGGGCGGGTTCTTTTTTGACAGGTCCGTCAATTCAAGCGGATCCTTAGAGAGGTCATACAATTCCCATTTCCTTTTGCTGGCGGAAACAAGTTTCCATTTGCCATGGCGCAGCGCGCGTCCCTTGGCGTGATGAAAAAAGAGTGCCTGGTGACCAGGAACCTGTTCGCCCCTGAAAGCGCCCGCAAGTGAATGGCCATCGCGAAGAATTGCCTCCTTGCCGTTGATGGTTTTGGGAGCCTGCACACCACACGCCTCCAAGACTGTCGGCATGATGTCAATTAAGTGCGAAACGGTTCGAACAAGTGTCCCCCCACCTTTAATTCCCTTTGGCCAGTGGGCGATCATGGGGGTTCGAATGCCGCCCTCGTGATCGAACTGTTTGAACAGGCGGTAAGGTGTGTTTGAAGCGTTGGCCCAGCCGTAACCGTAGCTCTGGTACGTATCCTCCGGGCCGGGCATCAGGCCCGGTATATTTCCCGGCCGCACAGGCCGCCCGTCGCGAGTTTTTTCTGGAAGATAATAGCCCTTGCGATCTACGCCATACTCGACGTGGCAGGCCCCGTTGTCGATGGTGAAGAGGATCAGCGTGTTCTCAAAACGGCCTGTCTCTTTGAGCGCATCAACGACCCTGCCGATCCCCGCGTCCATCACGGTGACCTGTGCGGCATAAACCTCCATGCGCCGTTGCTGCCAGGCCTTTTGCTCCGTGTTCCGCCAGACCGGCACCTTGGGATTGCGCGGAGACAAAGCGATCGATTCAGGAAGAATCCCCAGGGATTTCATTCGTTTCAGCCGCCGCGCACGCAAGGCATCCCAGCCCATCGCGTATTTACCCCTGTATTTTGCGACGTCCTTCTGTGGGGCATGCAATGGCCAATGGGCGGCGGTGTATGTCAGGTTCAGGAAAATCGGCTGGTCGGCGCGTGTTTCCCTGATCAAGCGCGTGGCCTCCGAACTGATGGCGTTAGTGAAGTAATAGCCCGGATCCTTGTTGGCTTCCGATTCAACATTGACCCGGTTGCGACTCAGGCTGTAGGGCGCATAGAAACTCGCTGCCCCACCGAGGATGCCATAGAAATCACTGAAGCCGCGGTCATTCGGGTAAACCGAGTTCTGCTTGCCGGCCAGATGCCACTTGCCGCAGATCATGGTTCGGTAACCGGCTGCGCCCAGGACTTCGGGCAGGGTGACGCAGCGCGGATGCAGCGTGCTGTTAACCATCGATGTCTTGTGATAGATGCTCGTCAAAAGCGCCGCACGCGATACCCAACACATGTTCTCGCTGTAGAAGTTCGTGAAGCGCAACCCGCCTTCGGCGAGTTTGTCGAGGTTGGGCGTACGGATTTCACCCCCAAAACAGCCGACGTCGGAGTAGCCCATGTCATCGGCCATGATCAGGACAATGTTTGGCTGCTTGGCAGCGGCATGAAGCGAGGCTCCGATTGCATGCAACACCATGACGCAGAGGACAAGGATGTTTTTCTTCATTCTCTATTCTATGCGTTGGAGTCCAAAAGCGGAGACATAATGAGTCTGAACCCCCAAATCCCGCATCCACTTCCGGACAGTCAGGGTTTCCCACGGACCAGATCCGGGACCATTTCCGGAATCGTTTTCCCACAACCATTGTGGAGTCGGCCAAAGGCAGGCTGTTGGGGAAACGACTCGATAAAAGTCCAGGTCCACCCCTCTTTGGCCGTGATGGGACATCTGGATATAATCCGCCCGCAACCGATTCCCAAATGCACTTTCGAGCAGCTTCTGTCCACCCTCCGCCCCCAAATCCCCGGGAAACAAGACCGACTTTTTGGCATCGGAAACCTTTAGAACCAGGCTGGAATTGTTGATGGCATTGGAGGTAATCTCTGGGTTTTTGACACCCAGGATTTCTATCAATACACCATCAATCCGGATTTCCTGTCCCACGAGTGGTTCCATCAGTTTGAAACCGGATTTTTGCACGGCACGGTGAAAAGCACGCACACTTTCAAGATGAGTGGGAGGTTCGGGTTCATGTTTCGCCACCCACTCCTCATCCGGCAAGGAGGCGTATATGACATCAATTTCCATGCCCCCAGGTTCCTGCAAGATGGCTGTCAAAGCGTCCACGTGATCCGGATGGGGGTGGGATATGAACCAGGTATGGATTCGGTTACCCAATGGCTCGAGAAATTCCCGTAGCTTAGGTGCATCCCCCCGGTTGCCGCCATCGATGACCATGACTTTTCCTCCTCGGGTTGAAAGCACGTAGGACATCATTTGTGATCGGGTCTGGGATGGCAACTGCCACAGGGAGAAATGGGCGGACCCAGCCGAGGCTTTCTTCCACGACATCTTTTCAGGGAGCACCCGTTTCCCCATGGCACCTCCACTACAACCCGCAAGCAACACAGACTGAATCATGGTCAAAGCGAACACTTTAAGCAGCCCTGTCAAAGTGAGTCGTTTGAAAATATGCTTCATTAAACAAAGTACGGGGTGCATTTCACTCTTTATTTGCAGGCGTTTTCGAAACCTTGAAAAGCAATGCCACTTTTTGATGCCATCGAGATTGCCTCGGTATTCAGCCAATGAATCGCGCTCAATGTTGGTGCAAACGGACTGTTTGCCCCTGACCTCTGAAAACGGAATCCACCAGACTTCATTGCACGGAACGAGTACCAGCCCGAAATAGCTGTAATCGTCCTCCGAGTAAAG
>Ga0208129_1001235_pt1 | contig 10442 bp, 9 predicted proteins | sample ETNtaG_13_FD_185759 | JGI IMG/M metagenome (GOLD analysis project Ga0208129, IMG submission 185759) | Marine microbial and viral communities from oxygen minimum zone, Eastern Pacific Ocean - ETNP201306PF47B (SPAdes) (version 2) | ecosystem: Environmental > Aquatic > Marine > Oceanic ...
TGAAGGTGGTACATTTTTTGATCCATTTGAACTAGCATACACAAATGTTTATTTGCTACAGTCAGGTAGAATTGGTGGACTAGCAACTTATGAAATGTTTGCTGGCTATCAAGAATTAGTAGGTAGGATGTTTGGTGGTTACATTAACTATTATTATGATACAGTAACACGCAAGTTAGAAATAGTAAGACGACAACGCAATCAAGAAACTGTACTACTTTGGCTTTATAATCATAAACCAGATGGCATACTATTACAAGACAGATATGCAAAACCATGGCTCAGAGATTATACTCTTGCTATTTGTAAAATGACACTTGGAGAAGCAAGAGGTAAATTTGCCACAATTGCTGGTCCACAAGGTGGAACATCATTAAATGGTGATCAACTTAAAGCAGATGGACAACAAGAAATTGAAAAATTAGAAGCATCTATTAGTAATTACGAAGTAGGACAAACTCCTATGTCATTTGTAATTGGTTAGTTGACAATCCAATACCTTTACATTATAATAAACATATGATCATTGGAATATGTGGTTTGATTAATAGTGGTAAAGATACCATAGCAAATCTTCTAATTAAAAATCACGATTTTCATAAAACATCATTTGCAGACAAATTAAAAGATGCTGTCTCTTCTATGTTTGATTGGGATAGGTATATGCTAGAAGGTAAAACTGAACCTAGTAGACAATGGCGTGAATCACCAGATCCTTTTTGGAGCAAAGAGATAGGTCGCGATATTACACCCAGATATGTATTACAACGTTTTGGAACTGAATGTATGAGACAAGGTTTATATGATGGCATTTGGGTTAGTTTAACAAAAAAACAAATGCTAGAACGTCCTGATATAAACTGGATAATTCCAGATGTACGTTTTCCAAATGAAATTAATATGATTAAATCTATAGGTGGAAAAGTATGGAGAGTTACACGTGGACCAGATCCAGATTGGTTCTGCAAGTATCAATTAGAAAATATAGAGCCAAATGACATACATCCAAGCGAATGGAAATGGGCAAAAAGTGAATTTGATTTTATAATAAACAATAATGGTTCAGTAAACGACTTATCTGATAAAATTAATCAGGAACTAGATCACCTTGTTTCCACTTCATACCAACAAGATGTAACACCCGTTGGCAATTAGCACATACTGTTTTTAAATTATTAAAAGAACAATTATTTCTGTTACCATCTAGATGATATACGTTAAATTGCATATCGTACTCTGATGTATATCCACATCGATCACATATATGTTTTTTCTTATACCCTGACGTTTTCCATCGAGGTTGCTTTTTAATCACACCACGTAAACAACTATCACATTGTTTTCGATAATATGTTTTATCGTGTTTAATATAGTTAATAGCGACGGGGTTACCGCAATTACATAAAGGACGCCTCATACTATATTTATGGTGCCCTTTATATCACCTTTTTCTTACCTGCAATTCCCTATTAAATTAACTGTTATAGTATAAATATAAGAAACCATAAGGAGACCGAGAAAATGGCAATAAATTCACCAGGCGTAGAGGTAACAGTAACCGACGAATCGTTTTACGTACCCGCCGATCAAGGTATGGTGCCAGCAATTGTTGTTGCATCAGCCAAAAATAAAACATCAGGTACTGGAACAGGAACTGCGGCCGGTACTTTAACAGCAAACGCAGGAACAGTTTATACAATTACAAGTCAACGCGAACTAACAGAAACGTTTGGCGATCCAACCTTTTATACAGATACAAGTGGTTCAGCTCGCGATGCCTACGAGTTAAACGAATATGGTCTTCTATCCGCTTACTCTTTATTAGGTATTGCCAACAAGGCTTTTGTAGTAAGAGCAGATGTTAATTTAGATGAACTTACAGGTTCATCTTCTCCAGTACAAGGTGCGGCAGTTAACGGAACTTATTGGTTAGATACAGCATCAACTGTATGGGGTATTAAAGAATGGAATTCTTCAACACAAACATTTACAGCAAAAACTCCAAAAGTTATTACAGACATAAGCAACTTAACAGGCGAAGTATCAACCGGTGCTCCAAAAACTGCTTATGGCGTACAAGGTGATTATGCTGTTAATACTACAGCAACAACAAACAAATTATTTTACAAAAATACAGGTAATAGTTGGGTTCAAGTTGGTACAGGCGACAGCACAACACAATACGCATCATGGAAATCATCTCATGCGGCAGTTACAGGAACGGTATCTTCACCGACTACTACTGCTGGACATGAAATTACAATTAACGGATATGATGTTGTAACAACAAGTACATCATTAGCCGATTTAGTTAGTGACATTAATGCAGGTAAAGACAGTGGAGCAATTCCAGGTGTATTAGCCGCGGCTCTCGGCAATCAATTAGTTTTATATGCAACTGATTTAGCAGAAGGCGGTGATTCAACTGCAAGTTCTCAAATTACAATTGCAAATGTAACTGGTACTATATTAACTGATGTAGGTATTACAGCAGGAACATATGATGCACCAAGATTACACATTGGATCTCATACAACTGATCCAGGATTTAAAACAGCAGACGATCATTCAGCACCATCAGGAAGTGTTTGGTTACAAACAACTTCTGTAAATTCAGGTGCAAATGTTGTAGTTAAAAAATACAATTCAACTACAGCGGCTTGGTCAACTATAAGTGCTCCTGCACATGAATCTCATGCACAAGCACTTTACAATTTAGATAAATCAGGTGCAGGTGCAAACTTAACAACTGAAAATCTTTACACACAAGTTAACGTTACAGAATATGACACTATTACATTTGCAGGTGATAGTACAACAGGAACAGATAGTACAGTTTATGATGCTAACGCAAAAGTAACAGACTATACAGTATTCAAAAGACAAAACTCAGGTGCTACTACAATTACTGGAATAACTGCATTAGGATCTTCTCCTTTTACAAATGCAGAAACTTTTACACTACAAGAAACAGTTAGACCTAGTGATTTATCAGGTAGTGCTAAATGGGGTACATTTGCTGGAGAAAAAACTTGCACAATGGCTGGCACAACAGCAGACGATTTTGTGGCGGCAGTAGCGGCGGCAGGATTTACTTATGTTTCAGCAAGTTATGATCGTGTAGCAGATGTTATTACAATGACACACAGTGACGGTGGTGACTTTAGAATGGACGATGTTAATGGTACACCAGTAGCAGACGCAGGACTTGGTTCAAGTAATGCTAACACATACGGAGCGGCTATTGACACAACAGGGACTAAGGTTGCAAACCTTTATACAGTACCTGCAGGTGATCCTAGATCAAATGAAGTAATGGCAAGTAACTGGGGAACATTGGTATATGAAGCAAAAGCAACATCACCAACAGCAGATCCAAGTGATTTAGCATTATGGTATCATAGTTCTGTTGACGAAGTTGACATTATGGTACACAATGGTACTACTTGGGTAGGATATCAAGGTGTAACATCAGATGCTAGAGGATTTAATCTTTCTAACTGTTCACCAAATGGTCCAATTGTTTCAGCAACTGAACCATTAGCGGCTGACGGACAATCAGATGGAACTGCTTTAGTAAGTGGTGACCTTTGGGTTGATACTTCAGATCTTGAAGCATATCCAAAAATTTCTAGATATGATGATTCAAAAGTAGCCGGAGAAAAATGGGTAGCAATTGATAATACTGATCAAACAACTGACAATGGTATATTATTTGCAGATGCACGTTTCCATCTAGATTCAGATGATAACGTAATTACAAAAGCACCAGCAACAATTAAATCATTGCTTACAAGTAATGCATTAGATATTGATAAACCAGATCCAACATTATATCCAAAAGGAATGTTATTGTTTAATACAAGACGTTCTGGATATGTTGTAAAACAATTTAGATCAAAATACTTTAGTAGAGCCAATTTTGCAAGTACTACAGAGTGGCCAACACTACCAGGTGAAACTGATGCGTGGGTTACTTCAAGTGGTAACAAATCCGATGGTTCCCCATTTATGGGACGTAAAGCAGTTAGAGCCTGTGTTGTAAAACAATTACAAGCAATAGTAAGTTCTAATACAGCATTGCGTGAAGAACAACGTGAATTTAACGTATTAGCGGCTCCAGGATATATTGAATTAATTGACGAACTAATAACATTATCAGGTGATAGACAAGATACAGCATTTGTTGTTGGAGATGCTCCAGCAAGATTGGCTAACTCTTCAACTGATATTACAAATTGGGCAACTAACGCCAGTTCAGAATCAACTAACACAGAAGATGGGTTATTATCAAATGATTCTTATACAGGTGTTTGGTATCCATGGGGTACAACAACTGATTTAGCAGGTAACAATGTATTTGTTCCGCCTAGTCATATGGTTCTAAGAACATTAGCACTAAATGATCAGGTTGCTTTTCCGTGGTTTGCACCAGCAGGTATTAGACGTGGTGTTGTAGACAATGCAACTTCAGTAGGTTATATTAAAGCATCTACAGGTGAAAAGCAAGTGATTGCTGTATCATCAGGTATTAGAGATACTTTACAAAGTAACAGAGTAAATCCAATTACTTTCTTAACAGGTGCAGGACTCACAGTTTATGGACAAAAAACTAGACATAGTGGTACAAGTTCTTTAGATAGAGTTAATGTAGCACGTTTAGTCATATATTTGAGAACACAATTAGATAAATTGGCACAACCATTTATCTTTGAACCAAACGACGAACTAACTCGTAACGAAATTAAAGGTGCGGTTGAATCATTATTGTTAGAAGTTCAAGGACAACGTGGATTATACGATTTTGCTGTTGTGTGTGACGACACTAATAACACACCAACAAGAATCGATAGAAACGAATTGTATGTTGATATAGCAGTTGAACCTGTTAAAGCAGTTGAATTTATATTCATTCCTATTAGACTTAAAAACACTGGTGAGATTGATAAATTAGGACTTTAAAGGTTAAAGAAAGGTTTAATTATAAAAACATAGTAGAGAAACTATAAATATAAAGGAGACAATATGTCAGTAGCAACATTAAGCAAATTTACAGTACCTTTGGCAAGCGATCAATCAGCTTCTAGTCAAGGACTGTTAATGCCAAAATTACAATATCGCTTTAGAGTGATATTGGAAAACTTTGGAGTAACAACTCCAAGAACAGAACTTACTAAACAGGTTGTTGACGTTACTAGACCAAGTTTAACTTTCGATGAAACAATTTTAGACGTTTACAATTCAAGAGTATATCTTGCAGGTAAGCATACTTGGGAACCAATGACAATTAATTTAAGAGATGACGTAAACAACTCTGTAACTAAATTGTGTGGTGAACAAATTCAAAAACAATTCGATTTCTTTGAACAAAGTTCTGCATCAAGTGGCGTAGACTACAAATTTACTGGTAGAATAGAAATGCTTGATGGTGGCCAAGGTGCCAATGCTGTTACAGTTCTTGAAACTTGGGAACTATATGGTGCTTATGTACAAAATATTAACTACAACACAATGGCTTATGCAACTTCAGATGCGGTTACGATTACAATGGCAATAAGATTTGACAATGCAATACAGGCTCCAAGAGGAACAGGTATAGGCACAGCAGTTGCAAGAACATTAGGTACATTGGTAACTGGGGGTGGCGGTTAATCTCCATTAATGAGGAGGCTAAATGGCCCACTGGACAAGTAACTTTCTACAACTTCTTAATCCTAATCAAATATTAAAGGATTTTAAACACGCCTCAAGACTCTATATTGATGGAAAACATAGACTTGAGCCAAAACGTCCATGGTTATATTATGTTGTAATTAATAAATTTGCTGGTGCAGGTGGTTTTGGGTCAGGTTCTAATCAAATAGAATTAGGTCAATTAGTAAAACAAGCACAACTACCATCATATAATTTTAATGTTGAACCACGTAATCAATATAATAGAAAAACACAAACACAAACAAATATTACATATGATCCTGTACAAATACAATTTCATGATGATAATGCAGATGTTGTAGTAGGCTTTTTTAATGACTATTACAAGTACTATTACAGAGATTCAAAATATGAACAAGTTAATTTTGATCCTGACGCAAGATATAAACAAGACTTTCAAGCACGTTGGGGATTTGATAATGATCAAACTAAACCATTTTTACAAGCAATACAAATTTTTACAATATCAAAAAAACGTTTTACAAACTATACATTAGTTTTACCTATAATAACATCATTTGCACATGATACAGTTGGACAACAAAACGACGGAACACTTGGACATACTATGACTGTAGCATATGAGGCTGTATTACTTAAACAAGGTACTGTCGGGGGAGCAGGTCCAAGTGGATTTACAAACTTACATTATGATAAATCTCCTTCACCACTTACAATTGGTGGTGGTGGAACTGCTAGTATATTTGGAACTGGTGGTTTAGTTCAAGGTGGTATGTCAGCAATAACCAATTTAGCACAAGGTAATCCTGCAGGTATATTAGAAGCAATAAACGTATATAGAAATTATAGAACAGGTGGATACTCAGGAGGTGCAGGTGAAGAAATGTCTGGCATTGTTAAAGATGCTATTCTTGGAGGTAGAACTACTAACGTTGGTGGATCATCACCACCAGGTATTAAATTTCCACGTAGGCAACGAAAAGAAAAAGTTGATGCTGTAATGCTAGATGATATTAAAAGTTCATATAGAATAAATGATCAATTACCTAATAATAATACTATTTCTGCTCCAATGATAGACAATGAAGGTGATAGAGACTATTCTGTTGATACAACAAATGACACTAGGTTGCTTAATGTAGAAGAAACTTACACATATTTTAAAAATAATCATCCAGCATTAGATGGTTTAGCACGTGATTATGTATATAGAACAGAACAACAAAGCATAGATGACATTAATACAGTTAAAACAAACTATGTTGAATTAACAGAAAATGTAAAAGCAGGGTATAGAGCAAAAGCATTAGGTAAAATAAAAGAGTTAACAAGAATAGGACAAGTATCATTAATACTAGGAGTAGAAGAAATTGAACAAATTAATTCTATAACAAATAATGACTTATCAAGCTATACTATAACTGTTGATGGAGATACTGTTACAGAGACTTATACTGATGACGATGGAGTGGTAACTACATATAACAATTCACAGGTATAAAAATGGCATATAAAAATTTAAATAAAAACTATAATCCAACAAGTGATACAGGTATAAGAACAAATCTACCTATTAAACCAATACAAAACGTTAATAATACACAAAAAACAATGCGTATTTTTGGTGATTACTTTGATCAAGGAATAACCATAAATTCAGATGAATATGATGCTGTTATTTCTTTCTTTACTGGTAAAGATTATGAAAAAGATTCAGCAGAAACTATTGCTTATGTAATTTGTAGACAAGCTAAATTAGATAACGTTTCACCATTATCAATACTAGATCAATTATCAGCAACTAACCCACAAGAATTAACTGATATTGTAGCAGAAATTCTTAACTTATACAGATTCAAAAGTAGTTTAATTGGATCAAAGGTTACTAACGAATCTCCAGACATAATATCTAGAAACATATTAGGATAAAACAATGAGACCAAGATGGGCCTCAGGACAGTACGATCTAAAAAATCCAGAAAAATATCTTGGATTAAAATCACCACGATATAGATCATCATGGGAACAAGTGTTTATGAGGTTTTGTGACGAGAATCCAAACGTGGCAAAATGGGCATCAGAGTCAATTAAAATACCTTTTCAAAATCCATTAACAGGAAAACATACAGTTTATGTTCCTGATTTTTTTATACAATATAATAATAAAAATGGAAAAGCCGTAGCAGAAGTAATTGAAATTAAACCTAAAAAACAAACTCTTGTAGATGCCGCACAAAAAAGTATATCAACTAGAGCGGCTGTGGCTTTAAATCATGCTAAATGGGAAGCGGCAACTAAATGGTGTAGACAAAAAGGTATAAAATTTAGAGTTATTACTGAAGACGACATATTTCATAGACCAGCAAAACGTTAACTAATTACAGTATGACAAAGAAACTCGAAGAATTACTTGATTTACCTGAGGTCAAAGAAGCAATCAGCAAAGCAGAACAAGATGAAATACGTGAAATTGAGCCTGAACTAGCAGATCCAGAATTAAAACTTGCTAATGAACTTGACCCAATACCTGACTTAGAATCTGTTAATCGTAAATTAGATAAAATTGAAGAAGCATTACCACAGGTTGATGGACTCGATACTGTTGGTGAAGAAATGGATGACATTGCTAAAAAGGCTATGGACACCTATAAAGATTTAATGGATTTGGGTATGAATATAGAATCACGTTATTCCGGAAGAATTTTTGAAGTTGCCGCCACAATGATGCGTAATGCCGTTGATGCCAAAGCGGCTAAAATGGAGAAAAAACTCAAAATGGTTGAATTGCAACTTAAAAAACGAAAATTAGATCAAGAATTTGATGGTGAAGAACCAATTGAAGCCGAAGGATCTATAATATTTGACCGTAATGAACTGTTAAAAAGAATAGCAAATAGCGATAAATAAACTTGAAGGAAAAACTAATGAAATCATTTAAAGAGTACTTAATCGAATCTCGTAAAACATACGATTTTAGAATTAAAATTGCAGGTGATCTTGAAGCTGGTGTTGAAAAAACAATGAAGACAGCACTTGAAAAGTTTGGTGTTGAATCTTATAAAAAGCAAGGTAAGTCAGTAGTGCAAGAACATCCATTAGATTTTCCAGAATTAAAAAACGAAGCACTTAATATATTTGATACATCTTTAAATTATCCAATTAATGCAGAAGGATTAAGAGATTACTTAGGTGATTATTTAGGCATCAATTACACACATTTAAAAGTTCGTAAACCAAATGAACCTACAGAACAATATCAAGCACCAAAAGAAGGTCCATACGAAACTAAATTAACAGATGCAGAATATAAAGATGCTCCAAAGATTAAAGGAGAAGAACATTACGGTGACAAGTACAATATGAGTATGTTAAAAGCATTAATGGACGAAGATACAGGTCCTAAAAAAGATAGAATTGCTAATCCAGAAGGTGGTAAAAGTGATAATCCAATAGAATATAAACAAGAAGACGCACCAGAAGGTGGTAAATCTGTTTTAGGGAACAAATAATGTCAGAAGATTATAAAAAAGAAATTGATAGATTAATTAAAATTGCTGGTGTTAAAGCAGTTAATAGAATTTCAGATCCTATTAGAGTTGAAGATGCATTTCAACCTAAAAAAAGAAAAACTTTAAAAGAAACAATTAAAGTAATAGCAGACACACCAGAAGAAGCACAAGCATTTATGGCATTGTTACAAAATGCTGGAATAGAACAAGAAATGCCACAAGGTGACGAAATGGAACCTGGTGATGAATTACCACAAGCACAAGGTGATGAAACGCCATGTGGACAAGAACCTGTTGTAGCAGATGATGAAATAAAACAAGGTGCCGATTATGCTAATTCACCTGATGAAGAATATGAAGATGATCCAATGAACACATACAGCACTAAATGGAATCATCAAAAGAAATTTAGACGCACAAATAATCATGGTGATAATCCATTAAGTTTAGCAGATAGTTTAATGCGTGAATGGACTGACGTTCGAGATACTGAAGAAATTGAAGAAGTCATAAAATCTGCAGATGCAATTCCTAGAATGGTTGATAAAGACGATAATCCTATTGATGGGAAAGGGCCAATTGATGGAGAAACATTTGAGATGCCAATTGAAAGAAAAGCTCCAGGGGTAATTTTTCGACAACCTGTAAATGAACCGCTTCAAACAGGAATTAAAGCAATAGATGCTATGATTCCGATAGGGAGAGGACAAAGAGAATTAGTAATTGGCGATAGACAAACAGGAAAAACAGCTGTTGTAATTGATACAATTATTAATCAAAAAGAATTCTACGATAAAGGAGAGCCGGTATTTTGTATTTATGTTGCGGTAGGTCAAAAAGCATCAACTGTTGCGGCACTTGCCAAAAAATTAGATGATGCCGGGGCATTAGCGTACACAGTTATCGTTTCTGCAAATGCCTCTGATCCCGCACCAATGCAATTCTATGCGCCACTTGCTGGAGCTGCAATTGGAGAATATTTTCGTGATACAGGAAGGCCAGCGCTAATTGTATTTGATGATTTATCAAAACAAGCAGTTGCTTACCGTGAGGTTTCGTTATTACTTAGAAGGCCTCCAGGCCGAGAGGCATACCCTGGGGATGTATTTTACTTACACTCAAGATTATTAGAAAGAGCTGCAAAAGTGGTAAATGACGATACTATTGCTACCGAAATGAACGATTTACCGGAATCCTTAAAAGGAAAGGTGAAGGGCGGAGGATCACTTACGGCACTTCCAATTATTGAAACACAGG
>Ga0208129_1001237_pt1 | contig 10438 bp, 9 predicted proteins | sample ETNtaG_13_FD_185759 | JGI IMG/M metagenome (GOLD analysis project Ga0208129, IMG submission 185759) | Marine microbial and viral communities from oxygen minimum zone, Eastern Pacific Ocean - ETNP201306PF47B (SPAdes) (version 2) | ecosystem: Environmental > Aquatic > Marine > Oceanic ...
TAGGTAAAGAACAAGCTAGTAATGGAGACGGTGTACACGTAGGAAGAGCCACCGTTGGTGTAATAACCAGTGGAATGATATCTCCTAAGCTAAATAAAAATATTGCGCTTTGTAGAATGGATATTAAATATTCAGACATAGGTACAAAAGTTGAGATTGGTAAAATTGATGGTCATCAGAAAAGAATCGCTGCAAAAGTAGTTAAATTTCCTTTTTATGATCCTGAAAAATTAAGAGTAAAATCGTAGAATGGCATTTCCAAAAAAAGCCAGATTTGTTGTTATCGGAGCTGGAATTCATGGTTTAAGTACAGCTTGGCATTTAGCTGAAAAACTTAAGAAAAAAAATGGAAACAACATTAATAACGATATTGTAGTTGTAGACAAGGGAGGAATTGCATCAGGTGCAAGCGGTATTGCTTGCGGTGTAATTCGAAACAATTACTTCCAACCAGCCATGAGAGAACTCATGATGCACAGCGTAAAAATTTGGGAAAGTGATCCAAAAGCTTTTAGTTACCATCCAGTTGGTTATATGCAAATAAGCTCTGAAAGCATGAGAAAAAATATATCCAGTATCTATGAACAACAAAAGGCCATTGGTTATGAATCTGAATTTATTGAAGGAAAAGAAGATTCTATGAAATATATGAAAAATATATTTCATGATTGGCAGGCTAAAGGAATTACTTCAGTTTTGCATGAAAAAAGAGGTGGATATGCCAACAACACTGCTTCGATTTATGGTTTAGCGAATAAGGCTGAAAGTTTTGGGGTAAGAATCGTAACGGGTACACAAGTTACTGGTTTTAAAAGAGGCAGTAATAGTAAGGCTGTAACAGGTGTCGTTACTTCTAAAGGAACAATTGATTGTGAACAAGTTATTGTAGCTGCTGGTCCATGGATTAAAGGTTTGTGGGATAAACTCGAACTTCCAAAAAAAATTTCAATTAAAGATGAAAAAGGTGAAACACATAAAGATTACCCAATGTGGATATATTGGTTTCTAACTGAAGGCATTTTAGGAGTTGATCCAAATTTTCAAAAAACAGATGATGGTAAAATGCCTCCAGTTATACATGTAGATAGTGATGCACATTTATTTTCGGATGTAGATGGATCGTTAATAACCGACAAAATGTGGGGTATATATTATAAACCAGATTTTAATTTCAACGGAGTTCAGGGTGGGATGCCACCTTACAAAATTAACAAACCTGCAGGTGATGTAAAGGTGGACCCTTATGGTGTAGACTCAGAAGAATACCAAACAGGAAATGAGTTCGCTCACATGTGGTGTTCCGCTTTGGCTCATTGTCAAAAAAGATTTAAAGGAAAAATTAAAGTATACAAAAAAGGCCCTTCAGGTGGACTTGGATGTTTTACACCAGATTCTTTTCCTGTATTTGATCGATTTTGCGAAAATGTTTATGTAATTGCCGACTCCAACCACGGATATAAAATGATAGGGGTAGGAGATCTTGTTTCAGATGAAATTTTGGGCCAAGAAAGTTCGTTACTCAAACCATTTAGATTCGCTCGATACGCGAAAGGTGAATTACATCCACTTTCTAATAGTCCCTTCCCTTGGAGCTAAATCTAGACGAGTAATTATTTTTCAGCTAACATATTTCAATATTTAATTGAGTTAAGTTCAAAATATTAATTTTTGAGGGAGATTGGTTATATGACAGATCTTGAGAAACACGTTAGCAGACCTGGACGTGATAAAATAGTAAAAGATGTAAGAAAAAAAATTGACGAATTAGGAATTACATATGTTTATTTTCAATTTATATCAGTAACAGGAAGAGTTGTCGGTAAAGGGATCCCTGCTGACCACTGGGAAAGAATTGCTGAAAAAGGTTTTCAATTAGTTTACGGGTCGACGGCAAACTTGTTTGTAGATCGTCATAAAAATTATATTGGCTATGGACCAGAAGCTAAAGAATTAGTTGGAATACCTGATCCAGAAACTTTTGTTCAAGTGCCTTGGGATAAAAGAGTTGGAAGAGTTTATTGTACTTGTTTTAGAAATAGAGAAGAAAGAGATAATCCAGGTGGACATTTAACATCTGATTGTAGAGGTAATTTAAGAATACATCACGAAGAATTTACAAAGAAACACAAAGGTTTGAAATTAAGAATTGGAACTGAACCAGAAATGATGTGGTTAACTAGAAATCAAGATGGTACGCCAACTGGTAAAGGTTTTTCGAAACCATATTGTTATCACATTGACCAATTTGAATCCTTAAGACCAGTATTTATGAAAGTAATTGAATACTCAAACGCAATGGGATTAGACATGATTCAAGGAGATCATGAAGATGCGCCTGGTCAGTTAGAATTGAATTGGATGTTTGATGATGTATTAAGAAACGCAGATAGACTTTCAACATATAGACAAATATGTGCACAAGTTGCTAGAGAACATGGAATAATTGCATGCTTCATGACAAAACCTTTTATGGGAGTTTCAGCCAGCGGATGTCATACAAACATGTCTCTATGGACAGGAGGAAAAGATAAAGTAAATAAATTACATCATAAAACTTTACCAGGTGTAGAAGAAGTTTTCTCATATGTTCAAGGTGGAAAAAACACATTTATGCCAGATACAAAAGATGTTCAGCTGCCAGGAAAAATTGGTTTAAAATGTATTGGTGGTGTTATGAAACACTTAGGTGCTTTAACTGCTATTGGCTCATCAACTGTAAACTCTTATAGACGTTTATGGGATCAAGGTTTCTGGGCACCAGTTTATGCAGACTGGGGTTATCAAAATAGAACTTGCGGACTAAGAGTTTCTGCTCCAGGAAGATTTGAATACCGTTCAGTTGACTCGATGCATAACCCTTATTTAATGGGCTCAGCATTATTAAAATCTTTTGATGATGGCCTGACAAATAATATTGATCCGGGAAAACCTGAATCAAGAAACATCTACGAAGCTCAAAAAGCAGGTAAAGATGTTAAAAAATTACCATTAAGCCTTGGTGAAGCCCTGGATCGTTTAAAAGAAGATAAAGTTATTCAATCAGCTATGCCGGATGAAATGTATAAAGTATTTCATTGGTATAAAAATGATGAATGGGAAAAATTTTTAGGAGCAACAACTCAATGGGATCTTGATACCTATTTGGATTGCTTGCCATAATTAGAAAGGAAGTATTTGTATGTGTGGAATAGCAGGACTAATTCATAAAGGTAAAACTGTAAATATCGGCAAAGAACTGCAAGATATGTTGCAAGCTCTTAAACACAGAGGGCCGGATTCAACAGGTTACGCATTGTATGGAGAAGGTAGTGGTGACGATAACTACATCATGCGTTTTAAAGTTGGTGAAAATGTAAAAGAAGGTAGTAAAGCAGTAAATGAAGACAAATCCGTTTATGATTCAAGAAGAAAACAAGTGGATGGTCACATAAGAGATCTCGGCGCAAATATTATTCAAGATCAGCAACTTACCCCATACTCGTTCAGATATGTCATTAAGTATGACAAAGATCTCATGGAATTTTCAAAAAAAGTTGAAAGTGTAAAAATGACAGAAATATTATCTCTTGGAAAAACTTTAGAGTTAGTAAAAGACTTAGGAGATGCAACTGCTGTCTCAAAACAATATGGATTAGATAAGATAAAAGGTACTCATGCAATTGGTCACTCAAGAATGGCTACAGAGTCTGGTGTTGATATACGTTCTGCACATCCGTTTTGGGGTTATCCTTTTAGCGATGTATCGGTGGTTCATAACGGTCAGCTAACAAATTATTGGAACAATAGAAGAGCGCTTGAAAATAAAGGTATGAGATTCATGTCTGAATGTGATTCAGAACTTATAGCTGTATATTTAGCTGAAAAAATGAGAAGAGGAATATCGTTGAAAGATGGGATGCGTGACTCTCTAAAAGAATTAGATGGAGTTTTTACTTATTTGGTTGCGACCAAAGATTCTTTGGGAATGGCAAAGGATACAATGGCAGCAAAGCCAATGGTTTTATATGAATCAGATGATTTGGTAGCTATGGGATCTGAAGAAATAGCTATTAGAACATTATTACCGCAAGAAATAGATACTTACGATCCTTATGAGGGAGAAGTAAAAGTATGGCAAACCTAAAAAATTCAAAATCCCAATCAATGGGACTTCATAAGGAAGTCTTAAAAGGTCGGACGCAACAAGTTTTTTTTAATCCAGAAGAAGCAGAAAATTTTTTTTACTATGGGGCATATGATGTTGATTTTAATAAGAGAAAAGAAATTGATGCAAAAAATCTTACTTGTAGGCAACTTAATGAAAAAATAAATTCTTTTATGAAAGAAGGATGTGGAACTATTGTTGTAAAAAACCCTCAAGGCAAACATAGTCTGGGAGTTGGTATTTTAAATAAATTAAATTTAATATTTGAAGGTTCACTTGGTTATTTTGGTGTTGGTTCTATTGACGGCCCAGTAGTTAGAATTACCGGACGAGTTGGATGGTCTTGCGCAGAAAACATGATGGCAGGAAAAGTGGTGGTAAAGAAAAATGCTGGTTCGTGTTTTGGAGCTGCTATTCGTGGAGGAGATTTAATTTGCGAAGGAAGTGTTGGTGCAAGGACAGGTATTGATATGAAAGGCGGAACAATTATTATTGGTGGTGATGCTGGTGCTTTTACGGGATTTATGATGCAACGAGGAAGAATTATTATTTTAGGAAATGTTGGAATTAACTTAGGTGACTCAATGTACGATGGTACTATTTTTGTCGGTGGTAAAATAAAATCTTTAGGTAGTGATGCAATTAAATCTAAGCTCACAACTCAAGACATAGACTGGTTAAAAAGAAAACTTAAGGTTGCTGAAATTGGATCTAATTTTAATGTTTCAAAGATGACAAAAATTGTAGCGGGCAAAAAACTTTGGAATTACGATCAGTTAGAGCCAACAGAAAAAAAAGGAGCGATTTAATCTATGCCGAAAAAGAAAGATAATCGGAAAAACGAAGATAGAAATAAAAGTTTATTAGGTAAAAATTCAATTTTTACTCCAGAGGTTATAGATGATATTCATATAAAAGCTCAACTGGGCCGTTACCGAATGCGTGGTATGGCTTTAATGAAAAAGATTCCAACCTTTGATGACTTAGTATTTTTACCTGGAACACTTACGCGTTTTGTAATTGAGGGTTACAGAGAAAAATGTGAGACAAAAACAATTATAGGACCGAGATGTAAAAATCCTATCGAGTTAGATATACCTGTTTATATTACCGGTATGAGTTTTGGTGCTTTATCTTATGAAGCAAAAACTGCTTTAGCCAGAGGTGCAACGATGGCTGGAAGCGCAACATGTTCGGGTGAAGGTGGAATGATACCTGATGAAAGACGGTATTCTGAAAAATGGTTCTATCAATGTATTCAATCACGTTATGGTTTTAACCCACATCATGCTCAATTAGCTGACGGTATAGAAGTTTTTATTGGACAAGGTCAAAAAGTTGGTATGGGTGGGCATCTAATGGGACAAAAAGTAACCGATCAAGTTGCTGAAATGCGTTCGTTGCCATCTGGAATAGATCAACGTTCACCAGCAAGACATCCTGATTGGCTTGGACCAGATGATCTTGCATTAAAAGTTCAAGAACTAAGGGAGCTCACAGATAATCAAATACCAATTCAATTAAAATTAGGAGCTGCAAAAGTTTATGATGACGTACGTATGGCCGCAAAATGTGATCCAGATTCAATTTATTTAGATGGAATGGAAGGATCTACAGGAGCTGGTCCACATATAGCTGCTGCAAATACAGGAATTCCTGGCATAGCTGCAATTCGTGAAGCTAGAAGAGCATTAGATGACGTAGGTCAGACAGGAAAAGTAACATTAATTTATGCGGGTGGAGTAAGAGATGGAGCTGATCTTGCAAAATGTTTAGCATTAGGAGCTGATGCAGTCGCAATCGGAACTGGATCAATGATTGCGTTAAATTGTAATAAAGAAATTCCAGAATCTAATTTTGAAAAAGAAATGGGGGTTAAAGCTGGTTATTGTTATCATTGCCATACGGGACGTTGCCCAGTTGGAGTTGCTACACAAGATCCAAAATTAAGAAAAAGACTGAATCCAGATGATGCTGCTCTCAGAGTTTATAATTATCTTCATTCAATGGCTTTAGAATTACAATTGTTGGCTCGTGCGTGTGGAAAAACAAATGTTCACTCTTTAGAACCGGAAGATTTAGCAGCGTTAACAATGGAGGCATCTGCCTTGGCAAAAGTTCCTTTGACCGGAACAAATCATACGGTTGGCGTTGATGATTTTCACAAAATTTAAATAACTTATGGTAAAGAAAAAAAAGATAAAAACGAAAAAAACTCCTAAAGCAAAAAAAGAAAGTGCTAGAGAAAAAATGATAGGACAACATATCGGCTACCGATATGATGTAAATTTAGTGCCAGATTATAAAAAAATTACTCCCTTTCTAAAAAAATACATAGAACATATGGGTTGGGATGATCTAAATTGGCTGGAAGATACTCATATGGGTTATGAAGAAGGAAAGCCGGCTGTTTTTGACAGAAATGCAAATGGATGGGTTACCATTCCAAAAAAAATCAAATTGCCAGACAACCAACAAGACAGAGATATGATTGCCCGAGAATTATTAGTTAAATTTCAAATGTCTCCTAGACATCCTCTTGTTGATCTTAAAAAAGCTTACAAAAAAAGTTAAAAAACATACAATCTTAAGTTGTTAGCATGTTTAAAAACATCATTAAGCAATGATTATTCTTTGTTGTACTGCTTGTCGCACCTAATAGAATGTTCAACAATAATATGAGGATAAGGAGGGAAGTATGACTAATGAATTAACAGCTCTCACAACCATATTTACAGAATTTTACTACTGGATGACAGTGGTACTCATGTTTTTAATTCACGTGGGATTCTGTATGTATGAAGTTGGAGCTTCCCGTTATAAGCACCATCAACACACATTAATGAAAAACACAATGCTGATACCATTGGTAACAATCACGTGGTTTTTCTTTGGTTGGTGGATTTACTGGGCATTTCCTACAGGACCAGGTATCGCACCTTCAATAATGACTGAAAGTACAGGTCTAGTTTTGGGCGGCGGATTTGGCGCAAACGAACTTGCTAATGCTACAAATGCTTTAATGGCAGTTAATCTAAACGACCATATCATGGGAGTGTTCTGGGCTGCGTTCTTACTGTTTTCTTGGACAGCGGCTTCCATCGTATCAGGTGCGGTCATCGAAAGAATTACAACATTTGCATTCGGTATATTAGCTATTGCAATTGGTTCTGTGTTCTGGACGATTGATGCAGCTTGGGGATGGCATTTCGATGGTTGGATGCTTAAGATACTAGGTTATCACGACGCATATGCTTCTGGCGTAATTCACGCAGTTTGTGGTGGATTTGCTTTAGGTATACTTGCGGTATTAGGTCCACGGATTGGAAAATTTACATCTAGTGGAGAACCAAGAAATATTGGACCAAGAAACCCTTGGCTAGTTTGTATAGGACTGTTTTTAATTTATACAGGCTTCTGGGGATTCTATGCAGCGTGTAATATTCCAATATTTGATTTGGGACCTGAATATGGAATGGAAGGCGTAACATTCTTTACAGCAACTAACATCTACGTAACACCAACAACACTAAGCGGTATTACAATGAACTTCTTGCTATCTTTAGCTGGAGGACTTTTAGCGGGGTACTGGATATCTAAAGGTGACCCGTTCTGGACTTACTCAGGAGGACTAGCTGGTATCATTGCAGCTTCTGCAGGTAATGACTTGTATCACCCAATGCAATCACTAATTATTGCAGGTGTTGGTACAGTAATTGCATATAAATTGCATTACTGGGTTGAACGTAAGTTCAAAATTGATGATGCTGTTGGCGCAGTTGCCGTTCACGGATACGCAGGAGTTGTCGGACTTATAATATGTGGTTTTGTTTTATGGGGATATCCTTCATCAGGATACGGTGTAGGATCAATGTGGGTTGGTACAGATTATGCACCAATCAATCCTCTTGGAATGATTATCGGAGCAATTATTATGTTCGGAGTTCTTGGTTTCTTACCAGGTTGGATACTTGCTAAAATACTTCATGCCGCGGGTAAATTACGTATACCTCGTGATGTAGAATTAGCTGGTCTAGACTACAACATAATGGAGCAAGCTCAAAAAGATGAAAGAGCAGTTGCTTCATCAAATAGATAGGAGGAACAACTTATGGCTACAGTAACAGATTGGATACAACATCTAACAACCGATGTTGATACAGCAACTGAAGGAATACAGGTTGCCGGACAAGTCTATCCGATGGTTGGTTCCGAAATGTGGTGGGTACTAGCTGGTATCGTTTTCTGGCTTGCGTGGACATTTTCCACAGCAGCTGGAGAAGATGAAGAGCAAGGAAAGTTAGCTAGGAAAAAACACGGAGCAAACGACTATAAAAAGAATATTGCCGAATGGTAATATTGTAAAATATTAAAAAATTAGGGCGCTGATTTTTTGTCAGCGCCCTTTTTTTATGTTAAGTATAAAAAAATTATTATGTCCGACAAAGATCAAAAAAAACCAGAAATACCACAACGAATGAATCGAATTGCTTGGCCGAATGCTAAGTATGGACTTTATTTAGCAATTATTATTATAATACTTTTTCTACTAATATCTTATAGACATTTAATTTTTTAAATACTTTAGATTGTTAAACTCCAACATATCCAAATTCTAGAGCTGCATCGGTAATATGATGATAAAAAGATTCTCCAAAACTCCTTAAAGTTAGCAGATTGAATGTGTCTGGATTATTATCAATTAAATCAACTACAATAGAAATTCCATGAAAAACTGTACCGGCACAATTGTTCGTTTTAAATTCATTAATATTAAGTGGACAGCCTTTTTTTAATATTTCCCTTGCTTGTAAACCTTTAATTTGTATTACAGCTCTTGAATGAGAAATATCTGTAATAGCGAAATTTTCATCGGTACATTTTTCTTTGATATTATTAATAATATTTTCTTTTTTAGAAATAATAAACCAAGTTCTTGGCGCGCTCCAAAGAATTCTTGTCTCTTTGTTTGATTCTACTTTTGAATTTTCTATAGGAAATCCTAAACCTTCAATTTGTATAGTGTCTAATTGAATTTTTGATCTTTTATACTGAACAATTTGAATTATTGTTAAATTTTTTACTTCTGAAATTTGAAGTAAATCTTTTTCCTTTTTCTCATGATGATCGCCAAAAATACCTTTTTTATGAATAAATTCTAAAGGTGTAACAGCCGTCATGATCTCACCCTTTCCCCTTTTGAATCAACGTAATGGGAAGACACTACTTCCACAGGGATGTTTTTATTTTTAAGAGGCGAAAGAGCATAAAGTTTCTCCCCTATTCTTTTTTTTCCTTCTTTAAGAATGGCTAGAGAAAAAGGGTTATTATATTCAACGCTCCAACACGAAGCTGAAATATGCCCAAGTTTCGGATTTGGTAAAGACGCATTACTATCGCTAACTAAATGGGATCCTTCAGGAATCATTGTTTTTTTATCTAAAGGTACAACACCAACAATTTTTTCTCTGTTGGAGTTCAAAAATGCTTCTCTATTTAGCGATCTTTTTCCAATAAAATCTTTTTTCTTACTTAACATCCCTTCAAGAGAAAGATCGGAAGAAATAGTTCTGCCATCAATTTCTGATCCTGCCACATGTCCCATTTCTATTCTTAAAGTTGAAAGAGCTTCTGTTCCATAGGGTTCGATATTCATTCTCTTTCCTAATTCCATTATTTTCTGCCACATAAAAACTCCATAACCAGATTCAACGTTTATTTCGTAAGCTAACTCACCTGAAAATGAAATTCTAAAAATTCTAGCTGGCACTCCGAATAAATCTTCCTCTTTAAAACCCATAAATGGAAAGGCTTCGTTTGAAACATCGGTATCTGGAAAAAGTTTACTTAACAAATCTCTTGAGTTAGGTCCGGCTAACGCTGCACCCGCCCATTGTTCGGTAGTAGAGAGAACATTTACATCTAATTCTGGCCAAACTACCTGCAAATAATATTCTAAATGAGCTAAAACGTTTACTGCTTGAGCGGTTGTTGTCGTCATATGAAAGTGATTTTCTGAAATTCTAGTTGTGGTTCCATCATCAAAAACAATTCCATCTTCTCTAAGCATAACTCCATACCTTGCTTTACCAATAGGCAATTTCATCCAAGCATTGGTGTAAACTCTATTTAAAAACTCAGATGAGTCTGGGCCTTTTATATCTATTTTTCCTAGCGATGTGACATCACAAATGCCTATATTATTTCTTACATTTGTGGCTTCACGTTTAGAAGCTTCCTCTAAAGTTTCGTTATCTTGTTTGTAATAGCGAGGCCTTAACCATAAACCCGCAT
>Ga0208129_1001242_pt1 | contig 10402 bp, 5 predicted proteins | sample ETNtaG_13_FD_185759 | JGI IMG/M metagenome (GOLD analysis project Ga0208129, IMG submission 185759) | Marine microbial and viral communities from oxygen minimum zone, Eastern Pacific Ocean - ETNP201306PF47B (SPAdes) (version 2) | ecosystem: Environmental > Aquatic > Marine > Oceanic ...
CTTGTGTGAGCCCCCGTCAATTACTTTGAGTTTCAGCCTTGCGACCATACTCCCCAGGCGGAGCACTTAAAACTTTTGCTTGAGCAGAGAAACCGAAGTACCTCTACGCAGTGCTCATCGTTTACAGCTGGGACTACCAGGGTATCTAATCCTGTTCGCTCCCCCAGCTTTCGGGCCTCAGCGTCAGATCTCGCCCAGAGAACCGCCTTCGCCACCGGCATTCTTCTTGATATCTACGCATTTCACCGCTACACCAAGAATTCTGTTCTCCCCTACGAGCCTCTAGCCCAGCAGTATCGGAGGCAGTTCCTCGGTTGTGCCGAGGGATTTCACCTACCGACTGACTGGGCCGCCTGCGCCCCCTTTAAGCCCAGTGATACCGAACAACGCTAGCCATCTCCGTATTACCGCGGCTGCTGGCACGGAGTTAGCCATGGCTTCCTTTCGGTTTCGTCAACCGTATGGCGTTACCCATACGGATTTCTTAACCCGTGACAGAAGTTTACAACCCGAAGGCCTTCTTCCTTCACGCGGCGTCGCACCGTCAGACTTTCGTCCATTGCGGATGATTCTCGACTGCAGCCTCCCGTAGGAGTCTGGGCAGTGTCTCAGTCCCAGTGTGGCCGATCACCCTCTCAGGCCGGCTACCCATCGTCGCCTTGGTGAGCCTTTACCTCACCAACTAGCTAATAGGACTTAGACCCATCCCCGGGCGGGAGTTACCCCCCTTTCCTCCTCTCTACCGTAGTAATGAGGACCGTATACGGTATTAGCCACAGTTTCCCGTGGTTATCCCATACCCAGGGGCAAGTTATCTAAGTATTACTCACCCTTATGCCGCTCGGTCTCCCTCCCGAAGGAGGGCCCGTACGCTCGACTTGCATGCCTAATCCACGCCGCCAGCGTTCGTTCTGAGCCAGTATCATACCCTTCACTTGGAATATGTGGTCTTGGATGACAGCCATAGGCATGTCATCCGGCTTTTTCTAAGTTATGGAGCTTACTGTTTTGTTTACAGGGTCGTGCTTATTGTCAAAGAGCTTATGACCCAATGAAAAGGGGTGACCTCCTCGATTGGGGCGGCGAAGTATAGCTACGCGGATCGCCTTTTCAATCTATATCTTCAAAAAACAATTGCTTTTTTCAGTTTTAGTGAAATCGCCGTCCAAAAAGCGTCTAAGGCCACTTTCGACAAACTCAGATCAGTGCAACGAACGCATCGGAATCGATACTATCGAGGGAGCATGCCAGACGTTCGGGGACGTAGGATGGCTGTAGTGTCGGTTTCAGCCGCTCATGAGAAATGGCTGAAATAACGGGGGACTTCGCATCGTTCGTTGAACGAGGAGTGCTGCTGGTGGACGTTTGCTCCTTAGGGATGCATCTGCGAAACCGCCAAATAAAGCACGCGGGTCAGCCCTCAATCCAGTTCGATGGCTTCCTCTTCGCTGAGCACGAGGTTTCTGAGAAACACTCTTGCACCGGAAGTGAAGACTGAAACGCTTTCAATCTCTGAAGCGGCCATATCGTAGGTAAAGACTTCTTTGCCCCCAACATATATGGATATCTCTTCATTGGCTTGGACGGAGACGGTGTACCAGATTCGCGCTTTGATCTCGGATTTTATTACTTCTCTCATATCAGAGAATTTGTCGCTGAATTTAAGGGTGCCGTACTTTTCCCCCCTGACAGCCGGCTTGAAGGTCAGCCCTACGTGCCCATCGCTTTTGTCTCCCTCGCGTGACATAACAAATGCGCAGTAACCATTGGTACCGGTCTGAGTTAAAGCCACATCGGCCTGAAAAGTGAAAGGGCCCCCTGTCTTACGATTTGCTTTTAGTCTTGCGCTTCTGTGGTTGGAGCCGTTATCGACGATTCCGTTCTCTCTGGCATTCCAGATTATTCCTCGCTTGGGTCCGAGGTTCTTCCAGTCGGCAAAGAGCTCAGCGAGACGGGCAACGTCTGACTTCGTGACTCGGGAGGTGAATTTAGCTGGCTCTCCCTCAAAGCCGCTCATCCCTTTGTCGCCACCTCCTCCCACCAGCTTCAATCCTGCCCATGCGAACAAGACGATGAGACCAAGTGTCGCCGCGAAGGAAGCAATGGTCTTCTGAAGGGTGACCTGCTTCCTTGCTTTGATTTCGGCAGTCCGTCTCTGCAGACGTTCGCGTGGGGTCAGGTCTGCCTCATCTATTTCCTCCTCCACCTCTTCCTCTTCGCCTTCCTCTTCGCCTTCCTCTTCGTCCTCGTCCTCTTCGTCCTCGTCGTCCTCGTCGTCTTCGTCGTCTTCGTCGTCCTCGTCGTCCTCGTCGTCCTCGTCGTCTTCGTCGTCTTCGTCGTCGTCTTCTTCCTCTTCGTCTTCTTCGTCTTCGTCGCCTTCGTCGTCTTCGTCGCCTTCTTCGTCTTCGTCGCCTTCGTCGTCTTCGTCGCCTTCGTCGTCTTCGTCGTCTTCGTCGCCTTCGTCGTCTTCGTCGCCTTCGTCGCCTTCGTCGTCTTCGTCTTCTTCTTCTTCTTCCTCTTCGTCGCCTTCTTCCTCTTCGTCGCCTTCTTCCTCTTCGTCGCCTTCGTCTTCGTCTTCCTCTTCGTCCTCCGATTCTGCTGCTTCTTCCACTTCCTCGGCCTCTTCGACCTCCTCCGCTTCTTCTACTTCCTCCACCTCCTCTGCCTCCTCGACTTCTTCGGCTTCCTCCACCTCCTCTGCCTCCTCGACTTCTTCGGCTTCCTCGACTTTCTCTTTGACCTCTTCCTTGTCGTCTTTGTCCTTTTTATTGTCGTCGCTCACGGCGGATCTCCGGATGGATCTGGACGGTAAATTTTGGGTGACACCCAGCACGCACGGATGAGGGGCAACTTATACAGAAGCATTACTCGAATCACCAGTCAACTGGTGTTTCATGCGTACTCCTATCTTGCGTTTCAGACTGCAGCCTTTCTAATAAATCCTTCCGCGCCCTCATATTCGAATCCTCTGGTTCAACTATGGAACAGCTTCTCTTGAGACTGACCATCCCCGCCATCATAACTTGCATCGCACAACCTCTGCTTGCCCAGGCCAGTTTCGAAATCAGGCAGATTCAGGCCGGCGGGAAGACCCTGTTCTACAAAGGTAAACAGATTCAGGTGGGTGCCCGGACCCTCGTCACCAAAGATGGTGTTGCGTGGGCTGATGTCATGGGCCGCAGTGCAGAATGCGGCCTCCGCATTCGTTTGCGGTCTTCTGCGGCGCGCGTTCTTTCAAATGTAAGGGAGAAGAATCCCAAGGCAGAGGTCGTGGCCATGTTTCAGGGCCTTCCGCTCGGGCTGCCGGTGCCAGTGCCGTCTGGGAGCAGTCTGTATCTTCCGGGACCGTTCCAGAAATCCCAGGCGCGCACGTATGCGGCGCGGCTTGTGCCCAGCATCGATGGCAGAATTCGCGGCCTTCTTGCGACTGATAATTACCCGCGGGTGTTTTTCGTGCAGTTGAGAAACGCGCCTACTTTGCCTTACCCGAATACGGTCTTTTATCTGAATAATGAGCTCTCGGAGAAATACGCGCCCCTGGCCACGTTTGATGCGGCAAGCGATCACGTTGACCGCAGTTTCGACGCGTCCAACTTTGCCATATCGACAAAACCAGGGCTCCTCTTTATTGAAGCAGATGTGGCCGCCGTGCCCTCCCGTCTTCAAGGGGACGAATCGCCGACGAATCATCTTCGATTCCTCATCGAGGATATGGAGATCACCGGCGCACTCTCAAAATCGAAATCATGGATCAAGAAATATGCGCAGGCGGAAGCTCAACTCGACAGCCTGAAAAAGCTCGTCCATTCCCTCCCCGGAGCCCGGCGCCGCGAGGCAATTGTCAGTCGAGCCGGAGCCATCGGTAAAGCTGTCGAGGGCCTCAAGGTGAGCTCTCCTACCAGCCAGCATGTGGCTGCTCTTCGAGAGGTCGAAAAGTTCTCGTACGCGCCAAAGAGAGACTGGTTCGATGGACGCGACATCGCCGTTCGAGCCCACGCGCTGCTTGACGGCGTTGGGCTGACGACTGCCTTCAGATTCGGCTTCAAACTTCCTCGCATCAATTACACGACCGCCTTTCATCGCCATACCAGTCTGAATTCATTTCTGCGCGAGGTCAATACCGTCGTTGGCGCTTATGAGAGTAATTCAGGTGTGGTGGAACTCACGGCGAGAACTGTGACTCTTCACGATATCCGTGGCACCTGGAAGGAGCAGGATTTCGCTGCGGCTAAGAGGGCAGACGCCACAGCTCGATCCCTGAAGGCCAAGAAAGAGGCGGCCGCCGCGCTTAAGACAAACGCAGCGGCCGCGAAGCATCTCTCCGAGCAGGGCATTTCTGCTCGCGCTCTAAGCAATGAAGAGTGCTGGAAGCACTTCTTGACTCGAGGCGTCGCCATCGAGTCGGTGTCCGCTGAGGGGAAGGCTGCTGCATCGGGTCTGCAGGCGGGGGACATTGTCATGCAGGTCAGAAAGAGCGACGCACCAGAGGACACAGATCGTATTCCGTCAGCCGCTGTCCAACTTGGCGAAGCACTCCAGGCCAAACAGCAGTTGCAGCAAACGGAGGCAACCCTTTCGGTCCTGCGCGGCGGCAAGACCATGCCGATCAAACTCGCGATACCCCAGGCGGCCGGATGGTCGGTTTCAAAGACCCTTCAAAATCTTGCAGTCATCGTCACGACAGACAAGAAGAAATATATGATGGGCGAGCCGATCATCTTCACGATCCGCTTTTTCAATAAGAGCGAAGAGGACTTCGAACTCGCCGGAGAACAGCTCAATCGGAACATCGGCGTCGCGTTCCAGCGCAAATCGACCGAGTTCTTCCCGCTCAGAGAAATCACTGGCGACACCAAAGAAATCAAGGTACCGGCGGGCAAGCAGATTCGATTCAAGTATGTCTGCTTCGCCCGGGTCGTGCCTGGTGCTACACGAGTTTCCCTACAGGTGCCATTCGCCAATTTCTACGACGAAGAGAACCTCGGCAAAGACGCGGTCAACAGCCGCCCGCTGGCCATTACCATAGATCGCAAACCCTGGGTGCGCGGCAGGTCAGACTGGCGGACGCTCAAATATGCGGCACTGGTCCACGCCCTCGGCAATTCAGACAAGGAGATTGTCGCTGCAGCCGAAGACCGTATTGGCCATCTCGGTGCGGAATCGGGCCGGGCCATCACCAGGCTGAAATCAGATCGATCCCTCAGCAAGAACGCGAGCAAGGCGTTAAAGCTAATCGGCAAAAAGAGGTAGGCCTCAAAAAGTAGTTGGTCGGGAGGCAGTCACCTAATACAGGAATCCACTTTGGCCCTCGTACCCTTCTTACAACTCCTGGCGATGCTAATGGCTTGCGTTCTGGCTGGTCAGCCCGTGGCGCGGCGATTGAATCTTGACGCACTGCATCGGCTCACTTTCGCCGCACTGTCCGGTGTAGTACTGATCTTCATTTTCGAGTTCATTGGCTGGCTCTTTAATCTGCCTGGATGGCTTACCTGGTTTCCGGTAATTGCCCTGTGCGGTTGGTCTCTGTTCGTCCTGTTTAATAGCTCCGGTAAGCAATCGGACATTGCGCTGGATGGGCTCGCCCTTTGGAGTGCGGTGGGATTTTGGATTCTCGCGCTGCAGTTCCAGATTGTGGTCTATGGGGGTGTTACGTGGTTTGGTGACTGGTACGAACACTACGAACGGGCGATTCTATTTCTCGACCATCTGCCTGCGGAGACACACTTTCATTTGGGTATGTGGACACTCCCAGCACGCGGGCCGATCTTCAACGCGGTTGCATCATTCTTCATGCGCTCCATGGGGCGAGATTTCGCCTCTTATCAAGTCTTCGCTACGGGCCTCAACACTCTGGCAGTTCTGCCGATGACGCTTCTGTTGCGTGATCTCGCCGGACTGCGGCAAAGAACGGCAATGCTCCTGGGGGCCGGATTGTTTGGGTTATCCCCATTCGCGGTTCAACATGAGGTCTTCACTGCTACGAAGTTCTTGACAGTTGCATACATCCTTGGGGCGATTCACTTCTATCTCTACGGGCAGAAGCGAAACTCGCCGGAGCTACGTGCCTGGAGTATTCCAGCTTTCGCGGCCGGTGTGCTAGTCCATTACCTGACGGTTCTGATCGCCCTTTTTTTTGTTGTTCATCTCTGCGTCAGTCATCTCTACGCGGCCCTCAAGGAAGGTAAATCCTCCCGACCTTTCGTGCTGCCTGTCGCTTGCAGCATTCTCCTACTTGGCCTGTGGTTTGGGACTTGCTTCGCCAAGTTTGGGATCAAGGCAACTCTCCAGGCTAACAGCACACTAGGAGATTCGTATTCCGAGCTCGTGGCGGAGGACAGGCAGGCTGAAGTTTCCTGGACGCGGGCTTTTGCCGGTAACCTTTATTGCACATTCGTTCCATATGGTTGGCGTCACGAATGGCAGGGACTCGGACACGCGGAGCGGGTGGTACAGGCTGACACAAGATGGGGCGAAGATTTCGTTCCCAAGCCTGAACAACAGGAGCGATTGGCCGAGTGGTTCTGTGACCTGTCCAACAACGCGTGCAGTCTCACAGGTGGACTCGGTTGGGCCGGGATGTTCGGCCTGATCTTTTCATGTGTCCTTTACGCGAAGAAAGGACTGCGGCGGGAGAGCGAAGTCCCCCAGCCTGAGACAGCACGGGCTGTGCCTGGCCTAACCTTCTGGCTTGCGTTCGCTTTGCTCGGAATCCCACTGAATGTCCTGGCCTCGCGGGATTACCAGTCACACGGGGTAGCACATCTGAACCTGATGCCCTTCATCTGTCTGGCCGCTGTTTGGCTCGCCTCGGCTGTGAAGACATTTGATGTAAGATGCAGACTGGCGTTCGGAATAGTCTTTGTCCTGGAGAGCTTGTTAACCTCCGGAGCCATCGTCTATCTGCAGGCCCGGCCAGTCCCTATCATCCTTAAGGCAGCAAACAGAATCTCCATTCGAGGTGAAATTGGATTGAACCCGCGATACGTGGACAACTATTTCCACAAGCTGAAACACGGTGCCGTATTCCTCTCAGACAGTCCTGGAACTCAGGTCGTGGCTTCACTGCTCGCAGCCGCGCTGGCTGTTGCGCTTCTACTATTCATTTGGCGAAGCGATTCAGGTCAGCGAGAAGCCTCCGCGCTATAGACCACAAAGGTCTCCAGTGGGTACTCACCCGTCTCAAACGCGTAAGGCAACAGGTGCGTGGTCACCTTATAGAAGGCCCCACGATCCCTGGGAGATCCTGTACGTAGAAACCAACGGGATTGAACTGAATCACGCGAGACCTCGCGAAAACGCTGAATTCTCTCTGGTGCCTGTCGCGGAGACCAGACAGGAATGACGAGAACATCTCCTTCAGGCAGCGGTTCGTCTGCCTGAGGTACTTGTTTCATTCCTGATGCCGCAGCGTAGTGTCTCCAACCCCAATGGCCTGCGAACCACAAGTGTCCTTCGGAGGCATTAAGATTTTCCGATAACTCCTGAGCCTTGGCCCGGTAGACTCCTGCATACTCCAAATCCGCAATAGACACCCAGAGCCCGAATACTGCCGTGATGAGGGAAGCGCAGACGCCAGCAGGTCTTGCCCATCTTGAATGCGCAACTGTGTCTTCCTCCAAGTTGAGAAAGGACAAAATCAGCAGGGGTGGCAGGCTTGGCAGCAAATATCGAATAGCAACAAATTCGGCGGCCACGAGATTGAAAGCGGGGAAACTCAAGGCCCACAAAACCAGAAAGACCTTGTCCCTACCTTCCTTTGAGTGCGTGCAATCGCCAAAGGCCTGCCTTGTTCCTCCCCAGATAGTCCGACCGAGTAGAAAAGTAAACGCAGCAAGGTTTATGACCATGCCAAACTCCAAGATGTTCTGAATCCAGATTCCGGCGAAGGGCCATCCAAAGGCCATCGTAAGCAATCCGGCCACGAGCAGACCGATCGCACGTGCACGATTCCATTGCAGAGCCAGGAGAATCGGGAACACGAATGCACACCCGGACAGAGCCCTCCCACTACACTGAATCAGGATGCCGATTTCATTCCAGGACCGGGAGACTCCCGTCCGGAAAAAGTGAGGCCGGCCATAAACCACCCAGCCATGCAGCCCCCAAAGGAGAACGACAACCACCGGGATCAGTAGACTCATCAGGGCACGAGGCTTCGTTCGAAGGATTGGATAGGCAACCATCAAGGGAAGTGCCGCTAGCGCGGAGTACTTTGTCAGGATGGCCAAACCCAACAGCAGCGCCCCCCCCCTAGTCGCGCTCGATTATCCGCATCCACTCCCCCAATGAAGAGCGCCATCCCTGCCAGGAACAATCCAAGCATAGGGACATCCAACATGACGTTATGCGAGGGTATGAACGCTGGGCAGCACACCAACATCAAAGCTGGAGTCAGCGGTTGTTTCAGAAATCGGCAACAGAGCCAGAGCATGCCTCCGACAGCCATCATCGTGAACGGCAGCATCGCCATGTGCAGCCCAACTTCGGTACGTCCGAACACTGGCATCACCATCGCCAGCCAATAACAGTAAAGTGGCGGATTATTGTAATCCTCGAAAGCGTGCATCGGCTTCAACGTCCAATCGATCTGAAACGAATATGGCCTCAATGGATCTGTCAGAATCTGGTCTGCCAGTTCGATGTAGGCCGGATCATCGATGTGGAGTGCTTTGCCTGAAAACGGCACGACCACCATCAGCGATAGAAACAAAGATAAGAGTTTGCACCGCCGCCAGGTTACGCAGGGCTCTTTTAATACTGCGATCATCAGAAGGTAGATTGAATGTCTGAACTGCAAAGAGAGGCCAGCACAACTCCTGTCACTATTGAAGTCAACTCGATTGGTCGAAACGGGGCTTGAATGACCTGTCCTCAACTCTTTGCAGAGATGTTCTGATTGCGGCCCTCTACAGTCGCCACCATGATGGTGGCTGGCAAAAACAATGTCGGGACTGCTCGAAACTCAGGTTGAATTGCAGTCTCCCCCTGCAAATCATCTATGAACACCGAACAGACTCCAGCTCTCGAAACACCTGCGCTGAGACTCTTTCTTCTCAGCTTCGTGATTCTGTTTTTCGAATTAGCTGTCATTCGGTGGACCGCGGCGAACGTCTACTACGTGGGTTATTTCACGAATTTTGTATTGCTCGCCTGCATGCTTGGTATTGGCCTGGGCTGCATGGGCGCAAAGTGGAAAACAGATCTGTTCCGCTGTTTCCCGATGGCAGTCTTTGCGTACATCATTCTGATATATGTTTTTGATTTCAATATTTCGCTTGACCTCTCCGACCAGATCCATTTCCAGGAGAAGAGGGCCTCCACCGTTCCGATCTGGATGGTACTGCCCCTGGTCTTTCTCTTTGTCGCAGGCATCCTGACCAGCCTTTCCCAACCGCTGAGTCAGTTGCTCCAAAGCCTGCCACCACTTCGTGCATACACTCTAAACATCCTGGGCAGTCTGGCTGGAATAGCTGCATACACGCTCTCTTCGTTTGCACGCCTCCCCGCAATGTTCTGGTTTGCTGCATCCCTGGGCATTTTCCTTCTGCTGAGCCGCGCGGGCAAAAGATGGAAGCAATGGCAGGTGGTCTGCACTTTGGGGTGCCTCGCTATCTCGGGTGCAGACTTGGTCGGAGAAATCTACTGGTCGCCATACTACAAGATTCGTCTGTTTCCATATCGGGAGCGAGGAAAAATCCTCGGAGCGGGCATCACTGTGAATGGAATTGGTCATCAGAACATGATCCCGCCGGACGACATGGAAAAATTTTATCACGCTCCTTACTGGGCGTTTGCGGATGAGAAGCCTTTTGAGGATGTGCTGATGATCGGCGCCGGCTCCGGTGGCGATATTGCGGTTGGACTAAGCCACGGAGTTAAGCATTTTGACGCGGTCGAAATTGATCCGGTCATCGCCGGACTGGGAGTCAGGCGGCATCCGGCGGCGCCCTATCAGGATCCTCGAGTAGATCTGCACATCAACGATGGCAGAGCGTTCCTTCAACGCACCCAAAAGAAGTACGACATGGTCGCCTTTGGACTGCCGGATTCGCTGACTCTCGCCAGTGCCTATTCCAGCCTCCGTCTCGAGAATTACCTCTTCACTATTGAGTGCTTCCGTACGGTTCGTTCGCGACTCAAGAAGGACGGGGTGTTTGTCCTCTACAATTACTATCGTGAGGAGTGGTACATTCAGAAGCTGGCCAAGATGCTCGAAGAGGCCTTCAATGAAAAGCCTCTTGTCATCATGTTCAAGCGATATGAAAATCTTCCAGGAATTCTGATGGTCGGGCCTAAGGTGGCAAATATTCCCGCCGTCAAGAGACCGAGGCCCTTCAAATATGATGACTCGCTTGTCAGTGCGACTGATGATTGGCCTTTCACTTACCTGCGCAAACCGACC
>Ga0208129_1001244_pt1 | contig 10395 bp, 10 predicted proteins | sample ETNtaG_13_FD_185759 | JGI IMG/M metagenome (GOLD analysis project Ga0208129, IMG submission 185759) | Marine microbial and viral communities from oxygen minimum zone, Eastern Pacific Ocean - ETNP201306PF47B (SPAdes) (version 2) | ecosystem: Environmental > Aquatic > Marine > Oceanic ...
CAGCAGATTATTGAGTCTTCAATGCGGTTCAATAGGCAGGTTCTGGTCGGCCATCACCGGCGCTATTCCGAAGAAATACAGCAAACAAAGCGAATGATGAAAAGCGGGGTTTTGGGTGAATTGGTTGGCGTCACCGGCATCTGGGCAGTTCGAAAAGCAGATTCATATTTCGAACCGGAGTGGCACAAGCAGCGGACTTCAGGCCCGGTTCTGATCAATCTAATCCACGAAATTGATACCCTCAGATATCTCTGTGGGGAAATTGTCTCGTTGTCAGCCAAAGTCAGTAAAGGAATTCGAGCCCATCCTAAAGAGGAGACTACTGCACTATTATTTGAGTTCCAGTCAGGGGCACTAGGGACTTTTTTGCTATCGGACGTTACCCCATCTCCTTGGACCTGGGAGCAGGCTACAGGTGAGAATCCTAATTTTCCCAAGACTTCACAAAATGTCTATCGGTTTATAGGATCTAAGGCGTCGTTAGCTTTCCCGAATCTGGTTCTGTGGAGACACACCGGCAGTGACCCCGACTGGCTGCACGAGATCAGCCCTGAAGTTCTCGACGGAAAGATGGGTGATGCTTATGCCGAACAGATCCGTCATTTTTGTGCAGTGATTACAGGCAAAGAGCAGCCTAGAATCAGTGCCATGGATGCAACGAAAACCTTGAATGCTACCCTGGCAGTTTTTGAGGCATCGGAAAAAGGGACGGAGATTCATTTATGAAAGCCAAATCGGATGGAGGGTTGTCCTTTATGCCAAAGATGGATATGGGGCTCCTGAATCTTACTACTCTGATCATCCGATTGGTTCCACGTGGATTTGCGGGTGACTAACCACAAATCTCTCTAGCCCCACATCTGACCACATGCCAATGATTCATGTCGCGATGTCTGTCCTGTTGCTGCTGTATAGCAGTGTGCTGAGTGGTAATGGTTTGAACAACCAAACCAAGCAGTTCACGCCTAACTCTAAGATGAGCTCTGCTGATTGGTCTAGTCCCGATGAGTTACACCGTACCTGGCAAGCAGCTCTTGTACGAATACCCAAACATCACCAAGTATATGCAGGGCAGATTAGCGACCTACCTATCGAGGCGCTACCGGTTAAGGAGAAATTACCCATTGTTATTTACCTCCATGGGTGTTCTGGTGTCTGGTGGGGAACCTACATCCGCTTGGATTTTTTTGCTGAAAATGGATTCGCTGTCATTGCACCAGCCAGCTTTGCTCGAGCGAAATATCCAAAGTCTTGTGACCCAGCAACCAAAAGGGCAGGGCTTTACCGGGAAACGCTAAAGATGAGGCAATACGATGCGCTCAATGCCATCAAGAATGCAAAGCAATTAGATTGGGTGGATTCTAAGAATCTATTCCTAGTTGGTTTTAGTCAGGGGGGAATTACCAGCGCCACCCTCTCGACCAATATCGACACTACTGTAAATGCAAGAGTGATTGAAGGGTGGACATGCCATGCGGGGTGGAGCGAGTACCGTGGAATCAATGCGCCAGTTTCTGAACCGGTACTGGCACTGGTGGCTGATCAGGATCCGTGGTTCCAGGATTCGTGGACGCGGGGCAGTTGCGGTAGGTACATGAATTCAGAAAATGGTAGCCGTTCAATGGTTTATAGAACCGGATCGTTAATGAGTAAACATAGCCTGCTTGACGACTCTGATGTGCAAAACAGGGTTCTTGAGTTCTTACACACACACATGATCGAATGACAATAGCGTGGTGGAATCCTAGAGTGGGCTAACCCAATTTAAGCTATCAGACTGCGCCTGATAGCTCGCAGTGAGGCGGATGTTCGAAATTCTCTACGACCCCAAATTGATTATTACTTTGAAACTGAAGGCAGGAGATGGACTGTTGTTCAATAACCAACGCGTATTGCATGGCAGGACTGGGTTTGATGCCGAAGAGCCCGCACGTTCTGTTCTGACAAGCTCGGTTGACTTGGATGATTTTCACTCGACAATGCGTATCCTGCGTCGAATGCTTGATGCAGAAGATTCGTCGATAGCATTCAATCAAGGTATGGCTGTGTAGAACGGAAAAGAATGTACCGGTGAGAAAATTTCCAGCAGTAGCGATAATTCCAGCTCAGCTACATCGACCAGTCATTTAGTCGGTGATATACATCTTTTGAGAGAAAATTTGAATCTACATTTCACCCAGGAAGAGTTTGACGGGCGTCTTTTAGAGGCGCGGCGGCGAATCAGCGAACATAACCTCGATGGTCTGCTCCTCTTTAAGCAGGAGAGCATGTATTACCTGACGGGTTACGACACCGACGGCTTTGTTTTGTTCCAAACGCTTTTTCTCGGGCTCGATGGTGTATTGACCTTAGTTACTCGCTCGGCTGACAGAGTCCAGGCCGGCTATACCTCGATTATCGAGGATGTTCGTATCTGGTTAGATTCAGGATCTGAGAACCCGGCCAACGATGTACGCAAGATGCTTGATGGTCATGGTATGCGTGGTAAGCGCATTGGGGTTGAATATGATGCCTACGGGCTGTCTGCCAAGCGAGGCCAAATGTTGGAAGTGGCGCTTGGGAGCTTCTGCGAGCTCGTGGATGCCTCAGACCTCCTGCGCCATCAGCGGTTGGTTAAAAGTCCGGCAGAGTTGAACTACATGCGAAAGGCAGGCGAGATCTGCCAAGCTGTCCAGGAGGAGGCCGTGCGCTTGTCGGTGCCGGGTGCTTTCGAAGGTGATATCCGTGCGGCTATGCATCGTATCATCTGGTCGAGTGACGGCGATACGCCGGCCCATGTTTGGCCTATGGGTAGCGGCCCCTCGGCTCTGCTAGTGCGCTACAAGTCGGGCGGGCGCTGTATCGGGGAGAATGACCAGGTCTTTCATGAGTTCGCGGCTTCCTACCGACATTATCATGCGGCGCTGACCATTGCGTTAGTCACGGATCAGGCCAGCCCGGCACATCGGGCCATGTTCTCGGTGTGCCGCGAGGCACTCCAGGCCTGCGAAGAGGTCCTGCGATCAGGAAAGACAGTCAGCGATGTCTTTGAGGCACATCGCCGAGCTTTCATCGCCGGAGGCTTCGAACACAGTTATCTCAATGTTTGCGGTTATACGATGGGTGCTATGTTTCCACCGACCTGGATGGAAAATCCACTGATCCGTGAAGGCGAGCAGCAAATCCTGAAGCCTGGAATGGTCTTTTTCATGCACATGCTAATGGTCGATAGGACAAATGGCCATATGATGGCGCTGGGTGAGCAGGCTGTCGTCACAGATGGAGCCTGTGAGCTAATCACCCAGGCACTCGATGAACTGGTGATTAACTGACAGCAGTTGTAGATAAGTTAGGCACACTTTAATCACACCAAGAAACCGGCATGCCACAACAAGAGCGTAACTAACTGAAAATTCTGTGGGGAAGGTATGGGCGACTGCGATTGATAGGGCTGGTCTAGCGTGGGCTACACCGCATTGTCTGAGGCATACCGCAATAACAGAAAGCGTTCATGTGCCTGATGCAAATGTGGTGGACATCTCAAGAGTAGCTGGTCATAAAGACCTGAAGACTACGATGGGATACATCCATGTAGCAGATGAAAGACTGCGACAGACAGTGGCAAATTTACCAAGCACAGAGGTAATATTGGCGATTCACCAAGAAGGAGACATACCATGAGCAAAGAGAATCTTGAGCAGTTCATGAATCAAGTAACAGATAGTGAAGAACTACAGGCGAGAATAGGTGATGAGATAGACGCCGAAGCGCTAATTGCACTAGGTGCTGAATGTGGTTGTGAATTAACCGCAGAGGACTTACAAGGTTTCTGTGTAATCGAAGGACGGCGAGATGGACGAAGATGTTGCAGTAAAGAGTGCTTTACACAGAAAGTTACCAACGATAGTCAGTAAATAGTCAGTACAAGGAAATGGTAACGGTGGGAATATCAAAAAACATCGAGAAAACTGGCTCCCCGGGCAAGACTCGAACTTGCGACATATGGATTAACAGTCCACCGTTCTACCAACTGAACTACCGGGGATCAGGAAGGCGAATGCTACTGTCCGGTCGGTCGATGGTCAAGAGAGACTGCCAGAGATCACACTCAAATATGTTGCGGTATGCATTTTAATCTGGTCCCTGACGATGTTCGTGCGCGGCCCGTACGATAGACAATGACCAACAGTGGAGGAACTTTGGAGCCGGCAGTACAGATTCTAAAGGTGCCGTTGGGCCAGGCGCTGCCATCATTTTTGTAGAAAAGGTATCCAGGCTTGCGAAAGTGTACAGAGATACTATTGTTCAGCGGCAGGGTACGTAGCAGCAGTATCTCGCTGGGTTCCAGTTGTCCATTGTGGTTTTGATCAGAAAAGACCGTCCATCCTTGACTCCAGTCGGTACTCGTTCTGCAACGATCTGAGTTTTGACCCGGACACAGGTATAGTCTGGTACTGTTTGCGAGTGCTTCGGTCCGGGACCAATTAAGGTCTGCAATAAGTAATCGTGCTGTTGCATTCCGTATCGACCGAACTGAAAGCGCTTGAAAACCGGGTATGGCCAATTGGACAAGGGCGGCAATAATCAAACAGCCAACAAGCAGTTCAATCAAACTTACACCGGTTTGTCGGGATCGATGGAATACCGAAATTGGTGTTGCAGGGTTATGGAATTGGCAAAGGATTCGCGCCATAGCTGTGAACGCTAGGCGTTTTGTGCCGGTCAGACTGTGTCGCAGTTCACAGAACCATTTGGCTGAATAGGTTTCAGTGCCGACGCCCCTGCTCAGATAAACATAAGCCTGCTAAAACGATTGAGTCACTTAACATAACCTAAAATGATGCGTCAGTTTCAGCTGGAAAGTGAATTTCATCCCGCAGGAGACCAACCTGAAGCGATCGAGGCGTTGCTGAACGGCATTGAGGTTGGAGAGTTGTACCAGACCTTGCTCGGTGTCACAGGATCTGGCAAGACGTTCACAATGGCCCATCTGATTGCCAGCACAAGTAGAACGACATTAATACTTGCCCCGAACAAAACGCTTGCCGCGCAGCTCTATGCAGAAATGCGTGATTTTTTTCCGGGCAATGCGGTTGAATATTTTGTGTCTTACTACGATTACTATCAGCCCGAAGCGTATGTACCGAGCAGTGATACCTATATTGAAAAAGATGCGTCTATCAACGATCACATTGACCAGATGCGTCTATCGGCCACAAAGGCGCTTCTGGAGCGAGAGGATACAATCATCGTTGCCACGGTTTCTGCAATTTATGGCCTTGGGGATCCGGCGGCCTATCACGGGATGATTCTTCATCTGAGGCAAGGGGGCCTGGCGGAACAACGTGACATTCTGCGGCGTCTTTCTGAGCTTCAATATACACGCAATGAAATGGATCTTCGGCGTGGGACTTTTCGGGTTCGCGGCGATGTTATCGATATTTTTCCAGCAGAATCGGAACGTTTTGCCGTACGGATCGAGTTGTTTGGTGATCAGATTGAACGCCTGGCACGATTTGATCCCCTAACCGGTGAAGTCGATGAAAGGCTGAATCGTTTCACGATTTATCCTAAGAGTCATTACGTAACTCCACGTGAGACCCTACTAGCGGCAACGAAAGTTATCAGAGACGAGTTGGCTGAACGACTTTCAGTTCTGCGAGGCCAGGAGCGACTATTGGAGGCGCAACGGCTCGAACAGCGCACTCAATATGATCTTGAAATGATCGAAGAATTAGGCTACTGCAACGGGATTGAAAACTATTCGAGATTCCTTTCTGGTCGCAAGGTGGGCGAACCTCCCCCGACACTGATCGACTATCTGCCAGACGATGCACTGCTATTTATAGACGAAAGTCATGTGACGGTGCCCCAACTGGGAGCAATGTACAAAGGCGATCGTTCGAGAAAAGAAACACTTGTTGAATATGGGTTTCGATTGCCATCAGCATTGGATAACCGACCGTTGCGATTTGATGAGTTTGAACGAATGATTCCCCAGACCGTGTTCGTATCAGCAACGCCAGGGCCTTACGAGTCGGAACACAGTTCCAGTACCGTAGATCAGGTTGTGCGGCCAACAGGATTGGTAGATCCAATCCTGGAGATCAGACCGGTGGCCACTCAAGTGGATGACCTGATTTCTGAGATACAACTTCGTGTGAAAGACTCTGAAAGGGTTTTGGTGACTACATTAACCAAGCGAATGTCTGAAGATCTTTGCGATTATTTGGCAGATCACGGAGTACGAGTGAGATACCTTCATTCCGATATAGATACTGTCGAACGTGTTGAGATTATCCGAGATCTTCGCCTTGGTGTTTTCGACGTGCTGGTAGGCATTAATTTATTGCGTGAAGGCTTGGATCTCCCAGAAGTGTCTCTGGTGGCTATTCTGGATGCCGATAAAGAAGGCTTTCTCCGTTCGACACGCTCTCTGATTCAGACAATCGGCCGTGCTGCTCGAAATATCAACGGGAAAGCGGTTCTTTATGCCGACACTGTGACGCAGTCTATGCAAAGGGCGATCGACGAGACAGAAAGGCGGAGGGAAAAACAAGAGGCTCACAACATCCGTCATGGAATTTCGCCGGCGACTATAGAAAAACGAATTACAGAAATCATTGATGGTGTTTATGAGAAGGCTCAACAAGCAGGCGGAACCAGACTTGGTAAAGCGGGCACAATTGATCCAAATATTGCAAATATCGAAATCAAATCAGCCGGCGACCTTGGGCGCCTGATTGATGGGCTTGAGAAGCAGATGTACGATCACGCACGTGCGCTTGAATTTGAGCAGGCGGCACAGCTTCGGGACAGCATCAGTGAGTTGAAAAAGAGGCACTTCATCGCCAATTCTATGAGCGACCGACCGTCGGTGGTCAGCTAGCGGCCAGCCCTGCCCATCGCCGATAATTGGATGTAGAATAGCGGTATAGCAGCTATAAAGGCGCGTAGCTCAGCGGTAGAGCACTTGCTCGACACGCAAGTGGTCGGTGGTTCGATCCCACTCGCGCCTACCAGATACTGAATCAATCGAATGCCACATTGAGTCAATGTGGCATTCTCGTTTAAAACATCTAGAGCTTAGATGCCAGACGCGACAGCTTCCAGGGAAAATAAAAATGCTCGAAATTCAACTGCCTGACGGTGCTATCCGTAGTTATGAATGGCCCGTTTCGGTTATGGAAATCGCAGCCGACATACACCCGAAACTTGCGAAACGTGCGTTGGCAGGTGAGGTTGACGGTAATTTGGTCGACATGGATTACCGTGTCGACAGTGATCAATCTATATGCATTATCACACCTGAAGATCCGAAGGGAGTGGAGATCCTGCGGCACTCCTGTGCCCATCTTATGGCCCACGCGGTTAAAACGCTGTATCCGGCGGCTCAGGTAACAATTGGGCCAGTTATTGAAGATGGGTTTTACTATGATTTTTCCTATGCTTCTGGTTTTGAAGAAGCTGATCTGGAAAAGATAGAAAAGAAAATGTACGAGCTTGCAAGTTCGGAACTGCCGGTCAGTCGTTCAACGATGGCGCGCGATGAAGCGGTTGCGCTATTTAAGGCCAGTGGCGAGAACTATAAGGCGGAAATCATCGGAGCTATACCGGAAGACGAGATGATTTCGCTGTACACACAAGGCGAGTTCATCGATCTGTGTCGTGGACCGCACGTTCCATCAACCGGTTATCTAAAAGCTTTTAAGCTTACAAAACTGGCTGGCGCGTATTGGCGGGGCGATTCAACGAAAGAAATGCTGCAACGAATTTATGGTACTGCGTGGCCGGATAAGAAACAGCTTGATGCCTATCTCACCCGCTTGGTCGAGGCTGAAAAAAGGGACCATAGAAAGTTGGGCAAACAGCTGGACTATTTTCATTTTCAAGAAGAAGCACCGGGTATGGCTTTCTGGCATGAACAGGGATGGACATTGTATCAACGGGTAGAAACCTATGTTCGAACTTTGCTCGAAGAATATGACTACCAGGAGGTGAACACACCGCAAGTGCTCAATAGACGATTGTGGGAACGTTCAGGGCACTGGGAAAAGTTCAGGGAAAACATGTTTACAACGCATGTCGAGGATCAGGACTACGCCATTAAACCAATGAACTGCCCCGGTCATGTCATGATCTTTAATCAAGGGCTTAAAAGCTATAGAGACCTGCCACTAAGAATATCCGAATTCGGTATCTGCCACAGAAACGAGCCCTCAGGTACCCTGCATGGGCTGATGCGTGGCCGGCGTTTTACCCAGGATGATGCCCATGTTTTCTGCACTGAGGAGCAAATAGGCAGTGAGGTGTCAACACTGATCGATCTGACCTACCGTATGTATAACGATTTTGGGTTTGAGGAAATTGAGGTTGCCCTGTCGACTCGACCTGAAAATCGAGTGGGGGATGACCTGTTGTGGGATCGCTCAGAGAAAGCGTTGGCTGCTGCACTCGAAGAAAAAGGTATACCCTTTACAGTGCAGGAAGGCGAGGGTGCATTTTACGGACCTAAACACGAGTTCGTACTCCGTGACTCTATAGGCAGACGTTGGCAATGTGGGACCATACAACTGGACTTCTCGATGCCGAGTCGACTGGGAGCCGAGTACGTTGCTGAAGATGGGACGAAAAAGGTGCCCGTCATGATCCATAGGGCAATTCTGGGTTCTCTCGAGCGTTTTATTGGAATTTTGATTGAAGATACTGAAGGAAAATTGCCTGCGTGGCTTTCTCCAGTCCAGTTAATCGTGTGCAACATTGGGCCCAGGCAGCGTGAATATGCCCTCTCGGTACAAAAACATCTAAAAAATCATGACTTAAGAGTGCAATGTGACTTGAGAAACGAGAAGATCGGCTATAAAATTCGTCATGCGACTCTGCGCCGAATTCCTTTTATTCTGGTTGTTGGAGACAAGGAAATAGACGCGGAGTGTGTTTCCGTGCGTACCCAAGATGGGACCGATCTAGGGTCAATCGAACTAGACAAGGTAGCAACAGCGCTACCAGGCCTTTCATCAATACGGTAAATAGCTAACCAGGTAAAGGAGCAGCGACATAGCAGCAAAGCAGCAGCGCATCAACGACGAGATTACAACCGGTGAAATCCGGCTGATCGGAGAAGGCGGAGAACAACTGGGTATTGTTTCAGTTACTGAAGCCCATCAGATTGCAGAAGAGAAACAGCTTGATCTTGTTGAGATCTCGCCCTATGCAGAACCACCTGTTTGTCGGTTGATGGACTACGGCAAATTCCTATATTCAACGGCAAAGAAAAAGCAGGAATCGAAAAAAAAGCAAAAACAGATAATCGTTAAAGAGGTCAAATTCCGGCCTGGGACCGATATCGGCGACTATGATATAAAGGTGCGAAATTTAGTGCGATTCCTGGATGCCGGAAATAAAGTCAAGGTGACGTTACGGTTCCGAGGCAGAGAAATGGCCCACCAGGAACTGGGCATGAAAATGCTAAAACGAGTCGAAGCGGATCTGGATGAACTGGGAGTGGTCGAGCAAATGCCAAAAATGGAAGGTCGACAGATGGTCATGGTCTTAGCACCTAAGAAGTAAATTAAGAGTCATTCGAGAGACAATCAAGATGCCGAAGATGAAGACGAATAGGGGTGCTGCGAAGCGATTCAAGACGACAGCAAGTGGTCGTTTTAAGCGCTCACAGGCATATATGAACCACATCCTGACAAAAAAGTCGACCAAGCGAAAAAGGCAATTACGGTCGCAGTTAATCGTTCACCCTTCAAATGAGTCCGCGCTGAAGCGGATGCTTCCTTACAGTTAATACATCAGATTACGGAGTGGATCGATGCCGAGGGTAAAACGAGGGGTAACAGCAAGAGCCAGACATCGAAAAGTGTTGGCGAATGCTAAAGGGTATCGTGGTGCCCGCAAAAATGTCTATCGAGTCGCAAAACAAGCCGTGATGAAGGCTGGGCAATATGCGTACAGAGATCGTAGACAGCGTAAGCGCCAGTTTCGAGCGTTGTGGATTGTGAGGATCAATGCGGCAGCTCGACTAAGCGGGATTAATTACAGTCAGATGATTAATGGTCTTTCGAAGGCAGCGGTTGAAATAGATCGAAAGGTACTTGCTGACATGGCTGTTAATGACAAAGCAGGTTTCGAGTCTTTGGCGGAACGAGCCAAGGCAGCACTGGTAGCTTAACGTAGCCCGTGGCAGTGCCATGGCATACGTAAGTAGACAATGGGAAAGGTCTATGGCCTTTCCTTTTTTTTGTAGAAAGGGACTACAGTGAGTCAAAAATCTGCAGGCGATGAGTTATCCGCCAAACTAACTGAAGTGATCGAAGCGGTATCGGGCACGACGACGCTCTCTGCTTTGGAAACGATACGGATTGCTCATCTGGGTCGAAAGGGATACCTGACACTCCAGCTTAAGCA
>Ga0208129_1001246_pt1 | contig 10390 bp, 8 predicted proteins | sample ETNtaG_13_FD_185759 | JGI IMG/M metagenome (GOLD analysis project Ga0208129, IMG submission 185759) | Marine microbial and viral communities from oxygen minimum zone, Eastern Pacific Ocean - ETNP201306PF47B (SPAdes) (version 2) | ecosystem: Environmental > Aquatic > Marine > Oceanic ...
GTTCCAAGACAACCCAATTAGCCTTAATCATGTCATAAATCCAGTCAACAGCTACTCTGTGTGTCCGAAGTAAATGTCTGAGAGCCTGTGATCGACCCTTAAGATTAGAAGGGACCGGTCCCCAGAGATTCTGGGATTCCAGAAATAATTAAATTTAGTCAAAACTTTGTTTGGGGTAAATTAAAAACTTAGCCGAAAGTTTGTGACTCTGTTCGTAGCTAGCTCTCGAGAAGGAAAGTTTGAAGCCTTTGGGAGACGAAGCATTGAGATGGGTTGTGAAACATTTCTACCCTTGTGATAACACAGACTCTTTAAGAGGTAGCGGAGCCCCATGTCAAGTCTACGAAGATGGTGCTAGTGCTAGTGGTACTAGTGGTAAAGGCCTGACGAAAGGAAGTATTTTTTTTTAACTTTTGAGCAGCGATACACGATGCACGAGTCGTACAAGCACTAAGTGCAAGTACCAATTACGCACAAAGCGACAACCACCATCTCGAAAGAGATGCGACAACCGTCGAGCAGCTAAAAAGGGCAATCATCCCACCACTGATATACCATTCGCAGCCACCACAAGGTCCCATCAACGATCAAGCGCCGCCAGCAGGCAATGGCTCAAGAGCCTCCCAGGCAGGTTCTGGAGATCGAGATTCGGAACGAGGTCGAGGTTTCTCGCACTCTGCCCCGCAGAGATGGAAAAAGGTCGTCTCCAAATGCATCGGTGCCTTGCATGCAACCATCGCGCCGAAATTGTCGTCGTCCTGCGATGCAGAAGGGCAGCAAGGTATCGGCACAAGAACGCATGCGTAGCCGTTGGGGTGGCCGACCACCAAACAATCCTCCAATTTGTCGTTGAAGAATTCCTTTGGGACAGCAAGGTCGTCTTTCGTGAATTCCAAAAGGTTGTCTTCTGGTATCACTTGATATACATCCGCACCCACTGTCGTGTCGAACGTAGTGCTGCACACTGTGCAGCGCCAAGAGCAATACAACGGCATTTCGTGTGACAGATGCCAAAGCCTTGCAGAGGTCAGCAACAACAGCCTGAGTAAAAAGGTCCCCACATATATACGGGATTCTTTAAATGGTTTCAAGCCTGGAATGTGACCAGGGACCAGGGACAACCTCAAGGAGTTTAGAGTCGGGGATGATCCAGTTTACTTGGGGTCCCAGCTTGTTTCGGATCGAGCCAAGCTTCCCTTGCAGTCGGACCACATGGCTTTGCATGCGTGAAGATTCCACTGCTCTGGACAAAAATTGAAAAAACCTTCAGAACCTTCAGAACCTTCAGAGCATGGAGTTGTCTCAGTGGGATCGCTAACACGACAAGAACGTCAAAGGAGGGAAGCTTTGAGGACAAGTTGAGAAGGCGAGACGTGTTTGATCACATATGCTTGAACCAATTTAAAAAATCCGTATGTCGAAAAAAACGATAAACCCGGGCCAGATGCCCTGTCGACGCACAGCCGTTGTTCTCGATGTCCGCGAAACCGGTAAACGCTTCAGAATACGAGGCAAGCGACGGAAGTTCCAGCGAAATACGAGCAGCTGACGGAAGTTCCCCAGAGTCGAGATCCTTCAAGTGCCGCTAGTGTCGGTCTGCTGGCGCTTGAGGTTCTCGACTTGCAGCTGATGACGCTTCTGGCAAGCCGCGGCCATCTCATACAACCGAGGCAGGCCCCAATCACTTATTTGGATTTTTGCGGGTTGGGAACCAAAACTTAGGGCTAGGGCAGAAGTAGATTTCCCAGCTGCAAGTCGGGCCCCAGCCAAGCTCAGCGCCTTTTGAGGACGTCTTCAGCGGGCGACTCATCAGAATGCATGCGAGGCGTTTCTCATCACAGCCGAGCCAGGGCCCAACAAGCAATAGGGACACCACCTTCGGAAACGGTCGTGGATACATCCTGACTGCTCACTATTCCGAATACCTTGACTGCATGACGGCTTCGACCTTGATCTTCTTGTGCGCAAGGTCAGTGAGCAACGTGTCCACTTGGAGGTCTCTGTCCGTCCTTTCGCTCTCCTCGCCGTACAAGAATGCCATCAGCAAGCATTCCGTCTTTGTGATGTTGAACCTGATGTCCGCATGGTTCACATCTTGCAAGAGCTTGCGCTCCTCCTCCGTCGAAGGCAGCGACTTTGGATCGATCCAATCACGGAACTGTGTCCGGTTGTGAGCGTAGCGGTTCTTGTCCTCAGAAGTAATTCGCACGTTTTACAAACAATGACTTTAAACTTTAAACAATGTTGATGACGTATATTAAAAACGAATACAATCCGAATTGAGCTTGATCACGAGCATTTCCACTTCAGGCCCCTCCATTTTGCCAAGGGTGTTGGCGTAATGGGCCATGATGGCATCCTTGTCACCCCACAAGTCGTCCGCACCATGGTGCCACACCTTGCCGACCGCAGTGCCCCCAACCTTGAGTCTGGCGTCACCCAGTAGCAAAAGAAGTTGTCGGCGCTGAGCCACCAGGAACTCGAGTCCCTTGCGACCGATTTCGGTGCCGATGTCTCCACTTGACGTGCTCAAGATGCCGTTGATGACTGAAAACAGCTCGGTCTGCATCGACGTCAATGCCAGATTCGCGACTTTGAGATCCTGCGCGCTCTTGAACGACTGGGAAGCATCTCGTACCTTGAAGAGTGCATCAATAATTGCGTCCGGCGATTTGTTCATCTCCACAACCTTGTGGTAGGTGTGTCTGGCCTCGAGTACGTCCACCGCAGCTTTCGCTTGCTTGTTGAATGTTGCCGAATCTGCCTTCTCTGTTTCAATTTCCAAGCCTGTGGCCTGAACGAGTGCATGGTCAGTGGCAAGCTTTGAGTTCAATTCAATTGCACTTTCAATGGTCTTGTGATTGGCATCTTTCGTTTTGACGGCCGAGACAATGAATTGCCACAGCTTTTCTCGCGACCTCTCCAGCGACACCAGAAACTCGTTGTCTTTGACGACATTCAAAGTCTCCTTGTACGCCGTCAAGAAGGCATCCACTTCGGACTGTTTGCTCAGTGGCATCGAGACACGGTCTTGCAAGACTCCGAGGTGACTAGACTCAGTCGAGATAGCCATTCGCTGGGAAAGCTTGTCGGAGAGTTTCTCCTTGAGTTCGCCATCGCAGAACTGCAAGCACTCCAGCATGAAGGTGAAGAGCATGCAGCTGATCTCACCAGCTTCACCTGCGGCGTCTTGTTTGTAATAGGTGAGAGCCCCGTTTGTCCAGCGATCGATGATTCTCAGCGCCAAAGTGTTGTGGCTAGCCTCTGCGCCCTTCCGTTGCGCACGCCAAGCAGGAAACTCTTTTGCTAGCTCGGCGAAGAGATGTTCGAGATCAGCCCAGAAGATCTTGGCAACTCCGCCTTCGTCCATTTCACTGGTGAGAGTGGGCCAGCACACAGCACAATGTCCGGTGGTGTCGTCGAGCTTGTCCAAGATCTTGAAAGCCAGGTTCTCCAGTTCGTCCATTTTGGGCGCAGAGGCGTACCCAACCTGAATGAAACGTTTCCAACTCTCGAACAAATCTTGCCACCCTGGGTGGTTGGTGAGAATTGATTGCAAGCTTTGGAAGCATCCTCCAACAGCTGCACCCAGAGCCTTGGTCTGATGAGACTCCAACCAAGGAAACAACTGAGCGACCATCTCGGCTGTCGTCGCCATCACTCCATATCGCGGATGTGCGACAGCCATGCAGGCGCCGAATGCTTGAACGATCATTCGGAACCACGCGGCCGCCGATTTCTCCTCGGCACTCATCGCATCGTCTCTTGGAAAGGGATTGTTAAGCGCGTAGATGAAGAACTGGCGCAACATATCCACGGTCTGTTTGAACGTGTCCTTGTCCTTGTCCAAGACGCCTTGAATCAAGTCAAAGAAGCTGCTGGGCATTGCGAGCCTGTTCCACACTGTGTGGATGTGCTTCTCCTGGAAAGGGAACTGCGACATCAGTGCGCTCATCTTGACATTGGACGGGAACGACCATTTGCCTGTCCCAGTCCGCGGATACCAAGAGTCCATCCAATTCATGTAGGCGCCCGCCTTGAAATTCTCGTCTGCGATTCGCCGTTGCAGGAGGTGGTAGGAATCCTCCACAAGCTGGTAGCCGTTACGATCTAACAACTTGATGTCCCTCTCGATATCTGCGTCCTTCGAAGTGAGCAGCGGCTTGCCTGGACACACGTTCCGACCTGCATCGCAGCAGAGTACAAACACGTTCTGGTCGCCTCTCAGTTGCGGATCCATCGCGTCCAATTTGTTTCTTACCATGTCTCCGCAAGTCTGGATCCTCTCAGGCCAGGCTCCAGATTCAGTCTCATGAAATTTGGTGAGAGGGGTTACCACAAGACTCCTTGAGAAGAACTGTTTTGCGGCTAGAGGCTAGAGTTTAGCCGAGTCGTTTTTAGCTTGTTCGATTCAAGCTGTATTTTTAAACGTCGACACCGATAATGTTAGCTAACAAAAAATAGTATCTCTACGGGCGTGCCCCCTATGCATGCATAGGGGGCGCACTCGATTTGGGGTACTGCATTCACCGTCTTCATGCCCTTCCAACCGGCGACGCACGCTGACACGTGCTCCTTTCTCAAAATATAATCGGTGCCCATGATTTGGAGATCCTTGAACTGGCCTTGGTCCACATCCGGCACATCTTCTGGAATATTCGACGACCTCTTTGCCTTCGACCCTGCCGCAGTGGCACTGTCACCTTCGGTTTTCGTCGTTGGGACATTGATCGTAGAAGTCCTTGGAGCCTTCGCAGCTCGAGCTGAAGTACTGCCTTGGCCACTCCTGAGCCTGCGTTTGCCGCCGCCTGAAGTGCCTTTGCCAAGGTTCTCAGCTGCTGGCTCAGACTTCACGATGCCATCTCCTTTCGCTGCCGCTGCAGGCGGGACTGTGATCGAGAGGCCTGCTGGTGCTGGCGGCCTCACTCCAGGTGGCAATGCAAGGTTGTCAGGGGCATGCCCCTTGCCTGACAGTCTTTGTCCACGAGCTCCGGCTCTTGCGGGCTGCTCCTGACCCTTAGGCTTACCCTTGCCGGTCAAACCAAATGGCATGGCAGCGAAAGCACTGGCCCTCTGCACGACAGCTTCAGGCTCAATGGTTGTCTGTTCGTTCGTGTGCCCGAGGACTGCCAGTTCAGCCTCGCGCCTCGCCTGGGCACGCTGACGTTTCTTTTCCTCAACCTGCCATTCGTAGTCTGCCTTCCTTTTCAGGAAGGAGTCGTATGTGTTGACTTCCAGCTGAGACCCCTGAACTGAGGCCGGAAGCTCGGATTTGAGCTGTTTGCAACCCATGGTCCATACTGTCCTGGCATGGTTCAAGCGAATTTGATTGTGCTTGTCCAGCAGTTCCTCGTCGAGCAACACCTTCTTCTTGGCAGACATCCGGATCCGTTTGTACGGCACAGTGTGGTTATCCAGGGAAGCGATTGTGGCGGTGAAGCCGGGAATCCACTCCATCAGTTCCTCGTCGAAATGATACTCCGGAATTATGCCGCATGAATTGAAAGTCCCCTGCGTCTTTGACCACCATTCTTCTGAAACGAAGCCAACATCCCAGAACTGCTTGGCGCTAACTGATGTAAACATGTGGGCTGATGCCGGAGATATGCCCTGAGCTTGCGAAGTCTCCTCCCCCAGAACGACTTTGCTTGCCGCAAGAATGATCTGCCGCATTGTCGCCTGCTCCTTTGTTGGTTCGCCATCTGTCCCCTTGATATATTCGCAGATCGAGGTCCTCTTATCGTAGTAGCGACACTTGGTATCTTTGCCCTTCTCTGGCTCTTCGATGGTGTCGATCGCTGAACCGCACCCGTAACACAAGTCCAGATGGGGAACGCCGAGCAGGTATGCCCCCCAGCGAATCGCCTGGCAACTACTTATTCTCAGACAAGATGAAAACTGTGACTCGGGTCTCAGGTGATGCGATGGCATCGAGGTCGAAGTAGAGAGGTCGAAGTAGAGAGGTTCGATTCTCGAGCTTCCCAGCTCCCAGAATCGAACAAAATCCGAAAAGTTCCTTGGTGGCCCTGGGCCCTGGGTGCCTTGGAATTCTCCTAGGGGTTGATGGGACGAGTGTAAGGATGCGTGAAATCTGGCGGTATGGCGATGCTGAAAAGGCCGCACGTCGGACTTCCTGGTGCAAACATCGCACTCGCGAGCACACTCCAACTCATGTTCGTCGCCTGCAGCGACACTTGGTGCTGTAGACACCGCCGCCGTGTGATACGCTGCTGGCGATTGATAACCAGACTCCTGTGAGAAGGCCCACAAAGCAAACCACAGACATCAGAACCCAAGGGAAACGTGGATCTGAGGCTCTGATGCGCGCTCGGAAAGGATGCGTGGTTATGCTTCTGAATGGTCGCTAAAATCCAGTCAGAAGTGTTCGATAATTTGTCGTGGACACGATGACACGATCAATGTCATCAGCTGTATTAATTCCACCACGACAAATTATCGAACCCTTCTGACTGGATTCTAGCGACATCCCCAGTCTTACAACATCCTCAGTCTTACAACATCCTCAGTCTTACATTTGTTCGTCGTAGGGGCTCCTCTGGATCTCGATCTGCGAATGAGGGGCTATCGATTCGCCGCAGCCTCGCAAGTCTGTCATGCTCGATCAGTTCGCCGCAAGCTGACCGACGCTGCTCCGATATGCCCGCAACATCCGCGCCAGCGACAGAGGAAGTGGGGCTGCCAGCCGGATGCCTGGGCAGAGGAGTACTGGCTTCTGCGGCTGGACGCGATTTGGAAGAGGGGCTTACGAAAGACGATGGCTTCATCCACTGGTTCACCTTGGCGCGCACACGCGAAGAGGCCATCGTCGCCTTCGCCGCCGGTGCAGCCTCCTCCACCTCCATCAAGGAGTCTGCCCCACCGACTTCAACATCACCGCCACCTGTGTCCGGAGCCCGGCGCTCCAAGTCGGAGAGAAGAGCGCAATCCAAGAGGCCGCGTGCCACAGCTGCTACAAAATTCGAAGTTTACAAGAAACTAGGATGCGAAAACGGGATGACACGTAAAGAGCTCTGGAAGTCTTCTGATCACCATCGTGGAAATCTTAGACTACCCTGGACAGAAATCGTAGATCACCCGATCCCGGCAATGTTTAAAAGCTGGCAACCGAATTTGACGCCAAGATCGAGTCGTCATCTGTAAACTCTCCGAACGATGTCGCCTCTGCAGCGAGCGATAGAGAGGCGCCGGTAGCGAGACTTTGTTCCGCGTCCCAGGCCGCACAAGAGTCCATTGCCTGACTCTCTGGCAAACAGAGATCCAGCTGACGGTCACCGGCTTCTGTTGGCGGTTCCTCGTCACTGGATATCTCGTGCGACACTGCCGGCGGCGCTGCCGGAGCTGGCGGCGCCTGCTCCTCGGGCAGCACCGCTGGGTTGGACTTTCGCCGAAGACTCGGTACAGCGAAAGACATCGTCGAGGACCACGCCCTCGTCGAGGGCCACGCTTGAGACTGACAGTAGTCTGTTGGCGTGGCGTAAATCGAAAAGAAATAGTTGCCATTGAGACTTGAGAGTAGTGTGTTGGCTGTTGGCGTGGCGAAAAGAAATAGTTGCCATTTTGGCGTGGCGTAAAGTCCGTGATGCCATTTTAGTGAGTCCCCAGTTGCGCAGTTCAGTCGGCCATGTTTTTTTTCGCGATGAAACCACGGATTGGACGTTGACATCAATATATCCCCCTACCGCCTACTGTTGGTTCATCAAAGCGGCAGATGGCCCTGCCATCTGACGCTCCCCATACAACAGCAGATCAAAGACGTCAGCGCCAGTAGGGCATACAAAGCAGAAGAGGTAATGTGTCGAGCGTCGAGTTCAGGGATGGAGAGAGATCAGATGACCAAAGGGGGTACCCGAGACGCTCCAAGCTGGGATGAAAGAATGTCGATCCTAGCGCATCCCTTATGTTGTAAGGCAAGAGCCATATCCGAAGCAATCAGTCGGCACCCGAGGCCAGATGGCGCTGGCCTCAGGCTGGCAGAAAAGACCCCAATGCCAATATGCACGCGATGCAGCAGCTGCAGCGGCAGAACACTGAGCCCAGAGACTGATGTGCCACAACACAGCTCCAGCACTCACTCCGCCGGGCCCAGCCAAGGGCCATGCGGATTGGCCAAATAGGCTGCACACGCCATGCCCATTGCAGGAGCACAGAAGGAATCTCCCATGCAGACCCGAATCGCGTAGTCGGTAAGTCCTTGTGCCTTCAAGATGTCGGGGTCGTGTCCTTGGGCCAAGGCGTGAGTCTCTGGCGGCAGAATCGTGTCGAACTGGAACGAGTATATGGTAGTTCCGCGAGGGCTAACCAGAAGACACGATGATTAAGCCGATCCTCGGATATGAATCTCCCACTTTCCCACGAGGAAGCTTCCAAGAATGAATCCCCTAAACATTCCCCGGACTATATCGGACAATCTAGAGTCGAGGAATCTAGAGTCGAGTTTCGAAAATCTAAAAAATCCGACGGGGAATCTAGAGTCTAGAGTCGAGTTTCGAGAATCCAGATTTCGAAAATCTAGAGTCGATTTCCAACAAGGATCATCCCATTGCTAAAGGCGCTGGCCTTTGCAGAGCGTCTGCAGGCCCTCTCCCCAGGGAGAGTTCTGAACGGCTTGGCCAAAATCGACGAAGTAGTCCACCCGGGCAATCTCTTCTTGTTCCAGGGTCAAGGCACCCGTCTCCTCGAGACGGTACAGCCAAGCTACATTCACGACGTCGACGGACCGTTGGCAATGCATCGGGAAACCGCGCATCTGGATGCCCTGCCTGGATGTCCATGGTTGGTCATCCTTGTTGGCGAGGACCGCGGTCCGCATCTTGATGGAATTGCCAAGCCACCCAGGAAACTTCCTCGTGGTGAGCTCATTGGTGAGCCTTGCCTGGTAGAGTTACTAAATACTAAATTGAAGATAGCACAAGTCGGGCACTCTAGGTCTAGGTGCTCGTGATGGTGCTGGTGCTGGTCTAGGTGTCGGTGCTTGACGGGATTTGCCGCAGCCCGTTTGCAGAGATTAGAAATTAAAAATTGGAAACCGGAAGCTTTCAAAAGTCGCAATGAACAATCTTTTAAATTCAGAGGCCTCGCCCACGTGCTGAATGCATGTTGCATGTTGCATGTGCCAAGTCCTCTGCCCATTCCGCAAGCCTCTCCAAACACTCAGAGCCAATGACCCAAAGACGCGCGCGCACACAGGCACAAGCACAGGAGCGCGAGCACGCAACGGCCACATGCCGGGTTAGTCGATCCCGCGCCCCAAGCTGACCAGCCAGCAGCCCGCCGGCTCCCCGGGTTCCAGACCCCAGCGCCCAGAGCCCCAGCTTATGCCAACACGGCAGCGCCCCCCCAGATTCAACAATCCTCGCAGGCCATCCCTGAAACGCAAACCGGGCCGCAAACGACCACCCTCCCCAACGTGTCAGGCGCTCGAGCGGCCAAGCCCACCGACCCGCCAGCACGACCCCCCAGAACCCGCGCCGCACCAGCGCGGCGCCGGGCGACGACGGCCTGGGTAGCTTCCCGGGCGCCGCCCAGTGGCGCGCCGGGGCGCCGAAGGCAGGGACTGACTGACCGCGCGCACCGCATTTTGCACCCCGCAGGGGCCGGTCGCCCAGCCGCTCGTGCTGCGGCCCGGCGGCGGCGGCGGCTGGCCCGCTGGGCAAACAGGGAGCGCCGGGCAGAGCGGCCGCCACCCCGGTTGGCCGTCCTCGGCCGGGCGCCGGCCACCGGCCCTGGTCCTCTCAGCGGCCGGCTCGGCGCTCCGGACCCTCCGCGGCGTAGCCGGCCGGCAGCAGAAGAAGCGGTTGCCTTCGCCGAGCGGCTCGCCGGGCTCCGGGGCCCCGGGCCGGCCGTGCGCGCCAGAGGCCGCCGCGTGGTTCGGCCTGCGGCTTGGCCCGGCGGCTCGCCAGGGAGGCTCTGCGGGCTGCCGCTGGGTGGCTCCGCCGTGGGCGCGAAATAATTTGCCAAACCGTCGCCTAGATTGTTGCTGAAACTTTGCAAAAACTTTGCCGGAACTTTGTCAAAACTTTATCTGGCCCGTGGCGGGGAAATACTTTGCCAAAATCGTGTCAAAATGTTGTCAAACCTTTGTCAAAATTTTGTCAACACGTTGTCAAAACTTTGTCTGGCCCGTGGCGGGGAAATATTTTGCCCAAACTTTGTCAAAACTTTGTCAAATATTTGCCAAAACTTTGTCAAAACTTTGTCAAAACTTTGTCAGGCCCGTGGCGGGGAAATACTTTGCCCAAACTTTGTCAAAACTTTGTCAAAACTTTGTCAAAACTTTGTCAAAACTTTGTCAACAATTTGTCTGGCCCGTGGCGGGGAAATACTTTGCCCAAACTTTGCCAAAACTTTGCCAAAACTTTGTCAAAACTTT
>Ga0208129_1001256_pt1 | contig 10357 bp, 8 predicted proteins | sample ETNtaG_13_FD_185759 | JGI IMG/M metagenome (GOLD analysis project Ga0208129, IMG submission 185759) | Marine microbial and viral communities from oxygen minimum zone, Eastern Pacific Ocean - ETNP201306PF47B (SPAdes) (version 2) | ecosystem: Environmental > Aquatic > Marine > Oceanic ...
TCCACTGGGCTTTGGACTTGATTTTTTTCAGCCACAATTGCATTGTATTTTTAACCATCTGTTATCTCCATGTTTAGTAAACTAATCATATTATGATCTATAGAAAAAATATATTTACGAATAAAGGGCTCGTCATGGTGCGTTTCCGATATATGTGCCACTATTTAGGATACCTTTTGATTGATTGTTAATAATATATTCATAACATGACCTTATTTATCATATATAAGGCAAAAATAATACTAATTAAAATTATTATTCTCAAGTCAAATAAACCCTGGAAGCGGGTTAAAAAAACTAGCGGATTATTTTACTTCTTTTTAGATGGTTTTTTAAAAGTGAAATCTGCGTTTGTAGCACCATCACTGACAGTAACTGTTGCCGTTTGAGTTCCTAATCTTTCGTGCCATGCTTCAATAACATATTCACCAGAACTTAAACCAGAGATTGAATATGTACCATCATCACCGGTTACTGCAAAATATGGATGATCAAATACACCTATATAAGAAATCATCCATGGATGAACATCACATTTAATTTTAAAAGGTTTTTCTGATTTTTCAAATTGTGTTGTGATTTTCTTTTTAAACTTCGGCATTGCTTTATTGAATTCACGATTTATTTTTGGCAATGCATGGACATTGTGCATAATTCCATCATTATTTAAAATATCTACAACCTGTCCTGCCATTACTGCAAGAACATGTGGACGATAAACACAACCTTGTTGATCAAGCACTACTGTTTCAGATGGTAGATTGCGAGAACCGCTCAACCCCTCTTTTACAGAAACAATCATATTCTTTACACCTCCGCTTTTATCAACTATCAGCCATTCAGCTGCTGGAGGTACTTCATTATTAGATACACATATTGGATCTGCTTCCAGTTTAAGTTTTTTCATTCTTGGAGTTTTACCCTCAAAACTAATTTTACCTGATATTTCCCCGGCAAATGTTTGAGTAAGCAAACCAATTACAATGGTTGTTATTAATGTCATTTTTTTCATTTTATCCCTCTACTAATTATTAATTACTGAATAATTTATACAAATTTCTTGTAAAATAATATAATTAATCTAACCTGATAGTCTTGCAGGACAATAATCCTGATTACAATGGTAAAATTGCTTTTCTATTTTACCGGAAGGTGGACTAAAGGTTTCTGTGAAATTGCCGATTAATCTATAGATTTATAATTAGATATAAAATAAAACAACTAAAAATTATTTAGTTGTCATCTTCTTACGTTTTTCAATCACCTTTTGAGCTAAATCATCCAAATTTTCTTCTGAAAGAAGATCTCTTAATCTCTGTCGGATTGGTTTCCATTCATCATGGAGGGGACAAGGAGCATCATCAGTACATAAATCCAGCCCTATAACACATTGTTCCTGATCAGGGGGTAATCCATCGATAGCATGTACAATCTGATTTAAATAAATCTCTTTGGGATCTCTACCCAATTCCACACCGCCTGTTCTTCCTCGAGTAGCTACAATTAATCTATTTTTGACAAGAATCTGCATTATCTTTGCTAAAAACTGATAAGGAATATTATATGATTTTGCGATCTTCCTGATCATCACTGGTTTTTCAGGTTTATGTTCAGCTAAATAAATCATTGCCTGGATGGCATATTCCGCTGATTTTGAGTATAACATGAATTTAGATTTTATCATAAATAAGATTATTCTCCAAAGTTATTATTTTTCTTTTTTGATTAGAAAAATATAATAATTGTTGGCTGAATGACACTCGACCCATCTCTAATTTACTTTTACATAATGGGACTTGTCCCATTTCATGGTTGAAACAATGGTATTGTTAAAAAACATATATTACAACCTGATAAAGATGGCGGTTAAAATTGCTGTTTTTTTCTTATCTACTCGTTGGTACTTGGTTTCCTGGTAGGCAACCAAAAGGAGGGAAGCCAAAATAGAAAAGAATTTGTATCAACAATTTTCCTTTTTATCGAGTGTCATAGCCAATTCTCTTGTTATTGAAAAAACAATTATCAATAATTGTTTTATTGTTTCGCTAGAATATTGAATAACTACTTTGAAACAATCCTTAATAAGATTACCGTATCCTAATATATTATAAACTTCAAACAATAAACAAGTTTTTAAGATACCTTTAATAACTTATCAATAATTCAGTTCAGTTATTAATCAGCACAACTTGTCTTGATTAGGTTAATATGAAACACCTAGATTCGCCGCCCTTTATAATGAATAACATAGGAGTTATATTAAATGGTAAAATTCATTTCTTCCCTTTTGTTTGCAGGATTATGGACATTCACTTTTGCCGGCGATCTTACAGGTACTGTTAATTATGATGGAAAAATACCGAAGAAAAAAATATTGCGTATGGATTCAGATCCAGTTTGTAATTCAGCACATAGTGAAGCTGTTTATAAGCAAAGTTTCGTTGTAGATGAGAATGGAAATTTAGCAAACGTCCTCGTATATATTAAAAGTATCAGTTCTGATTCTGCCCCTTCAGAAATTGCCATTTTAGACCAAAATGGTTGTATGTATTCCCCACATGTTTTTGGAGTTCAAGTCGGACAGGAAATTAAAATCCTGAATAGTGATCCAACAATGCACAATATACACGGATTGCCAAAAGTGAATAAAGAATTCAATTTTGGTATGCCTAAAACTGTTAAAGAAAAAACAATAAAGTTTGATAAAGTAGAAGATATTTTTGTAGTTAAATGTGATGTCCATCCATGGATGAAATCATATGTACAAGTTTTTGATCATCCCTTTTTTGCTATTACAGATGCCAAAGGTCAATTTACAATTAAAGATATTCCTCCCGGTGAATATGAAGTGATCGCATGGCAGGAAAAATTTGGATTCAAACGTACTTTGACTAGAACTGTTAAAATAGGAGATCAGGCTACTACCAATACAAAATCTTCCAATTCAATTTTAGATTTCACATTTAAAAGGCCTCAGAAATAATAATATATATTCTTTGAAACAAAAAAGGCGGTTAAAAACCGCCTTTTTTATTTTATATAATTAATAATTTTTACCAGTCTTCATCGTCCCAATCATCTTCTTCATCCAGAATAAAACCATAGCCTTCATTCTCTAAATGAGTCTTAACAATTTTAGAAACGTCTTCTTTTCCTTTTATGCCCCACATGTAATCAATAAGACCCTGAAATAGTTTTGTTGAATCCCCTTCTAAATTGGCCACAGACTTACCCCAGTTTTCTAATATATCTTCCGCAGGCTCATCAGTTGGTATGTATGGCGCCGGCATTTTAGTCCCGGGCATGACTTCCTGGGGATTACTGAACCATTCGTGCAACCATTCAGGACGTAACCTGTTTTTAGTGAGCACTAAATTTGGAGCCCAGGTTAGAGCTGTTTGTTTAGGTTTTTGCTTCCCATAAAAATGGCAATTATTACAGGCACCTAATTCCTGAATCACTTCGCCTGCTTTGTAAGAATCTGAATTTTTATTTATTGTGTGCGGTTTTTCATAAGCAAGCATTTGGTTATCTTTATATTGAAAATATTTAATTATTTTATTCAACTCATTGTCAGCAATCATATTAAATGTTGGCATTCTAACTTGCAAGTTTGGTCGAATCATTGTTGGTTTTTTCATAAAGTTGAATAACCACTCCGGCTGTGCTTTTCTTCCTTCAGTATTCAACAGAGGTGGTGAAAATGATAGTACAAGACTTCCATCTTCTGCTGTGGCCGGGTCGGCTATTTCTCCTAACCAACTTGCAACTGTAGGGGTAATTGTTCCACCGTCATCATCAATCAAATGACAGCCTTTGCAATTATATGTATGAATTAATCGTTCTCCTTCTTCTACAATAAGATTTTTTGTGGTTATTGGCGGGAGTTTTGATTCCGGAATTTCATCTTTTACAAAACCCATTAATACAGTCACAATAGCATTTAATTCTTTTTCATTCAATCCAAAGTGTGGCATTCTCAATTTTTCCAAGGGACGCTTTACTCTCATAGTGTAGCTATCATCTCCTTGCGGAATCATATCATACATTCGCGGATTATCCAATTTTAACCTGAACCAATCCCATTTTGTATGGTTGATTTCATCATGCATGAAGGCAAAATCCAATTTTGTAATAAGCATACTTCCTTCATAGGTCAAGGGAGTACCAATAGGTTTTGCATTTTCAAACCCTTTAATATCATGACACCCATAACATCCGTATTGACGAATAAGATTTTTACCTGCGTAATTCAATTTCTCATTGTCATCCATAGCTTTTAACTCAGAATCTACTTCATCTTTACGCTTTGTTTTCTCCATGAATGAAATTACAATTTTATCCAGTTCATTCGTATTCACTTGCGGAATTTTTTGAGCATCAAACTCATCATTATTACTGGAAACCAGGTAGGCTGAAATGTCTGCTGCTTCCTGCTTGGTTAAGCGCAAGTCAGGCATCTTGGTGCCTGGATGATAACTCTGGGGACTACGTATCCAGTTATAGATCCATTGCTGGTTGGTTTTTGAACCGGCATAAATCAAATTGGGACCCTGTTGACGACGCATTTCATCGAACGATGGCTTTCCATTGCTGTTGGGGTCTTCTTCCATTCGATGACAACCCAAACAGCCCAAACTATTAATCAGCATTTCACCGTTACCGATATCGCCTGCAAGTGGAATTCTATCCATGTCGTAGGTTTCGCTGTTATCAAACAAATACTGAACCATGGAGAGAATTTCCTGATCTGTGCGTGCAAGAGATTCAGCATCGTTGTTATTAGGCTGTCCAAAAAAATGAGGCATCCATGTATCATAACGATAATCCCTGGGTGCCAAAATCCACTTATATGTAAATTCTTTTGATGTTTTTTCAGCAATTTTTTGCAAGTCCGGGCCCGATTTAGATGCCTCTTCCCAACGATCGATCTGGTGGCAGCCAAAACAGCCACCCTTTTCTACAATTGCTAGTCCCAAGCTTAATTCTGGTGCACCTTTTACCGGCATGGACCCACTGTGACATTTGTAACACGAAGCTTCCACGTACTGCATTGGCAGCATAAGATTATCCCAATGGTGCAATGCTTCCCAGTCATATTTATTATGCCACTCTTGGCCCTGTGTTTCATTTTGAGGCATGTGCGCTGATGAATTAAAATCGACACCTCTGCCCCGCCCTGCATGACAAACAGTACAACCATAGTCACTCATGGGATGGGCGGATTTTGAACCAACAAATTCCTCTAATCGCGGATGAGTAGTATACGGCTGGGGTGCATTTTCATATCCTTTTGTATCTATCCCCACATGGCAGGTCATACACCGATCTACTTTAGGCATCCCTAAATAAACAAGGTCTTCTTCAATATCGTTGACTACGACCTGCTTCACTTCATAATAAGGATCCATAAAATCAAGCACAGGGAGATCACGAACTATATTACCTATTTTATTAGCAAATGTCATTTTAGACGGATCTATTTTAGTCAATTTCCTGACTGTTCTATCGCGTTTACGGCTAATGACATTTATTTCATTATTAAACGATTTTTGATCAGCATAAAGTGTGGTAAGCTGGTTTTGTAGACCTTCCATATTTTCTTCTACACCTTCCAACTCTAATTTTAATTCCGAAGTAAGTTTATATAACCTTTGAAAATTATTTTCCGCAGCTTCTAGATCACCATGGCCATGTTGGGCTTGGTCAACTGTATATTTAACTACGTCAAACTCTGCTTTAGCAAATTGATAATTCTGGATTATTTTATAACGTCTAGCATCAGCATTTTTAATTTTTTGATTAAGTTCATTTATCTCATCGGTTTTGGCTTCTAATTTAGATTCAGCTGCCAGCAATCCTTCTTGCAGAGTATTGTATTCTTCATTGCTTGCAAGTTTACTGTCAATTACGGCCAGTTCATCATTGAATCGTTCTATTTCAATGTTACGAAATTCTTGCTGGTATTTTTTCCACGATCGTTGATAGTCATCAACGAAAACAATTATCCAGATCGCTGCAAAAATTATACTGGATATTGCAAACCAGCGGTTAAGCTTGAGAATATTGTAGTAACGTTCTTGTTGATCAATCATTTATTTTTAAATTAATTCTAGAAATTGAAAAAATACTCCGGAATGGCAATAATGTATTTCAAATTGAACATCCAGCGCAGATACATTTTAATAGGCAGTGTTAAGGCAATGAGAATTAGTACAATAAAAACTGAATAACGAAACGATCCTAGCCTTGCAAAAAGATCTTTCAGCCATGTTTTAGCAAGTAAAGGCGGTAAAATTAAAAAATATCCCAACAGTACCAGAATTCCCCAAATTTCCCGAATTAAGATATTATTAGGCATTCCGGTATTAAACCATTTGACATAAATGTATTCAGAAAAATTGATGTTTGTAAGAGCTTCTAACTTGTGTATATCCCAATATTCAAAAGGACCAAAGAAATTCCAATTGGGCCCCCTTAAAAATGTGCCTACAATTATGAGCATATCCCACAGGACTAGCCAGCCAAACATGAATAGTGCAATAGATAATTTTCTATTTTTGTAGCTGTAGTAACCTGATCCTCCCGGATCCCTATCTATGTAAGGAATTGCAATTAATCCAATAATAATCAAACTGGGTAACACCACTCCTGCCATCCATGGATCAAAATAGACTAGCATTTCCTGCAAACCAAGGAAGTACCACGGAGCTTTTGCTGGATTAGGTGATTCAGTGGGATTTGCCGGTTCTTCAATTGGTGCCTGTAGCCCTATAGACCAAACCAGCAGAAAAGCAGAGCAAAGGATTAGGGCAATAAATTCAACATACACTAAATCAGGCCAAACTAATGCTTTATCATTGGGTGCATCATAATGTTCATCTACTTTTTCTCCATTTTCTAATCGTTCATCATTTTGATACGCCTGGTGCATGGACAACCATGTGAAGAAATACACCAAAAAGATTAACCCAGAAATAGGAACATTATCAGGTTTTAAAACGATTGAACGGAAATCCGGGTCTGATAAACCAAATAGGAAAAAACCAGCCATTAAAAGTGCAGCAATTATCATGGCTTTTTTTGTCCATAATAAGTGCAGTTTTAATCGTCTATTCCATTTATCGAACCAGTCATTTAATGGAAAAATAAAAAAGAAAAGGACCATTGTTGCTGTAAACAATATCGTTGGACTAGCAATTGTATTGATTAAATTTTTAAATCCTTCCATAGCTATACCGGAGTTGAAATTCCACCATCTTTACGAATACGCCAAAAATGAATTGCCATAAAAATCATTATTATAAACGGAAGACCAATACAATGGAGTACATAAAACCGAAGTAATGCAGCTTCACCCATAAAACGTCCGCCAATCAAGGCAAATCTTGCATCACTTGCCATAGTAATAAAATTAATATCCCCGATTGCTAATAAAGATGCTCCAGGCCCCTCGGAACCAAAAAAGGGCGTAGCGCGAGCCATATTGGAACCTACTGTAATTGCCCAAATTGCCAGCTGATCCCAGGGAAGTAAATAACCAGTAAAACTCAATAACAGTGTTAACAGCAAAAGTATAACACCAACAGCCCAATTAAATTCTCTTGGCGGTTTGTAAGATCCTGTCATAAATACACGAAACATGTGCAGCCAAACCGTAATCACCATGGCGTGGGCACCCCAGCGGTGGATTTCTCTCATGATCCCAAAGGGAACTTGCTCTGCCAGATCAATAATATCTGTATAGGCATATTCAATCGTCGGGCGATAATAAAACATGAGCAGAATACCTGAAATTGTTTCAATTAAAAACAGGAAAAATGTCAGTCCACCCATGCACCAGGTAAATTTCAACTTTACTGCATGCTTTGGCAAACGAACGGGGTGGAGATGCAGGAAAACACTATTCAACACTACCATCATACGCTGACGGCGGCTCTTTGGGACTCCACCTCCACGAAAGATGGATTTATAAAATTGGGTATCTCTAAAATTTTCTAACATATTGATTCCATTAAACTTTTAAAAATGCTTCGGAGTTATTCCATTGATTCTTTTCTTTTTGGTATACCATTGTTTTATCAACAATGATCTGACCATCATCAGCTAATATGATCTTATAACGTTCTAATGGACGTGGTGCCGGTCCTTCAAAATTGATTCCTGTTTTATAAAAACCACTGCCATGACACGGGCATTTAAATTTTTGTTCTAAGCCTAACCAATTCGGAGTGCAACCCAAATGAGTGCATACAGTGGATAAAGCATAGATACCCTCTTCATTGCGTACAAGCCAAACACCATATTTATCTTTCCAACGCAGGTCTACTTCACCAATGGTATAATCTTCTGGGTATCCAGCTCGAAATGTTTGTACTGGTTCAAATAATACATTTGGAAAAAAGAATCTAAGCATCATTGTAAAAAAGCCACCTGTCGCTGCAATAAATGCGACCCAACCAATTGACAACCAAGAAAAAAAAGATCTTCTTGTTATTTCATCTGCTGTTTTTGCTTTACCTAAGGCAGCTGGTGGCCGCTGGCTTGCTGGTTTAGTTACAGATTTCTTCGGTTTTGTTTCTGTCATGTTTTTATTTCCCCAATGCAATGCGGGCAGCTTCACGCACTTTCATACTACGATCATTTTTTTGTAAGTCAATTAAAGTTTCTTTTAACTCTAAATCCATTATATAAGGAGTCACTTGAATGGTTGCCAACAATGCATGATCCTGTTCCATTGGATCAATATTAGGAAATGAATCTAAATATTTTCTATCTAATAGGTCTAACAATATTCTGCGTCCACTGTCATTTTTTATCTTGGCTAAAGCAACTGCAGCATCCCAGCGGACATTGACTTCCTGATCCGTCAATGCATTTATAAATATATCTTCAGCTTCTGGGTTCTTATAATTACCCAGGGCTATTATTGTTTGTAACCGTACTTGGGCATCTTGATGATCTGACGAATTTATTAATGCAGCAAATCCTTCAGGGCTTTTTATTAAGCCGATTGCATAAACACTTGCAGCAACAATTGCATGGTCTTTTTCTTGCAAGGCATTAATTAATGTTGGGGAATAGCGACGATCCCCAGTCCTGCCCATGGCCATTGCCAGGTATGAACGAATCCGTGGATCCCGTTCGTGAGCAGAATATTCAAAAGTGGAAATCATATCATTCACAAAACGTTCATCTTTTGGAACCATGTTAGGATTTGAAAGAATTTTGGAAAGCTCGAAAGCACCCTGCCAGCGTTTTGTAGTTCCGCCAATTTTAACATGTTCTAAATAATCCTGCGCTGTATTTGGCTCTACTGTAAGAACACGTACCATTAAATATACAATTACAGCAAAAATTGCAATTAGAAATGGAACAACAAAAAAACTATGTACGATAACTCGTAGTATTGATTTTTTTTCAGGTGCTTCTGCTTCTATCTTTTTTGTATTGATTTCTTTACTCATCATTTAATGTGCCGCGGAAAGGAGTCGAACCTTCACACCCAAAGGGCACCAGATCCTAAATCTGGCGTGTCTACCAATTCCACCACCGCGGCAATATTCATTTGAAAAAAGTAGGCGAAGTTAAGATTTTATATATGGTAGAAAAAGAAAAAGGGCAGGAAAACCTGCCCTTTTTTTTAAAATGAATTTCAAATGTACTTACTTAAGTAAAATCATTTTCTGGGATTGAACTTGTCCCGCAGTTTCCAACCTGTAAATATAAACACCGGCACTCACACTGCGGCCATGATTATCCTTGGCATTCCATACAACTGATTTTTCACCAGCTTGGTCAAACCCTTTGGCTAATGTCCGCACTTCCCTACCAGCAAGGTCATATACTCGTAGATCTACAAACCCAGCTTCAGACAAATCATAACGAATATTTGTCATTGGATTGAAGGGGTTTGGGAATGCTGGAAACAATGCTATCCTAGTTGGTAATTCTATCTCATCATCTATGCTCAAGTCCACTTCAATAAGCACATAACCACTTGCTGAAGAAGAAATAGAATTCAAGCTCGCATCTGCAGAGTTTACATCTCTTAACCAAGTAATCACGTCTCCTTCATGACCTGTATGCTCACCATAGCTAACTTCAAGAATTTCACCTGATCCTATAGAAATGCCATTGGCAAGATCATATGCTAGTACATAGCCACTTCCTGTATCAGTCTCGCCAGATTGACCATCTACTGATCCGCTAAAACGCCCAGTTGCTGATACATCTATGACCTCAATTCCATCTGGTGCATCACCGAGGTCAATTTCAACAACATATACTGGTTCTGTATTTTCTAATTCTATAGTAAATGTTTGAGCAGATTGATCTACAGATCCAATCGAATAAG